>Ga0209380_10000755_pt1 | contig 22845 bp, 20 predicted proteins | sample HubBroMetageWFT6_FD_188347 | JGI IMG/M metagenome (GOLD analysis project Ga0209380, IMG submission 188347) | Warmed and freeze-thawed soil microbial communities from the Hubbard Brook experimental Forest, New Hampshire - Hubbard Brook CCASE Soil... | ecosystem: Environmental > Terrestrial >... | reverse complement strand
GCCGCGAATCAGGCATCTCGCCCCGGCGACGTCACCGACGACAGCCGAGCGCCTCCGCCGAGGCCCCGAGACCCTTATTAAATGAGATGGGCGAATCGGACAATTGCCAGATTCAGCCGATCTGTCGCTGAGAGTTCGATATAGTCAGCCCTGCGCTACCGTGCGGCAGAAGGCGGCCGATCTGGCCGCACGATCGAAGGACGCTGAAGTGCCACGAGGCGAGACGAGGCCGGCAGCTGGCCGGCGCGGGCGGGGCCGCAAGGCCGGCACGGGGGCACTAATCGCGATTGCGATCGCCATTTCGGTCACGGCAATGGTCGGCCTGACGGCCAGGGCCGTGATCGCCAGAGCCTCCTGCAGCCGCCGCCCGCTGCTGGTGAACATCGCCGTCAGCTACGACATCGCGCCCGTCATCCAGTCGATCGCCAGGACCTTCAATAGCCAGAACCAGACCTCCGGCGGCCAGTGCGTTCAGGTCCAGGTCACCCAGGGCGAGTCGTCCGCCGTGGCCGCCCAGGTCGACGGGCAGACCAGTCTCCAGGGCCTGGCTCCGGTCGACGCGTGGATCCCGGACTCGAGTCTGTGGGTCGACGTGGCCCGGCGGCAGCCGGTGGGCGCCCAGGTGGTGCAGCCCACTGGCATCAGCGTGGCCAAGTCGCCGATCATGCTGGTCACCTCGGCCTCCGTCGCGGCGAGCACCAACGTCTTCGGCGTCCCGCCGAGCTGGAACCTGCTGCTCCCCTCGACCTACGGCGGCCCGCCAGCCACCATGGGGATCTCGGTGGACATCCCCGACCCGTCTAACAGCGCGGTCGGGCTGGCCACGCTCATCGAGGTCAACCGCGTGCTCGGCTCAACCAGCACCGGCCGGGCGGGCTTCACCAGGTTCGTCTTCAACACCGAGTCAACCGCCGACTTCGACTCGGTCTCCTCGCTCGCCTCCTTCGTGGGCAGTACGGGCCCGTTCCGCAAGGCCGTCGCCGAGGCATCCGAGCAGGCGGTGATCGCCTATGACCGGACGTACCCCGGCCATCCGCTGGTGGCCCGCTACCCCGCTTCGTCCAACGCCGCGCTCGGCACCCAGGAACTCGACTATCCCTACGTCCTGACCACATCGAACCCGTCCATTGCCCGGGCTGCGGACGTCTTCGGCCATTACCTGCAGGGCACGTACGCCCAGTCGCTGGTGCGGTACAACGGGTTCCGCTCGGCCAGCAACGTTCCCGACGCCTTCCCGGCCGGCTCGGGGCTGAGCTCGCAGCCGCTCCAGATCGCCACCACGCCGAGCCCGGTCGAGGCCGCGGCCAACCTGGCCGCGTGGCAGAAGCTCGGACTCGGCTCACGGGACCTCGTGCTGATCGACGTCTCGGAAGCCATGGGCGCGCCGGCGGGCCTTGGCAGCCTCACCCTGGAACAGGAACTCACGCAGACCGCGGACAAGGGCCTGGCCCTGTTCCCCGACAGCACCCAGATGGGGCTATGGCAGGTTCCGGACAGTAACGACGCGAGCAAGCCCTACCTGTCGCTCGTCCCGATAGGGCCGCTCCCAGCTGACTGGGGCGTGATCACCAGGCGCGATCAGCTCCAGGAAGTCGACGCGACGCTGCACCCCGACAGCAACCCGCTGCACCTGTACGACGCGATCCTGGCTGCCTATCAGCAGATGACCGCGTCATACGCGCCGAACTACTCCAACGCGGTTCTCGTCCTCACCGCAGGCGTCGACTCGACCAAGGGCGACATGCCGATCGGCACGCTGGTGAGCAAGCTCAGGGCCCTCGCCAACCCGGCGAAGAAGGTCGAGATCGTCATCCTTCAGTTCGGCAGCCAGGGCAGCACGGCGCCGCTGCAGGCCATCGCGAACGCCACCGGCGGCGGCGTCTACCAGATCACCAGTCCCGCCGCGGTCGGCAAGGTCTTCATCGAGGCGATCTCGCAGCGCATGTGCGACTCCGGCTGCACGATCCCTTAAGCCCGCGGGGCGCACCGGCCCGGAGTCATCCTCGTTCCCTCTGCCCAATTGAAGATTCTTGTGAACCTGATTGGCGGGCAGCGCGTCATCCAATGTGAGGCCCGGCGAGAGCGGGGCGCCGGGCCTCACTCCAATCTCAGCCGGCGTCCAGCATCTGGTGCGCCCTGGCGATCAGAACCGGCACCACGCGGCCGTCGCGGTCGAATCCTTCACCCACGGTCTTGCCCTGCATGAACCGGGCGTTGATCCCCTCGAGGACGACCGCGAGCTTGAAGAACCCGAACGCGATGTAGTAGCCGATCCCGGACACGTCCCGGCCGGTCAGCTCGGCGTACCTGGCCGCGAACTCCGCCCGGCTGCAGAACCCGGGCAGCGCCGTGATCGTCGCACCAACGTTGATGTCCAGCGCGCCGCCGTGATCGGCCGGGTCGGCCCAGTAGGACAGGGTCAGGCCGAGGTCGGCCAGCGGATCGCCGAGCGTCGACATCTCCCAGTCGACCACCGCGGCGATCGCGGCGGGCTCGCCCAGCGTCACCAGCGTGTTGTCCAGCCGGAAATCACCGTGCACGAGCGTGCCGCCGGCCGAGGCCGGCAGTCCCTCGGTCAGCCGCTTGACCAGCTGGTCGTACTCGGGCATCTCCCGGCTCGTGGACAGCTCCCACTGGCGCTGCCAGCGGGCCAGCTGGCGGGCCATGTAACCCTCGGGCCGGCCGAAGCCGGTCAGGCCGGTCTTCTCGATGTCGACCGAGTGAATCGTCGCGAGCATCGTGGCGAGCAGCTCCGACAGCTCCCGCGCCTGCCCGGCGGTGATCAGGGCGCCGTCGGCCTGGGTGCGCAGCACCAGCCCGTCGACGTAGCGCATGAGGTAGAACGGCGCGCCGACCACGTCCGGGTCCTGGCAGATCGCGACCGGCCCCGGCACCGGCACGGCGCTGTCCTGAAGCGCGGTGAGGACCCGGTATTCGCGGCTCATGTCGTGCGCGGTCGGCAGCACGTGCCCGAGAGGCGGCCGCCGGAGCACCAGCTGCCCGCCATCGAGATCGATCCGGTAGGTCAGGTTGGACCGGCCGCCGGCGATCAGCTGCACCCCCCGCAGCTCGCCGAAGTCCAGCCCGGCGCCGGTCATCCACGCATGCAGCCTGCCCGGGTCCTCCACCCCCGGCACGCCGTGAACGCGATGGATGCCGCCCGGAACGCTGATCTCACCAGTCAACCTGCACCTCGTCTTGAGCCCGGCACGCAAAACACCTGCGGCAATGATCCCTTATTGGGGCGCTCTTTGGGAACGACGGGTGCCCCTGGCCAGCCAGGTACCGTAGCTGCATGCATCAAGGCCCCCAGCTATCGCCCACGCCCCGCACCACCCTGCACCGTCTGCGCGAGCGCGGCCGGCTGGACCGGGCGGACCTGGACGCCGTTCTGGCCGCGGGGCTGGTCTGCCATGTCGGCGTGGTCATCGACGGGGCGCCGGTCGTGCTGCCGACCGGGTACGGCCGGATCGGCGACAACCTCTACCTGCACGGCTCGTCCGGGAACCGGTCCCTGCTGGCGGCCGCGGGCCGGACCGTATGCGTCACGATCACACTGCTCGACGGCCTCGTCTGCGCCCGGGCCGTGTTCCACCACTCGATGAACTACCGCAGTGCCGTGATCTTCGGCACAGCGCGGCTGGTCGAGGATCCTCAGGAAAAGCTCGCCGCGCTCGAGGCGGTCACCAACCACCTGGTGCCCGGCCGCTGGGATCACTCGCGCCCGCCCACCCGCAAGGAACTGGCGGCCACGGCCGTGATCGCCCTCCCCCTCGATGAGGCGTCGGTCAAGGCCCGCTCGGGCGGGCCGAAGGATGATCCGGAGGACTACGACTCGGGGATCTGGGCCGGGGTGCTGCCCGCGGCGCTGACGTTCGGCCCGGCGGAGCCTGATCCGGCGCTGACCGGTGATGTCCCGATTCCCGAACATATCGCCGCATTGGCGAGCCGGGAACGCGGCGCTCCCCCGACCGGAACGGCCTGATCGTCCTGTCTGCGCCGCCGCTCGCCTAAGCTGGTCAAATGACCGACCGGCTCGTCTGGATCGACTGCGAGATGACCGGGCTTGATCTCACCAGCGACGCGCTCGTGGAGATCGCCTGCGTTGTCACTGATGGTGAGCTCAACACCCTCGATGACGGCATTGACGTGGTGATCAAGCCCCCGCCCGAAGCCCTGGACCAGATGGCGGACGTGGTCCGCGAGATGCACACCACGTCGGGCCTGCTGGCCGAGCTGGGCGGCGGCGTCACCCTGGCCGAGGCCCAGGAGCTCGTCCTCGCCTATGTGCGCCAGCACGTTCCCGAGTCGCGGAAGGTCCCGCTGTGCGGGAACTCGATCGGCACCGACCGCTCGTTCCTGGCCAGGGACATGCCCGAGCTGGACGCCTTCCTGCACTACCGGATGGTCGACGTGTCCAGCATCAAGGAGCTGGCCAGGCGCTGGTACCCGCGGACGTACTTCGCCAGCCCGGAGAAGCATGGCGGGCACCGCGCGCTCGCCGACATCAGGGAGAGCATCCGGGAGCTGCGCTACTACCGGGAGGCGGTGTTCGTGCCCCAGCCGGGCCCGGACACGGCCAGGGCCAAGGCGATCGCGGCGAAGATCACCGCCGCAGCCGCGGCGGCTCAGGGCCAAACCGGTTCTGGCCGGTAGCGGCTGCCCGGTATGCTCTTGGAGCCACCGGGCGTTAGTGTGTACCGGCAGCATGGTGGGCGTAGCTCAGTTGGTTAGAGCGCCAGGTTGTGGTCCTGGATGTCGTGGGTTCGAATCCCATCGCTCACCCCATGTGAAACCGCAGGTCAGCGCCCCGCTTCGCGAACCTGTCTTGTCAGCAGTTCATAGGACCAGATCAGCGCAAACGACGGCTATGCGGCGATGACCCGCGCCGTCGCTGCCGGCTCTGCCACCGCGACGTTGGCGGTCGGGCTCGCGATGCTGCCGACGACCAGCAAAGCCCACGGCAACAACCCGCCGCGATCGCCGCATGAACCGCCCGGCGGGCCAATCGGCGGTGTGGCTGCGTCGTGACGAGCTGGGTGCGTCGCGGCCGCCGCTGGAAGCGTCCAAGGTGCATGGTCTGGCTGTGTCACCGGGTGTGGCTGGCTGGCATTGCGTGCGCCTGTGCGGCAGCGGGGCTAACCGGCTGCAGCTCCGCGCGGCCAGTGGCAGGGCCTGGTCGTCGTGCTGACGGCCGGCTCGCGGACGGGATATCTCACCGGGCTGGATGCGGCTACCGGGAAGGTCCGGTGGACGGGCCAGATCGGCGATGCCAACCCAAGCGATATGGCCGTCATCGCCGATGGCGGGCTGGCCGTGGAGGATGACGGGTTCGAGGTCGTGAACTTGTCCGACGGCCGTGTTCGCTGGAGCGCCCCGGTTGGCGTTGCCGCCATGGCCGTGAGCGGCGGGTCGGTGCTGACCGCCGGGTCCGGGTGGCTGACCAGCTATGACGACAAGACCGGCAAAGTCCGGTGGACCGAGGCACTCAGGCCCATCCGGCTGGCGATCATTGCCGGTGGTCTGGGGCCTACTGGCGCTGCCTATGACCTGGGGCTTGCGGCGGACGCCGGCCTGGTGTACCTGTCCGGCGTGCAGCGGCTGCTACCGCCAAGGCAAGTTACCCGACCCCGGTCGTACTCGGCATCAGCGCGGTGAACGGCAAGGTCAAGTGGCGATACATTCCCACTCCAGCGGTGACAGTCACAGTGCTCGGCCCGGGGCTGCTGTCTGTTGAGTCGGATGACGACCGCTGGCTGGAAGATCTCAATCCTGTTACCGGCCGGCCACGGTGGCAGCTGGTCGACTACGGCCGCAACCAGATGTTCTTCGCCGGCGGCCGGCTCATTGCCGACACCAGCACGGCCAGCACAGGCCCCAGCGGCGTGCTCACCGCCTTCCGCAGCGCAGACGGCCATCGCGCGTGGCAGGTGAGGCTGCCGACGACGGTGTCATTCCCGCTCGGGGCCGTGCCTGGCGGCCTGCTCGTCTATGCCTCTGCCGTCAACAACGCCTGCTGATAGGCGCACACACCAGCACTCTTAGACCCGTCAAGCTCACTCGGGGGCGGGATGATCACCGTCTCCATCTGAGGAACCTCGGCCACCGAGAAGTGGTCATTCTGCGGGTGCAGCCTTGACGGCGGCCGAAGGGTTTGCTGGACTGAATTAGTCAACCGCCTAATCCAGTTGGCTAAGGGTGCGGGCGTCCCGGAAGGACCGACGATGGCAACCGATCAACAGCTGATCACCCAGACGGTTCAGGACGGCGGAGCGATTCTGACCAGGGAGCTCATGCCGCAGGCCTGCGCCGAGGGCGAGGGCGCCAGGATTGCGGACCGGTGTATGAAGATCGACATTGCGGATGTCTGCGGCGGCATCGCCAGTGCCGTCGTCCGCTCGGCGCCCTACCGGGAGTACCTCCGCCTGATCAAGACCGGCGACGGGCGGAAGACCGCGGACGCGCTATGGCTGCCGTGGTGAGCCAGGTAGCGCAGAAGACGGCGGCGCGCACCGCCGCCGAGGAGGCTCTGCTGGACGCGGCGGAACGGCTGCTGGCCGATGTGGGGTACGCGGGCGTCACGACGCGGCGGCTGGCCGAGGAGGCGGGCATCAACCACGGCCTGGTCCACTATTACTTCGGCTCGAACGAGAACCTGCTGGTGCACGCGCTGGAACGGTTCACCGGCCGGCTGATCACCCGGCAGCAAGAGCTGTATGCCGCCGATCTGCCGTTCGCGGACAAGTGGCGCACGGCAATGCGTTACCTGGTCAGCGAAGACGTCAGCTACCAGAAGATCTGGCTGGAGCTGCAGGCGCTGGCCTGGAACAACCCCGACATCAGAGCGCGCCTGGCCCGGGTGAACGCCGAATGGCGCGCGGTACTCACCGAGGCTTTCGAGCAGCCCCGCAGCGAGCTTGGCATCCGGCTGCCCTTGGATGCGCTGGTCTCGCTGGTGATGACGTTCAACCTCGGCATCATCGTCGAGCGCCTGGGCGGCATCGAGACCGGACACCGCGAGCTACTGGATTGGATCGACCAATGGATGTCCCGGTGACTGAGCCCGCCCGCGAGCAGTCGCGGGCACGGTATCCAGATAGCTCCGGCTACACCAAGCGCGACGGCGTGCGCCTGTACTACGAGGTCTACGGCTCCGGCGAGCCGACCGTCTTCCTTCTGCCGACGTGGTCGATCATCCACTCGCGGCACTGGAAGATGCAGATCCCCTACCTGGCCCGGCACTGCCGCGTGCTCACCTTCGACGGGCGCGGCAACGGCCGCTCCGACCGGCCGGCGACCGGGTACGGGGAAGCCGAGTTCGCCGCTGATGCCCTGGCAGTGATGGACGCCACCGCCACCCAGCGCGCGGTGATCGTCTCGCTCTCGGCGGGCGCGCAGTGGGCGCTACTGCTCGCGGCCGAGCATGCTGACCGGGTGACCGGCGCCGTCTTCATAGGTCCGGGGGCGTCGGTGGGCGAGTTGCCGGCCGAGCGCACGCGTTACTCATGGGACGAGGAGCTGGACACCGACGAGGGCTGGGCCAAATGCAACCGCTACTACTGGCCGCGCGATTACCGCAGCTTCCTGGAGTTCTTCTTCTCCCAGATGTTCATCGAGCCGCATTCGACCAAGCCGATTGAAGACTGCATCGGCTGGGGCCTGGAGACGACGGCGCCGACACTGGTCGCGACGTGCCTGGTTGATGAGCTCGGCGAGGCCGGCACGCGCGAGTTGTGCGGCCGGGTTCGCTGCCCGGTGCTCGTGATCCAGGGCACGGAGGATGCGATTACCGGGCAGGGCCTGGGGATCGCTCTCGCCGAGGCGACCGGTGGCGATCTTGTCCTGCTCGAAGGTTCGGGCCACGGCCCGCACGTTCGTGATCCGGTCAAGGTCAACCTGCTGCTGCGTGACTTCGTGGCCCCTCCGGCGGCGCCGCGCCGCTGGGTGCGGGGCCGGTCGCGCCGCAAGCGGGCGCTCTACATCAGCTCGCCGATCGGCCTGGGTCACGCCCGGCGGGATGTGGCGATCGCGGACGAGCTGCGCAAGCTGCATCCCGGCCTGGAGATCGACTGGCTCGCCCAGCATCCGGTCACCAGGGTGCTGGAAGAGCGTGGTGAGCGCGTCCACCCGGCCAGCGCATACCTGGCCAGCGAGTCCGGGCACATCGAGTCCGAGTCGGCCGAACATGACCTGCACTGCTTCCGGGCCATCCGCCGGATGGATGAGATCCTGCTCGCCAACTTCATGGTCTTCCACGACCTCGCCCGCGAGGAGGACTACGACTTGTGGATCGGTGACGAAGCCTGGGAACTCGACTACTACCTGCACGAGAACCCGGAGCAGAAACGCGCCGCCTACGCCTGGCTGACCGATTTCGTCGGCTGGCTGCCGATGCCCGACGGCGGCGAACGCGAGGCGTTCCTGACCGCCGACTACAACGCCGAGATGATCGAGCACATCGCCCGCTACCCCCGCATCCGCGACCGCGCCATCTTCGTCGGCGACCCCGACGACATCGTCCCGGACTCCTTCGGCCCCGGGCTGCCGCAGATCCGCGACTGGACCGAGCAGCACTACGACTTCACCGGCTACGTCACCGGCTTCGACCCGCGCCAGCTCGGCGACCGGCAAGCACTCGGGTACCGCGACGACGAGCGCGTCTGCATCGTGACCGTCGGTGGCTCGGGAGTGGGCGGACACTTGCTGCGGCGGGTAATCGCCGCCTTCCCCGAGGCCAAGGACCGCGTGCCCGATCTCCGGATGATCGTAGTGACCGGCCCGCGGATCGACCCCGGCAGCCTCCCGGCTTGCGACGGCCTGGAAGTACGCCCTTACGTCCACGAGCTCTACCGCCACCTGGCCGCCTGCGATCTCGCCGTCGTCCAGGGCGGCCTGACGACCACGATGGAACTGACCGCGAGCCGGCGGCCGTTCCTGTACTTCCCCCTCCGCCACCACTTCGAGCAGAACTTCCACGTCCGCCACCGGCTCGACCGCTACGGCGCTGGCCTGTGCATGGACTACCAGACCGCCGAACCTGCCGACATCGCGGCGGCGATCGCCACCCAGATCGGCCGCCACGTCGACTACCGCCCGGTCGCCACCGACGGCGCCGCCCGGGCAGCGTCAATGCTCGCCAGCCTGCTCTAGAAAGAAGCAAGCCATAACCCCAGGAACTTAACGTCCCAGATTGGCTGATCTAGGCCAACGATCGACGCGGTCGTCTGCGGGCTGGCATCCGGGATGGGTGCCACCGACCGCACCTGAGCACCGGATCGCGCAGGAGCGACAGCACGAATAGCCGCCTGTACGTCTGGCGGCCATTCGGCCAAGGACAGATGTCTAGCCCTGCAGGGCGTGCAGCGCCGCCACAGCTCCCGGCTGGTGCCCCATAGCCAGCATGAACAGCCACAGCAGTATCGCCAGTCCCGCGTAGCAGGCAAAAGCAGCCTGGGATGCGCGCGGGCTGAGCGGCGGCTTGGCCGCGGGAATGTCGGCCCCGGCCTTAGTGCGCGCATGCCTCCCGGCCTGCCGCCTATCTCGCCGCCCTGCCCGGTTCGTCTGGTGGCGGTCATACAGGTAGTCGGCCAGCCCCATCGGGATGACGATGACGAAGATCCATAGATCCGCAGTGAACGCGAGCACCGCGCCCAGCAGGAGCCCGGCTACGACTGCGGCTAGCCCCGTTCGGGAGCCGACGGAACAGGTGATCGACTTCACCACCCGGCCGCCGTCTAGCGGCACCACCGGCAGCAAGTTGAACAGGTTGATCAACGCCATCCATGCAGCGGCGGCAGCGAAAGCCCCATTACGGGTGGCGATATACATGAGCCCGGTCCCGGCCGCCAGCATGGCCCCGGTCAGCGGCCCGGCGAGGGCAATGGTGGCCTCGGCCCGTCGGCTGGGGAAGTTGTCCTCGGCCACGGCGGCTGCACCAACCAGCGGGATGAGGTAGATACCCTTGGTCTTCATGCCGTAATGCTTCATGCACCCCAGGTGGCCGCACTCGTGGATGACGAGCATCCCGATCATGATGACCGCGAACTGCCAGGTGAACAGGAATGCATACGCCGCGAAGGCAGCTAGAGCCAGCAGCAGCTTGCCCGCCTTGACGACGACGAGGCCGCCTTTGACCAGCGCGCCGACAACGCTGCCCTTGTTCTGGTGCCATCCCAGCCGCCCGAGGATCATGACGTAGCTCTCTGATCCGACAGCGCGGCTAGGATGCCAGCCAGCGACTCAGGCAACCGCGGTCACCTCCGGCTCGGACAGGCACCGGTATCACCCAACATCTCCACCAGCGCCATTGACATTGCCTTGGCAAGCCGGCACGAATACTTGTGCGGCCTTTCCAGGTCGCCGTTGACGCGGCCCCGTTAAACGACGATCTGGGGACGGTCGCCGAGCCACCGTTCAGAGCGGCCGAGTGAGCGGGACCGTCTCGCTATGGTGGTTACCCGAGCTGACTTACCTGCGCGCCGGCTGCGCACCAGCGTGTGCGGCCGCGACCTCTATGATCGGCCTCACGAAGAAGCGTGACCTGGTGGTGCACGGCAAGGCAACCGGTACGGCCGATTGCCTTGCCGTGTCTACTACGGGTTAAAGTCCTGCCAGTCGACGCCGCCCGGCGGCTCAGGCTCCTCAAGGGTGAGGGGTGAGCCATTCGAAAGTGATACGGCCGTCATGACCCCGCAGAGGCCTCCGGAGTCATACCCCGGATAATTGATCACGCAGCCGAAATTGTTGACAGAGTACCTGGTGAAGTTATAGTTACCGCCGTTGTTGTCGGGCTCCTCGATCCACACGGTTCCATTGGCCCCGCAGGGCTGGAACGTCATGCTGGTCTCCAGACTTGTTTCCGCCAGGCACAGGTTGGTATTGGCGCCGGCACCTCCGCTGTCGCCACCGTCTTCGTAATACCCCGACCACAACCTTGTCGGCGTGTGGTCACCTGGACCGTCCCACCATCCCAGAAACTTCTTAACGAGGTAGACGATGGCCACTTTCCCGGCGCCAGTGATCACGTTGCTTGCGACGCCAGCTGTAGTGCCTACGATTATCGCTATCTCGCTGCCGGTCAGGGACACGCATTCGGTGTTGTCGTTGGTGAGGCATTCCTCGTACGGGTCCGCCGCGGAAGTGACCGCGGAAGTGGCTCCTACGGACGCCACGGCACCTGCTCTGGCCGCCGCCGCGGAGGCTGGTGCCAGGGGTGCGTAGATCATCAGCATCGCGACGGCAATTACGGGTACAACAAATGCTACCCAATGCCGACGAATGGTCGCCAGGCGGAATAACGCCATGTGTGCTCCTCTCGCGAGAGCCATACGGTTTGCCACCAGCCATAGAGCTGGGACTCGCAGGTTCGGCTGCGCTCAATCAGCCTCGATTCCGACAGTTTCAGGACTGGGGAGATTCTCGTCGGAGTTATGGTTGAGCCGGGTCTTAGCCCTTGTCCCTCAGGTCTTTCGGCCTGGTGAGTAGGTTGCATGGTGCTGTTTCGCGTGCTTGGGCCGCTGGAGATCCGCGCGGGCGCAGGGTGGTCCGAAGTGAGCGCCCCGAAGTGGCGCACGTTGCTGGCAGCATTGCTAGCCGAGCCCGGGCGGGTAATCTCGGTTGAGCGCCTGGCGGACGAGCTCTGGGGTGCTCTGCCACCGGCCGGAGCACGCAAGCTGGTGAGCGGCTACATCCGGCGGCTCCGCCAGCTGAGCGGCGATCCCGATGGCCGGGTTCTGGTAACCCGGGCGCCTGGCTATCAGGCCAGGGTGACGCTGGCCCATCTCGACGCCGGTGTCTTCGAAGAGCTGCTCGCCGCAGGCCGTTCGGCACTGGCAGCACAGGATGCCCAGCAGGCACGGACATTACTCACCGACGCGCTGACGGTCTGGCGTGGACCGGCATTCGCGGACGTGCCCCTCGGGCCGCTCTCGGCCGCGGCGGCCGGCCGGCTTGAGGAATTGCGGCTCACCACTGTGGAGTTGCGGATCGAGGCGGACATGTCCTGCGGTCATCGGGCGGAGCTCGTGCCCGAACTCCGCATGCTCACAGCTGAGCACCCGTTGCGGGAACCGTTATGGCATCAGCTGATGCGGGTGCTGCAAGACTGCGCCCGCCCGGCCGAAGCATTGGAGGCTTACGCTCATGCCCGTGCGGTCATCGCTCACGAGCTCGGCGCAGATCCAGGCCCTGAGCTGCAGAAACTCCACCAGCGCATCCTCGCCGGCGATCCGCAGCCCACCCTGCGGCAGCGGGCCCATGGCCCGGTGCCCCTGTCGGCTGCAGGTGACCGGTCGCGGGCTGTGCCGAGGCAGCTTCCCGCGGCGGCCCCGTGCTTTACCGGCCGGGGTGGTGAGCTGGCGGCGCTCGGCCGACTGTTGGAGCAGCCAGCATCAGCCGGGGCCGGCGCAGTACCGGTGGCGGTGATCGGCGGGACCGCCGGCGTCGGCAAGACGGCGCTCGCGCTGCAGTGGGCGCACCAAATGGCCGAGCATTTTCCGGGCGGGCAGCTGTACCTCAACCTGCGCGGCTTTGACCCGTCGGGAATACCGGTAACCTCCGCTGAGGCGGTCCGGCGCCTGCTGGACGGCCTAGAGGTCCCACCGGAGCGGATCCCGGCTGATCTGGACACGCAGGCGGCCCTGTACCGGAGCCTGCTGGCCGACCGACAGATGATCATCGTCCTGGACAACGCCTCCGACCCGGCTCAGATCCGGCTGCTGCTGCCCGGCGCCCCTGGCTGCCTGGTTCTCATTACCAGCAGGAACCAGCTCACCGGACTGGCCGCAACCGGCGGCGCCCACATGCTGACCGTAGATCTGCTGACCGAAGCGGAAGCCCGCGAGTTTCTGGCCCGGCGCGTCGGCACACAGCGCGTTGCGGACGAGCCGGACGCCGTCACCGAGCTGGCCAGGCTTTGCGCTCAGCTGCCGCTTGCCCTCAGCATCACCGCTGCTCGCGCGGCCGCGCGCCCTGGCCTGCCGCTGGCAACGCTAGCGGCAGAACTGCGCGACGAGCACGTCCGCCTCGACGCGCTCGATACCGGGGACGCGGCCGCGGACATCCGCACCGTGTTCTCCTGGTCGTGCCAGCAGCTCAGCGCGCCGGCGGCGCAGATGTTCCGGCTGCTCGGCGTTCATTCCGGCCCCGACATCAGCGCTGCCGCCGCCTCTAGCCTGGCCGGGCTGCCGCCGACCGAGGCCCGGCAGGCGCTGGCCGAACTGACTCGCGCCCACCTGATCACCGAGCAAGCGCCGGGCCGCCACACCCTGCATGACCTCCTCCGCACATATGCAGCGGAGGAAGCCCGCACCGTGGACAGCCCTACTGACCGGCGGGCCGCGGTCCTCCGCGTACTCGATCACTACCTGCACACCGCCTGTGCCGCGTCGCAGCTGCTCCATCCCTACCGGGACCCGATCTCCCTAGGCCCCCTGCAGCCCCAGACGCTGCCTGAGTCACTGGCGGACCGCTCCCAGGCGCTCGCCTGGCTCCAGGCCGAGCGGCAGGTCCTGCTAGCCGCGATCACGCAGGCGGCCCGCGAAGGACTAGATACGCACGCCTGGCAGCTGCCGTGGGCGGTCGCGACGTTCCTGAACTGGCAGGGATACTGGCACGAACTGGCGTCGGCGCAGCAGTCCGCCCTGGGCGCCGCCCGCCGGGTCGGCGATCGGGCCGGGCAGGCCGAGGCGCATCGCTATCTTGCCCAGGCGCAGATCCGGCTCGGCGCTTACGCCGACGCCGCGGCGCACCTGACGGAAGTCATCGCGCTCAGTCGCGAACTCGGGAAGAACACCATCGAGGCGCGAGCGCATATCGACCTCGCCCGGGCGCTGGAAATGCAGGACCGCTACCCTGAGGCGTTCAGCCACGCCGAACAGTCCCTCCGGCTGTACCGCGCCGCCGGGCATCGATCCGGAGAGGCAAGCGCCCTCAACACGGTTGGCTGGTGCCACGCCCACCTTGGCGGCCACCGCCAGGCACTCCAGGACTGCCAGCAGGCGCTCACCCTGCACCGCGAACTGGGGAACCGGGTAGGCGAGGCCAACGTCCTCGACAGCCTGGGCTACATCCACCTCCACCTCGGGCATCACGCCGAAGCCATCGCCTGCTACCAGCAAGCCTTCGAAGTCCACGGCGACGCCGGAGACCTCCGCGACAGCGCCGCAATCCTCATCCGCCTCGGCGAAGCCCACCAGGCCGCCGCAGACCCCAGCGCTGCCAAAGTCACGTGGCAGCGGGCCCTGGCCATCCTCGACGACCTCCAGCACCCCGATGCCCGCGAGGTCAAATCCAAGCTGGACGCTCTCAGGCCAGCACGACATGAATGAATTACGGCGACAGGTACCGCGCGCTGCGACTGCTGGGCGGCCCTCGTCCATGAATCGAGCACCCAGGTAGTCGAAGCGAACTTGACGGACGTCCGAGCGGCGCGCCCGGCGGCTCGTCGCGGCCAGCTTCTACCTGCTCGCCCCCTATATTGCCGTGGAGGCGATACGCGCGCTGGTGAGTGGTGGCCACGCCGAGACCACCGTCGTCGGCCTTGTCCTCACCGCGGGAACCGCCATCCCCGAGTGTTCGCCGGCCCGGCCGCAAACACGCCCTTCGGCGCGTGGTGGGCCGGCGGCACGGTCGCGCTGGGTATCGCCGGCTGGGCGTCATCGAGGGACAGCGGGCCCGGGTCGGACAGTCCTGCGCCTGCACCTGTCAGTGACGAGCGGCCAGAACAAGGCCCAGAGTGATCGAGGCCTCCGACGTCACGGGCTATCCGGCCGAGATAGTCCATACGCCCACCCGAAACTCACTCGGCTAGCAGGCAAGTACGGACAGCTCGTTCCCTGTCCTGGCCGCCGACCCTGCGTTCAGCCGGCGCCAAGCAAGAGATAGCGGATGCCGATCGCCAGGACGAGGACGCCCATCACCCGGCGGATCAGCAGATCGGGAAGCCTGGACTGAACCCGCGCGCCGGTATAGGCGCCTGCCAGACCGCCGATCCCGAGTGCGATCCCGGTGGGCCAGTCGGGTGCGATGTGGGCGTGCTGATGGATCGACAGAACCGTGAAGGTAACCACGCCTGCAACCGAGGTGACGAACGTTGAGGCCAGGGCGGCGGGAGCAACCTCTGCTGGCGAGCGGCCGCTGCCGATGAGGATTGGCGCGAGGATCGAGCCGCCGCCGATCCCGTAGATGCCGCCCACGCAACCCACCGCGGCAGCCAGCACGATGAGCAGAAAGGAGGCAGGGCTATTGCCCGACCTGACGGGCCTGGCCTGGGGATCTGGCCGGGACACAGCGATCCACGCGCCCAGGGGAGTCAGCACGGCACCGACTACCAGGTCGAAAACCCGCGCGCCGGGGAGCAGTTCCACGCGGATTATCGAGCCGATGACTACGCCGGGCAGGCTCCCGGATATGAGGAGACGGGTGAGCCGGCCGCCAGTCTGGCCCTGGCGCCAGTATCGGTAAATAGCGCCGGGGGTGGCCACGACGTTGTAGAGCAGATTCGTTGGCGTGACCGCGGGGCTCGGCGTGCCGAGAACGCCGACCTGAAAAGGCAGGAGCAAGACTGCACCCGAGATACCCGCAGGACTCGCGATCACGGCGATGACGAATGCTGCCAGCAGGGCAACGACCTCGGTCCAGCCTGTGCCCAGCATCCGGGAAATCTACCGGAGCGCTCGGGAACGGTCAGCAGATGACCGGCTGATTGCGGAAGGCAACCTCAGAAGCCGATCCGGAGCGTGGCGAAGAGGACGGGACCAGATGCCCCGACGAAGCCGGTAACTGAGCACGGCGACGACTGGCGCGTGCTGGGCACGCTGTCGCCTGAGCGGTGCCGAAGCGTCCGCGCCGTTCCGGAGACGCACCGCGAGATTGATCAAAAACTCATGTCGGCATTATCAGCGCTCCGTCGCCGCACACCGGCTCTGGCGGACCGTGTCCGGCGGTCTCCTGCCCTTCGCGTTGTGCTTCGCGCGGTACGTTGAGGCGGTGGGCGATCATCCGACGCTGTATGAGTGGGCAGGCGGACGCGATGCGTTCGACTCGATGATCAACGCGTTCTACGACCGGGTCGAAGAGGATGACCTGCTCTCGCCGTTCTTCCCCGGTGGTGTGCACGAGGAGCACCGGCGCAACGTGGCCACCTGGTGGTGCGAGGTATTCGGCGGCCCCCCGGAGTACACCGGGCAGCTTGGCGGCTATGAGCGGATGCTGAGCAAGCACCGGGGCCTCGGCATTACCGATGCCCAGCGATTCCGGTTCGCGTCACTGATGAGCCTCGCCGCGGACGATGCCGGAATGCCAGCCGATCCCGAGTTCCGTTCCGCGCTCGTGGCCTATCTGGAATGGGGCACGCGGATAGCGCTGGGGAACTCCCAGCCCGACGCAAAGCCTGCAGAGCATGCGCCCGTGCCCCGATGGGGCTGGGGTGAAGCTCCGCCATACCAGCCATAGGAAGCCTCGCCAACGACTAGTCCCAGAATGCGGCTGCTGTCCGTCGGACTGTCAGCGGATCGTGGTAAGTGTGCTTGGCGGCGATCGGCAATGTCAGGAGGAATCGTGCCCGGCCGCCCCCGGCGTATCCGGGCGGGGCAGTGAGCTGAAGGGAGTACGACGTGAGCGGTGTACGGGTACTTGCAGGCACGCGCAAGGGCGCGTTCGTCCTGACCTCGGACGGCACGCGGAAGGCTTGGAATGTGAGCGGCCCGCACTTCGCGGGCTGGGAGATCTACCACGTGAAGGGCTCGCCGGCCGACCCTGACCGGCTGTACGCCTCGCAGTCCAGCGGCTGGTCAGGGCAGGTGATCCAGCGATCCGACGACGGCGGCGCGACCTGGGCGCCGGTGGGCAACCAGTTCGCCTACCAGGGCACTCCCGGCACCCACCAGTGGTACGACGGGACACCGCACCCGTGGGAGTTCGCGCGGGTCTGGCACCTGGAGCCGTCGCTGGACGACCCGGACGTGGTGTACGCCGGGGTTGAGGACGCCGGGCTGTTCCGCACCGATGACGGCGGGCAGAGCTGGCAGGAGCTGCCCACGCTGCGCGGGCATGAGTCTGGCTCCTCCTGGCAGCCGGGAGCGGGCGGGATGTGCCTCCACACGATCCTGCTCGACCCTGTGCAGCGGGGCAGGATGTTCGCCGCGATCTCAGCCGCAGGAGCGTTCCGCTCCGACGATGCGGGCCAGACCTGGCGGCCCATCAACAAGGGCCTGCAGTCCGAGGGCATCCCGGACCCGGACGCCGAGGTCGGACACTGCGTGCACCGGCTGGCCATGCACCCGTCACGTCCGGACGTGCTGTTCATGCAGAAGCACTGGGACGTGATGCGCAGCGATAACGGCGGCGAGTCCTGGCGGGAGATCTCCGGCAACCTGCCGACTGACTTCGGCTTTCCCATCGACGTGCACGCCCACGAGCCCGACACGATCTACGTGGTCCCGATCACCAGCGACGCCGAGCACTTCCCGCCCGAGGGGAAACTGCGCGTGTATCGCAGCCGCACCGGCGGCGATGACTGGGAGCCGCTGACGACCGGACTGCCGCAGGAGCACTGCTACGTCAACGTGCTGCGCGACGCGATGGCGGTGGACTCGCTGGATACTTGCGGGGTGTACTTCGGCACCACCGGCGGCCAGGTCTACGCCTCGGCGGACTCCGGTGACAGCTGGGCGCCAATTGTCCGCGACCTGCCGGCCGTGCTGTCGGTTGAGGTCCAGACGCTGTCATGATCCGGGTCGTGCTTCCCGGGCATCTGCGGACTCTCGCGCGCATCGACGGCGAGGTGCAGCTCGACATCGCCGGGCCGGTCACCCAGCGGTCAGTGCTGGACGCCCTGGAGGCCCGCTACCCGATGCTGCGCGGGACCATCCGCGATCACGACGGCGGCCCCCGGCGTGCCTTTATCCGGTTCTTCGCCTGCGAGCAGGACCTGTCCCACGAGCCGCCCGATGACCCGCTGCCCGATGCTGTCGCCGCCGGAACTGAGCCGTACCTCGTCGTCGGCGCCATGGCCGGCGGATAACAGCACTGGGCGGCCAGGCCGCTTCCTGCACGTACGCTGACGGGCAAAGGCCGATCGGATCGGCCGGGACTGAGACAGTGACCTCGTGCTAGCGGACTCCTTCGGGCGCATCGCGACTGACCTGCGCGTGTCGGTGACCGACAAGTGCAACCTCCGCTGCACCTACTGCATGCCCGCCGAGGGCCTGGACTGGCTGCCCGGCCCCGTCCTGCTCACCGACGACGAACTACCCCGGCTGATCTCCGTCGCGGTCCGGCTGCTCGGCATCACCCAGGTCCGGTTTACGGGCGGCGAGCCGCTCATCCGCCGGGGATTGCCCGCCATCATCGCCCGGACCGCGGGGCTGGAGCCACGGCCGGAGATCTCGCTGACTACCAACGGCATCGGCCTCGCGCTGCTGGCGGCACCACTGGCCGCGGCCGGGCTGGACCGGCTCAACGTGTCCCTGGACACCTTGTCCCGCCAGACCTTCCTCACGCTGGCCCGGCGCGACCGGCTGGCCGACGTACTGGCCGGGCTCAGCGCCGCAGCCGATGCCGGACTGGCCCCGGTCAAGGTGAATGCCGTGCTGATGCGCGGCGTCAACGACCACGAGGCTGGCGCGCTGCTGAGATTCTGCCTGGACCGCGGTTACCAGCTCCGGTTCATCGAGCAGATGCCGCTGGACGCCCAGCACGGCTGGCGCAGGGCCGACATGGTGACCGCCGGAGAGATCCTCACGTCCCTGTCAGCGGAGTTCACTCTGACCGCTGACGGCCCGGCGGCCAGGGGATCAGCGCCGGCCGAGACCTTCCAGGTCAACGGCGGCCCGGACCGCGTGGGGATCATCGGGTCAGTCACCCGGCCCTTCTGCGGAACGTGCGACCGGGTCCGGCTGACCGCCGACGGCCAGGTCCGGAACTGCCTGTTCGCCACTGCCGAAACCGACCTGCGCGGTGCGCTGCGATCAGGAGCCAGCGACGACCAGCTCGCTGCGCTCTGGCGCACCGCCGTCGCTGACAAGCTCCCCGGCCACGGCATCAGCGACCCAGGGTTCCTGCAGCCCGCCCGGCCCATGTCCGCCATCGGCGGCTAGGCAGCTACTGACCAGAGTCGGCTTCGGCGATGAGCTCCAGGATCCGGGCTGGCGGCAGGTGCTGCTCGAAGATTCGCACGCCGAAGGGCGCGAGCGCGTCCTCGATCGCGTTCACTACCGTGGGCGGCGCGACGATCATGCCGCCCTCGCCCACGCCGCGGAAGTTGACGTGGGCGTCGAGCGGCACGGTCTCGAGGTGCTCGATCTCGATCCGGGGAACGTCGCAGGCCGTCGGCATCAGATAGTCCATGAACGTGGCGGACTGGAAGTTCGCGTCCTGGTCGTACGCCGACCGCTCAAGCAGGACCGCGCCGATGCCCTGCGCGACGCCGCCCCGGATCTGCCCCTCGACGACCGCCGGGTTGATGAGCGCGCCGCAGTCCTCGGCCACTACGTACCGCTCCACCTGCACCAGGCCGGTCTCGGCGTCGACCTCGACAATCGCGCAGTGCGTGCCGCCCGACCAGCCGCCCTCGCCGCCGTCGAACGACGCCACGACCTCAAGATCGGCATCCGCGTCCGGGCCGAACTCGCCGTCGGCCGCCCGCCGGGCTATCTCGGTGACCGGGACCGCGCTGTCTGGGTCGCCGCGAACCCATACGTTCCCTTCGGTGATCTGGAGGTCCTGAGCGCTTACTTCCATGAGGTGCGAGGCGAAGTCGAGGACCTTGACCTTCAGCTGGCGGGCGCCGTGCAGGGCCACTCCCCCGGTCATGGTCGCCGAGCGGCTGCCGCCGGTCACCCCGAACGGGACCACGTCCGTATCGCCGACGACGACGCGGACCTGCTCGAAAGGAACGCCGAATTCGTCAGCCGCGACCTGCGCCAGCGTCGTCTGGTGGCTCTGGCCGTGCGGCATCTGGCCTGTGAACAGGACTACGATGCCGTCCTCATCAAGCCGCAGGCGCATCGACTCCAGGCCCATCGGGCCGCTCGGCCCGCCCGGCGCGCGCGGGCCGGGAGCCGCCTCGATGAACGTTGCCATGCCGACGCCGAGATAACGGCCGTCGGCGCGGGCCTCGGCCTGGCGGCGCCGGAACGCGGGAATGTCCACCATCTCGGCGACCCGCTCCAGTGACTCCCGCGTGGTGATGCCGACCAGCGGGCGTCCGGTGATCATGACGGCCGGCGGGTCCGTGCGCGGGACGACGTTGCGGAGCCGGATCTCCAGCGGATCGAGGCCGAGGTCTTTGGCGATGACGTCCAGGATCCGTTCGCGCACGAACGTCTCCGATGCCCACGGACCCCGGTAGGCGACGTACGGCGCCTTGTTCGTCGTTACTCCGGTCGACTCGAAGCCGAGAGCCGCCAGCTTGTACGGACCCGGCAGCATCGCCTGGATGATGTCCGGTACGCCGCCGCCCATGGCTGGGTAGGAGCCGGTGTCGATCAGCATCTTCACGTCCAGCCCGAGCAGATCGCCCTCGCTGCTGACCGCCGCCCGGATGTCGAAGCTCTCTTCGCGGGCCTGTCCCGACACGGTGAGGTTCTCGCCCCGGTCCTCGACCCACTTGACCGGGCGACCCAGCGCTCGCGCGGCCGCTGCGGCGGCCAGTTCCTCCCGGGAGGCGCCGATCTTCAGGCCGAACGAGCCGCCGATGTCGCCGGCGATCACGCGCACCTTGTCCTGCTCAAGACCCAGGCGCATAGCGACAATGATCTTGCTCAGCTGGACGCTCTGCGTTGCGGTGTAGACGGTCATCAGCCCCGAGTCGGCGTCGTAGCTCGCGACGCTGCCGCGCCCCTCCATCGGTACGTTCTGGTGGCGGTGCACGTCGATGTGGAAGTCGAACACCCGGTCGGCCTGGTCGAAGGTGGCGGTGACGTCGCCGAACTCGGTGCGCGAGTGCGGGCGGGAGATGTTGCTGCCCAGGTTGGCGAACAGCGGCGGGCTGGCCGGATCGAGCGCGAAGGAAGCTGTCGCGACCGGCGGCAGGTCGTCGTACTCAACCTCGACCAGCTCGCAGCCGTCCTCGGCGAGATAGCGGCTCTCGGCCACCACGATCGCCACCGGATCACCGACGAGCCGCACCTTGTCGGTCGCCAGCAGGCTGAACTCCGGGATGGGCCCGGCCGAGCCGATCAGCGTGCTGAGCGCGTCCGGCCCGGGAACTGTCATCTCCTCAACCTCGGCTCCGGTGTACACGGCGACGACCCCCGGGAGCTCTCGCGCCGCCGAGACGTCCACCGACAGGACGCGGGCGTGCGGGAGCGGCGAGCGCACGAACGCGGCGTGCAGCATGCCCGGCAGCTTGATGTCGTCGACGTACCGGCCGGAGCCGGTCAGGATGCGCGGGTCTTCCGAGCGCCGGACGCTGGCGCCGGTGTACCGCTCGGCCGCAATTCTCGTCATCGTCGTTCCCTCGCTCAGCGCTCACGGTTCCGCTCGGCGGCCAGCAGGACGCCGTCGATGATGCTCTGGTAGCCCGTGCACCGGCAGATGTTGCCCGACAGCGCTTCCCGCAGCTGCTGCTCGTCGCCGTCCGGGTGATCTCGCAGGAACGCGGTCGCCTGCATGACGAACCCCGGCGTGCAGAAACCGCACTGGAAACTATGCGAATCCCACATCGCCTGCTGCAGCGGGTTCAGTCCGCCATCGGTCGCCAGCCCCTCGATCGTCGTCACCTCGCTGCCCGCCGCCTGAATCGCCAGCATCAGGCAGGAGCGAACGGGCCGGCCGTCGATGATGACCGTGCAGGCACCGCAGACGCCGTGCTCGCAGCCCACGTGCGTGCCAGTGAGATCGAGGTCGTCGCGCAGGAAATCGGCCAGTGTCTTGCGCGCCTCGGGCGAGCCCGTGCGCGTCTCGCCGTTAACCGTGAGGCTGATGTCCACCGTCACTCACTGCCCTTCGATGGCGTTATCCGCGGCCGCTCGCAGGCCGCGCCGGACGAGGGCGGCCGCGACCTTCCTGCGGTACTCCGCCGAACCGTGCAGGTCCGACGGCGGGTCGATGTCGGCAGTGGCCCGGCGGGCCGCCTCCGCAAACAGCTCGGCTGACGGCCGCTCGCCGACAAGCAGGCTCTCGGCCTCGGTCGCCCGGACCGGCACGTCGGACATGCCGGCGAAGGCTAGCCGGGCGTCGCTGATTGTGCCGTCGGCGAGCGTCAGGGACGTGGCCAGGGCGACAATCGCGAAGTCGCCGTGGCGGCGCGCGACCTCGAGGAAGCTAGTCCCGGTCCCCTTCCCAGCCGCGGGGAACCGGACCTCAACCAGGAGCTCGTCGGGACGGCGGGCCGTCGTGAGGTAGCCCTCAAACCAGTCCGCCGCCGACACGAGCCGTTCGCCGGCCCGGCTGCGCAGGACGAACTCGGCATCCAGCGCCCGCGCTACGGCGGGCAGCTCGGCGGCGGGATCGCCGTGCGCCAGGCTGCCGCCGATGGTGCCGCGGCTGCGGATCGCTTCGTGCCCGATGAACGGCAGCGCGGCCGCTAGCAGTGGCAGGCTCTCGGCGACGGTCTGCGACTCCTCGGCCACGTACTCCCTGGTCACAGCGCCAATCGTCACCTGCCCGTCGCTGGCCGACACCCCGGACAGCTCACCGATGCCGTTGACGTCAATCAGCACCGCCGGGCGGGCCAGCCGCAGCGCCAGCAGCGGGATCAGACTCTGCCCTCCGGCGAGAACGCTCGCATCATCATCGTGCTCGGCCAGCAGCTCGATTGCCTCAGCGGTGGTTTCCGGCGCCTCGTAGTCAAACGGAGGCAGTTTCATGAGCGGCCCCTCGGTCCAGCTGCGGTGGTTCGAC
>Ga0209380_10000753_pt1 | contig 22872 bp, 23 predicted proteins | sample HubBroMetageWFT6_FD_188347 | JGI IMG/M metagenome (GOLD analysis project Ga0209380, IMG submission 188347) | Warmed and freeze-thawed soil microbial communities from the Hubbard Brook experimental Forest, New Hampshire - Hubbard Brook CCASE Soil... | ecosystem: Environmental > Terrestrial >... | reverse complement strand
AATTCTTTGCTCGTCAATCAACGCCGGCAGCTTGGGACAAAATCAGGAACGATCGCGACGGCCTAAGATGGCGCCGCCGAGAGCGCCCCCGAGGCTTCCGAGGACGATGGAAGCGAGAAAGGCGAACACCAGCCCCATCAACATCAGGAACTCGAGTCCACCCTGACTCTTGAAGCGCTCAAACACCGCCACCACCTGGGGGTCGCTGGTTTGAGAGGCCGCCTGCTGGATTTTTGCCAGGAGCTCGTTGCGAAGTTCCGGGCCTTTGTGCAAAAAGATGACAACCAGCGCTTCGAAAATGGACGACATCGCGAACCACAGCAATCCGCCGAGTGCGCCCAGTGCAGCGCCTGAAGAGGTTTTGATCATGATTCCCCGCTGACTTTGGCGATAAAAAACCGCGGCCAGGAATCCGACGCTGAACATGGCCACGAACGGGTTTAGTCCCAGCGACATCAGCAGCGATGCAACTAAAGCCGCCAGAGCGCACGGCCTGAGAGCTTGAGACCACTGCATCGGCAGGGCCAGGACCGGCACGATCTGCGACGCCGGGAGAGCGGTCGAATCTTGAGATTCCGCGCCCGCGGCTGCGTATGCCAACGGAGCTGCGGGTTCGGCGATCACCACCCGGATCTGCGGGGCCGAGCAGTGCGGGCAAAACGCAGTGCCCTCTTCCACCGCTTGTCGGCACTTGTAGCAAGACTGTTCCATGATGGCTTAGCGCACGAGAATTCGGTGAGGGACGCTTCCCTGAAAGTACCTCACGGTGAGGCGAAGACGCAAGGAATGAACAGCCTTTGCGTGCCCCACGATCATGTCAGCCCAAACTACAAGAAGCGCCACTGAGCGGCCTAAAGGTACCCGCGAACTGCCTAAGATTCAGCTTCGTCTCGCCGCAATTTGCGGCTTTCGGCAAGCAGAGCCATGGAGTGCATCAGGTTCTGCAGTGTGACGATGCCGATCAGGCGCTGGTCCTCGACCACAGGAATGATGCTCGAATTTCGTGCCGTGAGCTTGCGGAACGCCGAGCCGAGCGAGTCCTGCCGCAGAGAGACTTCAAAAATCTTGTTCATCACGGCCTGGACGTATCCGTTTCCTTCGGCCCGCAATGCATCGAGAATGCGCTGCTTCGAAATCACGCCTACCATATCCATTCCGCGCACAACCGGGAAATCGTCCTGCAGCGAGTGCACGGCCTTCTCCAAGGCATCTTCCAGGGTGTCGGCCGGGGAGAGCGTGGCGAAATCGGTGAGCATGACTTCTTCCAGGCGGACGTTGTCGAGCACGGATTGAAATACGAGTGCCCGCTCTTCCAGTTGGGCAGCGGAGAAGACGATAACGCCGACCATGGTCAGCCAGCTATCGCTGAAGAGGCCAGCGAGCATCAGGACCATGGCAATAGCGTTGCTGATCGAAACGGCGCGGCGAGTTGCCGAAGGAGCGTCGAGAGTGCGAGTCAAGAGTGCGCGCAAGATGCGTCCGCCATCGAGTGGATAGGCGGGCATGAGATTGAAGATCGCCAAATAAAGATTGGCCCACACCAGGCTGCGCGGTAGGTTGGCGGCCTGCAGAAAGGGCCACCTCCAAAGCTCGATTCCCCGTCCAGACGCCGCTACGACGGCGGCTGACAGCAAAGCCAGAGCCAGGCTTACTGCGGGTCCAACCAAAGCGAGCCGGACCTCCCGTTTCCACAGCAATGCAGGCGGTTGCGGTTTCTCGACGCGTGACTCGTCGTAGAGCGCGACCCCGGTGAGCGGCAGCAGGATCACTGCTTTCGGGATCAGGCCGAAGCGGCGAGCGGCAAACATATGTCCGGACTCGTGCGCAGCTACGCAAGCGAGAATAATGCCGGCGAGCGCCATATCGCGGGGTCCGTTCGCGGTGCCTTGATGGGCGGCGTACTCCGTCCAGAAGATGAACATCGGCAGGATAAAAAACGTGAGGTGAATGCGGACATCGACGCCGAACAGACGTCCAACCGAAATGGACCAGCTTCGCATAAGGCTTCGCTACATTTATTCTACATGGATGGATATAGTGAATGCGGCATCCAAAAATACAGAGGCATGCGAGTGATTGCGGGTAAATATCGAAGCCGGCCGCTGCATTCGCTGCCCGGCATGGACGTTCGGCCCACGTCGGACAGGCTGCGGGAAACTTTGTTCAATGTGCTGACTGCCGGGAATCCGGCGGCGCTCGAGGGCAGTGTCTGGTTGGATCTGTTCGCCGGAACAGGAGCAGTTGGAATCGAAGCCCTGAGCCGCGGAGCCAAGGAAGTATACTTCGTGGAACACTCCGCGGCGGCGGCGGATGCGATCCGAAGCAACCTGGAAAGCTTGGGCGTCGGCAACGGCTACAAAATCCTGCAGGAAGAACTTCCGCGAGCTTTTTGGCGAATGGAGCGCCAGCATGTGGCGGCCGACGTCGTGTTCATCGATCCTCCCTACCGCATGCAAGACGCTTACACGAAAACCTTGCGAGCACTGGCGGATTCATCGCTGGTATGGGCAATGTCGGTTGTGATTGCCGAGCATGAAAAGAAATTCGACCCGGGAGAGGAATTTGGACCTCTGCGCAGATTTCGTCATTTGGCGCAGGGCAGTGCAGCGCTGAGTTTTTATCGCATGGGGAGCGGAGGAGATATCCGAGTCAGAGCTGAGAGTGGATTGCTGTGAGGGAGCGATCCGCTCCCTCTACATAATTAAGTCGTCGGTGCGACGAACGATGGGATGCTGCATTTCTTCCAGATCGTTCTTCACCATGTTCAATCCATATACGCAGCCCTCGAAGTTCCTGGACAGGCTTGCAAACAAAGGCGCGACCTTGGCGTATTCGAAGTGTTCGAACTTGGAGACGATGTAGTAGCTTTCCTTGCCGGCCTTCACCCACTCCACAAAATTCTCAAGGCGCTGATGCCGAAGGCGGAAGTGATTGATGCTTTCAGGGAACATTCCCGCCAAGAACAAAGTGTAATCGCCGATATGTTTCCGCACCTGGCGCTCCCGGTCAAACGAAGGCGCGGGGCCGTAGACGGGATCGGATTCCAAAAGCATCTCGCCTACGTCCGCCAGGGGACGCTTGGACGCGTCCTGAACCTTGTACAGTTGATCAGTGTCGCAGAACTCCGCCAACAGATGAGATACGTAGGCGACGATCTGCGGATCTCGAATGCCGATTTCCTCGGCGTAGTGTCGTCCAACCAGATCCTGAAACAGCTGCTGCAAAGGATGCGATTCCGGAATCATTCTTGAGCCCCCTGAACTCCGCGTGGTACACGGACTTTCAGCTACTGCGTGACTAGTACATTAGTTTGATGCTCAAACGCAAGTGACTTTTGTTTATCGACATGATTCGTTTTCCTGATCAGTTAGAAGTGGAAGGATTGCGCACGAGTTGTGAAGCTAATCCGTTAGAACATCGCGGTTTGAAAATGAGGCGAGGTCGGAATTCGCTGTATTTGTTGGCACTCGAAGGTGACGGCTGCCAATTCTCGGGTTCGTGCCCCCTCTATGCTTGTAAAATGAGGGGTACCGGAGGAATCGGATGGAACGGAACAACATTTCAAGCGGCACCACGTGGGAGCCTATCGTCGGTTACTCTCGTGCTGTCAAAGTTGGCTCGAATGTGCACGTTTCAGGGACAACGGCCACTGGAGCGGACGGAAAGATCGTTGGCGTCGGGGATGTGTATGCGCAAGCCGTGCAGACGTTGAAGAACATCGAAAATGCATTGCAGAAAGCCGGCGCCGGGATGAAAGATGTAGTGCGCACTCGCATGTACGTAACGAACATCGCGGAATGGGAAAAGATTGGCAAGGCGCACGGCGAATTCTTCCGCGACATTCGTCCAGCCACGTCGATGGTGCAGGTGAGCGCGCTCATATCGCCGGAGATTCTGGTGGAGATCGAGGCCGATGCGGTGTTGCCGTGAATCACACCTGCAGCTCAGGTCAACGGTTTTGACATCTTCACGAAATGACAAGGCAGCTTCGGAGTCAGGTCGGCGGGAAAGGGAGCGGTGCCCGTTTCGATATATCCCCGTCGGCGATAGAAGCGGGGTAACTCCTCGCGTACACTGACAATCTGCAGATCCATGTGCCCGCAGCCTGCCTTGGCGCCGTATTCCTCGGCGGCAGTCATCAGTTGGGAACCAAGTCCAGACTTCTGGTGTTGGGGATCGACCGACAGTAGCCCCAGGTAGGACCGTTCACTCCTGATTTCGACGTAAACGCAGCCGCGCAAACGGCCCCGTTCGTCAGCAACCAGAAAACTTCCCTTTTGCAACAACTGCCTCACACTCTCCAGGTCGATACGATCATGGTCGATGAAAAAGCTCTCGGCCTGCTGAAAGGCAGCGTTAATCACAGAGACAATGGCTTCGGCATCCTGGATTTCCGCTGGGCGTAGTTCCAATGCTCCTCCCCCCAGGTCAAGTGCTGTTCTCACCACCCGACACAGGCGATCACACAAAGGGTATAGAATCCTCCCGCAATTAATCTTACGAAAGCGGCCGAAGGGCCGGCCCGCCAATTCGGAGAATAGTTCTGGGAGATCGCATGAAGCAGCTACTCTTGATTTTGTTTCTTGCATTTGCCACGTGCGCGATCGCGCAACACTCTGCTTCGTCACCCGCGGTGGTGACGGCCATTCGTGCTGGCACTCTGATCGATGGCAAGTCCGATAAGCCGCGGCACGATCAGGTCATTGTCATTCGCGGCAACCGCATCGAGAGCGTCACTGACGCGTCGAATGCGAAGATCCCAGCCGGGGCGACGGTCATCGATTTTTCGAAGGAAACCGTGCTGCCTGGCCTGATCGATTCGCACACGCACATTTTTTTGCAGGGTGAAGATCCGGCGCAGGGCGGGTACGACGCAAACATTCTGACAGCGCCGTTAGCGCTACGTGCGGCACGAGCTACGGTTGCGGCGCGGCGGGCGCTGGAGCAAGGCTTCACCACATTGCGAGACGTGGAAACCGAGGGTGCGGGCTACGGTGACGTCGGCATTAAGCAGGCGATTGACGCCGGCTATATTCCGGGGCCGCGAATGATCGTGGCGACCCGCGCCATTTCGACCACCGGAGGATATCCCCTGGAAGGTTACGCGCCCGAACTGGAGATGCCGAAAGGCGCGCAGATCGTCGACGGACCTGTCGAAGCGCGCAAGGCCGCGCGCGAGCAGCTCGACCACGGCGCGGACTGGATCAAGGTCTACATGACTCACCGTTCGTGGGTGGGTAAGAACGGGGAATTGGTCTCGCAACCCACGCTCACAGTGGAAGAGCTGCGTGCGATCGTCGACGAGACTCATGGCTGGGGCAAGAAGGTCGCTTGCCACGCCTATAGCGGAATCGGGCTGCAGCGCGCGCTCGACGGCGGGTGCGATTCGATCGAGCACGGGCTCGATCTGGACGATGCCGCGGTGGCGCAGATGCTGAAGCAAGGCACCTGGTACGTCCCAACGCTCAGCGTGTACTACACCGACTGGGCTCCCGCAGACACTGCAGCGGGGCAACGCGATCGCTTGCGAGCCTCGGCACACGAGCCATCGTTCAAGAAAGCGCTGAAGGCGGGTGTCAAGATAGTCTTTGGCACCGACATGGGGGGAATTCCCTGGACCGAGCCGATTGCCCAGGAGTTTCCGCGCATGGTTGGATTTGGGATGTCACCCATGAATGCGATACAGAGCGCAACCTCGCGCGCCGCCGTGATGCTCGACATGGAGGGCAAGATCGGAGTTGTCGCGCCGGGAGCGTTTGCGGACGTTATCGCAGTAAGTGGTGACCCGCTCCAGGACGTTAAAGCGCTCGAGAATGTCGAATTCGTGATGAAAGATGGCCAGGTCTTCCGGGCGAAGTGAAGCAATCGGACTCCGGAATTGGAAGAAGCCGGCTCAGCCTTGCGTTTTCTGGATGTTTTGTCGCAAATTTCCTTGACAAGCGCCTCCCTGCGAGCATAATGCGTCAATCCGGTTTGACTCGGCCGAAGTTGGGTTCAAGGTGGTACCGGCCGAAGGAGGTGTTTGTGAGTGTGCTTGACCTTTGTGATCGGGAAATTGCGGCAGTGGGGCTGGACGCCAGCGTAGCGGACGCCATTCATAAAATGTTGGATCACCATGTGGGAGCGGTGGCGGTGGTCGACAGCGAGTATCGGGTTGCGGGGATTTTTACGGAGCGAGACGTATTGCGGAAAATGGCCCTCAGCCACGTTGATCCGAAAGTCACTTCGGTTCGTGAACTCATGACCACGCCGGTCGAGATGGCCACCCGGGGCACGGGAGCAGGCGAAGCCCTCAGCATCATGCTGGAGCGGCACTTCCGGCATCTGCCGGTGGCCGATGATAACGGCAAACTGCTCGGGATTCTTTCCATCCGGAACCTGCTGGAGTGGCGCGTCGACGACCTGAGCCACGAACTGGACGCCCTCGAACAATACGTGTCCAACGACGGGCCCGGGGGCTAGGATATTTCACCCTGTGGGTTGCCCCTGAACTGATGGCCAGTCCTACCGCCTTGCCCAAGACGATCGCTGGCGTGCGCATCGCCACGTCGCTTTTCTTCCTGTTCTTCGGGGAATACAAGCTTGCCGGACCAGGATTTGCACACGGCGGATTTCAGACCTATCTCCGCGAGTACATCAACAACAGCTCGGTCGGTTTCTACAGGCCGGTTTTGGCGGGGCTGCTGTTGCCGCATGCCGTCTTCTTTGGTTACACGGTAGGCGTAATCGAATTGTCGGTTGGCGTCAGTCTGCTCCTTGGACTCTGGGTGCGCCCGGCATCGGTTCTCGGCATATTGTTTCTGCTCAATCTGACCCTGGCTGCCTGGTGGGAACCGGGTCACGGCGTTCCGATCTGGCGTTATTTCGGTGCTCGTCTGGATACGTTGCCGCTGCTCTTGCTGCTGCTTATTTTCTTGGTTGCCGATGCGGGTCGGGTTTGGGGTTGCGACGGACGACGCGGCTTAGACCGTCGCGCCTAGCTATCACCTCCCATCAAAGCGTAGGGGAAAGGGAAAGTCATCATGAAGAAAGTCCACTGTGCCGTGGCCGTGGTTCTTGTTGTGGGTTGTGTTTACTCGATTGCGCAGACGACGCGGCACGTCGCGGTTCGCGCTGGGCGTCTGCTCGATGTGAAGACGGGCAAGATGCTCGCAGACCAGACTCTGGTCATCGAAGACGGACGGATCGTCAGTATGGCGGCCTCTGCGGAGGCGAAGATTCCAACCGATGCCGTGCGCATCGACCTGCCGAATGCCACGGTACTGCCAGGCCTGATTGACGCGCATACGCACCTGACATCTGAGCCCAGATTCGGATATGACCGGCTGGCGATTTCGGTGCCGCGAGAGGCACTCATCGGCGCCAAGAACGCGCGAGTCACATTGCTGGCAGGATTCACCACAGCGCGCAACGTGGGGGCGCGAGGCTTCACCGATGTGGCTTTGCGAGACGCCATCAACGCGGGCGACGTGCCTGGCCCGCGGCTGTTGGTCAGCGGGCCGCCGCTCAGCATCACCGGCGGACATTGCGACAACAATATGCTGCCCTCCGAATACCACGCCACCAGCGACGGCGCAGCGGACGGAGTGGCGGCGGTGCAACACAAGGTTCGCGAGAACATCAAGTACGGTGCCGACCTCATCAAGGTGTGCGCCACCGGAGGGGTGCTATCCCTGGGAGACAATCCGCAACACTCGCAGTACACCGTCGAAGAAATGAAGGCGATTGTGGCGGACGCGCACCGGCTGGGACGCAAAGTCGCGGCCCATGCTCACGGTGCAGAGGGTATTCGTTGGGCGGCGGAGGCGGGAGTCGATTCCATCGAGCACGGCTCCTATATTGACGATGCCGGGATTGCGGCCATGAAGGAGCATGGCACCTATCTTGTTCCGACGCTTTACCTCGGCGATTGGATGATGGAGAACGCCGAACAAACTCATATGCCGCCGCCGCTCATGGCGAAGGCTCGCGAGGTGATTCCCGCGGCGCGCCAAAACATCGCGCACGCTTTTACCAGTGGGGTGAAAGTTGCTTTCGGAACCGACGCAGCGGTGTACCCGCATGGCCTCAATGGGCGGGAATTCGCGGTGATGGTCAAGCTAGGGCTGACGCCGCTCCAGGCGATTCAGGCCGCGACTGTGAATGCCGCGGATCTGCTCGGCTGGTCGGGTAAGGTCGGCAGCTTGGAACCGGGGGCGTGGGCGGACGTCGTCGCGGTGGATGGCGATCCCGTGAAGGACGTTACCACGCTCGAACGGGTGAAATTTGTGATGAAGGGTGGCGAAGTAGTGAAGAACGAGTACGCGAGATAGGGCGGGGGGCGACTTTGGCATGGGGTCTCACGGAGCGGTTTGAGTGGCGTGGTACTGGCCAAAGATTGAAGACCAGAGTTCGGCCGCAGTAGCAGTCGGACCTGCTGTCGGGGTTAGTGGTTTCGTTGCGGCTGTGAGTGGCCTGATCGCAATCCTCAGCCTGCCTAGCGCAAGCCTGTATTTGGTTTAACGGATCTCTTCGAGGCCGCGTTCAAGCTTGCGACCAGGAAGGGCGGATCCGCTTGATAACGATCGTTTTCATCATCACCACGTCGCCGCGATTCGCGGAACGTTTGCCTATCACAACTGTCGCCTCAGCGACACCTCGCTGGAACCACCGCTTGCGCCTTTGCGGTGAAGGCCAGGCTACGTATTTCGCGCGCGTTCGGTGACCCAGTCGGTCCAGAGTGCCGACGCCCCGCTCGACAGTAAAGAAGCCTTACCCAGCACCGCATCGACGAAATTCTCAAGCATCGGATAGTGCAAGTTCGCGTGAGGCGGAAGGCTTTCGTGGGCGCCGGGATATGCGAGATCGGGGCCATTCAGCGGAGACAATTCCATCTCACCGTCAGTTCCGCGGATGCGGCATTCGTCTCGCGCAACTTTCGAGTGCCAGCGTACGTCGACGACGCCGCGAACCCCGCCAGCATATTCGATCATCACCGTGGCATTATCTTCCACGGGGTAGTGATGCACGACGTTGGAGAGTTGCGCGGCGACCCGAAGCGGCTGGCCGAAAAGGAAATTAAGAACATCGATGCGATGTGATGCGACGTCGAACAGGGGTCCAGCACCGGCCTTGAAGGGATCGACCAGCCAGCTGCGGCTGCCTTTTCCATCGAACCATGCGTGGGAGGTGAGCTCAGCCAGCACCGGTCTGCCGATCGCGCCGGCTGCGAGCAAATGCTTCGCGCGCTGCGCCTTGGGATAGCACCGGCGGTAATAAGCTATGCCCAGAATCTTGCCGGTCTCGGCGACGGCTTCCACCATCGTGCGAGCTTCGGCCTCGCTCATGGCCATGGGTTTTTCGCATAACACATGCTTGCCGGAGCGCAGCGCCTGAATGGTTTGGGGCGCATGCAGAAAGACCGGTGTGCCGACATATACCGCGTGAACTGCAGGGTCCTTCAGAGCTTCGTCAAGAGTAGGCCAGACGCGCACGCCGTAGGATGCGGCTTTCGCGGGATCGCGTGTGACGAAACCGTAGAGACGGCTTCGCGATTCGAGTTGAATAGCGGGAATGACCCGTTTGGTCGCGATATCGCCAATGCCGATGACGATCCAGTTGAGCATGCGAAGTGGTTGACGAGAGAAAAACAAAGGCCGGCCTGGGCCGGCCTTCGGAACAGATCTCAAACAGGAACTACTTCTTCGGGGCGATCGCGTCTTTCGCGGCCTTGGCGACGCGGAACTTCACCACAGTCTTAGCCTTGATCTGGATGGGTTCGCCGGTCTGCGGGTTACGTCCCACGCGAGCCTTGCGGTGCGCCTTCACCAGACGGCCCAAACCGGGCACAACGAAAATGCCGTTCTTCTTGGTTTCTTTGATGGCGGTGTCGGCCAGTTGCTCCAGGAACGCCGCCGCGGTTTTGTTGGGAAGCTCGGTCTTCTCGGCGAGATGCCGAATGAGCTGTGTCTTCGTCAAACCTGCTGCCATGTCTTTTCTCCTCGAAAAAAATCTAGTTTAATACCAGCTGCGGCCTATCCTATACCCGCAAGCCTGTGGAAAACACCTTTATTTACAGGGGTTTTCTAATTTATGAACGCGGGAGAGGGCATATTTACAGGGCTTTGCATACATGCAGATGCAGGAACGAGCTTGCCATGCGTACCAGCGTGGTAACCGGGGGCGGGAAATTTCAGGTTGGAAGATCCTGCGGTTACCGATTTCAAACCCACTCGCGGCAGGGTTTCAATCTGCAATCTGAAACTGTCCAAGCTGAAATCACGCGGCTCCTCGGCGGAATCCCTAAGCTGAATGCAATAATGCTTACAGGGGAACCACGATTGAGTTGCGCCATTTGTGAAATCCGCAAGGAAAAACGCTTTTGCCCTGCTGTTCACGGGCGCATTTGCCCGCAGTGCTGCGGCGAACAGCGCGAAGTGACCCTGGATTGTCCTAGCGATTGTACGTATCTTCTGCAGGCGCGTGCGCACGAAAAACCGCGCTCAGCGGAACAGATCGATCCGGCGGCCTTGTTTCTCCAGATCGAAGTTTCCGATCAGTTCATGTACGAGAAGGAACATCTGCTCATGGGATTGACCTTCGCACTAGCCAAGGCTGCTCGATCCGACCGCGCGCTGCACGATCAGGATCTGATAGCCGCGCTGTCGATGTTGGCGACGAGTTACGAGCGGCGGGTGAACTCGGGATTGCAATACGAGCCGCCGCTGAGCAGCGACTCCGAGCGAAGAGCCGCCGCCGAGATCGAGAACATGGTGAAAGAGTACCGCGAGGCAGAGCAGAAGGTGACTGGCTTCTCGACCCTGCGCGATTCCGATGTGCTCAAGGCCTTGGTGTTTCTGGTCCGATTGGCCCACGGACGGACCTCTGGTCGTCCCAAGTCGCGGGCTTTTGTGGAGTTTTTGTTCAGTCAGTTTCCCGAGAAAGAGACGGCGGCAGCTACGTCAGCGGGAACAGGGAGCCGGATCATTCTTCCATGATCGGTTTCAGACAGAGCTGCTGTTGAGTTACGCCGATGTGACGGATCTGAATTGTTTCCGCTTCAATCCGTGCGATCCGTAGCTATGTCTTTTGGACTTTCTCCACCGCTTGCCCTGCCGGTAAAGCCCCGAGCAGTTCGCGAATAGTTTTCTTCAACACGGGATGCCGCACTTCCGGCGCGATTTCCGCCAGAGGTTGAAGCACAAAGCGGCGCTCATGCATCGCTGGATGAGGAACCGTCAATTTGGGCGAGTCGATGATCGTGTCAGAGAAAAGCAGAATGTCAATGTCGATCGTGCGCGGACCTTTATTCTGCTGGCGCTCGCGGCCCATCTCTTGCTCGATGTGAAGCACGGACTCCATCAGCTGCTCCGGAGCTTCCTCCGTTTCCAGGGCCAAAGCGCAGTTCAGGAACCGTGCCTGGTCCGTGAACTCGACGGGCTCCGTCTCGTAGAAGGAAGCAATCGATTTAATGCGGCCTTTGTTTTCGAGCCGCGAGATGGCATCGCGCAGGTGACTCTCGCGATCTCCGATATTGCTTCCGAGCGAGAGATAAACAAGGTGGTTCATCGTGGCTGTGTCTGTTGTACTCTGCGAAGTTGCAACGCACAATCCTAAGAAGGTTTTGAACTGTCACCACACCGGAGAGTCGCCGATCCAGGGCTCATCTCGTCAAACTCAACCAAGGGCCCAACACCTTGGTCACTATCGTGCAGTCGCACCGACCCCTAGAATCCCGATATGGTGCTGGACTCGCTGATCCTAAGTAAGGATCCGGAAGTGCTACGTGTCATCCGGCCGACGCTTGAAAAGCTATCGATTGAAGTCGAAATCTGTCACGAGGCGCGGGCCGGCGCCGACATACTGATTTCCGACAAGTTCGACGCCGTGATCGTGGATTGCGACGATTTAAACGGAGGCTTGGCGGTTCTGCAGGGTCTGAAAACGACTCCCAGCAACAGGAACTCGGTCGCCTTCGCTATCCTCAACGGCAAGAGAACGACCACGCAGCAGGCTTTCGACATGGGCGCCAACTTCGTTCTACAGAAGCCCATCAGCGCTCTGAATGCGTCGCGCTGCTTTCATGCAGCCTTGAATTTCATGGTAAAAGAGCGCCGCCGCTACTTCCGACATCCGGTCAAGATGCTGGTCAAAGTTGTCGTCGAAGGAAAGACCCTGAACGCCACCAGCACGAATATCAGTGAAGGTGGCATGGCACTCATGTTGCGGGAGGCCCTGCCAAAAGGGGCCGCGCCATGTTTGAAGTTCTCTCTGCCCGGCAAAAACATTCACATGGAAGTTGAAGCCGAGGTCGCTTGGGCCGATGTTAAGGGCCTGGCCGGTCTCCGTTTTCAAAATGTTCCGAAGACCTCACAGGAACAGCTCGAACACTGGTTGGACGAGCAAATGGAACAGGAATTTCCCGGAGCTAAAGAGCGGCTCACGGCTGCGGAACCCGAAAAGCCTCACTAAAAACCCGCGCCAGTCCACTCGCAGCTTCGCCCAGCCCGGAAAAACCGCGGATATCGTATCGCTCGCATCTCGTGTCACCCCCAGAATCTGATTTTCACGGCCATATCTTCCATACGCTTTCCCGCTGTCGTCCGATAACCGGCGATTTCGGCAAACCGCGCCTTGGAAAGGGTATCTCCCTTGGGACTTGCGAGTTGCCGTACACGTGGCAATCTGGAAGATCAAATGGAGTGAAAGAATGTTGACGAAAGACTTCCGTATTGCCAGGGTGCAAAAAACCCTCCGTTGGTTTGAGGAAGATATTCCTCTACTCAATATGCGAGTGAAGGAACTGTCCAAGGAGAGACAAGAATCCGCACGACAGTTCGCGGCCGCGGTCATTGATCAGACGCGGACAGAGCTGGAAAGACTGCTGCGAGAGCAGACGCGCGATCTGGAGGTTTCCAGTGGGACGCCCCCGGAGCCCGCTGACTAGCGCTTGAATATTCCGATCAACGATCTAGAGAGATGACCCAGCCGCAGCCTCGGCGTTGTCGGCGACCGCGCTGGCTCGGTCTTCGCCGGGAAAGGTCACTTCTTCCCATAGCGTCTTGTCGCGCAAGATGCGCGACACCAGGGCCGTGTGCATGGCGTGGCCGGCGCGATCGGCAACGACATTGCCGAGGATCTGCTTTCCCAACAGCGCCAGATCGCCGACCAGATCCAGTACTTTGTGGCGCACGAACTCGTCGGGGAAGCGGAGCGGGCCGTTTTCAATGCCGTCGCGGGTAAGTACGATGCAATTTTCGCTGGAGGCCCCGCGAATCAATCCCATGTTGCGCATCGCCTGCTCATCCTGGCGGGAGCCAAAAGTACGCGCGCCCGCGATGTGCCGCAGGTAGCTTCCATTCGTGAGCTCAACTTGAAACGTTTCCTTCCCAATGAGCGGATGCGGAAAATTGATCGAATAAGAAACCGAGTAGGTGTCGGAGGGATATACCGCGATGAACTTGTTTCCTTCCCGCATCGCAACTTCGCGGCGAATCTTCATGTACTTGCGGGGGCGCCGCTGCTTGCGGATGCCGGTTTTGCGAATCATCTCTACAAACGGTCGAGCGCTGCCATCAAGGATGGGCAATTCGAGGTTGTCGAGTTCGACGATCGCATTATCAATACCCAGACCGATGAAGGCGGAGAGCACATGCTCGGTCGTGGAAATGAGCACGCCCTTTTTCATGAGACTGGTGGCGTAACTCACGCGGGCTACATTGCGGCTGATGGCTTCGATTTCGAAACCATCGAGATCGGTGCGGCGAAACACGATGCCCGTGCCGGATGCCGCGGGAAGCATGCGCATAGCGACCGGGGCGCCACTGTGCAAACCGACGCCGCTGCACTCCACCGCAGCGCGAATTGTCTGCTCGTAGGTCAAGAATGAGTCAAATATGCCCTGGGTGAATGAAGTAGCTTACGCCTGCCCCAACAAAAGTGTCTGTGGCAAGAAAGCCACACTCCGTGGCAATCGCGGGAGCTAGTTTCCGGGACAAGAACGCCTAGCCCATGCAGTAACCTAAAGCAGAACAATAAGTTACGCTCGGTGTGCTCAGGATTTGGAGTCCGGCGGGTAATCTGAAAGGGAAACAGTGGCCACATTCTTCCGCCCTAAGCAGTTCCCATTTGAGTTCACTCGGAAGTACAAAACGCTTCAGTGTTTCTTGGCTTGTTTTCCGGGCGGTTTGTTGGGGTTGTAACCGGAATGGGGATCGAACATGGCCTCATCCAGTGCCTGATTGATGGTGACGGAGTTGAGGAAGCGCTGACTGGCCATGTCGCCGTTGAAGTAGCGTGTGAGGTTGTACGGTGCCATGATGCCGGAGACCGCGCGGTAGTTCTCGTAGACCTCTTCTTCCAAATTCTTCTGCCGGTCCACCGGATCGCGCCATGAGAACGATTTCTTAACGGGTAAGTGTGTGTCGGTATCGAAATACAAAGTGACGCTCTCGTTCTGCGAATTGATCAACGTAATCTGCTCCGCCGGATGTTGCGCTGCGATGGCGGCGCCTTCAAAGAGAACTACGACTCCAGGATCGTTCACCCAGGTGCGCAGGACCGTATCGAGCGAGAAGCGCCTCCGTCGGAGGTAATCGTCGAGATCTTTTTGTTCGAGAGGATGTGGTCCTTTGTATGTAATCTCCCATCCCTTCGTGCCAACGTACAGTTCCGCGATGTCGCGCTCTTTGGTGAGTTCGACGCGTTCCTTGTCAGGAAATTCGGTGAAACTCCAGAACACACCACCGCCTCCATTGGGTCGACCGTGGTGGAAGCTGTAACCCCGTCCCTGTTGCTCCCGATCGCGGATCGTGAGGTAAGTCTCCCCGCCCAAAGCCTTGATTGCCTGATCGATCGCGTTCTTAGCCTTGCGGACGTTCTCTTGGTCCGCGGAGATTCCGATCTCAGGTTTTGCAGCTGGGGTTTTGCCAGCTTCAGAAGCTTGCGGAGGCCTCGAAACTGCTTCGTTCTGAGGCGATTCCGACGCAAGGGAACACGCTGAACACACCAAAACCAGAATGGAGAGATAATGTTTCATTCCTTACGGAGTGATCGCGTAATCGTAATAAGGATTGTAGCGTTTCCTGTGGACTTCCTGCCGCAGACAGCAAATGCTCCTCGGAGATTGGATGCAGGAAACAGCCGAAATGCAGGCCATTGACCGGCGTTTTATACAGTTCTTTCTATCCGGTGAGAACCGCACCGCCGTTCACGTTGAAGACTTCCCCGTTAATAAAGCCGGCATGCTCGGTACAGAGGAACAATATGGGGGCGGCGATTTCCTCCGGCTTACCGACGCGGCCCAGGGGAATAGTGCTGCGAATCTCCTCTCCGCTCTTTGGATCTGCAAGCGCTCCCGCGCTCATATCAGTGTCAACCCAGCCCGGAGCAACGCAATTTACGTAGATGCCTGCCGAAGCGAGCTCGGTTGCGAGTCCCTTGGTCATGCTGATCAGCGCGCCCTTGCTCGCGGAATAGTCGCAGTGAAATGCTTCTCCTCGCTGGCCGCTCGTGGAACTGATCAACACGATATGTCCAGCCGGAGCGTTGGTGCGCGGTTGCTCCTTCATCTGCGCCACGGCGTGTTTGACCAGGCCGAACACAGCGTCGAGATTGATGGACATGGTGGAGCGCCATTGCTCGTCCGACATGCCCTCGATCGGAACGTCTTCCGGCGGCCAGACTCCATGGTTGGCGACGAGAATGTCGAGTCGACCAAAATGTTTGACCGTCTCGGCCACGAGTGCGCGGGCAGCCTCTGGATTTTTCAAGTCAGAGGCGATGGAATGGCAGACGGCTGCGCCGCACTCCTTGGCCATGGCCTCTGCCTGGGAACGGGCGCTGCGATAACTGAACGCTACCTTGGCGCCTGCGGCAGTGAACATTCGAACCGTAGCTCGGCCGATGCCGCGAGAACCACCCGAGATCAGAGCAACTTTGCCTGAGAGCGAGAGAGGAATGGACATAGCAGACTAGTTTCCAGTTTCCTGTCCACGGTTGCAAGTCGGGGTCAGTCGGGTGTCAGTCGGGGTCAGTTCCCGGAGCCGGAAGACATGCGCTCCGACTTCAGTCCGCGCAGGAGCAGTCGCACCAGCATGCCGTCGAAGCGCGTGCCGCTCATGTTGGACAATTCGTCGAGGGCCTGTTCCGGCGTCCTGGCGGAACCGAACGATTGTTCGGTGACCATGTTGGCGTAGGCATCGGTCAGGCCGATGATGCGGGCCCAAAGAGGAATCTCTTCGCCGCGTAAGCCATCCGGGTATCCTGACCCATCGAAGCGCTGGTGATGATGCTCGATGGCTTCCCGCATCATGTGGCTGTTCGGGATGGTGCCGACGATCTCCGCGCCCACGTGGGCGTGCATTTTCACCAGTTGAAATTCATCGTCGCTCATCGGGCCCGGTTTGTTAAGCACGCGTTCGGGGATGAAGATTTTGCCGACGTCGTGAATGCGGGCCGCATAGACCAGATCGGCCGTCTCTTCAGAGGAGAGACCGAGAGCCCGAGCAATGACTTCCGTATAGCGTGCCACCAGATCGCCATGGCCCGCAGTTTGCAATTCACGCGACTCAGCCGCGCGGCTAAGAGATTCGATCGCTTCCTTCAACAACGGTACGTTGCAATCTTCCTCCCCACCGCAAAGCTTATACAGCGTTGAGGCCAACTCTTCGAGATGCTCAGGGCCGGTTTGCTCCCGCCGCAGGAAGCCTTCGATGTACGCTGAGATCTGCTGCCGCTGCCGTGCGAAATCCTGGCCTTCGACATACTCTTGGGCCGTGGATACGGAGTTTCCGCCAGATCGCTTCGAGACATACATGCCGGCATCGGCGACCCGAATAATATCTTCGATCGAGAATCCGTGCATGGGGAAGCTGGCAACTCCAAAGCTGCCGGTAATGCGATGCTCGCTCAGCATGGGATCGCTGGCCAGCCACTGGCGGAGGCGCTCGGCCAGTACTTGGGCCTGTTCGGCGCCTGTCTCAGGCATCAGGACGATGAACTCATCGCCGCCGTAGCGCGCAACCACGTTCGATTGCCTGGACTTCTGCTCAAGCAAGCGGCCCACACGGGCGAGCACAAGATCCCCCTCGAAATGACCCATCGTGTCGTTGACCCCTTTGAATTTGTCGAGATCGATAAGCACGACTGAGAACGGGCGCCCGGAACGCGAAGCGCGTTTCCATTCCGCCGACAAGGCTTCCCAGAAGAAGCGGCGTGTTTTGATTCCAGTCAAGCCGTCGGTAATGGACTGTTGTTGAAGCTTCTGGAAGACAAAAGCGTTGTGCAGCGCGGTGGCCAGCAAGTCGGCCAGAGTATTGAGGATCAGAACATCCTGAGGCAGGAACGCGTTCTCGCTGCGGCTCTCGATATTCAGTATGCCGAGTAGCGATTCGCCGTACGTAATGGGGATGCAAAGGATGGCGCGAGAATCGGGAAGGATGCCGGTCAAATTACCGGGCAACGCATGTTGTACGAGGGCACGTTCACCGGTGCGCGCCACGCGGCCCAGAATGCCGGTCCCCAGCGGGATGCGCCTGCCTACAACGTGAGCGGTCGCTCCCGCTTCGGCCTTCATTTCGATTTCTTTGGTGCCGTAGTCGAGCAAGCCGACGCCAATGTGATCGAAACTGAAATTCTTCTGAATCTCTCCGACGATCTGGCCCAGCATGTGCACCGGATCGTCGCTCGATATGGCAGTGCGCGAGACGTTGTTCAGGAATGCGAGTTGCCGGGAGCGGCGCTGCTCATCGGCAAACAGTCGAGCATTCTCCACGGCGACCGATACCTGCCCCGCCGCCGTTGCCAGTACGTCGAGATCGCGTTGCTCAAAAACAAATTCGCGGTCGGGATTCATCGCGACCATAACCCCGGAGGGTTTATTGCCCATGAAAATCGGCACCGCGATCAAGCACTTCGCCGGGCGCCCCGGAAGATGGCTGATGCCAAGATCCGCTCGGGCTGCCTCCAGTTCGGAGCGGATCAGCAGGGGTTCGCCGGTTCGAATCACGTACTCGCTAAAAGCATTTCTAAGTTCACGAGTGCGCTTGGGCAGAACGCGATTATCCCTGACTTCAAGTTCAAAGTGGAGTTCGTCTGCCTTCTGAAATGCGATGTAAAAGTTGCTGGTGTCAAAAATCTGGCCCAGCTCGACCTGAATGGTGCGAAGGATTTCGTCCTGGTCGAGACGAGAACTGATCGCCTTCCCGATCTCGGTCAGCAACTCGTACTCTTTTGTACGGCGATGGGCGTCGTGACTGACCACGTAGTTTTCGAGGGTGAGGCCCAATTGCAGGGAAAGTCCAACCATTAGCCGCGGGCCTGACGAACCGAACGCCCTGCGCTCGGCGTGTGGGAACAGGATGACGCCAAAATTGTGCTCGTGAGTCTGCAGACTAACTGCCGTCAGATTGCGGACATCCGCTTCCGTCAGAATCCTTTTGAATTCCGCGAATGTTCCCACCGCGGCAACCGGAAGTGGTTCTGGCATCTCCGGAAGCTGCTGCACTGTAAAAATCCCGCTGCGGCGGTACGCCAGTTCGCAGAGGTAGTCTCCCGCCCCGCTTCTTTCGAGAGCATCCAGGAATCCGTCCGAAAAACCTTGTTGTACGGAAGGCAACAGACCACGCCAGCGTTCCGTGATGAAGATGGCCGCGCGCCCCATGGGCAGAGCACTCCGCAAGCGCCCTAGAGCCGCCTGCATGCTCGGTACCAGATCGTCGGCGAAAAGCAGCTTGCGCGGATCGACACCCAGCGTCGAGAGAGCCAGGGTGTTTTCCTGCACCGCATTGCGCTGGTTTTCAAACAGAACTATCACCATGGCAATGCCCAGCAGCATCTGTGGCACAGGACCGAACAAGCGGCTGGCGTTGCCAAACATTTCTGTCCAGGGATTCTGCAGCTGACCAACGCCCATCAGCACCGCCCAAAATGCCAACGAAACCGCGAGCACCCAGAAGGCGAGCGATTTACGTCGATGGCTGTTCAGGTAGAAGACCGCCGAACAGTAAAGCAGGATCGCAGCCAGCCCCAGGCCCAGGCGAATCGCTGGCTGTACGTCCGGGCGAAACACGCCGTTCACGATGTGGCCCCGCAGGGTGAGGCAGGCGAGTGCGACACCGACCGCCCCGACGGCAGGGTCTAACCACAGGAAACGATAGGGCCCGCGCATCAAGCGCGTCGAAATGAAAATGCACAGCGCCATCGCCACGAGGAACAGTTCGCTGATAAAAAATGCCACCGAGGATTTCGGGAACGTATCGAGGATGTAATGCAGCGAATAGGCGGCCCAGGCCAGTTGCCATGCGCGGAAATACGGCTGGCGGCTTTGCTCGTGGAGATATGTGAAGACGAGAAATAACAGAACCGAGACAAAACCCGGAATCAATACCGTCGTGATGACAACACTGTTCATAGGGCCGGTAAGGACACCTCTGGCTAAGCGCTCTGGCTCAGTTTCGGGGGGAAACAGTGAGGCAATGTTTTCATACCCTGTCGCCGAACACAATAGAATTTAAGTACAGTGGCCGTTTTCGATATCTTTGTGAATCAAGGGGTTGCAGGCAAGATGGTTAATGTGCCACCCGCTTGACGATGTTTTTAATCCGCCCGTACCATCAGAGGCTGACTGATCTCAACCTATGTCCGAATCGCCGAATTCAGCTTCGCCAGGCCGGCCCAGAGTGCGTTTTGCGCCGTCGCCCACCGGTTTTCTTCACGTAGGAAGTGCACGGACCTTCATTTTCAACTGGCTATACGTCCGCAACAAGGGCGGAACCATGATTTTGCGGCTCGACGATACCGATGCGGGAAGGAATACGGATGCATCGGTCAACTCAATTTTTGAAGGCCTGAAGTGGCTTGGCCTGAGTTGGGACGAAGAGTACAAGCAATCCGAGCGCGGAGAACTGCACCGCCAGATGGCGGAAACGATCTTTAACAAGGGCCTCGCCTACCGTGATTTCACGCCCGCGCACACGGGGGACGGCCAGAAATCGGGCGCGCAGGGGACGTGGCTGTTCAATCCCGGGATGCGCGAACTTTCTCAGCAGGAAAGTGATCGGCGCGCCGCGGCAGGTGAGCCCTTTGCCTTACGCTTTCGTGTGCCGCGTGAGAGTGGACAAGTAGTTCGTTTTACCGACGCGGTTTATGGGGAGCAGGTAAAGGCTGGCGCTGATATAGAAGACTTCGCTCTGCTACGGTCCGACGGGATGCCGACGTATCATCTGGCTTCGTGCGCCGACGATGCTGATCTACGCATCAGCCACATCATTCGTGGGCAGGACCATCTGACAAACACCTTCAAACACGTGCTGATCTTCGAAGCCGCTGGCATGACCCCACCGCAGTTCGCGCATCTTCCTCTGCTGGTGGCGCCGGACGGCACCAAGCTTTCAAAGCGCCGCCACGGTGCGGTGGTGAGCGTAACGACGTATCGCGATGCAGGATTTCTGCCTGAGGCTTTCATCAACTTTCTGTGCCTGCTGGGTTGGTCTCCCAAAAATAATCGAGAGCAAATGACCCGGCAGGAATTGATTGATTCGTTCTCGCTGGAAGGAATCAACCGCGCCAATGCGGTGGTGAACTTCAAGGAGGCGGATGTAGGGCGGGCGCCCTCGCCCGCCAGCTCTGTTCCCGAAGACACCTTTGATCCGAAGGCGCTTTGGCTGAACGCGGAGCATATCCGCGGTTTGGCAATCGAAGATCTGAGCCATCGCCTCCTGCCGATCGTGCTCGAGGCGGGCTTCAAGCTGACGTCGGAGAAAATGCTTCGCATCACGCCTCTGATCCGTGAGCGCATCAAGCTGCTGTCCGACGTGCTTACCGCAGCCGATTTTTTCTTTGTCGATCAGCTGCCACCCTACGATCCAGCCGAACTCATCCCCCAAAAGGGAGACGCGGCCCTGGCGGCGAAAGTCCTTAAACGGGCGAAAGAAGTGCTGGCGAGTGTGGAATTCCGGCACGATCCTTTGGATCAGGCTCTGCGCGCCACCGCTCAGGAACTGGGTGTGAAGGCGGGTCAGATGTTCCAGCCGATCCGCGTCGCCGTATGCGGGCGCAAGAACGCGCCGCCTTTGTTCGAGACCTTGGAAGTGCTCGGACGCGAGACGACCCTGGCGCGGATCGAGCAAGCCATCCCTCGCGTCGAATAAAAGATTCCGATCCACCCTGAATTTTTGTTGTATCCGTCATCAAGACCCGTCCATCCATAGCAATTGCCAGCAGCCCTCTCGGTCGCAGGAACTCTTGCCGCACAGTTTCCTTTAGTTTTTCGCGGACCATAGTAAAGAGGTTCGTCAGAAAGAGGTTCGCCATGAAAGCCGTCCTGATCAGCAAACCAGGTGGAAATTTCGAGGTGGTCGAGCGCCCAACTCCGCAGCCCGCCGCGGGCAGGTTCGTATCAAGGTCGAAGCCTGTGGGATTTGTCATAGCGATGCACTGGTAAAAGAAGGGCACTGGCCGGGAATTCAGTATCCGCGTGTGCCGGGCCATGAGATTGCCGGGCGCATCGACGCCGTGGGTGCCGACGTCACTTTGTGGAAGCCCGGACAGCGCGTGGGCGTGGGCTGGCATGGCGGGCACTGTTTGGTGTGCGACGCCTGCCGCCGTGGCGATTTCATGCTGCGCCAGAACGAAAAGATCACCGGTATCCCTTTCGATGGTGGATATGCCGAATACACGGTTGCGCCGGCGGAGGCGGTCGCCGCCCTGCCAGACGATCTGCCTGCAGCCGACTGCCCCCTGCTCTGTGCTGGAATCACCGTGTTTAACGCGCGGCGCAATGCGGGCGTGCGCTCGGGAGAACTGGTTGCGTTCAGGGCATCGGTGGCCTGGGCCTTCTCGGAATTCAATACGCGCGCCGGATGGGTTTTCGCACGTCGCGATCGGCCGCGGTAAGGATAGAAAACCGTTGGCTGTAAGCTGGGAACTCACGAATACGTGGACACGGGCGCAGTTGCCCCCGCCGAAGCGCTGCAAAAGCTGGCAGGAGCGCGCCTCATCCTGGCCACTGCGCCCGATTCAAAATCCATTTCAGCGCTGGTCGATGGCCTGGGAGGCAACGGGAAGTTGCTGATCGCGGTAGCAGGTTTTGATTCGCTCAGCGTCAGTCCGCTGCCGTTGATCGGCGGGCGCAAGACGATTCATGGCTGGGCTTCGGGTACGGCGAAGGATTCTGAGGATACGTTGCCAGTTCAGTCCGCTGAGCGGAGTTCGTCCGATGATCGAGCGGCATCCGCTGGAGAAGGCTGCCGAGGCCTACGAGCAGATGTTCCGCGGAAGAGCAGGGTTTCGGGTTGTGCTCACGATGGGCGGATAGTCTCAGCCAGCATCAGTTTCGGGAACTGGCTTGGAAATGCGGCCTGGTGGCCAGAGGTCCAGGACTTCTGACAAGGTCGACCTCGATTGCGGAACTGGTGTAGCCAAGGGGCTGGACATCACGAAAATTGCCGCTGCGATGGATACGATGGTGATGGCCGAATAAAGGCTCGGAAACGGCAGCACGCGCCCATCGTTGAGGAAAGGCAAATGGCGGAAGCGGGACGGCTTCCGCCCTTTTTTCTTTTCCGAAAAGCAGCTAGCTTCCCAGCCACAGCCAGCCGACGACAATGGCGACAACCGAGAGAGTAGCCTGTACCCATCGAGAATAAGTGTGCTCGCTGCTTCCATCATCAGCCGTGAGATGCGACATCTCCACGTACGGTCTCAAGCCTCGCCGGAACCATCCTTCAATTTCCACCGTTTGCCCGATGAATGATTCTGCCGAGGCCACAGCAAAAAGAAAACGCGCGAACGGAATCGATTGGCGATACAGCAGGAAGATGATGCCGCTGGCGTCGCGCAGGACAAGGTCTGGGCTCCAGAAAACCCCGGGCACTCCGCGTCCGACGATTTCGC
>Ga0209380_10000752_pt1 | contig 22884 bp, 15 predicted proteins | sample HubBroMetageWFT6_FD_188347 | JGI IMG/M metagenome (GOLD analysis project Ga0209380, IMG submission 188347) | Warmed and freeze-thawed soil microbial communities from the Hubbard Brook experimental Forest, New Hampshire - Hubbard Brook CCASE Soil... | ecosystem: Environmental > Terrestrial >... | reverse complement strand
GCACATCATCGGCAACGATCCTGAATATTACTTGAAGGAGCACCTTGCTGTGCAAGGCAAGACTCCCGGTGCAGTCACGCCGGAGGCGATGGCTGAGTACCTGCGCTGCTATTGCTGCTCTGGCACGATCCACGCGGCCTGTGAAGACTATCGAGCCGCGGCAGACCTTGATCTCGAAATGGACGAAGCGGACGACAAAGCAGGCCAGAAGATTTCTGCGCCGGTGCTCGCGCTCTGGGGCGCTAAGGGAGTCGTTGGTCACCTCTGGGATGTACTTGCAACCTGGCGTGCGAAGGCTACCTCGGTCAGCGGCAGAGCCTTGGACTGTGGACACCTGCTTCCTGAGGAACAGCCTACCGAGGTGCTTGCCGAGCTTCAGCAGTTCTTTCGCGGGTAAACCAGTGCATCGGACACGATGGGTGTCGTAAGGATTTTGGAAGACGTGTGCCTTGATATCAGACCGAGTCAATCCCTTCGATTTCGACAGAGCAGTTGGAGGGTTTCACTACCCTCACGCACGATTCTGGCTCGTTCTCTGCTTTCTGACAACCTTCTGCTCGTTTCGCTCCTCGGCACAAATACCCTCAGGAGGGGCACAGAGCAGCACCTGGCTAAGCTACTTCGGAGATCAACCTTTCACGAACATACTGGCGCTGCATCTGGAAGGTTCGTACCGCCATACCTTTCCCTTTGATCGCCCGGAACAATACATGTTGCGTTCCGGTCTGACTGTCGAACATGGGCACGGACTCTCCTCGCTCCTCGCATACACATATCTTGTGTCCTACCCATTTGAGGGAGGAGCGCTTTCACCGCCGTCTGCAAGTGGAAAACAGCCGGAGCACCGCGCCTTCGAGCAATTGCAGTTCGAACATCCTCTCATCCGTCTGGGTGAGAAACATTTAACACTAACCCACCGATTTCGCGTGGAGCAGCGGTTCCTCGGAACGGCAACGGAGGGAGTGGGTGTCACCAAATGGAACTTTGCAGAACGGGCGCGCTATCGGCTCACGGCGAGGATTCCATTCAAAACCGCCTCGTGGCGGATTGTCCCCAACTACGTCTCCATTTTCAACGAGGTTTACACCAGCTTCGGGCCTCACAGTGGAGAGAGTCCGTTCTACGCAAATGTCGACTATGGTGCATTCGGATGGAACCTGGGGTCGAGATTTGCACTTGAACTCGGCTACCAACATCGATATGCGCCCATAGCAAACGGTGTGATCGGCCAGAACGATAACGAGCTTCAAGTGATGCTTCTGTCAACCGCACCGATAAGAAGGTTTCATCATCGCGCGCAATAGAAGGAAACTATCTTCCATCTGAGCCATGAGGACAAGGGTATGATGGCGAAGATTGTCTTCAAGTGAAGGTCGCAAATGATCTCATGCACACATAGGGAGATTGCGGTGGCGCCGAAAAGAATCCGAGGAACAATTTTCACGGTTGGACTCGCAATTATCGCCGACATACTGATGGTCGCGCTGCCGTGCTTGTCCCAACAACTTTTGGCCCAGCAACTGGCGAACGGCGAACTGTCCCTCACGGTCAACGCGCCGGATGGATCGTACCAACTCTCTTTGCACAATGGTCTGCCCGTGCTCAGATCCCGCGTGGCAGCGGAGGTTGACCACCAGTGGATTCGCTCGAGCGATTACCCGCGGCGCCAAGCTTCGGAGTCTACCTTCGAGGATGATCTCGGCCCCGGCCAAGAGATCACGGTCACTTGCAGCGGACTGGATGGCAAACCCGATCTCGTCTACGCGCTTCAACTCTACAAACAGCGCCCTTACGGCACCGTCCAGGTAAAAGTGCGAAACAGAGCTGGACGAGAAATAACTGTGCAGGCGATTCGGAGTGTGGAGGCGATCGGTGAGCCGATCATAAGTCTGGGCGGCGGTCAATCGGCCGACCGGGTTCTCTCCGACAGTTTCAGCGAAGATTGGCCGGACCTGGTTCTCTACGACCTCGGGCAAGCGCCCGGCGGGATGCATCGTGGTGCCGGTAGCCAACTCATCTACAACCGGGAAAGCAAGCAGAGTTTGTTTTTTGGCGCGCTTACCTCAGACCGATTTCTGACGCTGATGCATCTGCAAGCTGAGGGCTCGGGGGCAAAGACCAAGATCGCATCCTTTACTGTTGAATCCACCGGAACCACGGAAATCCAGAAGGATTTCGATCTGAAAGATTCTCCCGCCGACGACCAGGTTGAACTGAGTCTTCCTGTTAAACCCGGGGAAGACATGGTTTCAGAGCGATTGATCTTCGAGGCCGGTCCGGATTACCACAATCAACTGCTCGCCTACGGTGAAGCAGTTCGTCGACTGCACCATGGGCGCGTTTCTAGTGAGACTCCCATCGGTTGGTGGAGTTGGACTGTCTATTATGGCGCCATCAACGAAGGCGAGGTTTTGGCGAATGGTGACTGGCAAGCCGACCATCTGAAGTCATTAGGCTATAAGTATTTCCAAATTGACGAAGGGTATCAGTACGCGCGCGGAGAATTTGCAACTCCGAATGCGACCCAGTTTCCGGATGGATTGCGGTTTGTAGGGCATCATCTGACTGGAGAGGGCCTGACATTCGGCCTATGGACGGCACCGTTTGAGGTGACAACTCGGGCCTGGGTCTATGAGCACCACAAGGATTGGCTGGTGCACAACGCTAAGGGCGAGCCCATCCCGATTGGCGAGGTCTGGGGCCAAAAGTCGGATGTGCTTTACGCGCTGGATACAACCCATCCCGGAGCTCAGGAGTATATGCGTCGGACCTACACGACACTCATTCGCGAATGGGGGGTGCGATTCATCAAACTCGACTTCATGGATACAACCGCGATCGAAGGTTACCATTACCGCCCCAACACCACAGCTCTCGAAGCACAACGCATTGGCCTTCAGGTAATCCGGGATGCCGTGGGCGATGAAGTGATCCTCGATAAAGACGGTAGTCCCATGCTAAACCCAGTGGGGCTGGTTGATACCGGCCGGATCTCCGCGGATACGGGCCACAGTTTTGAGAGGACCAGGAATGCAGCTTCCGGCATCGCCGCCCGTTTTTATATGCAGCGCAATTTCTTCGTCAATGATCCGGACGCCTTCAACGTCACCGCAACCCATCTCATGGAAAGCGCTAACGAGAAGTCTTCGATTTCGCTGAGTGCGGCCGAGGCGTCGATTGCGCTCTCCGCAGTATCCGGTGGCATGTATGAGATTGGCGATGACATGCTGGTGCTGGGCTCAGAGAAAGATCGACTGGCGCTAGTTGAAAACCGGGAGTTGCTGAATATGGCCAAGGTAGGGCCAGCTTCCACACCGTTAGACCTGATGACCTACCAGCCGGAGGATGAACAGCCCAGTATTTTCTTCCTCCGGGAGGATCAACGACAGGCCATACTGACGGTCTTCAATTGGACGAACACCGCGCGCTCGCACAGGTTGACACTGGCGGACCTCGGATTACCTGCTGGCCACACGTTTGCGGCGACGGACGTGTTGAAGACGGGTGCACCGAACCAGAATGAGACAGTTACGCTCGTGGATGGCGCAGTGCAACTCGAGAACCAGCCACCCCAGTCGGTGAGGGTGATCAAGCTGGTCGACAACAGCGTCGCCGCGACCGCCCCAACCGTGACAGCGCAAGTGCCGGCGGCGGCGAAGGCTGGTGAGACTATCAGTCTTTCTGTGCTGTCGGCTCCGGCCGAAGCTGGCGGCGTGCCCGCAGTCGCTTATCATTGGGACTTCGGCGATGGCACCAGCGCGGATAGCCCCAAGGTATCTCATGCCTACACCAGAGCGGGGGAGTTCACGATCCGCCTCACAGTCGATGGAGTGGACGGAGTGCCTGCCAACAAGAATTTCTCCGTCAAGGTAACCGGCAACTTAAAGGCGCACTCAAACCTTACCGACAATCGACGCTTCGTTGAGCCAACCGACCGCTGAGCTGAGATAATTCCGATGCAGCGTAGAATTTTCTAAGAAGTACCGCCGCTCTATTTCATGCTGTGGCGGGCGCTTCACTCCTCGCGAAGCAATATCACAGGATCAATCGACATCGCGCGTTGCGCCGGAATCCACGTTGCCAGTAGGCCCAGCAGCGCCATGGAGACGACAACACCAGCCAATACGAGCGGATCTCGAGGAGTTGCCTGGTACACGATGAAAGCCAGCACTCTGCTGGCCAAAATCCCCCCGAGGAGTCCTGCTGCCGAACCCAAAGCCAGCAACTTGAAGGCGCGTCCTAAGGCTGCCATTAATACTTCCTTGCGCTGCGCGCCAAGGGCAACGCGGATTCCCAACTCGCGTAGGCGCTTGCTGACCGAGTATGCGGCCATTCCGAAAATGCCTGTGATGGAGAGCATCGCGCCCAACCCGCCCAGCACTCCCAGCGCAATCGATGCCGCCCGCGCAGGCAGTAGTGCAGTTCCCAGCGCTTTGTCCCAAGTATTGATCGTAAGCGGCAGCCCTTCATCCAGATTGCGAAGCGTCTGCTCCAGAACCGGCGCCAGATCCTGCGCGTTGTGATCTGCGCGTACGATCACCCAGGTCCAGGTCGACGGTGATTGCAACATCGAAAGGAACATGGCCGGCTGGGGTTCTTCGCTTAGAGTCTTATACTTTCCGTCCTCGACTATGCCGACGACCCGCACCCGCGTCCCGTCGCCGAACTTGAACGAATTGTCGATCACATTCGTTTCTGAGCCGAAGAGTACGCGCGCAAACTGCCGGTTCACCACGGCTACGCTAGGAGCGCCTTGTTTGTCGTCCCATGTGAACTCTCGTCCTTGCAGCAGGGTTGTGCCAGCGGCGTGAAAATACCCGGGCGATACGGAGTAGTCCATGGGATGCGCCGCTGCATTTGAACTACGGTAGTCCGTTGTGCTGTCCTTGAAGACTGTGTTCTGGCTCCAACCGAAGTTTAACGGAATTCTGCCGGCGTAGGCAGCCGCGGTGACCCCAGGAATGTTCTCTACGGAGGCGAGCATACGTTTTTGCATGGCCGCGGCCTGCTCCCCTTTGTAGCCGGCCATATCCAGTTCCGTATTCACCTGCAACACGTTCTGAGGCACAAACCCGAAGTTGCTATGCAAGGAGCGAATCATTCCCCGAACCGCGACCAGCGACGAAGTGATCAGCACTGCGCACACTGCAATTTGCGCGCCTAGCAGCAAGTCGCGCAATGTGACTCGCCGTGAGTTCGTCCATCCGCTGGTCCCGCTCTTGATCCCGTGGTAGGGATCGGTCTTCAATACCTGTCGTACCGGCACCATTCCGAACAGGAATCCGCTAGCCAGGGCCAGCAGCAAAGCTACCGCATAGGTCGGCAGGTCGGGATGGATGTCAAGATTGATGGGGAAAATGGGATCGGGGCGCCAGGAGCTTAACATGCGCAGCAACACAACGCTTCCAGCCGTGCCCAGCGCGCCGCCGGCAATCGAAACCAGAACTGCTTCGCTGAGCAGTTGCCGCAGAATGCGTCCGCGACTGGAACCAAGGGCCAGACGCAGGGCGATTTCGCGCGTTCGATCCGCGGCGCGAGCAGCGAACAAACCGCCGAGGTTCGCGCACGCTGCCAGCAGGATCAGTCCGGCAAGCAGCATCAGTCCGGTTACAAAAGCATGCACCGGCCCTCCGAGCAGGTCGCCCGCCAGACCGGGACGCGCCAGCCTAAACGCTATGCCGTCGTCGTCCTTGGGATAGCTCTTAGCCAGATAAGCCGCGATGCTGTTCAGGTCGGCTCTGGCTTGCGCCGGAGTTATGCCGCTCTTCAATCGGCCAATCACCAATCTCCCGCGATTGCCGCGCGAATCCAGATTGCTGGAACCTTCAATCTGCTGCTGATTGACAATGGGTGCCCAAAGATCCGGGGCAAAGAACAATTCCGTGCCGCGAAACCCCGCGGGAGCCACGCCTAGAATCGTGTAGCTGTACTTGTTGACGCGGACCGCGCGTCCCACCACTCCACGATCACCTTGGAAATGGCTCTGCCAGTAGGCATAGCTCAGAACGACATAAGGAGCGCTGTTCGGCCCGTGCTCATCGCTGCCGTGGAAGAATCGGCCGAGGTAGGGTTGAATTCCAAGGACATCGAAGTAGTTCCCGCTCGCAGTGTACAGCCAGATTGGAGCAGTTCTGCCATCTGAATCGAGCCCAGCCGTCGAAATCTCGTAGGCAATCGGACCATCGAAGGAACGGTTCCGATCACGCAGATCCACATAGTCAGGATAGGACTCCGACGGTTCACCTTTGGCGCCTTCAATCTGATAAAGGTTCTGCCCGCCCGGAACGTTCAGAGGTCGCAGCACCAGCCCGTTCAGCAGACTGAACACCACGGCGTTAGCGCCAATGCCCAGGGCCAGTGTCAAAACGGCTGCAATTGTGAAACCAGGAGACTTGCGCAACTGCCGAAGCGCATAACGAAGATCTTGAGCTAGCCCACTCATCCTGCGACCTCCTGTTGCGTATAAAAAAGGAGCACACCACGAGCCCTGGTCGTCAAGATGCAATCACTGCACCCTTCAACAAAAACCGTAAGCTATTGATAGAGAAGATAGTGCAGGGTCAAGCTGGAAGGTGCAAGCGGCAGCGTCTGTCCGCTACTGGAGGGCTGTGTCCGAAAGCGGACGGCTTTGATGAGCGCCGTGTCTCTACAGATTGGAGGTTCCCAACGACGCTGGCCAAAAGTCGGTTTATGGGAAGTAATTGAGATCGAGTTCTATTTCACAGAGGTGTCCGGCCAGCCAGCCTGAGAATTACTGCGCGAGCCTTTGCGGCTACGGGCCCTTGAAGGCGTCGGCGATCTCTTCGGGCGGCGAAGGCCACTAATGCCGGTCTGACTGTAGTGTTTTGTCGTCGGAACCCCTGACACCTGCGAGTACAATCGAAAGAAACTTATTGATTTGGAATGGCGGAGATTGCATAGCGCGACCGAGGCAAGTAGACTGCGGCGGGGTTCACACAGTTGAAGTCAATCCAGAATTTTGTTAATGGAAAATTTGTGAGCTGTACCCGCACGTTTGCTGACGTGAACCCGGCGAATGGAACCGTGATCGCCCAGGTAGCGGAAGCGGATGAAAGCCTGGTTGACGCGGCGGTGCAGGCGGCCCGCAAGGCGTTGCGCGGGGAGTGGGGACGGCTTACGGTCCGAGAACGTGCGGCGCGATTGCGCAAGGTGGCGGATGGAATTGAGGCGCGGTTTGATTGTTTTGTCACAGCCGAAGTGGCCGATACCGGGAAGCCGATTGCGCTGGCCTCACGGTTGGACGTGCCGAGGGCGGCGGCGAATTTTCGCGCTTTCGCCGATCTGATTTCGGCCGCCGGGCTGGAAGCATTTCAGACGGAAACGCCGGACGGACAAAGCGCTCTGAATTATGCGGTCCGCAAGCCTCTGGGCGTTGTCGGTATCATCGTTCCATGGAATCTTCCTGTTTTATTACTGACGTGGAAACTCGCGCCGGCGCTGGCTTGCGGCAACACTGTGGTGGTGAAGCCCTCGGAGGAGACTCCGGCAACTGCGACGCTTTTGGCGGAAGTGATGCAGCAAGCCGGGATTCCCGATGGAGTTTATAACGTCGTACACGGCTTTGGTCCGAACTCCGCGGGGGAATTTCTCACGCAGCATGAAGATGTCAATGCCGTGACTTTCACCGGTGAGTCGCAGACAGGAGGCGCGATCATGAAGGCGGTTGCGGCTTCCTTGAAGCCGGTGTCGTTCGAACTGGGTGGCAAGAACGCGGCGATTGTTTTTGCCGACGCAGACTTTGACGAAGCGGTAGCGGGAATCAGCGAAGCGGCGTTTCTCAACACCGGGCAGGTTTGCCTTTGCACGGAGCGCGTGTATGTGGAATCCCCGATTTTCGATCGCTTCGTCGACGCTCTGGCGGGTAAATCTGGAGGGTTGCGGGTTGGATCGCCGATGGAGAAGACGACAGAACTGGGTCCCCTGATTTCGTCCCAGCATCGGGAAAAAGTTCTCTCGTATAACCGGCTCGCTCGTGAGGAAGGCGCAACAGTTGTGATCGGAGGGGGCGTGCCGGAATTCGGCAACTCGCTTGACCGGGGCTTCTACGTGCAACCCACCATCTATACTGGATTGCCGGAATCGGCGCGCTCGGTGAAGGAAGAGATTTTCGGGCCGGTGTGCCATATCGCTCCGTTCGACACGGAAGAAGAGGCGATCAACAAGGCGAACGATACGAAGTATGGCTTGGCGGCGTCGATCTGGACGACGAATTTGAAACGCGGACACCGCGTTGCGCAGCAGATGAATGTGGGTATCACGTGGGTGAATTGCTGGTTCTTGCGCGACCTGCGCACACCGTTTGGCGGCGCGGGGCGGTCGGGTATTGGACGCGAGGGCGGGGTGCACTCGCTGAACTTTTATTCTGAACCGAACAACATCTGTATTCGCCTTTGACGAGTCTCATGGGCCAGTGGGGAAACGAAGGATGGAGAAAGTCGGGAGCAAGGTCATCGAGGGCAAAGCGCGCCCGCGCGGAAAGTATCCGCATGTGAAGCGAGCGGGTGACTTTCTCATTCTCTCAGGAACAAGTTCGCGCCGCGCCGACAATACCATCGCTGGGGCGGAGGTCGACGAACTTGGAACCACTCGTCTCGACATTCGGGCGCAAACGCGGGCAGTGATTGAAAACGTCCGCGACATTCTTCGAACCGTGGACGCAGACCTTGGAGACATCGTTGAAGTTACGTCGTACCTTTTGAATATGAACGATTTTGCGGGATATAACGAGGTCTACGGCGAATTCTTTAACTATGATGGACCCGCGCGAACCACTGTTGCTGTGCACCAGTTACCACATCCGCATCTGCTTGTCGAAATCCGGGTAGTCGCATACAAGCCAGAGCAATAGGAGCAGCTATGCCATCGATCAAGGAATTGAAGGCATTCAATTTTCAGCGCTGGATAGAGGACAACAAGGAAAAGCTCAAGCCTCCGGTGGGCAACGCGCAGGTATGGGAAGACGGCGAGATGATGGTGACTGTGGTCGGAGGTCCCAACCAGCGCCGAGATTACCACGACGATCCAACCGAGGAGTTCTTTTACCAGCTGAAAGGCGACATCGTTCTTCGTCTGATGGAAACGGCGGGCAAGCCGCCCATCGAACTTCCAATCAAGGAAGGTGAAATCTTTCTGCTTCCGAAACACATGCGGCATTCCCCGCAGCGTGGAGCAGGAACTATTGGCGTGGTGGTTGAGATGCCGCGTCCAGAGGGTGCTTTGGATTGTTTCGAGTGGTATTGCCAGAACTGTCATCAACTCGTGCATCGCGCGGAAGTGAAATTGAAAAGCATCGTGCGCGACTTGCCGCCTTTGTTTGAGCAGTTCTACGCGGACGAAAATCTGCGCAAGTGCAAACACTGCGGCGCGATTCATCCTGGCAAGAGTTGACTCTGCAAAGAACAAAATGGCAGTCATCGACATTCATAATCATTTCGTCCCGCGAACGTGGCCTGATCTCGCTGTGCGCCACGGGACTCCCAACTGGCCGTGGATCAAACATACCAAGCCCGGGCAAGCGGAGATCATGGTGGGAGATCGTTTCTTCCGCCAGATTTATTCCGCTTGCTGGGACCCCGAAGTGCGCCTGCAGGAGATGGATCGGGACGGCGTCGATACGCAGGTTATCTCGGCGACCCCGGTTTTGTTTGCCTATGATCGCCCGGTTGAACACGCGCTCGATTGCGCGCAATTGTTCAATGACACGGCCCTCGAGTTGTGCTCGCATGGAAAGGGTCGCCTCAAGTCGCTCTGCCAGGTTCCTTTGCAGGATACCGACGCCGCGTGCAAGGAACTCACTCGCTGCATGCGTGCGGGCCACCTCGGCGTGCAGATCGGCAACCACGTGGGCGAAAAGAATCTCGACGATCCCGGCATCGTGACGTTTTTGCATCATTGTGCCGATGAGGGGGCGGCTGTGCTCGTGCATCCGTGGGACATGCTGGCCCCGGAACGCATGCCCAACTACATGATGCCCTGGACGGTCGGCATGCCCGCCGAGACGCAACTCGGCATCCTCGCGATGATCGTGAGCGGAGCCTTCGATAAGCTGCCGGAGAATCTGCACATCTGTTTTGCACATGGCGGAGGGAGTTTCGCATTCTTGCTTGGGCGACTGGAGAACGCGTGGCAGCATCATCCTGTAGCCCGCGGCGTTTGTGAGTTGCCGCCAAGCCAGTATGTGAAACGTTTCTATGTGGATTCGGCGGTGTTCGATGAACGCGCGCTACAGTTCCTCGTCGGCACGATGGGCGCGGAGCGGGTGATGCTGGGTTCGGACTATCCGTTCCCGCTCGGCGAACACGGCGTCGGATCGCTAATCCGATCAAGCCCTTTGACCTCAAAAGTGAAGGACCTTTTGCTGGGACGGAATGCGGCAGAGTTCCTTGGGTGGCCAACGCCGGCCGCGCCGACAAGCGCCGAAAAGGCGGCATCGGAGCCGAAAGCGCCGATTGTGCCGCAAGCAGAACAGTTGACTTACAGTTCATACCTCAGAGTCCCGGAACTTCTTGCACTGCAAAACCCCCAATCTTCTCCAACCCATCATGACGAAATGCTGTTCATCATCGTTCATCAGACCTACGAATTGTGGTTCAAGGAATTACTGCACGACTTGGATGCGGTTGTCGCAAATTTGCGTGGAGCGGGAGCCAATCCCAATGCGCACGATGAAGTATATGAGGCGGCGCGCTTGCTGCGCCGCTGCACGGAAATCACGCGGGTGCTGGTGGAGCAGTTCACAATCCTCGAAACGATGCTGCCCACGCACTTTCTCGCGTTTCGTGGCAAGCTCGACCCGGCCAGCGGGTTTCAATCGGAGCAGTTTCGCGAACTGGAGTTTCTGTGCGGCTTGAAAGACGAGAAGATGCTCCGGTACCACCGGCCTACGCCAGAGGCCCACGCGGCACTGGCACGCCGCTTGCGGGAAGCGTCGCTGCACGATGTTTTCTTTGAAGCATTGCAAGCGATGGGCAAACTCCAATTGGACAATCTCGCAGGGGAGCGCGAGCGATTCCAGGCGCGGGCGCGAGCCGTATTATCGCTCTACAAGGATGAACGAAAACATCGCGATTGGATCGACGTGTGTGAGCGGCTCACCGAATTCGATGAACTCGTGGTCAGCTGGCGGCTGCGCCACATTCAATTAGTGGAACGAGTCATAGGCGTGCGCATGGGAACTGGCGGGAGCGCAGGCTCGTCGTATCTGAAACTTACTTTGGACAAGAAGTTTTTCCCGGAACTGTGGGAGGCGCGGACGCTGTTGACAGAATAGCGTGTGATCTCTTCGTTCACGATTTCGCCCATTCTTCATGACTCAGAAATCCGAAACCATTGCGCTCATTGGCGCCGGGCTGAACGGGCCGCTGCTGGCCCTTGGGCTACTGAAGCGCGGCTTTAAGGTCGAGATCTATGAGCGCCGTCCGGATATGCGGCGCGTCCGCATGAGCGCGGGCCGGTCGATCAACCTCGCCATATCCACCCGCGGAATCCACGCTCTCCAAGAAGCCTGCCTGTGGAGCGCAATGCAGAAGATTATCATCCCGATGAAGGGGCGGATGATGCATTCGCCGAATTCCGAACTGACGTTTCAACCTTACGGGAAGAATGAAACCGAAGTGATCAATTCGATTTCGCGAGCTGAATTGAATATCGCGCTCATGAATGCCGCCGAGGCGCAAGGGGTGAAAATCCGCTTTCAGCAACGTTGCACAGGCATGAGTTTCGAGGCCGGCACTCTGCACCTGCGCGACGAACGTATCGCCGAAGACCAGACGGTTGAGTGTGGTGTTGTGATCGGATGCGATGGGTCGGCGTCGGCAATTCGTGGCGAAATGCTGAAGCTGAATCGCTTTAACTTTTCGCAGCAGTATCTCGACTACGGTTACAAAGAGCTCACGATCCCGTCCGCTCCGGGAGGCAAACATGCCCTGGAGATGAACGCTCTGCACATCTGGCCGAGGGGAAACTGCATGCTGATCGCGTTGCCCAACGTGGACGGGACGTTCGCGTGCATTCTATTTCTTCCCTTCGAAGGGCCTGATAGCTTCCAGCACTTAACCACACACTCGCACGTAAGACAATTTTTCCAGTCGCGCTTTCCGGATGCGGTTCCCCTGATGCCCGATCTGACGGATAACTTTTTTACCAATCCAACCGGCACGATGGTAACGATCAAATGCTCGCCGTGGCATGTGGAGGAGCAGGTCCTCCTGCTGGGCGACGCGGCGCACGCGATTGTTCCTTTCTTCGGGCAGGGAATCAACTGCGGGTTCGAAGATTGCACGACGTTGCTCGAGTTGCTGGACCGGCATGGAGCCGACTGGAAAACCGTTTTCCGAAAGTACGAAGAAGCACGCAAGGTAAATGCCGATGCGATCGCCGATCTAGCCATCGAGAACTTCGTCGAGATGCGGGATCGGGTGGCCGATCCCCGGTTTCTGTTCCGCAAGAAAGTTGAGCTGGCGCTGGAGGCGAAGTACCCCGGCGTTTTCGTGCCGAAATACGCAATGGTCACGTTTCATCGCATTCCGTATTCGACGGCTTTGAGGAGGGGGCAGTTGCAAGACGGAATGTTGACTGAGCTTTGTAATCACGTCGAGCGCATCGAGGATTTGGACTGGGACAAAGCCGACCGATTGGTCCGCCGTGAACTTACCCCGCTGGAGTTGACGTGAGCCCCCGTGGCTTTGAACCCGGAAAGGACTTCGCAGCCGAGATGGACGCCCGCGATCCGTTGGCTCATTTTCGCTCGCGCTTCCATATTCCCAAGACTGGGAGCGGCGAAGAGTGCGTTTATCTGTGCGGGCATTCACTGGGCCTGCAGCCGAAAGCGGCGCGCTCGTATCTCGAACAAGAACTGGAAGATTGGGCGAGACTCGGAGTGGAAGGCCACTTCCACGCGAGGAATCCTTGGATGCCGTATCACCGGCTTCTCACAGAGCAGACAGCCGAATTGGTTGGCGCTGAACCGGGGGAAGTTGTGGTGATGAATTCACTCACGGTGAATCTGCACCTGATGATGGTGTCGTTTTATCGCCCCACAACGCAGAGACACAAAATTCTGATCGAGCATGGAGCGTTTCCCTCCGACCAATATGCGGTCAAATCGCAGATTCGTTTCCATGGATTTGATCCGGCGTCGGCGCTCCTCGAACTTACGCCTCGTCCGGATGAAATCTGCATCCGCGAGGAGGATATTGAAGAGTTGATCGAGCGCGAAGGCAGCTCCGTCGCCCTCATCCTTCTCGGAGGCGTGAACTACGCGACCGGCCAGGCTTTTGACATGGGGAGAATCACCAGGGCAGGGCAGCACAAGGGATGCACTGTTGCATTCGATCTCGCCCATGCGGCGGGGAATCTGCCCTTGCACCTGCATGACTGGGGGCCCGACTTTGCCGTGTGGTGCAGCTATAAATATTTAAACGGTGGGCCAGGATGCGTCGCGGGGTGTTTTGTGCACGAGCGGCACGCGAGGGCCGGGGACCAGCCCCGATTCGCGGGATGGTGGGGCCATGACGAAAGAACCCGATTCGAGATGGGACCCCAGTTCCTTCCGATGGCTGGAGCGGAAGGCTGGCAATTGAGTAATCCTCCAATTCTGGCGCTGGCCGCTTTGCGCGCTTCCATGGAGATTTTTTCTGAGGCCGGGATGGAACGTTTGCGAGCCAAGAGCGTAGCCCTTACCGCCTATATGGAATTTCTTCTTCGACAAAGCGCGTCGCCGAATTTTTCCATCAGCACTCCAACCCATGAAGGGTGTAGAGGCGCCCAGCTTTCGATTCGATTGGCGAAGCACGGCCGCAGTCTGTGCGACAGTCTGGCGGCAGACGGAGTCATTGGGGATTGGCGGCAACCAGACACATTTCGCGTGGCTGCGGTTCCGCTCTACAACTCCTATCAGGACGTGTATCGCTTTGTGCAGCGGTTCTCAGCTGCCGTTGCGTAACAAGTGCTCACGCGAGAAGTTGCAGAACGGCTTGTTCGACGGTTTGCCACGCCAGCGAGCGAGGATCGATCAGGTCAAAATGCCCTGCCCCTGAGACTTCGCGCAGTTGTACATCTTCCTTCAGTTTGCCCTTACGATTCTGCTTGGCAGCGACGTAGCTGCGGCTGAAATCATAAGGAACCACGTCATCCGCCGAACCGTGGATCAATACCTGCCGGGCCTCTGTAATCGAAAGCTGCATGGGGTCAGCCTCGTGGTAGTGATCGGCTACATCGCGGGGCGTGCCGCGAAGAAATTCGACGACCGCGTCATTGCTAAGGTGCAGCCGATAAGCACGCTCGAGGTCGACAACCCCGGCCAGCGAGATGACGCGCTGCACTCCACTTTCGTGAGCTGCAAGGCAAAGAGCAAGCTGGGCGCCAGCAGAGTGACCAATGACCAGAAGTTTCTTCGGATCGAAATGGTACTGCTGCGCGTTTTGAACGAGGCTGTTATATGCGCTACGAACGTCGGCGAAGGTGGCAGGCCATCCGCCGCCTTCATTGCCCACGCGCCGGTACTCAACGTTGGCAGTCACGAGTTGTTTGGCGGTCAGGGCCGCGCATAAGTGCCCCGCATGATCCAGACTGTATCGGGAACGCCAGAAGCCACCATGAATGTTGATGACCAGCGGATGCGGCTTCTCATATTTGTCGTTCGACGGAGGGCTCCATAAAGGAAATCGAAGATCGAAAAACTGGTTGGGATCAGGGCCATAACGGAAGCGAGCATCGGCAGGTGGCGGTGGCAGAGTGAGAAGGTCGTCAGACATGCGTTTGAGCCATTGTACGGAACTGCTGGCTGACCGTCCGCAGCGAAAGTTTGTACACGCATACTCGTGGCCTCATGCACGAGGAATGGGAATTAGCATGCGGACAGTTAAGCCGCGAACTGTTTCTGGTGATAATTCACGTGAATCTGCAAGAGCTTGCCCCACTCCTTTGGTGTCATGTTACCGAACATAAGATGCGGCTTCCAGGAATCGGCAGTTCTCGCATTCCAATCAGCCTCTAAGATTTTCAGCAGTTGTGCCTTTTCGTACGCGAACTCGAATCTCTGCGAGTGCGGGATTTTGAAGCCCGCTGGAAGCCGTAGGCCGACTGGTTGCTCCGGAAATCAGTCGACGAGAATCCATTTAAAGAGTGTCCGCGATGTCAGGTAACTCTCGTCCGGGAGATTGTAAGAACCAAGTGAGCCTCCGCACGCCAGGTTGGGGTGGTGAAGCATCTGGTCAACCTCCATGGTTCCCCACAGACGCGGGGAGTGAGGTGTCACACTCTCTACGCGACGGCGATACTCCTGCCGCTTTTCTTCCGTGAAGAAGAGATTCCCATCCACCTGCTCTACCTGAAAGGTCCGAGGAATATAGCGGACAATTGCTACTCCTGACATGAAGAGGTTCCGGGTAAAGAGGGCGTGCAACAGGTTCATGGACCGTTTCTTCCTTATCGATCTCGGAGAGACGCTGAGGGACTGTTGCGCAACATCGCCTTCTAGTACCCGAACCATTGGTTGAGCTCCTGCACCTTTTCGGGCGTGTAGGGCGGGAAAAGGTGCTCAATGGCTACTTCGGGCGGCGAAACCAGGATCGATTTCGCATGCGTGAGAGCGTCAAAACCGTCCTTCCCATAGTAGTGACCGATGCCGGAGTATCCAACGCCTCCGAAAGGCATGGACTCGACGAAAAGATGAACATTCACCTGATTGATTGCTCCGCCGCCAAAGGACAGGCTTGCGAGGAAATGATCGATAGCCTTCTGGTCACGGCTGAAGAGGAAGCCGGAAAGAGGTTTTGGGCGCTTCTTCACCTCAAGAATGGCCGCATCGATGTCCTTGTACGTGAGGATCGGCAGAAGCGGCCCAAAGATCTCATCCTCCATGATTGGATCGTCCCACGTCACGGGATAGAGGATTGTCGGATCGATGTAGCGCGCTTTCGGGTCAGACGCACCACCAGCGACGACCTTCTTTTGATCGATGAGCCCCGCCAGGCGCTCAACAGCTTTTGGGCTGATGATGCGCGAGTAGTCGGAGTTGTTCTTCGGATCGGTTCCGTAGAGTGCGATCACTGCTTTCTTGCACTCCGCAACGAACTCCCCGACAACGGATTCGTGCACATAGGCGTAACCGGGTGAAGTACACCATTGGCCACCCCACGCCATCGCGCCCCAGACAATTTTCTTGGCAGCATCGGAAAGATTCGCGGTCGCATCAACAAACGCTGGGTTTTGCCCCCCGAGTTCTAACAAAACCGGGGTCAGATTCTCCGCAGCAGCGCGCATGATCACCTTGCCAACCTTCACGCTCCCGGTGAAAAAGATGAAATCAAAAGGCAGTTTAAGCAGTTCCGTTACTTCTTCACGTGACCCGGAAACCGCAGTTACGGACTCGGGCTCAAAGTACCTCGGAATGAGCGTTTGAAACAGGGTAGACGTAGCCGGGATCGACTCCGCAAGTTTCAGTATGCAAGGGTTTCCTGCCGACAGAGCCGTGATAGCCGGGTCAAGCAGGAGAATGAGGGGACCGTTAAACGGACCAATGATCAGCGTCACACCGTATGGTTCCCGGATAACCTGGGCCGTGTGTCCCGAGGCCGCGAGAGCCTTTGGAACCATGGCGGAAATCGGCTTCATCCACTCCTTTAATTGCATCTTCGTGAATTCAATGGTCGCCAGAGGAGCTGCAACCTCAAACACCTTCTCTTCTAACGCGGTCTTGAAATCTTTGCTGACCGCCTCTTGAAAAGCCTCATTGTTCTCGTTCAGCATCCTGGCCATGCGGTCGAGTTGCTCAATGCGCCATTCGTAGGATTTAGTGGCGTCGGTATTGAAGTAGTCTTTTTGTTTGTCAAAGATTGGTTGAAATTGGTTCACAGTTTTCTCTCCGGGCGCTTACGTGGACCTAATTCTTGCCGTTGACCAACACCATGCGAAAACGCGCCTTTCCATCCATCATGCGAGCGAAAGCTTCGGGCGCCTTGTCAAGCGGAAGCGTTTCGATCATGGGCCGCACATCCTGCAGGACGCTGAACGCGAGTGTGTCCTGCGTGTCGATGGCGCTGCCTGTCAAGCTGCCATAAATCGAGCGCCCGCCGAACACCAGGGACGGGGAGGAGACCTCGATGGCGTCGGGCGCGACTCCAACCACGATCAACTTGCCTCGAACTGCGAGGCCGGGAACAAGTGCGGCAATCGCTTTGCCGCTTGGAGCGGTTGCCAGGATCGCTTGGGCGCCACCCATCCTCTGTAACGCAGCAGCAACATCTTCTGCTGCAGTATCCACATAGGAATGCGCGCCCAACTGCCTGGCCAGTTTCTCCTTTTCCGGTCCGTTATTGATGGCCACGGTGCGGAACCCCATGCGCCGGGCAAACTGAACTCCCAAGTGTCCAAGCCCACCGATCCCCTGAATGCCAACCAGATCGCCCGCGCGCAAGCCCGCGTTGCGCAATGCGTTGAAGGTCGTTATGCCAGCGCAGAGCAGAGGGGCGGCTTCCGCGGATGTGAGCTCATCAGGAATGGAAGCGAGCGCTCGTGCTTCGACAATCATCACCTCGGCATAACCGCCGTCGGTCGTGATTCCTGATATGACGGGGTTCAAGCAGTTCGCAAAATCTCCGCGCAGGCACGGCTCACATTCGCCGTCTTGCCCGCCCAAAAAGCCGATACCTACACGCTGCCCGATCTTCCACTTCGAAACATTTGGACCGATCTCCTCGATTCGGCCCACGACCTCATGCCCAGGCACTCGCGGCAGTTTCAGGCCAGGATAATCTCCCTGTACGGTGGCCAGATCGGAATGACAAACGCCACATGCTTCGACGCGCAGCCGCACCTGACCAGCCGCGGGCTTCGAAATTGCCCGCTCGACAACGCGGAGTACGCCCGGTGCTGACACTTCCACTGCTTTGTATGTGCCGTTCATTTCTAGGTCCCTCATTCGCATTTCACTCTGGCTGACGACAGGCAACCTGCGCTCTGGACGCCTGGGTCTACCGGTGACGTACGGGTAATAGCGGCCACGAATCGAGACTTGACTTCAGCGGTGGCCGACGGCAGGTTTCGTCAGGATTTGTTTTACCGCCTCAACGTTTTTCCGATTCGAGTGCCGGCGTTGCGCGAGCGTATTAGTGACATTTCCTTGTTAGTCGGATACTTGATCGACCGCTACGCCAAAAAATTGGGCAAGAAGATTCGAAACATAGACAAGAAGACGATCGAACTCTTCCATGCATACGATTGGCCGGGCAACATCCGGGAGTTGCAAAATGTAGTCGAGCGGGCGGTGATTCTGTCCGAAGGGGAGACTTTCTTTGTGGATGATACCTGGCTCACGCACGTGACTCCCAAACCGCCTGCGACGACTGCTCCGCTGGTTGCTGACCTTGTCGAGCACGAAAGAGAGATCCTCGAAGCCGCTCTCCGGGAATGCGAAGGCGTGGTTGGGGGTCCCAACGGCGCAGCCGTCAAGCTGGGCATTCCCCGACAGACACTCGAATCCAAGATTAGGAAGCTGGGCATAAACCGGCACCGCTTCAAGGCTTCTTGATCTTCCCAGGAGCAAACCAGGACCGTTCGGCACCGAGAAATCGAGCGAGGCCACGCGAGGTCGCGACTGTCCCTGCTGTCTAAGAGCCGGCTCTCGGAAAAAATCCGATGGACGAGTAATAACCTTTCGGGTTGCCCGTCATCCTCCCAGGCTCCTGGCATGCTCCGAAAAGCAGGATGGCGGGGAAAGGTACGGCCACGTTTGCTATTAATGGCAAACCGATTCTTCGTAACCTCTTCAGCGAAGAGCGGGCGGATTGAACGGTGATGTACTAGGGGCAACGATTCTCGACCGTTCTCGCGTGAGTGCTATGGATCACGAATATCAAAACGTTTTCTACCATAGCGCAGCGCATCGATAGATCGAATGCCCGGTCCTAGAACCGCGAGTGCTGCTCCCAAAGCTCCCAACAGAATGCTACTTTGCACCGGAGTTGTTCCGAGAGATGCGAAACAAACCTCAACGAGGATGACCAGCGTGCCGGCGATGGGTGTCCACAATCCCAGTATCAGCAGCGTCCCGGCTCCAATCGCCAGCGATTGCAGGATCGTGATTTGCAGATCAGGGCTTGTCCGGAGAGCAACGACTCCGTCATAAATCAGCAGAACACCCGTGACCAGCCTGAGCAGGAGCAGAGCAGCTCCAGGCCATCCATTGGGAAACATGGAGAATAGGCGTTGCAGAGCAGTGAATCCTTTGCCTCGGGGGTGTAACCACCACGCCCAAGAAGACTGCAATTCTTGAAACCGCTCATAGTGCCGGAAGACTCACGAGCGGCTATAAATCGATCAGCGTACTCGGACACCCGAGGCAATTTATAGCCCCAAAAGGATTGGTCTCAAGCAACCCTTTTGAGGGGGGCATTGCACCGACTCGGAGAGTGATCATTGCTTGCCGCCCCGTCTAAACAGTTGTGGAACAGACGCCGGAGAGGCAACGTGGTAGACGAGCCGTAATTCCGATAACATTTCACTGCTGTGCAGCCTGATGAATTCTGTCGCTGGGATTCCTGAAAATACCGAGGAGAGTTGCACGTGCAACTTTGCCAACGAGAAACGCGGCAGGCAACATTTAGAGAGTGCAGGCTTATCCCTGCGTTTGTATTCCTCCTGATTGTCTTGTCCCCATTCTTTTCAGCGGCGACTAGTTCAACGAATGCTTCCTCAGAAATGGGTCGTCGCGGCCCGCGCGCCGTGCGAATTCCAGCAATCGATGGCGACGATATTCGATTCTCCCGGCTGTCGACAGCTCAAGGACTCTCCCAAACCCAAGCTGCTCAAATCGTGCAGGACGATCAAGGATTCATCTGGTTCGGGACTCAATATGGTTTGGATCGGTACGACGGATACGAATTCAAGGTGTTCACACATGATCCTGCTCGCGAGAACAGCCTAAGCTGTGTTTTCATTCATTCCCTGTTCAAAGATCGTTCTGGAACGCTCTGGGTGGGCTGCGATCAGTTTCTGGATAGGTTCGACAGTGTTCACGAAACCTTCATTCACTATCGGATCGACACCGGTGAAGTTGGGAACTATGTCACCCAAATCAGCCAGGATCGGACTGGCATGCTTTGGTTGGCCACAGGGAGTGGCTTGTTTGGATTGAACCCTGATACGGGTCACGTTCTTCATCACGTTCACGATTCCGCAAATCCATCCAGCTTAGGTAGCAACCAGGTCAGATGTACGTTGGAAGATAGGACTGGCCGATTCTGGGTAGCCGACGGGGAAAACCTCGAGGAGTTCGATCGTGAGAGTGGAAGAGTACTCTCGCGGGTTCGTCTGAGTGAGGGTCTAAGGCTAATTTCGTTCTACGAAGATCACCTTGGCGTCTTTTGGATTACGTACATCACGAATAGCAGTGGAAGCGGAATAGCCGTTCTGGATCGATCCACACATAGTCTAATTTCTTATTCAATCTATGACAGGAAGTCTGGCAAGGAATTACCCGCTGGATTCATGGCGGCAGCCGAAGACAACAGCCAAACACTTTGGTTGGCGAGCTTCGGGGGAGGATTGCTTAAATTCGACAGGCAGCATGGCGTTTTCATTCGGTATCGGAACTATCCAGAGAATCCTGAGAGCATTACAGAAGACCGTGTGATGTCGCTGTGCGGGGACCGAGAAGGAAATGTTTGGGTGGGCTTGTATTCAAGCGAGCCCAACTTTTTCCGTACTGAAAGGCCACCGTTCATGCCTCTACGTGCAACCGGAAGCAGTCCCCGCAATCACGGCGAAAAAATCGTAAATGCTGTGTACGAAGACCACGACCACATATTATGGATCGCGACGACAGGAGCGTTAAATCGCATCAATCGAAGGTCTGGAGAATCCTCTTCGTACCAACCTCCCGGACAGGGACTGTCGAGCGATGTAATCGCGATCACTGAAGATCGGGCCGGCAGTTTCTGGATCGGAACCTACGGCGCGGGACTGAGCCGTTTCGATTGGAGAACGGGACGTTTCAAGACCTATCTGTACGAGCCAGACAATCCATCCAGTTTAAGCAGCAACATCGTGAGCCGGATGATCATCGATCATGCGGGCACGATGTGGATCGCAACCTACAACGGTCTTGATCGATTCGACCCTCGGCACGAGAGCTTCGTTGTCTACAAGCAGGACACTAAGAGTGACGACGAGGTGTATGCCAATTTTAGCGAGGACAAAAGCGGGTTCCTCTGGATGGGCGGCTGGCGAGGTTTGAACCGTTTCGATCCGAAGACTGCTCAATTCACCGTCTATGCACACAGAGTGGATGACCCCAGTTCGTTGAGTGACAACGCCGTTACCTCAACTTATGTAGACCATTCGGGAAACCTTTGGGTCAGCACGGAAAATGGCTTGAACCAGCTGAACCGCGAAAGGGGGACATTCACCCACTACTACGTGAAGGATGGCTTGCCCAGCAACGCTGTCAGCTGCATTCTCGAAGACCAGTTCGATATGCTCTGGATGAGCACAAACAGGGGGCTATCCAGGTTCGATCCTGCCGCAAGAAGATTTACGAACTACTCTACGGTTGACGGTCTCCCCGGCAATGACTTTACGGGTTGGGACGCCTGCTTTAAGAGCCGTAGTGGAGAGATGTTTTTTGGCGGGTTTAGTGGTGGGGTTGCCTTCTTTCCCGAAAAAGTGATCAGCACATCGTATCCGTTACCCCTGGTTCTGACCGATTTCCAACTGGCTGGGCGCTCGGTAGAGGTTGGAGCCAAATCCCCGCTCGCGAAGTCCATCAGCTACACCAAAGATGTCACACTGACTCACGACCAAAGCATCTTTTCGCTGAGTTTTGCCGCGCTCACTTATTTCAATCCAGACGCAAACCGCTATCGATACAAACTGGAGAAGCTGGATCGGGACTGGATCGAAGTGGGTAGTGACCGACGGGTCGCGAGCTACACGACATTGCCAGCCGGCAAATACACATTTCATGTACAGAGCGCAACCAGGCAAGGAGTTTGGAACGAGCCCGGCCTGGCACTGGGAATCACCATCTTACCGCCGTGGTGGGACACATTTTGGTTCAGGTTATTGTGCATCGTGGCGACCGTAAGCATCCTCTGGACAATCTATCTTGTTCGGCTCAAGCAAATGGAGGCAGAGATTCGAGCGAGGATAGAGGAGCGACTCGGTGAACGAGAGCGGATTGCGCGGGAGTTGCACGACACTCTATTGCAGGGCATACAAGGCCTAATTTTACGTTTCCAGGCCGTGGCCGACCGGATACCCGCGTCAGAACCTGCTCGGCAGATGATCGAGAGAGTCCTCGACCGAGCCGACGAAGTACTCGTGCAAGGGCGAGATCGCGTTAAGAATCTGCGCCTCAACCCACAAATGAAAACCTTACGAGAGGCCCTTACTGACGTCATCAAGGACCTTGCTGTCAGCAAAGGCGTGGAATTCAGCGTTGTGGTGGAGGGGGACGTGCGCAAGCTTAATCCGCTGATTCGAGATGAAGCTTATTGGATCGGTCACGAGGCGCTAGTAAATGCGCTGCACCATGCGCGCGCAAAACGCATTGAAGTTGAGATTGCGTACGATCCATCGCATTTGCGTTTGCGGTTTCGTGACGACGGTTCTGGTATCGATCCTAAGATTATCGAGGCCGGCGGCAAACCCGGCCACTGGGGAATGCGAGGAATGCGGGAACGCGCCGCGAAAATCGGCGCGCACCTTGAAACATGGAGCCGGCCGGGAGCTGGGACTGAGCTAGAATTAAGGATTCCCGGATCGGTTGCCTACAACGCTCAGGGGAACGGTTCGCTGTGGCGAACGCTCCGCCAACTGTGGCATGAGGAGATGCCCGATGATGCCGATCAAAGTTCTAACCGT
>Ga0209380_10000749_pt1 | contig 23004 bp, 21 predicted proteins | sample HubBroMetageWFT6_FD_188347 | JGI IMG/M metagenome (GOLD analysis project Ga0209380, IMG submission 188347) | Warmed and freeze-thawed soil microbial communities from the Hubbard Brook experimental Forest, New Hampshire - Hubbard Brook CCASE Soil... | ecosystem: Environmental > Terrestrial >... | reverse complement strand
TACGACGCGCTGGCCAGGTCGGCGCTCATATTCGACGAGCTGCGGGCCCGCTGGGCCAGCGAGCTCGGCCCCGAACGTCTCCGGGCCCTGGAGAGCGACCTCCGGACGATGACCGGCGACCTGGCCGTGCCGCTGGATATGCCCGGCCTGTTCGGCACGGGCTGAAGCACTCGTACAGTTGGCTCGTGCGAATCGCGCTGATCAACTCCGGCCTCGGCCTGCTCGCACCGGCGGCGGCCCTCCATCGGCTGCGCCCGGATGCCGATCTCGTGCTCGCCGCTGACCCCGATGGCATGCCCTGGGGCCCGCGGACTCCGGCTGACATCGCCCAGCGGGCGCTGCTGTGCGCCAGGGCGTGCGCGGAGCTCCAGCCCGACGTGCTGGTGATGGCCTGCAACACCGGCTCCGTGCACGCGCTCGACGCGATGCGGGCGGAGTTCGAGCCTGCCATCCCGGTGATCGGCACGGTTCCCGCGATCAAGCCGGCGGCCGCAGCCCACCAGAACGTCGCGATCTGGGCCACGGTCGCGACCACGAACAGCGCCTACCAGCGCCGGCTCATCGCGGAGTTCGGCGGCTCGGCCACCGTCACCCCGGTAGCGTGCCCGGGCCTGGCTGACGCCGTCGACGCGGGCGACGAGGACGCGATCGACGCCGCGGTGGCCGGTGCCGCCGCGCGCACCCCCGCAGGCTGCCAGGCAGTCGTGCTCGGGTGCACCGAGTACGAGCTCGCCGCCGACCGGATCAGCCGGGCCGTGCCCGGGGCAACCACCCTCGGCTCGGCCGCCGCGGTAGCAGCCCAGGGCCTGCGCCGCGTGAGCCCCGAGGCCGCGGGCTCCATCGGTGCTGGCGTCGGAACCGTGCGCATCCTGCTCAGCGGCCGGCCGTCGGCGCTTCCGCCCGCGGCCTGGCTCTATCCGGAGGGCAGGCTGCTCGCGCCGCTGGTGGTCTCGCCCGGCGCAGCGGACCGCGACTTCGGCGAGCGTCCGCCCGATCGGGCAGTGCCCGATCGCGCAGTGCCCGATCGCGCAGTGTCCGGCTGACCGCGGCGCTGGCGGCGGGCGCGGGTCGTCTTGGGGCTCCGGCGCCGCTCGTCCTGGGCCTCGTAGCTCGCGGCTACCTCTTCCGGAGACATCGGCAGTTTCGCGGCTGATGGCGGCAACCCGGCCGTCAGCGCTCCCTGGAGTAGCAGCGCCATCGAGTAGTCCGGCCGGGCCCCGAGAGCCCGGTCGAGCGCGACCCCGCCGAGCGCGCCGTTGCCCGACTGCCACGCGGCGAACGCCAGCAGCGCGGCCGGAGCGGGCACGTACTCAGTCGCCGCACCCTTGAGCACGTCGGTCCAGAGCCGGATGTGGGCCTCGTAATGCTCCGGATCCATCCGCGCCCAGGCGTCATCGCGGACCCGCAGGTCGGCCAGCAGCACCGAGATCCAGGCCAGTTCGTCGCCGTCGGTGATCCTCTCCCCGGCCCGGTAGCGCTGAATCGCATCCTGAACGGCCGCCTTGCCGACGGTGGCGGTGACCAGCCGCACATCTTCCACCTCGTCGAAGTGCGCCGCGCCGATGTTCCAGAGCATCTGCTCGGCCCTGGTGGTGGACTTCCTGATCGTTTCCGTGCTGCCGGACCGCGGGAGCAGCGATCGCGCCAGCGCCGCCCGGTCGGGCATCGCCGTCATGCCGGCCTCCGTCATAGTCGACGCCACCGGGTGAGAGCCCGGATCGAACGGACGGCCCTCGGGCGGACAGCACTCCGGGTCCTCACAGAGGAGTGACCAGTACCGGCCGCCCTCGGCGCGCAGCACCTCCCGGAGCCCGACACCGTTCACGAGCAGCCACTTCATGACCGTGGCGAGCGCCGGCACGACCTGCTCGGCGGGGCCGTACCCGATGAGGACCGCCAGGCGGATGCGCTGACGCTGACAGACCGAAACCGCATGGTCGGCGATGTCCGCGGTCAGCGCCGCGTCGGGCGGGTCGGGAAGGTCGTACCTGAACGTGAGCTGCACTCGGCTGCGCTTGCCGCCGATCCCGAGAACGACCAGGCTCTCGCTGGGATAGAACCCGAGCAGATGCGGAACCACGGCCAGCAGTGCGTCCGGGGCGTCCGCCTTGACTCGCAGCATTGGATCGCTTGCCTTCCGGCGCGGTCGCGCCGGAGCGGCTTCCTGATTACGTGTGTCATCTGGCATGCGCCCAGGTTCGGCGCCGGAGGGCATCGCGTGCGTTCCGCTATCCACAGCGAGTACCGCTAGCGGTCTAGTTATGCACACCTGCGGCCAATGAAATCGACGCCGGAACTGTCAGTGGTGTTCGATAGTGTGAGCGAAGCAAGACACAGACGCTGACGGGAGGTGAAAAGATGAGCGAACCAGCCCAGGGCATCCCGGCCGGCTTCGACGACGAGGACCTCGCCCTGGCCACCCTGGAGGCTGAGGCCGCCGGACTGCGCGAGGACGACGAGCACGAGGCCGCCGCGTGGCTGGCCGGCCTGCCCGATGATGTCCGCGCCGGGTTCGAGGCCGGCCCGCGGCCCGGCGAGTACGAGGTCCTGGCGGCCGGGTTCCTGCACCACGACGACGGGCCGCCCGGCGCCGGGTTCGCCACCGGCGGCGCGATGGACACCCTCCAAGGAGGTCCGCTGCTCGCCCTGCTCACCGCCACCGCCACCGACCCGGCCGAGGGCGGTGGCTACGCGGCGCTGGGCGAGTCCGAGCTCATCGGCACGCTGTGCGCCTGGCGGCGCCTGTCCTCGTGGGCCGCGGCTGGCGAGGCCGACGCCATCACCGCGCTGACCGCCCGGCGCGCCGCTCAGGCCCGGGAGCGGAACGCTCCGACGCTGGCCGAGCACGCCGGGGATGAGGTCGCCGCCGCGCTCACCCTCACCAGCCGTTCGGCCACCCTCCTCATGGCGGACGCCCGCGGGCTCGAGATCCTGCCCGCCGTCCATGTGCTGCTCGCCACCGGGCAGATCGATCTGCCCCGCGCCAGGGTGTTCACCGGCGAACTGGCCTGGCTCTCCCCAGCCGACGCCCGCCAGATCGCCGACCAGATCGTGCCGGACGCACCGGGGATGACCACCAGCCAGCTGCGCCGCGCGCTGCACCGCGCCGTCCTCGCCTTCGACCCCGGCGCCGCCGAGGCGCGGAAGAAGTCCGCCGCGCAAGACGCCGACGTGACCATCTGGACCGAGGCGTCAGGCAACGCCGGTCTGGCCGCCCGTGAACTGGATGAAGCCGACGCCCTGGCCGCCCACCGTCGCATCTCCGCGATTGCCCGCTGGCTCCGCCAGCAAGGTGCTCCCGGCACAATCGGGCAGCTGCGCGCTGCCGCCTGCATCGCCGTGCTCCTCGGCCGGGCCCCCGCCGACCTCCTCCCGCACGACCCAGCTGCCCGGCCCGGGGATACCGGCGCGGAGGCGGCCGCAGACGGCAAACCAGCGCATCCAGAGCAAGAGCCCAGCGCGCAGGCCGGGCCCGAGGAGGCTGGCAGGCCGCCCGGCAGCGCCGGGACCGGGATTGACCCGGACAGTCCGCTCACCGCCGGCAGCGGGCCGCCGGTCACCGGCACCATCAACCTCACGATGCCGCTGTCGGCGTGGACCGGCCAGTCGGAGACGCCCGGCGAGATCGCCGGCTACGGACCCGCCGGCGCCGCCACCTGCCGCGATCTCGCGGCCACCCTCGGCCAGCACGCAGACACCCGGTACTGCCTCACCCTCACCACCCCGGGCGGCCAGCCGTTAGCCCACGCCTGCGCACCCAGACGAGGCCCCCCGCCCGGACCCGCTGCCCGAGCATGGGCCACGGCGCTCGCCGCCCAGGCCGACTACTTCGAAACTGGCACCTGCACGCACCCGCGGCAAGAGCACCACTACCGGCCGAGTCGCCACCTCAGCCACCTCATCGCGATCCGCACTCCGCACTGCACCCAGCCCGGCTGCGCACAACCGGCCCATCGCTGCGACCTCGACCACACCGTGGCCTACCACCGTGGCGGACGCACCTGCGAATGCAACCTCGGCCCGCTATGCCGGCACAGCCATCAGGTCAAGCAAACCCCTGGCTGGCACCTCGAACAGAGCACCCCCGGCACCTACACCTGGACCCTGCCGAGCGGCCGCACCTACACGACCAGCCCGCACCGCTACCCGGTGTAACAGGAACTCAGGAAGGTCCTCGCCTCGGCGAGTGCGGCTTCGTCATTGAGAACGTCGCCGGGCCGGTTACCGTGGCCGATCAGCGCGCCGCCCCAGTGCATGTCCATGTACTCGGCGCTGTTGCGCAGCGTGCCGACCAGCGGGTCGGCCTTCTCCGTCTCCTCGTGACTGGTCACCGTGATCGCCCACATGGTGATTCCGTTCATTCGCTTGCGGAACGCGGTTTCCGGCAGATGCAGCCACGCTGACCAGTAATCCAGGTAGAGCTTTGTGTCGGCGGATACCGAGTACCAGTACAGCGGGGAGACGATGACCAGGTCGGTCGCCCCGATGGTCGCGTCCAGCAGCAGCCGCTCGTTCCCGGCCGGCTCGGGGTACGGGTAGCCGCGAGGATGGCGGTGATCCTCAAAGGGCGGAAGCGGCAGATCGCGAAGGCGCAGCCACCGCTGCGCGGTGCCCGCTGGCAGGTGCCGGGCAGCCTCGCACGCCAGGGTCTCGGCGTTGCCGCCAGCCCGGCTGCTGCCGAGAACGAAGAGGAATGAACGCTCGTCATCATTAGTCACGCAGGCACCAACTCCGGCCCAAGTGGGTCAATTCCCTCCCTCCAGCCACTTGGTGAAAAACACGCGCTGGAAGCCGTCCTGCTCGGCGCGATGCGTCTCGACGTAACCGTGCCGCGGGTAATAGGCCAGGTTCTCGGTCATCGCGGCGTTGGTATACAGGCGGATCTCACTGAAGCCCGCCAGCGCCGCCTGCTCCTCGGCCAGCGCCAGCAGCCGGGCGCCAACGCCAAGCGCCTGAGCCGACGGGTGCACCGCGACATTCTCCAGCAGCAGGTAGCCGGCCTGGCTGACCAGCACGAGCAGCCCGACCGCCACGCCACCACGATCGGCCACCCACACTTCACCGCGCCCGACCGCGGCCGCGTAGTCGGCGGTCATGGGCGCCGGAGCCCGGCCCATGCGGGCAACGTACGGCTGATAGGCGGCCACAGCGACCGACTGGAGCGCGGTCACGTCATCCGGCCCGGCCAGGCGCACGCCCACCACGTCCGGCACGCCCGCCACGCCGACCACTGGCGGCTAGAGCGCGACGCCCAGGATGGCGTCGACCGCGGCCTGCACCAGGGGCCCCGAGCCGGCCGCGTCGCCGCCAGCGACCTGCTTCGCCCAGTCATCAAGGACGGCCAGGGCACCGGGAGCGTCGAGGTCGGTGGCGATGCGGTCGCGAATGCCCGCCAGAACCGCCGGCCCCGCGCCGTCCGGCCCGGCCGAGCCTGCCCGCAGGACCGCCTCGCGCCAGGCAGCCAGCCGGTCGATGGCCTCGGCGAAGCCTGCCGCGGTCCAGTCCCAGTCCTCCCGGTAGTGATGCGCCAGGACCGCCAGCCTGATCGCCATCGGGTCGTGGCCGGCCGCGAGGAGCCTGGAGACGAAGACAAGGTTGCCGAGGGACTTCGACATCTTCTCGCCGTCGTACCTGACCATGCCGGCGTGCGCGTAGCGCCGCGCGAACGCGTCCTCGCCCAGCGCCACCCGCGCGTGGGAGGCGCTCATCTCGTGGTGCGGGAACACCAGATCGCGGCCGCCCGCCTGCACATCGAACTCATCACCCAGGTAATGCGTCGCGATCGCAGCGCACTCGACGTGCCAGCCGGGCCGGCCCCGGCCGAATTCCGATCGCCACGAAGGCTCGCCCGGACGCTCTGCCATCCAGACCATCGGGTCGAGCGGGTCCTTCTTTCCCGGCCTGCCCGGGTCACCGCCGTTCACCGCGCAGAGCTCGGCCATCACGTCCGGCTCCAGGCCGGACACCGAGCCGAACGCCGGATCGGCGAACCGGCTGAAGTAGACATCGCCGTCGACCTCATACACCGAGCCGCGATCGGCGAGCTTCGCGTTGAACGCTTCGATCAGCGGCATCGCCTCGACGGCCCCGATCAGGTGGTCCGGCGGCAGCACCCGCAGGGCCGACATGTCCGACCGGTAGAGCGCAATCTCGCGGTCGGCAAGCTCGCGCCAGTCCTCGCCGTCCCGGTCGGCCCGTTCGAGCAGCGGATCATCGACGTCGGTGACGTTCTGCACATAGGTGACTTCATGACCAGCGTCGCGCCAGGCTCGGTTCAGCAGGTCAAAGGCGAGGTAGGTCGCGGCGTGCCCGATATGCGTCGCGTCGTACGGGGTGATGCCGCAGACGTACAGGCTCGCCCGGTGCTCGTGCGCGGCCACCGTCAGCGCCGCGCTCGCCGTGTCCCAGATCTTCGTCTCCGGGGCCCGGCCGGGCAGTTCGGGCACGTCGACAGGAGGCCAGGAGTCCATGGGCGTCAGGCTACCGTTGCCCGCGGACAGCGATGTCAGTCGGCCTCGCCCGGCTCCGGCGCCTCGGCCGCGAGGTCAGCAGTTCGCCGCGCGACGATGTGAGCACTGCGGGTAGACAGGACGCTGGTCCCGTAGACCTCGGTCGGCGCCGGCTCGTCCGGCCAGACGGGCTGCGCGCGGCCGGCGGCCGCACGCAGCGAGTCGCCGTCGATTCTGAGCCTGGACTCCGCGATGCCGTACGCCGGCCATTCGCAGACGAGCTCGAGGTCACCGTCGGCTGGCACGGGCCAGATCCAGAAGTCCTGCTCCGCGTCGCCGGCCGACGCCGAGCCGGCGTGGGCCGTCATGCCGTGCGCGGGATCGGTCGCGTCCGGCCAGTCCGGCTCCTGGTCCAGGTTGGTGACCCGGCCGCCGTCGGCGAACTGCACGCCGAACCGGACGAGCTGATCGGACAGCCGGCCGTTCTGGTCCCAGATCTCCTCGGGGCCGTTCGCCGCCAGGACGATCTCGCGGTCGAAGGGTCCGTACAGATAGTGCCCCCGCTTCGGCGGCTTGCGCACCCAGGCGATGATGTCGATCTCGAAACCGTCCGGCAGCACAAGGATCCGCCGGGCCGCCACCGCCGCCTGCTCGCTCCGCCCGATGAACTGACCGACCGGCAGGACGCCGGGCAGCCAGCGCCCTTCCAGGTACTCTTCCTGCTCATCATCAAGATCGTTGTCGTCCTCCGCGCGCGGTGGCGGCGGGACGTCAAAGAAGCCCATGCGGCCAAGCTACCCGCGGGCCAGCTCGAATGAGTGGGCCAGCGCGATCAGCCGCGGCTCGCTCCAGGCCGGCCCGATGAACGACAAGCCGATGGGCAGGCCCTTGACCTGCCCGGCCGGCACCGTGATCGACGGGTAGCCCGCGACCGCCGCCGGGCTGGAGGTGCCCCAGGTGTGGTAGTCGCCCAGCACGTGATCGATGAGCCACGCCGCGTGCCCGGTCAGGGTGATGACCGCGTCCAGCTTGTCCCCGGCGAGGGCGTCGTCCAGGCCGGACCTGGCGATCCGCGTGGCCGTCGCCCGCGCCTCCACGTAGTCGGCGTCGGACAGGTCACCGCTGGTCTGCTCCGCCGCCTCGAACAGTTCCTGACCGAAGTGACTGAGCACGCGCCGCCCGTTCCCGGCATTAAAGGCGATAAGCCCGGCCAGATCGGCGGGATGATCACCGCCGACCCCGGCGAGGTAGGCGTTGATGTCGTGCTTGAACTCGTGGGTCAGCGCCGCGAACTCGGGCTCGCCCATCTTGTCCATGTCCGCGAGCTGCACCGGATCGACGATCTGCGCTCCGGCCGCCCGGAGGAGCGCGATCGCGGCGTCCAGCACCGCGGCGGTGGCCGCGTCGGCCCCCGCCGAGCCCTCGCGCCAGACGCCAAGGCGCGCGCCCTCGAGGCCGTCCGCCTGCAGGAACGACGCGTAGCCGCAGGCCTCGGCAGCCGCACGGCCGGTGGCGGGATCAGCCGGATCGGCACCGGCCATCGCCGTGAGCATGATCGCGGCGTCCGCCACGGTCCTGGTCATCGGCCCGGCGGTGTCCTGCGCGGCCGAGATCGGCACGATGCCCGTCCGGCTGATCAGCCCGACTGTCGGCTTGATCCCGACCACGCCGCACACGCCCGCGGGCGACACGATCGAGCCGTCGGTCTCGGTGCCGACCGCGAGCGGCGCGAGGCCGGCCGCCACCGCGACGCCCGAGCCCGAGCTCGATCCGGACGGGCTGCGGCCGGCGCCGTGCGGGTTGACGGCCTGGCCGCCGAGGGTGGACAGGCCGCTGCAGGACGGCTTGGAGCGGAAGTTCGCCCACTCCGACAGGTTGGCCTTCCCGAGGATCACCGCGCCGGCCCGGCGCAGCCCGGAGACCAGGAACGCGTCCGGGTCCGCGGCGCGCTCAAGCGCGGGCGAGCCCGCAGTGGCCGGCATGCCGGCCGCCGACACGTTGTCCTTGACCAGCACCGGAATGCCGTCGAGCGGCCCGAGCGACGCGCCGCGGGCCCGGCGTTCGTCGCTGGCGGCGGCCTCGGCCGCGGCCGCCGGGCTGACCGTTATCACCGCCCGCAGGTCCGGATTCAGGCGCGCGATCCGCGCGGCATAGAAATCGCTGAGCGCAACGGCGGTGAGACTTCCGTCGGCGAGGGCCTCGGCTAGGCGCGTGACCGTGGCTTCCCCCGCTTTGATGGCGGTGCCGTCAATGGCCTCAGCAAGGGATTCAGCGAGCGACATGCTGGACAGGATAGGGGCACGGGCGGATTCATCACGGGGGGATATTCATGGATTCGTCAGCAAGATCACGCCTGGGCTCGTGGGTTCTGCCCGGCGTTGCGCTGCTGACGGTAGCGACCGCGGCGGCCGGCTGCGCCAGCGGTTCCGCTTCCGGGACTGGCAGTAACAGCAAGTCCGGCAGCAACTCGGCGGTGCCGCTCCAGGACAGCTACGAATCCGTCGTCCGGACCGTGCTGCCATCGATTATGCAGATCAGCGCCGGTAACTCCACCGGCTCCGGCGTGGTCTACGACAACAAGGGCGACATTGTCACCAACGCTCACGTCGTGGGCGACGCCAAGACCGTGGAGGTGCTCCCGGCCAGCGGCAAGGGCGTACTGCCCGCCACGGTGGTCGGCGTGTTCAAGCCGGACGACCTCGCCGTCATCCGCGTCACCAAGGACGCGAACACGCTGAAGATGGCCAGGTTCGGCAACTCCGACGACGCCAGCATCGGCGAGATCGTACTCGCCATGGGCAACCCGCTCGGGCTGACCGACAGCGTCACCCAGGGGATCGTCTCCGCCGTCGGCCGCACGGTGTCCGCCAACGAGCCCGGCAGCCAGGCCCTCATCACCTCCGCGATCCAGACCAGCGCGGCGATCAATCCCGGCAACAGCGGCGGCGCCCTGGTCGCGCTCGACAACGAGGTCATCGGCATCCCGACGCTCGCGGCCCGGCTGCCCGATGCCGGCGCCGCGCCCGGCATCGGCTTCGCGATCCCGAGCAACACCGTGCGCAACATCGCCAACCAGCTGATCAAGAACGGCAAGGTCACGAACTCCGACCGGGCCTCGCTCGGCATCACCGCGCAGACCGCGGCCAACGAGCAGGGCCAGGACGGCGGGGTCGCGATCGTCGGCGTGCAGCCGGGCGGGGCCGCGGCCAAGGCGGGCCTCAAGCCCGGCGACATCATCATTGCCGTCAACGGGCAGTCGACCCCGAGCCTGCAGGTGCTCGAGAGCGCCGTGGCAATGCTCAAGCCGGGAACGACCGTGACGCTGACCGTGGTTCGCAACGGATCCACGTCCGACGTGAAAGCCACCCTCGGCACCCTCAGCAGCTAAACCCTCATTGCAAACCCATATGCACAACCACGCACGCATCGCGCATGTTAAGCTACTTGGAGTTATGTAGTGCGGTCCGCTTCAAATAACTGCGGACTATGACAGGGTCAGACATCCCTGCTGCTCCGGACCCCGGCAGCGCTCGCATTGCGCTGGCAATTGGGACAAAGAGCAGGTATGGCAATGAATTACGCGCCGGGCATAACTCTTACCACCACACAGCTACCTGGCTATCTGATCGCCAGCGTCGCCGGGGAAATAGACATCGCCACGGCACCGGCTCTGGACGCTTTCCTGGCCCGCTGCATCGGCCAGGCCGCCCGCCCCGGATTCCTGCTGCTCGACATGACCGGAGTCGAGTTCATGGATGCGCGGGGCCTGAGCTCGCTGCTGCGGGCCAGGACCCGATGCCTGGCGATCTGCCTCCCGCTGCGGCTAGCTGCGCCGATGGCAGTGGCCCGGTTGCTGTTCATCGCCGGCCTGGCCGAGCACTTCGTTTTCGCCGATGGCCTGACCAGCGAGGTCAGCCAGCGGCCTGCGCACCCGTCAGTACCTCAGCCAGCCGCGACAGCCAGTCCCCCGCGCGCACCGTGACGGTCCGCGGCGCCGGCCCGGCATCGCCAGGCTGCCAGACCGTACCGGTCAGCCTGATGAAGGTCTGACCAGCTCCTCCGGCCCGCAAGATGACGCGCAGGTCCGCCAGCGTCAGTGGAAGGCGGTCGAGGCCGTCCGCTTCCCAGGACATCGGGAACATCACCATGCCAGTCCCGGCAACCGGCTCCGCCAGCCTGACTAACAGCCGATCGCAGGCCAGAGCGTGTACCGCCGGATCGGGCAGCGCTGCCAGCAGGCTCGTAGCAAGCCCGGCATCGGCCATGCGGTGGATGAGTCTGAGCAGCCTGACCCGGCCCGCCACGAAGCCCACGTTCAGCGTCAGCTCGGCCGTGGCGAACGAGAGTTCTGTCATCGTCTACGCTCCCGGGCGCACGCGTGAACAGACGGTCGCCGAGGTCCGGAGCGATGACATCACCAGTGCCGATCGCAACGTGCAGCCAGTTCAGGGTGACATCTGCGCTTAATAGTAGCCAGCGATCCTCCCCGGGCCAGGCCATACGGCATCTAAGGCCGGCTGAGCGAGCCCTAAACTCTCGTGCGTGACGATGCGCATCGGGAACCTGATCGCCGTGCCCGCGCTTGAGCGCCCGGATCTGCTGGCTGCCCCGGTGTCGCTGGCCCTGGAGAAGCTGGCTGACGTACTCCCGGCCGATCAGGTCGGCGTGGCCGAGATCGACCCGGCGCTGGCGGACACCGCGGCGTTCTGCGAGAAGTACGGCGTCGCCCTGGAGGAGTCGGCCAACTGCGTGGTGGTCGCCGGCCGCCGTGACGGCCAGACCCGGCTGGCGGCCTGCATGATCCTTGCCACCACGCGCGCCGACGTCAACGGCCTGGTGAAGCGCGAGCTCGACGTGCGGAAAGCCTCGTTCGCCGCCATGGACACCGCGGTCGAGCTGACGGGCATGGAGTACGGCGGCATCACGCCGATCGGCCTGCCGGCCGACTGGCCTGTCTACGTCGACCAGGCCGCGGCCGCCCAGCCCGCGGTGGTCATCGGCAGCGGCGTCCGTCGTTCCAAGCTGGTTCTGCCCGGCGCGGCGCTGGCCAGGCTGCCGGGCGCAGCGGTGCTCGCCGGTCTCGGCCGGTAGGGGCCGGTAGAGGCCGGCAGCGGGCGCGCCGGCCGCTGCTCAGGGCAGCCAGGACACCTTGCCGTGGAGGGCGGCGTAGCCCACGAACGTCACCGCGTCGATCAGCGTGTGCGCGATGATCAGCGGGGTCACCCGGCCCCAGCGCCGGTAGAGGAAGCCGAAGATGAGGCCCATCACGGCGTTCCCGATGAAGGCCCCGAAGCCCTGATACAGGTGGTACGAGCCGCGCAGCACCGCGGCGACGACGATCGCCTTCCATGGCGTCCAGCCGAGCTGATCCAGCCGCCGCAGCAGGTACCCGATCACGAGGATCTCTTCCAGGAGACCGTCGTGGAGGGCGCTCAGCAGCAGCACCGGGATCCGCCACCAGACCGCCGGGAGCGACTCGGGCACGACGTTCAGGCTGATGCCGAGGTGGAAGGCGAGGATATAGAGGCCAAGCCCGGCGCCGCCGATAACCGCCGCGAGCGCCGCGCCCCTGGCCAGGTCCCTGAGCGGCTGCGAGGCGTCCAGACCCATCACCGAGGGCGGCTCGCCCGACCTCGCCATCAGGTAGAAGACCAGGACCACCGGCATGAGGTCCTCGGCGATCGCGACCACCTGGAGCACCAGGTCGAGCCAGGGATGGCCGGGCGCGAGCGAGCCGACGAGCAGCGCCTGCTGGCTGCTCAGCGACTGGCGGTTCAGCAGGTTGCCGATGAGGTCCAGCAGCGCGTTCAGGCCGCTCGCGCCGAGAGACAGCGCGAAGACCGTGAAGATCTCCCAGCGCAGCATCCGGGGTGACGGCAGGCTCAGGCCGGGCTGACCGGTGCCGACCTGGCCGGGCCCCGCGTCGTCCGCAACAGTCACCACTGGACTTTAGCCGGTCGCATTGTGTGTCGAGGAGCGCCGGTATCTAAGCGCGGGCAGCGGCTCCGGACGGCTGGCTTTCCGGGCCCAGGGACGAGGACAGCAGCGCCGTCAGCCGCTGCCAGGCAAGCTCGGCGCCGGAGGCCAGGCAGCCATCGACAACCGCGTCGGTGCCGAGCGCGCTGACCCTGACCTCGGGCATCACTGGCGCCAGGCGGCCCAGCTCGGCGCCGACCGCCGCGGCGAACCCCGGCGCCTGCCCGATGCCGCCGCCGAGCACGACCAGCTCGGGATCGATCACGGTGACGATCGCGCACACCGCCCTCGCGACCAGCTCGGCCTCGCCCGCGACCACGGCGGCGGCGCGTTCATCCCCGGCGGCCGCGGCCTCGAAGACCCGGCGGGCCGAGAGGGACCCGCGCATGCCGGCGCGCCGCGCGGCCCGCACCACCGCGGCCGCCGACCCGGCCGCCTCCAGCGTCCCGCGGCGCCGTGCCTCCTCGGGGTCGGCGCCCTGGCTGGCGGTGATCGGCATGTAGGCGATCTCCCCGGCCGCCCCGTGCACGCCGCGGTGCAGGTGGCCGTCGATGACCAGGCCCATGCCGACGCCAGTGCCGACCCACACGAAGGCGAACGTCCCGACCTCCCGCCCGTGCCCGTGCTCGCGCTCGGCTAGCGACGCTGCGTCCGCGTCGTTCTCCAGGGCCAGCTGGGGGCCGAAGCCGGCCCGCAGCTGCTTCAGCACCGCCGTCTTGCCCAGCCCGGCCAGGCCGCCGGCCAGCGCGATCGCGCCGCGGCGCGGGTCGTAGACGCCGGGGCTGCCGACGACGGTCTGGGTAACCTCGGACCTCGTGATGCCGCCGTGCTCGCACAGCTCGTCGGCCAGGCTGATCAGCTCGGAAACCCGGCCGCTCACGCTCGATACCCGGCTCCGCAGGGAGGAACGGGCGATCACCTCGCCGGTCAGGTCCGCCAGCGCGCCGCGCAGGTACTCCCGGCCGATGTCGAGGCCAAGCACGTAGCCCGCATCGGGCCGGACCTCATAGAGGACGGCCGACCGGCCGGGCACCCCCGTGCGCTGGCCCGCCTCGCGGACGAGGCCCGACCGCTCGAGGTTGGCCAGGGCCAGCGACACCGTCGGCTTGGACAGGCCGGAGAGGCGGGCAAGCTCGGCGCGCGAGCACTGCCCGGCCCGGCGGATGTGCTGAAGCAGGAGCTGCTCGTTCATGGCGCGCAGCAGTTGCGGGCGAGCCGCCTGGAGCGATCGGGCCTGCCCGGCGCCCAGCCCGCCCGCGCCATCAGGGACGCCGGCGGTGTCGTGCGCGAGCAGACCCGCCGCGTCCGCCGCGGATTCCCGCGGCTGAGCGGATGTTGTGACGGCCACGCTCACATCCTTCCCTAATACCGCCGCCGACAGGGGCGGCGCGCGGTCTGCCTGCGGTTATCACGCTGCAGGCACGATTGCCGCGTGCCTCTTGTCGCCGCTAGATAGTTAGGATACTGTCCTAACTAACTTTCCGGAATGACCTACTTTCCTGACCCCACGGAAGCGTGCATGAGCCACCCCCCTGTCGTGATTGGGCTGGATTTCGGCGGCACCAAAATCGCGGCGGCCGTCTGTGACCTGGCCGGGAACAAGCTGGCTTCCGTCGTCGTGCCCAGCCGGGGCGAACTCGGCGCCGAGGCCAGTTTCGATCACGGCGTCGAGACGGCGCGAGACCTGCTGCGCTCGACCGCAGCCGGGGCACGCCTGGCCGCCGTCGGCGTGGCGACCTTCGGGATTCCGTTTGAGGACCGGGTGGAGCTGGCCCCGGCCATCGAGGGGTGGGGCACGCTGCGGTTCGGCCGCGACCTGCGGGCCGCGTTCCCCGGCGTCCCGGTCGCGATGGCGACCGATGCCAAGGCGGCGGCCAAGGCCGAGGCCCGGTGGGGGTCGCTGGCTGGCTTCGACCCCGCGGTCTACCTGAACCTCGGCACCGGCCTCGCGGCCGCGATCGTCGTTGACGGCCAGGTACTGGCCGGCGGGCACGGCGCGGCCGGGGAAATCGGCTACAACCTTCGCGGGCCTGAGGATGTGGGCCTCGAGCTCGGCCAGCGCATCGCGCTCGAGGACGTCGTCAGCGGCCAGGGCCTGGCCAGGCGCGCGACCGGGCGGATGACCGCGGCCGAGATCTTCCTGGCCAGCCGGGACGATCCGGCCCTGGACGCCCTGCTCAACGACTTCGCCAACGAGCTGGCCTTCCATCTGACCAACCTCGCGATCATGATCGACCCGGTCAGGATCGCCGTCGGCGGCGGCATGGTGCGCTCCTTCGAGCGGATCAGGCCGCGGCTGGCCGAAGCCCTGCGGGCGGGCGTCCCGTTCCCCCCTGAGCTGGTGATCGCGCACTTCCCCGACGACGCTCCGCTGCTCGGCGCCGTGGCCCTCGCCATCGACGCCGCGAGCGGCATCCCTGTAACGAACGCAGAGCCCTGGGTGCAGAGCGGCATCGAGGGCTCATCGGCAGTTAGCACGATGAGTGAAACCGCACGATCGGCATGATCAGCATGAAACATGTACAATCCACACACCCCAGATGGTCATGCCACCCCGCGGCCGCCGCTGTTCTGACGGCCATTCCCCATCCCGGCCCTGCGCCCAGCGATCCGGACAGCGACGCCGGCGCCGCGCAGACCTCACCCTTGAAGGGCAATGCACATGAGACGCCATAAGCTATTGGTGGCCGTCGCCGCGGCTGGTGTGCTGGCTGCCGCATGCAGCAGCACGCCCGCTCCGAGCTCAACTGGCGGGACGAACTCCTCGGGTCCATCGGGCGTTCTGACCATTGACAACGAGAGCGGCGGGACCTGGACGTGTGACTTCAACCCGTTCAACCTGAACTACATCTCGTTCGCGCTCGGCCCGGTTTACGAGCCGCTTGCGTTCGTCAACACGCTGCAGAGCGGTAAGGCCACCCCGTGGCTGGCCAGCGGCTGGACGTGGAGCAACGGCAACAAGACGCTGACCTTCACGATCCGCAACGGCGTGAAGTTCAGCAACGGCGACCCGCTGACCGCGGCCGACGTCGCCTTCACGTTCAACATGCTGCACAAGCCGGCGAACTCGGCCATGGACATCAACTCGATCTGGTCGGTGCTGACCAGCGTCACCCAGTCCGGGTCCAACCAGGTCGTGATGCAGTTCAAGTCGGCGGCGGTGCCGTACTTCTACTACGTGGCCGACCAGGTCGGCATCGTCGACCAGAAGATCTGGTCCAAGATCGCCGACCCGGCGACCTACCCGGACAAGAACCCGGTCGGGACCGGCGCGTTCACCACCGGCAGCAGCGACTGCACGCCGCAGAACATCAAGTACGTGGCGAACAAGAGCTACTGGCAGCCCGGCAAGCCGAAGGTCGCCGTGGTGAACTACCCGTCGTTCCTCACCAACGACACCGCCAACACCTTCCTGGCCAGCGGCCAGGCCCAGTGGGGCAGCCAGTTCATCCCGAGCATCCAGAGCTTCTACGTGGACAAGAGCCCGGACAACCACTACTGGTTCCCGCCGGTCGTGAACGTGAGCCTGTTCATCAACCTGAAGAACCCGATCCTCAGCAACGTGGCGGTCCGGCAGGCGATGGCGTACGCGGTCAACCGGCCGCGGGCATCCACGATCGGTGAGTACGGGTACGAGCCGCCGTCGAACCAGACGGGCATCGTGACGCCGACGTTCTCCAGCTGGCTGGACACCTCGCAGGCCGCGGCGTTCGGGAACAACTACGCCTACAACCCGCAGAAGGCGATCTCGATCCTCAAGGCGGCCGGCTTCGTGCGCGGCTCCGACGGCATCTTCCAGACCAAGTCCGGCCAGCCGCTGGCGTTCAACCTCGTCGACAACGGCGGGTTCTCTGACTGGGTCGCCGCGGTGCAGACCATCCAGGCCGACCTGGCTCAGGTTGGCATCAAGATCACGCCGGAGAACCTGGCGCAGACCACCTACGACAACGACATCTACAACGGCCAGTTCGATCTCGGTTACTACGCCGAGACCGGCGGTCCGAGCCCGTACTACGAGCTGCGGCAGTGGCTCTACTCGGCCAACTCGGCGCCGATCGGCAAGCCGGCCGGCTCGAACTTCGAGCGCTACGACAACCCGGCGACCGACGCGCTGCTCAACGAGTACGGCACGACCACGAGCCCCACGCAGCAGGCCTCGATCGTGGACCAGCTGGAGAAGGTCATGCTGACCGACGTGCCGCTCATCCCGGTCACCGAGGAAGTCGACTGGTTCCAGTACAACACCGGCACCTTCACCGGCTGGCCGACGCCGAGCAACCCGTACGCGCAGCCTGCCGCGTACAACTACCCGGACTGGGGTCAGCTGATGCTGAACCTGGCCCCGGTCAAGTAACGCGCTGCCCGGGCGGCCCGCCGCGAAGGCGGGCCGCCCGGCGGCACGTCAGGAGCCAGAACCAGACGATTCAGGCCTTGCGGGCCCTATGACCCGTGGGCGAGCGTTGAGGAGGAATATCAGGTGAGCATCAGGAGGAGCACATGAGATTCGTGCTGCGCCGCCTGGGATTCTTCGTGCTGACCTTGTGGGTGGCGCTCACGCTCAACTTCCTGCTGCCGCGCATGATGCCGGGCAACCCGGCACTCGCGGTAATAGGCAGCCACAAGGGCGGGGTCAGCCCACAGGCTCTCAAGGCGCTCGATGCCGAGTTCGGCCTCAACACCCATACGAGCCTGCTGACCGATTACTGGCGCTATCTGGGTGACGTCGCGACCGGCAACTGGGGCGTGTCGCTGACCACGCAACCGGGCAACTCGGTGGGACGCATCGTGCTCGACGCCATTCCCTGGACGCTCGGCCTCGTCGGTGTCACCACCGTGCTCGCCTTCATCCTCGGCACCCTGATCGGCATCGTCGCCGCCTGGCGGCGGGGCGGCCGGCTCGACAGCTTCCTCCCGCCGATCTTCGTGATCATGACGGTCATCCCGTACTTCTGGCTCGGGCTGGTCCTGATCCTGGTGTTCGGCGTGAAGCTGCACTGGCTGCCGTACTTCTTCAGCTATACCTACACGCTGACACCCGGCCTCAACTGGACGTTCATCAGCAACGTGCTCCAGCACGCGATCCTGCCGTCCTTCACGCTGCTGGTCACCACGATCGGCACCTGGATCCTGACCATGCGCAACACCATGATCACGACCCTGGCCGAGGACTACGTCCGGATGGCAAGGGCCAAGGGCCTTCCCGGCTGGCGCATCATGATGGACTACGCGGCCCGCAACGCGATCCTGCCGAACCTGACCGGCTTCGCGATGTCGCTCGGCTTCGTGATCGGCGGCGCAATCCTCATCGAGGAGGTCTTCAACTATCAGGGCGTCGGCTACCTGCTGCTGGAGGCGGTCAACAACGACGACTACCCGCTGATGCAGGCGCTGTTCCTCCTGATCACGGTCGCGGTGCTAGTGGCGATCCTGCTCTCTGACATCGCCACCGCCATCCTCGATCCGCGGACCAGAGGGGAGCGATAGGCATGGCGACACTCGACACCCCCGACGCGCCCGAGGCCGGCCCGGAGGCTGCGGCGGTCGCGGTCGGCCCATTCGGCGTGCTGCCGAGCGGCGGTCTGTCCGGCGTAAGGTCCCTCCGCCGGATCGGCCGCGCCGTCACCTCCAACGGCAAGGCGCTGGCCGGCGCGGTGCTGCTGGCGATCTTCATCTTCGTCGGGCTCTTCCCCGGGCTGATCGCGCACGACAACCCGGAAGCGGAGATCTACGGGCGCTCTGTCGGTCTCTCCAGCGCTCACCTGCTCGGCACGACCGCGTTCGGCCAGGACATGTTCTCCCAGGTCATCTACGGGGCACGGCCGGTGCTGCTGATCGCCTTCGGAGCCGGCTTCGGCGCCACGATCATCGCGATGCTCATCGGCGTCGCCGCCGCCTACCTCGGCGGCGCCTGGGACAGCTCGCTGAACCTGCTCACCGACGTGCTGCTGGTCATCCCGGCGTTCCCGCTGCTCATCATCATCGGCAGCTACCTGCACGGGGCCGGCACCGGGGTAATGATCGCGGTCATCACGTTCGTCTCCTGGTCCTACACCGCGCGCCAGCTCCGCGCCCAGGCCCTGTCGATCCGCGGGCGGGACTTCCTGGAGGCCGCGCGCGTGCGCGGCGAGCGGGCGATCTACATCATCGTGGTCGAGATCATTCCGACGATGACCTCGCTGCTGGTCGCGAGCTTCCTGACCAACGCCCTCTACGCGGTGCTGTTCTCCTCCAGCCTGCAGTTCATCGGGCTCGGCGACCCGTCCGTGACCAGCTGGGGCACGATGCTCTACTGGGCCGAGAACAACGAGGCGTTCCAGACCGGACAGGGCCTCTGGATTATCGTTCCCGGCCTCTGCATCGTCGCGCTCGGCGCGGCCTTCGCGCTGCTGAACTACGCGTTTGACGAGATTGGCAACCCGGCCCTGCGGCCGGTCCGGAGCATGCGAGGGAAGCGTGTCAAGCTTGCTAAGTAACGGCGAGGCGGGCGGCGCGAGGGCCAGCTGGCACTCCGGCACCATGCTCGAGGTCCGCGACCTGTCGGTGGACTACATCATGGAGCGCGGCACGGTCCGCGCCGTCCAGGACGTCAGCTTCGACGTCGCTCCGGGCGAGTTCGTCGGCATCGTCGGGGAGTCGGGCTGCGGGAAGTCGACCCTGCTGTTCGCGATCGCCCAGCTGCTGGCCCCGCCGGCCGGCATCAGCGCCGGCAGCGTGACGTTCAGGGGCCAGAACCTCGTCGGCCTGACCGACCGTCAGCTCTCGGCGGTCAGATGGCTCAACCTGTCGGTCGTCATGCAGAGCGCCATGAACGCGCTCAACCCGGTCACCGCCATCGGCGCGCAGTTCCGGGATGCAATGCGCGCCCACGGCGTGGCCAGCAAGCAGGAGATCGCGAAGCGGTCGGCCGAGGTGCTCAGGATGGTCGGCATCGACCCCGTGCACCTCAAGAGCTATCCGCACCAGCTGTCGGGCGGCATGCGGCAGCGGGCGATGATCGCGATGGCCATGCTGTTCACGCCCGACCTGGTGATCATGGACGAGCCGACGTCAGCGCTCGACGTCGTCGCGCAGCGCTCGCTGATGGTCCAGATCAAGGAACTGCAGGAGCAGCTCGGCTTCGCGGTCATCTTCGTCACCCACGACATGTCGCTGGTCCGGCACTTCAGCGACCGTCTGATGGTGATGTACGCGGGCCAGGTGGCCGAGCTCGGCACGACCCGGCAGATCTTTCGGGAGCCGCTCCACCCGTACACCAGCGGCCTGATGGAGGCGTTCCCGTCGATCAAGGGGCCGCGCGTGCCGCTGACCGGGATCCCCGGCAGCCCGCCGAACCTCGCGAACCCGCCGGACGGCTGCCGGTTCGCCGAGCGCTGCCCGAAGGTCATGGACCGGTGCCTGACGACCGACGTCCCGCTCTACAGCGTGGACGGGGAGCTGGTCCGGTGCCTGCTGCACGAGGCCGGGAAGGGTGAGCTGTGACTGATCAGCAGACCGAGCAGCAGACCGCCGGGGTGACCGACGCCCCGCTCCTGCGCACCGACAAGCTGAGCCGGCACTTCCGGATCGGCAGCGGACTGCAGCGCAAGACCCTGCACGCGGTCGACGACATCGACATCTCGATCGGGCATCGCGAGATCGTCGCACTGGCGGGCGAGAGCGGCAGCGGCAAGTCAACGATCGCCCGCCTGCTCGCCCGGATCTACCGGCCCACCTCCGGCGAGATCTATTTCCAGGGCAGGCCGCTGTCGAGCTTCCGCTCCCGCAAGGACACGCTCGGCTACCGCAGCGACGTGCCGATGGTGTTCCAGGACCCGTTCAGCTCGATCAACCCGGTATTCCGGGTGTCGCACGGCGTCATGCGCAGCCTCAAGCTGCACCGGCCCGAGCTGTCGGCAGAGCAGCGGCGCGCGGAGGCCGAGCGGGTCTTCACCGCGGTCGGCCTCGCTCCCGCCGGCGAGGCGCTGCAGCGGTTCCCGCACGAGCTGAGCGGCGGCCAGCGACAGCGGGTCGGCTTCGCCCAGGCCCTGGCGATGCGGCCCAAGCTGATCCTGGCCGACGAGCCGGTGTCGATGCTCGACGTGTCGATCCGGATCGGGCTGCTGAACCTCATGGCCCAGCTGCGCGACGAGCAGGGCGTGTCGGTCCTCTACATCACCCACGACATCGCGAGCGCGCGCTACGTCGCCGACCGCCTGATCGTGATGTATGCCGGCAACATCGCCGAGCAGGGCCCGGTCGAGGAGGTCCTGGCCAACCCGAAGCACCCCTACACCCAGCTGCTCCTGTCGGCGGTGCCCGACCCGCGGGCCGACCTGAACGTCACCGCGACCACCGACCGGGGCGAGCCGCCGCGGGTCATCGACCCCACGCCCGGATGCCGCTTCCGCTGGCGGTGCCCGCTGGCCATCGACATCTGCCACACCACCACCCCCCAGCTCGTGCAGCTGGCGCCCAGTCACGACGCGGCTTGTCATGTCGCCCAATCCGGTGCGGAAGTGAAGGCTTTCTAAATGAAACTCGCTGTTGTCGGCGGAGGCTCTACCTACACCCCCGAGCTTGTCGACGGGATCGCCAGGCTGACCGAGGACATCAAGATCACCGAGCTCGTGCTCGCCGACCCGGACGTGTCCCGGCTCTCGGTGGTCGGCCCGTTCTCCGCCCGGATCATGAAGCGGTACGGGCACCCGGCGCAGGTCAGCTGGACCACCGACCTGGACGCGGCGGTCGACGGGGCCGGCGCCGTGCTGATCCAGCTGCGGGTCGGCGGCCAGGCGACCAGGCACCGCGACGAGACCTGGCCGCTGGACTTCTGCTGCATCGGCCAGGAGACCACTGGCGCCGGCGGATTCGCCAAGGCACTGCGGACCGTGCCGGTCGTCCTCGACGTCGCCGAGCGCGTGCGCCAGCGCGCCGAGGCAAACGCCTGGATCATCGACTTCACCAACCCGGTCGGCATCGTCACCAGGGCACTGCTCGACGCCGGGCACCGCGCCGTCGGCCTGTGCAACGTGGCCATCGGGTATCAGCGGCAGTTCGCCGAGCTGCTCGGCGTCGCGCCCGAGCAGGTCGACCTTGATCATGTCGGGCTCAACCATCTGACCTGGGAACGAGCTGCGCTAGTCGACGGTGTAGACCGCCTGCCCGAGTTGCTCGCGGCGCACGGCGAGGACATCGCCGCGCACACCGGGCAGCCGCTCGCGGCGACCGAGCTCACCGGGGCGGTGCCGTCCTATTACGTGCGCTACTACTGGGCGCATGACGAGGTCGTCGAGGCCGAGCTCGTCCGGGAGCAGTCGCGCGCCCAGGCGGTCGCGAAGATCGAGGAGCAGCTCCTCGAGATGTACGCCGACCCGGCCCTGGACACCAAGCCCGAGCTGCTCCAGCACCGCGGCGGCGCCTACTACTCCGAGGCCGCCGTGGCCCTGCTGGCCTCGCTCCTCACCGACGCGGGCGACCGCCAGGTTGTGAACGTCCGCAACCACGGCACGCTCCCGTTCCTCTCCGACGACGCGGTTATCGAGGCCCTGGCGACGATCGGGGCGGCCGGTCCGGTCCCGGTGCCGGTGGCGCCGGTCAGCCCGCTGATGAGCGGGCTCATCGCGCACGCGTCGGCGTACGAGGAGCTGGCGGTGGAGGCCGCGCTGCACGGCGGGCGGGAGCGGGTGTTCAAGGCGCTGCTGGCCAACCCGCTGGTCGGCCAGTACGACCTGGCGGGCAAGCTGACCGACCGCCTGCTCGCGGAGAACGCCGCGTTCCTCCCCTGGGTGAAACAGTGACGGTGCCCCAAAGCCCGGAGGCGGTGCCGACGGGCTGGCGGCCGGAGCCCGCCCCCGGCGAGGCTGCAGGGGTTCGTCCCGCCGGGCCGGCAGCCGTCCTGGCGATCGACGGCGGGAACAGCAAGACGGACGTCGCGCTGATCGGCCCCGACGGCAGCGTCCTCGGCGTGGCTCGCGGCGGCAACTCCAATCATCAGGGCATCGGCCGGGACAGCACGGTCGCGGTGCTGACCGAGCTGGTGCGGGCGGTGGCGGCCCAGGCCGGCCTGACCGGGCCGGGCCCGGTCGCGCGGCATACGTCGGCGTGCCTGGCCGGCGCCGACCTCCCCGAGGAGGAGGCCGAGCTCGGCGCGCTCATCGCGGCGCAGGGCTGGTCGACCACGAGCACCGTGGTGAATGACACGTTCGCGGTCCTGCGGGCGGGCCTCGACGACGTGACCTCGCCGGCGGCCGCCGGCGCGCGGGAGCACTGGGGCATCGGCGTCACCTGCGGCGCGGGCATCAACTGCGTCGGCGTCGCGCCGGACGGGCGGACCACGAGGTTCCTGGCGCTCGGCCGGATCAGCGGCGACTGGGGCGGCGGCGGCGACCTCGGGCCCGAGGCGCTGTGGTGGGCGGTGCGCGCCGAGGACGGCCGCGGCCCGGAGACCAGGCTGCGACAGGCCGTGCCCGCGCACTTCGGTGTCGCGAGGGTCGAGGACGTGGTCATCGGCCTGCACCTAGGCAAGATCAATTACAGCGAACTGCACGGCCTCGTCCCCGTGCTGTTCGAGGTGGCCGGCCGGGGCGACGAGATCGCGGCG
>Ga0209380_10000746_pt1 | contig 23047 bp, 22 predicted proteins | sample HubBroMetageWFT6_FD_188347 | JGI IMG/M metagenome (GOLD analysis project Ga0209380, IMG submission 188347) | Warmed and freeze-thawed soil microbial communities from the Hubbard Brook experimental Forest, New Hampshire - Hubbard Brook CCASE Soil... | ecosystem: Environmental > Terrestrial >... | reverse complement strand
CGACTCACTGCACGACGCGGTCGGAGTCGTCACGCAGGACGCGCACCTCTTCCACGACACGATCCGGGAGAACCTGCTGTATGCACGGCCGCAGGCGACCGAGCACGAGCTCGTTCTCGCGTGCCAGGCCGCGCAGATCTGGGACCTGGTCTCCGGGCTCGCGGACGGCCTCGACACCGTGGTCGGCGATCGCGGGTACCGGCTGTCCGGCGGGGAGAAGCAGCGCATCGCGATCGCCCGCCTGCTGCTCAAGGCACCGTCGGTCGTCGTGCTTGACGAGGCGACGGCGCACCTGGACTCCGAGTCCGAGGCGGCGGTGCAGCGCGCCCTCAAGACCGCGCTGGCCGGCCGCACCTCGGTGGTGATCGCCCACCGGCTGTCAACCATCAGGGAAGCCGACCAGATCCTCGTCGTCGAGGATGGGCACATCGCCGAGCGCGGCCGGCACGCGGACCTGCTCGCTACCGGCGGCCTCTACGCCGACCTGTACCAGACTCAGTTCGCCCGGCAGGAGCCGGTCGTAGCCTGAGTCCGCCGGCCGGCTCCGGGCCGGCCTGCTCGCCGACTCGAGGGTCGGGAGCGCGTCAGGTGCCGTAGCCGACGCGGAGCAGTTCCGGGCCGGCGACCCGCTCGATCTCGGTGACCTGCGCGCCGGTCAGCAGTTTGCGCCACGACCCCGGCTCGGGGCCTGGCACACCCTCCCGGCGCGCCTGGCGGACCTGGACCGGCGCCAGCGAGCTGCCGATGAAGTCGGCGACCCCGGCGCCGGTTGGCGCGGGGTGCTTGATGAGGTTCTCGTACCGCACCGTCGTGAGCTGCTCGGCCGACAGGGTCGTGCGCAGCCTGGCCATCGCCCGGACCGTGCCGCGCCAGCGCATCGCGCACTTCCCGGCCGCGGACAGGGTCGCCCAGGCCTCCTGATCCTGCTCGGTCTCGATGCCGTAGAACGGGTTCGGGAACTCGGCCTCGACGTTGATCATGCTGTCCTTGAACCAGGCCAGCGCCTGCGGGTCGGCGAGCATCGCGGCGACGACGTCACGGCCATCCCTGATGATCTGCACGAGCCTGGCGTCACTGAACGCGTCGAGGAGGGCGTCGGCGCAGTACATGAGGTCGGGGCTCGCGTCGCCGTAGCGCACGATGTCACGCTCGGTGACGCAGCAGGAGGCGCCGTTCACCTTCCCGGCCTCGCGGCAGATCGGGGAGCAGGTCAGGCAGCAGTGCGCGGTCACCTGCCAGGACTGGGCGAAGGCGTCCCTGAGCACCCGCGCGGCCGCGTCGCTGCGGCCGCGCTGGATCGACGGGCTGCGGGCGAAGGCGTAGACCACGCTCTGCACCGCGTCCTGGCCGATCGTCAGGTGAAACCCTGGCGACTGCTTCAGCGCGCGCCCGAGTAGGTCCGCGCCCGAGTGGGGCGCACCGATGACGAAGACCGGCTGGCGGACCTTACGGCCGTTTACGACCAGAATGTGCGGACGGGGTGGCATGGCTACCCATCAGTGTGACATTGCCCGCGCCCGGCCAGGCAATGACCCGTCAGTCGGCTGGTGGCCAGGCCACGGCCTGTCCGGGACCGGAGACGTCAGGGCGATTCCCCGACCTCCGGGCCCTTGGCGGGGCGGGCCGGCCGGCGTGTGTGGTGCCGGGCGTGGTCGTCGATGTTCAGCGCGGTCTGGATCAGCGGCACGTGGCTGAAGGCCTGCGGGGTGTTGCCGACCTGCCGGCCGTAGCGGGGGTCATACTCCTCGCTGAGCAAGCCGACGTCGCTGCGCAGGCCGAGCAGGCGCTCGAACATCGCCACCGCCTCGTCGTACTCGCCGATCAGGTGCAGCGCGTTGACAAGCCAGAAGCTGCACGCGAGGAACGCGCCCTCGGCGCCGGGCAGGCCGTCGACGTCGGCCATGCCGCCGCTGACCGCCTTGGCGGGCTGGGTATAGCGCAGCACGAGGCCGTCGCGCATGAGCTCGCGCTTGATGGTCCAGACCGTCGAGATCATCCGATGGTCCTCCGGCGGCAGGAACCCGACCTCAAGCATGAGCAGGACCGCGGCGTCGAGCTCGGAGCTGCCGTAGTACTGGGTGAACGTGCCCCGGCTGGCGTCGTAGCCCTGCTCGCACACCTGGGCGTGGATCTCTTCCCTGATCGACTTCCAGCGCTCCAGCGGGCCGCTCTGGCCCTCTTCGATCAGATGGATCGCGCGGTCGAACGCGACCCAGGCCATCACCTTGGAGTGCACGAAGTGGCGCCGGGGCCCCCGGACCTCCCAGATACCCTCGTCGGGCTCATGCCAGTGCTTTTCCAGGAAGTCCATCAGCTGCCGCTGGAGGCTCCAGGTGTGCAGGTCGAAGGGCAGGCCCGCCTGGCGGCCGAGGGTCAGGGCGTCCATGACCTCGCCGTACACGTCCAGCTGGCGCTGGTTCACGGCGGCGTTGCCGATCCGCACCGGTGCCGACCGCTCATAGCCGGGCAGCCAGTCCGCCTCCCACTCGGCCAGCCTGCGCTCGCCGGCGACGCCGTACATGATCTGCACGTCGCTCGGATCGCCCGCGATCGAGCGGCCCAGCCACTCCCGCCATCGGTCGGCCTCACCGGTGTAGCCGGTGCGCAGGAGAGCCTCCAGCGTGATGGTGGCGTCGCGCAGCCAGCAGTAGCGGTAGTCCCAGTTCCGCACCCCGCCGATGTCCTCGGGCAGCGACGTGGTCGCGGCCGCGACGATGCCGCCGGTCGGCTCGTAGGTGAGGGCCTTCAGCGTGATCAGGGAGCGCATCACCGCCTCCCGGTACGGGCCGCGGTAGGTGCAGCCGGCCGACCAGCCCGACCAGAAGCTGGTGGTGGCCACCAGCGCTGATTCCGCGTCGATGGGCGCGCCGGGCTCGAGGTGGGACGGCTGCCACGCCATCACGAACGGGACCCGGTCGCCGGCGCGGACGGTGAACGTCGCCTCGTGGGCCATGTTCCGGCCCAGCATGCGCACCGGCGTGCGCAGGCAGACCGAGTCGGGGCCTGCGATCGCGCGCACCATGGTGTCGTGCCGCATCACCCAGGGGGTGATCTTGCCGTAGCCGAAGCGCACCCGGAACACGGATTCCATCTCGACCGCGCCCTCGACGCCCTCGACGATCCGGATCAGGACCGGGGCGATGTCGGTGCGCGGCGGCATGAAATCCAGGACCCGGACGACCCCGCTCATGGTCTTCCAGGTCGTCTGCAGGATCAGCGAGTCTCCGAGGTACTGGCGGCTGACCTCGCCCTGCCGGGTGACCGGGCCGTCGACGGTGGTGGGGCGGAGCCGCCACTGGCCGTTGTGCTCATCACCGAGAATCGCAGCGAAGCAGGCATCGGAGTCGAACCGGGGCAGGCATAGCCAGTCCACCGAGCCGGTGCGGCCGACGAGCGCCGCTGACTGCATGTCCCCGATCAGGGCGTAATCCTCAATCCGGTCGGCCATCGGACCTCCATGTCCAGCCTGCGGACCCGCGCCGCCGGGTGGTCTGCCCGCCCAGCGGCAATGCGAGGCCATGCGCGGCCGGCAGGCCCCGCAAGGTCAAGACTGGCACGTCGCGGCGTCGCGTGCGCGGAGCGGACAAGTGAAGGCGGCCGCGGGCGACCGCGTCCCCGCGGACTGCCCGGGCCGACGTAGAGTTGCGTCCGTGCGACAACGACAGCGGGTAGTGGTTCCGGTCGCGCTGGCAGGCGCGGCCGCCGCGCTGGCCAGCCTGGCCGGATGCGCCAAAATGGATGCCGCCCTGGATAAGCAGTGGATGGTTGTCGACTTTAAGCCCAACACGACCGTGGCCATGGCGCTGCAGGTGCGGGCCGCATGCTCGCATATCCAGAATGCCCCGCCGATGTCGCTGCCGGCCCAGCACACCGTCGTCAACGTGATGTACGGGGTGCGCTACGACACCACTAACGCCAGCCCCGCCAACCTGGCTCAGCTGCAGGTCTGCCTGCAGAAATTCAGCTCGGTCCTCGGGGTGGACCCCGAGGACGCTGGTGACGAGGGCGACTGAGCCACCGGTAATATCAGGCGCGTGCTCGCGCGACTGCCGGCTGCCCGCCGCCTGATCCGGCTCGCCGGCCCATCCGCCGTGGTGGCAGTCCTGCTTACCGTGACCGGGTGTAGCCAGGCGGACTCGGTGCTGACGAGGCAGACGGGCACCGTCGTATTCCGCCCGCAGACGTCGCGACTGGACAAGCAGCAGGTCACGAAGGGGTGCTCGAAGGCCCCCCTGAAGCTGCGCACGCACATCTCCCGCGATGGCAAGGCGGTCACGGTGACGTTCGTCTACCAGGACAGCCAGGTCAGCGCGCACGACCTCGCTACGTTCTACTCCTGCCTGCGGCGGTTCCCGGCAGTCACCGGAGTGGCGGTCAAGGACCGCCTGCGGCTGCCGCCGTCCGAGTGACCGGCCTGCCCTGAGGCGGATGCCGCTGCCCGCGCCCGGTACGCCGCCGCCTGCCCTGTCGGCAGCACCGACGGCCGTCGTTTTGCCGCTTTCGCCCGGCTCAGCGGCCGTTTCCGCATCGTGGGTGCGGCGTAGCTACTGCCATAGCGATAGCTTTGCCGCCCCCAGGGAACGATCATGGAGCGTTTTGCCGGTCTTGAGTGCCAGCCTTGCGGGGGCGGCGTGCTCACGAGGGCCCAGGCGCTGACCTGCGGCATAACCGCGAGCGGGCTACAGCACCGGCTGTGGCCGGGGGGCTCTGGCGCCGGGTGCTGCCGGGCGTCTACGCCAGGTCTACTGGCGCGCTGGACACCGAGCAGCGGGAGATCGCGGCACTGTCGCTCTCGTGGCCAGGCTTCATAGTCCCGCGGGCGCGGCGCGCAGGTAAGCAGACGGAGCCTGAAGCCCCGAACCGGGCATTCCGGCCGAAGCGACTCCTCAATCCCTCTCGATATTGTAGACTTGTCTTCGTTCAAAGCCTAGTTAGTTGATCGGAAAAGGTGGACGATGAGACGAGTACTTGCCGTAGTAGCCGCCGCGGGCATCGGTCTGATGAGCGCTGGCTGTGCCTCGGCGGCCGGCGGGTCCAACGGTGGTGGGGACCCGACGGTCGTGCTGCGGCTCGGCTACCTCCAGAACATCACCCACGCGCCCGCGCTGGTCGGGATCAAGGAAGGCTTCTTCACTAAGAACCTCGGCAGCCACGTCACCGTGCACTTCGAGTCGTTCTCCACTGGCACCGAGGAGGCGACCGCGTTGCTGGCCGGCCAGCTCGACGCCGCCTACGTCGGGCCGAATCCCGCGATCAGCACCTGGCAGAAGTCGCAGGGCACCGAGATCAAGGTCATCTCCGGGGCGGCCTCGGGTGGCGCTGCCCTCGTGGTGAAGAAGGGGATCACCAGCGCCGCGCAGCTCAAGGGACAGCGGCTGGCGACCCCATCGCTGGGAAACACGCAGGACGTGGCGCTGCGCTACTGGCTGAAGCAGCAGGGCCTGACCACGACCACGACCGGTGGCGGCGACGTCGACATCGCGCCCACGAGCCCGAACTCTGCCGCCGTGCTGGAATTCAAGTCCGGTCAGATCGCCGGCGGCTGGGAGCCCGCGCCTTACGACGCCGAGATGGTGGCCGATGGCGGGCATGTGCTGGTGAACGAGGCCAGCACCTGGCCCGGCGGTCAGTTCGTCACCACCAACCTCGTGGTCACGCAGAAGTTCCTGGCCGCGCACCCGTCGGTGGTCAGCGACCTGCTGAAGGGCCAGATCGAGGCGAACTCCTTCATCAATAACCCGAGCACCAAGGCTGCCGCCGAGGCCGCCGCGAACGCCGAGCTCGCGTCGCTGACGGGCAAGAGCCTCAAGTCGGCGATCCTCGCGGCCGCCTTCCAGCAGGTCACGTTCACCAACGACCCGATCGAGTCGTCGCTGCTCACCGACGCCCAGCACGCCGAGTCGGTCGGCCTGCTGAGCTCGGTCTCGAACCTCAGCGGCATCTTTGATCTCGGTCCGCTGAACAACCTGCTCACCGCCGATGGCCAGCCGCAGGTCGGCTCGTGAGCATCGGGCATGCCCAGCAGACGCGTCCGGCTGACGAGCCGGGCGCGTCTGCCCTGTCCGGGACCGGGGCGGCGGGGCAGCCGGTCGTCGAGCTGACCGACGTCAGCAAGGCCTACCGGACAGGCCGGACGGAGTTGCTGGCCCTGGACAAGGTCTCCCTGTCGGTCCGCGCCGGCGAGTTCGCGTGCATCATCGGCGCCTCCGGCTGCGGCAAGAGCACGCTGCTCAGCCTCGTAGCGGGCCTCGACAAGCCCTCCGCCGGCCGGGTCGACACCACCGGCCGCCGGGTGGCCCTGATGTTCCAGGAGCCGGCGCTGTTCCCGTGGCTGACGGCCGGCCGCAATGTCGAGCTCGCCCTGCAAGCCAGGGGAGTGCCCCGCGAGGAGCGCCGGGCCAGGACAGCCGAGCTGCTCGAGACCGTCCGGCTGACCGGCTTTCGCGACAAGCGACCCCACGAGCTGTCCGGTGGCATGCGGCAGCGCGTCGCGCTGGCCAGGGCGCTGGCTCATGACGCCGACGTGCTGCTCATGGACGAGCCGTTCGGTGCGCTCGACGCCATGACCCGTGACCTGCTGCACGACGAGCTGGAGCGGATCTGCGCCGAGCGGACCCTGACCGTCCTGTTCGTGACGCACAACGTCCGCGAGGCCGCGCGCCTCGGCGACCGGGTCATCGTCCTGAGCAGCAGGCCGGGCCGGGTCATCGGCGAGTACCCGGTGCCGCGCACCGGGCCGCGCCGGATCGACTCGGCCGAGGTGGCGCAGATGGCGGCGACGCTGACCGACAGACTGCGAGAGGAGATGGGCCGGCATGGCCACTGACCAGGCACTGCACGGGCTCGACCGGCTTGAGCTCAGCCCCCTCAGCGGCCAGGAGAGCCTGCTCGCGCGGCTCGGGCGCAGGACCTGGGCCGGCACGTGGCCCAAGCTTCTGGCGGTCGCACTGGTGCTCGGCGCCTGGGAGCTGTTCTACCTGAGCAACTACCACGGCGACACCGCCGATCACCTCGTGGCGGGCCCGGTAACCGGCGTCCAGAACCTGTGGGATCAGCTCGTGCACGGCCAGCTGGTGGCCGCGATCGGCACGACGATGGAGCGCGGCGTCATCGGCTACGGGCTGTCGGTGCTGGTCGGCGCGGTCGTGGGGGCGGTCGTGTCCCGTGTCCCGCCGCTGCGGGCCGCGGTCGGCTCGATCATCACCGGGCTCACGACGATGCCGTCGATCGCCTGGTTCCCGTTCGCGATCATCCTGTTCGGGCTGAGCAACTCCGCGATCCTGTTCGTGATCATCCTCGGCTCGGCGCCGTCGATCGCCAACGGTCTCATCGCCGGGGTGGACTACACGCCGCCCCTGCTCCTGCGGGCCGGGAAGATGATGGGGCTGCGCGGCTTCGCTCTGTACCGGTACCTGATCCTCCCGGCGTCGCTGCCGTCGTTCGTCGCGGGGATGAAGCAGGGCTGGGCCTTCGCCTGGCGCAGCCTCATGGCGGGCGAGCTCGTGGTCCAGGTGGCAGGCTCGCTCTCGCTGGGCGTCCTGCTTGCGGGTGACCAGGAGCAGCTCGATCTGACCAGCGCGATCTCGGTGATGATCGTCATCCTCATCATCGGCGTCGTCGTCGACGGGCTGTTCACCAAGGCGGACGTGGCGATCAGGAACCGGCGGGGCCTGATCGACGCGGCGGCGGGGTCCTAGCGGCTACTCGTGGCGCGGGTGGTGGTAGACGCCGAAGACATTGCCTGCCGGGTCGCGCAGCACCCCGGTCTGCATGTGGTCGTCGACCGCCACCGGCCCGTACTCGCGTGTCCCGCCCAGCTCGATGGCGTGCGTCAGCACGGCCTCGACGTCGCCGACGTTGGCATAGACCGTGGCCCACGGGCCCAGCTGCCCGATGCCGATGCCGCCGCGGATGCCCCTGGCGGTGCCGGTGTCGACCATCCCGTAACCCGGTCCCGCATCCGACAGCTGCCAGCCGAAGATCTCGGAGTAGAAGCGCTGGCTCCGGCCGGGATCGGTCCCGAGGATCTCGAACCAGTCCACCGGCGCGCCGGCACCCGCCGTCGGGCCGAGCTCGGGAGCGCCGCCCGGACCTGACGGCCCGAGCACCAGTCCGATGACGAGCCCGTCCAGGTCCTCGAATTTCGCGAATGTGGTCATGCCCGGCAATTCGGTAATCGGAGTAACTGTCTTGCCGCCCAGCAGGTTCACCTTGTCGAGTACGGCCTGCAGATCGTCGCACTCGATGTAAAACATGACCGACGGCGCGCCATCCGGGCTGTTGCCGATGCCGCCGTTGATGCCCGCGCCGGCCTGGGTGTCGACGAGCGTGTAGTCGACCGGCGGCACGGGCTGCATGGTCCAGCCGAGCAGCCTGGAGTAGAACTCGGCGAGCTGCTGGTCGTCCGGGCCGCCGATCTCGAAGTGCACCACCGCATGTGCCATGCCTGACCTCCCGCCGCTGCAGTTCGTGGCCAGTCTGGCACAGCCTGTGCTCGCCGCGAGGAGGGCGACCTGCCAACCGCGCCCGGCGGCGCCGGGATAACCACTTGGCCGCCGGTAACTGCCCGGTTACAGTGAGCCCATGGCTACCCGCCGATTTAGCTGCCTCCCGCCCCGGCACGGGCGATCGGGAGGCGCGGGCATGCCCTAGCGCCTGCGCCAGGCGCCGGAGCGGGAGATCCGTCCAGGAGTCCCCACCCGGCATCCAGGGAGCAGCCGTGCCCAGTCAGTCCTGCATTACCCCAGACCGGCTTGCCCGTGATCTGGCCATCCGCGACCTCAGTGACCCGGCCGACGGTCAGCATGCCATGCAGCAGCTGACCGACCTCGCGGTCCGCGCTCTCGACCGCCGATGCAGCCACCCCGGTCCGCCCCCCGGCCTCGTGCGATGGTGCCGCGGCCCGCGCGTCGTTCCGGTCGCGGATAACTACGACGCCCTCGGCTACGATCCGGCCGACGTCACCAGGGAGGCGCGCTACACGCGCTACGTCACCGCCACGCGGGTGCTGCGAAGTCACGCGACCGCGATGGTCCCGCCCGCGCTGCGGAAGCTCGCGGCGGACCCTGCCGGCGACGTCCTGCTGGTCTGCCCCGGCCTCGTCTACCGCCGCGATGCCATCGACTGGCAGCACACCGGCACGCCGCACCAGCTTGACCTGTGGCGGATCAGTTCCCGGCCGCTGGGTGAGGCCGACCTGCAGCAGATGATCGACGCGGTACTCGGCGCGCTGGTGCCCGGCTGGCCGAGCCGGCCGGAGCCGCGGCGGCATCCGTACACCCTCGCGGGCCGGCAGCTTGACGCCTGGAACGGCCGGGACTGGATCGAGCTCGGGGAATGCGGGCTCGCCCATCCCGATGTGCTGAGCCGCGCGGGCCTGGCCGGGTACGGCGGGCTGGCGATGGGCCTGGGCCTGGACCGGCTGCTGATGCTGCGCAAGGGGGTGCCCGACATCCGGCTGCTGCGCTCGGCCGACCCGCGGGTGACCGGCCAGATGCACGACCTCGCGCCCTACCGGCCGGTCTCCAGGCAGCCAGCAGTCAGCCGCGATCTGTCCGTCGCGGTCGACGCCGGCGAGGACGAGCAGACGATCGGAGACCGGGTCCGGGAGGCCCTCGGGCCCGACGCGGACGTCGTCGAGGACGTCCGGGTGCTGTCGGTCACCGGGTACGCCGGCCTGCCGGCGGCCGCGATCGCGCGGCTCGGGATGCGGCCGGACCAGCGCAACGTGCTCCTGCGGGTGGTGCTGCGGCCGCTGGACCGCACGCTCACCGACACCGGAGCCAACGAGCTGCGCGATCGCATCTATGCGGCGATCCACGCCGGCGACCGTGAGCGCCTGGTCGCACGCTAGCTGCCGCAGGCTAGCTGGTGATGCGCTCGGCTCCCGCGTAGACGTTCATCGATCCGCCGCGCAGGAAGCCGACCAGGGTCAGGCCGGCCTCGGCGGCCAGCTCGGCCGCGAGCGACGACGGCGCCGAGACGGCCGCGAGCACCGGGACGCCGGCCAGTACCGCCTTCTGCACGAGCTCGAACGACGCCCGTCCGCTGACCAGGAGCACGCAGCCAGACAGCGGCAGCCGGCCGTCCCGCAGCGCCCAGCCGGTCACCTTGTCGACCGCATTGTGCCTGCCGACATCCTCGCGCGCCGCCAGCAGCCCGCCGCCAGAGTCGAACAGCCCGGCCGCGTGCAGTCCGCCGGTCCGCTCGAAGACCCGCTGCGCGGCCCGCAGGGCGTCGGGCAGCCCGGCCAGCATGGCCGCCGTGATCCGCACCTGATCGGAGCAGAGGTCATAGGCACCGGCGACGCGCAGCTCCTCGATGCTGGCCTTGCCGCACACGCCGCACGCGCTCGTGGTGAGGAAGTTCCGCCGCAGGGCGCGGGCCTGCAGGCCGGGCCGCAGCGTGACGTCGGCGATGTTGCCGACGTCACCTGCAACCCCGCCTTCGTGATCGCCGTGGCCGCACTGCTCGCCGCTGCAGATCCGGATCGATGCGATGTCCGCGGCGGCGGTGACGATGCCCTCGCTGAGCAGGAACCCGGCGGTCAGGTCGATGTCGTCGCCCGGCGTGCGCATGGTCATGCTCACCGCCTGGCCGCCGATCCTGATGCCGAGCGGCTCCTCGGTCGCGAGCAGGTCGGCCCTGGCCTCCGGGGCCGGCCCGGACACGGCGATGCGCACCACCCGGCGCCGTGCCGTCCGCCCAGTCACTGGCCCTCCCAGCCCTCGCGCAGTTGCTGGCCTTCCACCTCAGAATAGGGCGGATAGCTCTATAACGCACGATCTCGGGACTGCCGGATCCGGAGCCCCAACCATCGTGGTGCGATATACGCTCGTTGTCACTCATCGCCCGGAGCAGGCCGGAAGATGCCGGGGTGCCTTGCTTGCGTAAGGCGTGAGTTGCTTGGATGACAGGTGTGGAACCGCGGATGAGGATCTCCAGGTGGCCGGCGCTCCGGCAGCTGACCGGGCGCGACCGGCTCGGCCGCGGCACCGCCGTGCGCTCACCGCATACGGAGGCCGCGGCGCCACGGACGGCCTCAGCCGATCGCGTCGTCGACTCGGTCTGCCCGTACTGCGCCGTCGGCTGCGGGCAGAAGGTCTACGTGTCCAGGGTCGACGGTAAGGACACCGTCACCCAGATCGAGGGCGACCCGGATTCGCCGGTGTCGCGCGGCCGGCTGTGCCCCAAGGGCGCCGCCAGCAAGCAGCTGGTCACCAACCCGGGCAGGCAGACCAGGGTGCTGTACCGGCGGCCGTTCGGGAAGATCTGGGAGCCGCTGAGCCTGGATCAGGCGATGGACATGATCGCCGACCGGGTCATGGCGACCAGGAGGCAGACCTGGCAAAAGGAACGGGACGGCAAGATCGTCCGGCGCACCACGGGCATCGCGAGCCTCGGCGGAGCGACGCTGGACAACGAGGAAAACTACCTGATGAAGAAGCTCTGGACGGCGCTCGGCGCCATCCAGATCGAGAACCAGGCCCGCATATGACACTCCGCCACCGTCCCCGGTCTGGGGACTAGCTTCGGCCGCGGCGGCGCCACGACGTTCCCGCGCGACCTCACCAACTCCGACTGCATCGTGATCTGCGGATCCAACATGGCGGAGTGCCATCCGGTCGCGTTCCAGTGGGTGGTCGAGGCGAAGACGCGCGGCGCGACGGTCATTCACATCGACCCGCGGTTCACCCGGACGAGCGCGCTGGCGAACATGCACGTGCCCAGCCGGGCCGGCGGCGACATCGTCCTGCTCGGCGCGCTGGTGAACTACGTGCTGTCCCGCGGCCATGAGTTCCGCGAGTACGTCGCCACGTACACCAACGCCGCCGACATCCTGCCGCTCGACTTCCAGGACACCGAGGACAGCGACGGGCTGTTCTCCGGGTACGACCCGGTCAGCCGGACCTACGACAACTCCAGCTGGCAGCCCACGGGCGAGAAGGACCCGACCCTCAGCCATCCGCGCTGCGTCTTCCAGGTGCTCAGGCGGCATTTCTCGCGGTATGACGCCGAGCTGGTGCAGCGCGTGTGCGGCATCAGCGAGGCCGACTTCACCCGGCTCGCGGAGACGCTGGTCCGCTGCAGCGGCCGCGAGAAGACCACCGCCTGGGTGTACGCGGTCGGCTGGACCCAGCATACGACCGGGGTTCAGCACATCCGCACGGCCGCGATCCTGCAGCTGCTGCTCGGCAACATGGGACGGCCAGGCGGCGGCATCCTGGCGCTGCGCGGGCACGCGAGCATCCAGGGCTGCACCGATATCCCGACTCTGTTCGACCTGCTGCCCGGCTACCTGCCGATGCCGCGGCAGGAGGACGAGACGATGGCGGGCTATCTGACCCGCCTGCCCGACACCGGCTTCTGGGGCAACAAGCGGGCCTACCTGGTCAGCCTCCTGAAGGCCTGGTTCGGCGACGGCGCCACGCCGGAGAACGAGTTCCTCCTGCCGATGCTGCCGCGCCTGTCCGGCGATCACGGCACTTACCGGACCGTGCTCGACATGATCGAGGGCAAGGTCAAGGGCTACTTCCTCTGGGGCCAGAACCCGGCCGTCGGCTCGGCCGGCGCGCGCCTGCAGCGCCTCGCGCTCGCCAAGCTCGACTGGCTCGTCGTCCGCGACCTCGCGGTGATCGAGAGCGCCACGTTCTGGCAGGACGGTCCCGAGATAGCGACCGGCGAGCTGACGACCGACCAGATCGGCACGGAGGTTTTCTTCCTGCCGGCCGCCTCGCACGTGGAGAAGGGCGGCACCTTCACCAACACCCAGCGCATGCTGCAGTGGCACCACAAGGCGCTCGACCCGCCCGGCGACGCGCGCAGCGACCTGTGGTTTGCCTATCACCTGGGCAAGCGGATCCTGGCTCGGGTCGCCGACTCTGACGACGACGCCGACACTTTGCTGCGGAGCCTCACCTGGGACTACCCCGAGAGCGGGAACGAGGCGGAGCCGGACGCCCAGGCAGTCCTGCGCGAGATCAACGGTCACGGCGGCGACGGCACGCTGCTGACCGGTTTCGCCGAGCTCAAGGACGACGGCTCGACGGCCTGCGGGTGCTGGATCTACTCCGGCAGCTACGCGGGCGGGGTCAATCAGACGGCGAGGCGCAAGCCGCAGGGCGAGCAGTCCTGGGTCGCGCCCGAATGGGGCTGGGCCTGGCCGGCCAACCGGCGGATGCTGTACAACCGCGCGTCGGCCGACCCTGCCGGCCGGCCGTGGAGCGAGGCGAAGGCCTACATCTGGTGGGACGAGCAGGCGGGCGAGTGGACCGGGCACGACGTGCCGGATATCGAGAAGAAGAAGTCGCCTGACTACATCCCGCCTGACGGGGCTGTCGGCCCGGCCGCGCTGGCCGGCACCGATCCGTTCATCATGCAGCGCGACGGCAAGGGTGCCCTGTTCGTGGCGAACGGGCTGAAGGACGGCCCGATGCCGACCCACTATGAGTCGGCCGAGTCACCGGTGCGCAATGACGTCTACAAGCAGGACACCAGCCCGGTGAGCGTCCTTTACCCGCGCGACGAGGCCACGAGCGGGCAACTCGCGGGCCATGCCGATACGTTCCCTTATATCTTCACCACCTACCGGCTGACCGAGCATCACACCGCGGGCGGGATGAGCCGGACCTTGTCGCGGCTGGCCGAGCTGCAGCCCGAGCTGTTCTGCGAAGTGTCACCGCAGCTCGCCGCCCTGCGCGGGCTGGAGAACGGCGGCTGGGCCACGATCATCAGCGCGCGGGCCGCGATTGAGGCGAAGGTCCTGGTGACGCGGCGCATGCGGCCGCTCCGGCTGGCCGACGGCGCGGTCGTCCATCAGATCGGGCTGCCGTATCACTGGGGCGGTGAGGGCCTGGTCACCGGGGACGTGGTCAACGACCTGCTGCCGTTCGCGCTGGATCCGAACGTCCTGATCCAGGAGAGCAAGGTTGCCACCTGCGACATCCGGCCTGGCCGCCGGCCGCGCGGGCCGGCGCTGACCGAGCTGGTGGCGTCCTACCGGCGCCGCGCCGGACTGGAGGTGGAGCACCATGACCAGTAACCGGCTATCCGGGCCGCTTGCCGACGTCTCCGGTGACGCGGGCTACGCCGATCATCCGCAGCGGGTCGGGTTCTTCACCGACACCAGCGTGTGCATCGGCTGCAAGGCCTGCGAGGTGGCGTGCAAGGAGTGGAACGGCCTGCCCGATCCGCACGCCGACGTCCTGGAGCTCACCGGGATGTCGTATGACAACACCGGCGCGCTCGGGTCCGACAGCTGGCGGCACGTGGCGTTCATCGAGCAGGCCAAGCCGCTCATCGACGCCGGGGATGACGGCGGCGGGACCCGGTGGCTGATGGCCTCGGACGTCTGCAAGCACTGCACGCACGCCGCGTGCCTGGACGTCTGCCCGACCGGCGCGCTGGTGCGCACCGAGTTCGGCACCGTCATCGTCCAGCCGGACGTGTGCAACGGCTGCGCCTACTGCGTGTCCGCGTGCCCGTACGGCGTCATCGACCGGCGCGAGGACGACGGCCGGGCGTGGAAGTGCACGATGTGCTACGACCGGCTGCGCGGCGGCCTCGAGCCTGCGTGCGCCAAGGCGTGCCCGACCGATTCCATCCAGTTCGGGCCGCTGGACGAGCTGCGGGAGATCGCCCAGGGCCGGCTGGCGGACCTGCACGCGGGCGGGGAGACCGGGGCCCGGCTCTACGGCGCCGATCCCGAGGACGGCATCGGCGGCGCGGGCGCGTTCTTCCTCCTGCTCGACGAGCCCGAGGTGTACGGGCTGCCGCCAGATCCGGTGGTAACCACGCGTGACCTGCCGCGGGAGTGGGGCTGGGCCGGCGCGGCCGCCGGAATGCTGCTGGCCGGCATCGCTGTGGCCTTCGCGGGACGGAAATCATGAGCGAGCAGCTGCAGGTGCCGCCGGCGGAGTTCCAGTCCTACTACGGCAAGCCGATCCTCAAGGTGACCAGGTGGAAGGAACCGCACCTGCCCGCCTACCTGTTCCTCGGCGAGCTGTCGGGGGCGCTCGGGATGGTCGGCGCCGTGGCGCACGCCACCGGCCGGCGCTCGCTGGCCCGCGCCGCCCGGCTGGCCGCGCTGGCCAGTGCCGCCGGCGGCGGGGCGTTCCTGACCGCCGAGCTCGGCCGGCCCGAGCGCTTCCTCAACATGCTGCGCGTCGCCAAGCCGACCTCGCCCATGAGCATGGGTTCCTGGATCCTGGCCAGTCACTCCGGCCTGGCCGGGGCCGCGGCGGCGAGCGAGGTCACCGGGCTGCTGCCGGGCCTGGGCGCGGCGGCCGGCGCCGCATCGGCGGTGACCGGCTCCCTGCTGGCCACCTATCCGGCGGTGCTGCTGGGCAACACCGCGGTGCCCGCCTGGCACTCGGCCTACCGGGAGCTGCCAGTGCTGTTCGCCGGCGGCGCGATGACCGCCGCCGGCGCAGCTGGCCTCGCGGCGAGCGTCCTGCACGCCGACCGGCGGGACTTCGGCGCAGCATACAGGCTCGCGATGCTCGGGGCAGGCGTCGAAAGTCTGGCTGGCTACGTGCTGGAGACAAGACCAGGGCTGGATCGCGAGCCGTACCGGACGGGCGCGGGCGGACAGATGCTGGTGAAGGCCAGGTACCTGACCCTCAGCGGGGGAGTGGTGGCGCTGGCGGCGCGCCGCAGCCGGGTTGCGGCCGCGCTCTCGGCCGGCCTGCTCACGGCAGGCGGGATCGCCGCGAAGGTGGCGGTGCTCCGGGCGGGCAAGGAGTCGGCCGCCGACCCCAAGTACGTGGTGGCCAGTCAGCGACCCGATCACGCCGGCAGGTAGGCGGGAACGCCGAGAAGCTCGTCGACCGTGACGAAGCGGTATCCGGCAGCGCTGAGCCGGTCGACGACGATCCTGGCGGCGGCGACGGTACTCGCGCGGTTGCCCGCGTGCCCGTCGTAGCCGTCGTGAAAGATGACGATGGAGCCGGGCCGTACCTTGGCCAGGACACCGCGGGCGATCAGCTGCGGCCGCGGCTGGAACACCTCGAGCGGATGACAGAACTCGCCCGAGACGGCGCGCAGCCCGTGACGGGCCAGGATGCCGGACAGCGCCGGGGTCCGCAGCAGCCACGGCGGCCGGTACAGGGCAGGCCGCAGGCCGATCGTGGCGAGCGCCTCCTGGCCCATCCGGACCTCGCCGGCGAGCGCTCGCGGGCTCAGGCAGTTCGTGAACTCGTGCGTGAAGCTGTGGTTCCCGATCACGTGTCCGTCGGCGAGGAGCCGCCTCGACACCTCGGGGTAGCGCAGCACGGCGCGGCCGACCTGGAAGAACGTGGCCCGGACCTGCCGCTGCGCCAGGAAGTCAGCGAGCTCGGAGGTGTAGGGCTCGTTCGGGCCGTCGTCGAAGGTAAGCGCGACCACTTTGCCGGCCCCGGCCGCCGCGCCTGCGGCCGCGGGCCATCGGAGCCGGGCCGCGCCGGTCACCATGCGGCCTCGACCATGCGCAGGGCCAGGTCGCCGAAGAGCAGGCAGAAGACGATGCCGAAGCTGAGGCTCGCGGCCTCACGGACTCTCCGCCTGGCCCTTCCGGTGCCGGCCGCGCGGCGCCGGAAGGCCGGCGCCATGCCGACGACCCGGCGGCCCGTCAGCCGGTTCAGCGCGTAACCGAGCACGTAGTAATACAGGCACGTCACCACGATGTTGTAGACCAGCCCGCGGTGCAGCCGTCGCGACGACGTGAACGTCGGGTTGCCGGGCACGAACGCGACCGGCCCGCGCGACCGCAGCCGCCGGAGCAGGTCGAGCTCGTCGCCGCCCTGAGTCGCCTCGGTGTCGTAGCCAGGACACTCGCTCTTGCGGAAGGCGATGTTGGTCGCGGTCACGTACAGGATCCGGCCCGTCAGCCTGGCCACCAGGCTGACCACGGCAAACAGGAATCCCGTGTAAACGCGCCCCCACCAGGGCGGGTCCACGAAGCGGCAGGGGCCTGCCACCGCTACCCTCGCGGGGTCCTCCCGGAAGGCGCGGTCAATCCGGGACAGCCAGTCGGCGGCGAAAGTCGTGTCCGCGTCAGTGGAGACCACGATCTCGCCGCGGGCCGCGGTCGTGCCGCGCTGCCGGGCCGCGCACACGCCCGGCGCGGGCTCGGGCACGACGCGCACGCCGCGCGACCGCGCCAGGTCCGCGGTCCCGTCCGTGCTGTTGTTGTCCACCACGATGATCTCGTAGGGATCGCGGAAGTCCTGGGCCAGCAGCGAGTCAAGGCAGCTGCCGAGGAACTCGGCCTCGTTGTAGGCGGGAATCACGACGCTGAACCGCGGATGGCAATCGGCAGCGTCGCTGTTGGCAGGGGTCAGGTGCATGGGATCCACCGTGCTGCACCAGGGCAGGCGGGGATATCAGGAAACGCACCCATATGACCCCGGACCGGAACCGGCCGGGTCGGGGTTAGCCCCGAGCGGCGAGTGGCTGGCGGGGCTACAGCGGCCCGGCTCGGCCCGTTCCTAGCGCAGGATCAGTGCGGGCCCGGCCTGGGGGATGAGCTCGCCGATCACGGTCGCGCCGGGGATCTCTCCGGCCAGCAGCAGCCCGCCGGAGGTCTGCGCGTCGGCCAGCAGGATCAGCTGCTCCTCGCTGAGGCTGCCGGGGTCGGTGTGCGGCTCGACCCAGGCCAGGTTCCGGCGGCTGCCTCCGGGCACGTAGCCAGCCCGCAGCGCGGCGAGGGCGCCGTCGATCAGCGGCACGGCGGCGCTGTTGACGACCGCCGTGACGCCGCTGGCCCGGGCGAGCTTGTACAGGTGCCCGAGGAGCCCGAAGCCGGTGACGTCGGTCGCGCAGCCGATCCCGGCGGCGAGGGCGGCGCGGCTGGCCTCCGCGTTCAGCGTGGTCATCACGTCGATGGCCGCCGGGAAGACCTCACCCGTGGCCTTGTGCCGCGCGTTCAGCACGCCGGTGCCGAGCGGCTTGGTCAGGGAGAGGGGCTGGCCGGGCCGGCCGGCGTCGATCCGGAGGAGCCGGGCCGGGTCGGCCAGGCCGGTGACGGCCATCCCGTACTTCGGCTCGGGATCATCGATGCTGTGCCCCCCGGCCACGTGGCAGCCGGCGGCGGTGGCCACAGCGAACCCGCCGCGCAGCACCTCGGCGGCCAGGTCGGGGCCGAGCACCTCGCGGGGCCAGCCGAGGAGGTTCAGCGCTACGAGCGGCTCGCCGCCAACCGCGTACACGTCCGAGAGCGCGTTGGCGGCGGCGATCTGCCCGAAGGTGTACGGGTCGTCCACGACCGGGGTGAAGAAGTCGGCCGTCGCCACCACCGCGCGATCCCCGCTGATCCGCACCACCGCGGCGTCGTCGCCATGCTCGACGCCGATCAGAAGGTCGGGGTCGGGATGGTCGGGGATCAGGCTGGCAACCGCGGCCTCCAGTTCGCCGGGCGGGATCTTGCACGCACACCCGCCGCCGCGGGCGTACTGCGTCAGCCGGACCTGAGCCTGCGTCGTCATAACCTGAACTGTAGTAACTGCCGCTCTTGCGTACCGCCGCCCGAGCGTGGTGCCATGCCTACTGGCAAGTAGACCGGCGGGTGCCGCCTGCGGGCGGCCGGAGGTGACCCACGTGGCGGACGAGAGCGTGATCCTGGCCCAGCGGGCGGAGACCGAGCGGCTGGCCGGCGGGCGGACAATCTGCGACCTGCTCGCGGCGACCGTGCATGATCATGGCGACCTGCCTGCCTATTCCGACACCGACGACGGCGGCGGACAGTGGCAGACGATCACCTGGGCGCAGACCCGTGAGCTGGCCATGCAGGTGGCGGCCGGGCTGATCGCGCTCGGGCTCGAGCCGGGCGACCGGGTCGGCATGATGCTGCCCAACTGCACCGAGCACGTGCTCGCCGATCTCGGCACGATGCACGCCGCGGGCGTGCCCGTGACGTTCTACGCCACGCTCGCGGCCGAGCAGATCGCTTTTGTGGCGGGCAACTGCGAGGCCACGATCGCCGTCATCGACGGAGCCGGCGAGCTGGCCCGCTGGCAGCCGATCCTGGACCAGCTGCCCAGCCTGCGCAAGATCATCGTGCGCGACTCGGCCGCGTGCCCGGACGACGAGAAGTACCTCACCTGGGCCGGGCTGCTGGAGCTCGGGACGCTGCGCCAGGCCGAGTTTCCGGCCGAGGTCGCGTCGCGGATCGCGGGCATCGGGCCGTCAGATCCGGTCACCCTCCTGTACACCTCGGGTACCACTGGCCATCCCAAGGGCGTGATCATCACGCACGGCAGCGTCCTGTACGGGGTGGTTGCCGCTGAGGAGGCCGGGATCGCGGTCAAGAACGTGCGCTGGGTGTCCTACCTGCCGCTCGCCCACATCGCCGAGCGGATGCTGACCGTGTACCTGGCCATCGCGAACGTCGGCCACGTGCACTTCTGCCACGATGCCGCGACGCAGCTCGTCGGGACCGTGGGCCGGGTCAGGCCGACGGCGTTCTTCGGCGTGCCGCGGGTGTGGGAGAAGTTCCAGGCCGGCATCACCGCGCTGCTGAACGCCGATCCGGATGAGGCCAAGCGGGCCGCGGTCGCCCGGGCGATGGACACCGGGCTGCGGTACGTGCGGAGCTGCCAGTTCGGGCAGTCCACCCCGGATGAGCTGGCAGCGGAGTTCGCCGCCGCCGAGGAATCCGTGCTGGCGCCGATCCGTCAGCTGCTCGGCATGGGCGAGGTCCAGATCGCGCTCAGCGCGGCCGCGCCGCTGCCGCCCGATGTCGGTGACTTCTTCGCCGGCCTTGGCCTGCGCGTGCTCGACGTGTACGGCATGACCGAGACCACGGGCGCCTTCACCAACAACACGCCCCACGCCTTCAAGCTGGGCACGGTCGGCCGGCCGATCGCGGGCATCGAGGTCCGCATCGCCGAGGACGGCGAGATCCTGGCGCGTGGTCCGCTGAACTCGCCCGGCTACCTCAACCTGCCCGAGCAGACGGCTGAGCTCATCGACGCCGACGGCTGGCTGCACACGGGCGACATCGGAGCCATCGACGAGGACGGGTTCGTCTCGGTCGTGGACCGGAAGAAGGAGCTGATCATCACCTCCGGCGGCGAGAACGTGTCGCCGGCCGCGGTCGAGAACCTGCTCGTCGCGCATCCGCTCATCGGCCAGGCGCTGGCCTACGGGGACCGGCGGCCGTACCTGGTCGCGGTGCTGACGCTCGATGGCGCCGTCGCGCCGGGCTGGGCGACGGCGCACGGCATCGAGTCCGATTCGCTGGCCGAGCTGGCGGCGCACCCGGCGGTCCTGGAGGCCGTCGGCCAGGCAGTCGCGGAGGCCAACTCGCGCCTCGCCCGGGTGCAGCAGATCAAGTACTGGCAGCTGCTGCCGGTTGAGTGGACGGCCGAGAGCGAGGAGCTGACCCCGACGCTGAAGCTGAAGCGGCGGGTCGTTCACGCCAAATACGCCGACGTTATCGACGCCCTGTACGCGAGCTGAGGGCCGGCTGCATGCCGCCGGCCGGTTTGATGGCCCGCGTGGCGAACATGCCCGGCATGTACGCGCCCGTCGTGTCATCGTGGGCGACCTCGCGGAAGCCGGTGATGACGAATCCGGCGTCGAGCTGCCCGCCGATCTGAGCCGTCAGGGTGTGGCTGTGCTCGAGCGGGCGATGGTCTCCGCGCAGCCGCTCCCGTTCGGCCGCGTCGAGGTGGGTGACGTCGGAGTACGGCAGGGCATGCCGGACGATCAGCTCGCCGCGGCTCTGGCTCGCGTCCTCGTCGAAGACGTAGATGTCCGGGTTCATAAACCCGGCCAGGAGCGTGCCGCCCGGCCGCAGCACGCGATAGCACTCCCGCCACACCGGGTCCAGCTCGGGGGAGAACACGTTCGACACCGGGTGCACGATCACGTCGAAGCTGTCATCGGCGAACGTGCTCAGATCACGCATGTCCCCGAGCACTGTGCGCAGGTGCAGCTGCTCCCTGGCCGCGACCATCTCGTCCTGCCCCAGCTGGCGCGGCGAGTTGTCGAAGACGGTGACCCGCGCGCCCGCCGCGGCCAGAACGGGACCCTGCTGACCGCCGCCGCTGGCGAGACACAGCACATCCAGCCCGGTCAGGTCGGCCGGGAACCAGTCCCTGGGGACCGGGTCATGCCCGATGACCACGACCGACCAGTCGCCTGCCCTGGCGGCCGCGATGACCTCCGGCCCGACCGGCACCGTCCACTCGTTGCCGGCCGAGACCTCGTGATCCCATGCCGACCGGTTGTGGGCTACCGTGGCGTCCATTTCGTCACTCACCACGCGGACGATAGCTGACCGGGACGAGGCCCGTGCATCAGGTTATGGGGTCGCTGGCCTGAAGATCATGCAGCTGCTGGTCGCGTGCGCGTAGAGCTTGCCGTCGGCGCCGGTGAGCGTCGCCTCCGCGAGCGCCGACCGGCCGCCGAAGTGCAGCACCTTCCCCTCGCAGACGAGGATCCCGCTCGCTGCCGACACCGGCCGCAGAAACTTGACGCTGAGGTCGAGGCTCGCGTAGTAGCTGCCTGCGGGCAGCAGGCTGTGCACCGCGCAGCCGCAGGCGGAGTCGCACAGCGTGGCGATCACGCCGCCGTGCACCGAGCCGATCGGGTTGTAGTGAAACTCCCTTGGCTCGATCTCGAAGCGGGCCACGCCGTCGGCGACCGACGTCGCGATGAACGCCAGCGTCTCGGCGATGGGCGGCATCGGCAGCCGTCTGGCCAGCATCTCGGCGAAGAACTCCGAGCCGGTCAGCTCGCGTGCTGCGGCCGCCGCGGCGGACGGATCTTCCCAGCTGTAGGTCCGCTGCCGGCCGTCGACGACCGCGTGGCCGTCGACGTGGCCGTTACGCCGCTGGTCGGCGGGCTGCACGGACACCCCCCAGCTGCGCGGCCGCGCTTGCCAGGGCCGGCGCGGCGAGCGGAGCCTCGATCATGATGGAGTCCAGGGTGCGCGTCCGGCGGGCATCGGGCCAGCGCCGGCTGATGATCCCGAGCATCCGGGCGTTGCTGGGCAGTATGTCGAGAACCAGGGCGGCCACCCCGCGCCGCGCCGCACGCTCGCTCAGCAGGCTCAGCAACCGCGTCCCGAGCCCTCGCCCCTGCCAGCTGTCGGCGACCACGAGCCCGATGTCGGCTCGCAGCACGCCGTCCTGGACGACGTCGACGGCCATGCCGTGGCCAATGACCCCGCCGCATTCGTCAGTAACCAGGAGGATGTCGGATTTGCCGGTGCCGCCCCCGGCGAGCAGGCGCAGCAGGCCCGGGCTCGGCGGGGCAACCGCGGTGAAGAACCGCATGTACTGCGTGTGGACCGACAGCCCGGCGACGAAAGTCCGGATGATATCGGCGTCGCCCGGCGCGGCCTCCCGGATGTCGCAGCGCTCACGCGCGGCCAGCTCGTCGGCTGGTGCGAGGCTCAGGGTTCGATTCATAGACCCAGCCTCGCGCAGTCTTGCTAAGTCTGTCAAGTAGACTTAGCCTTGTCCGCATGAACAGGTCATGGGCGCTGGATTACGACACGGCGAACTGCAACATCGCCGCCACGCTCGCGGTCGTCGGCGAGAAGTGGACGTTCCTGGTGCTGCGGGAGGCGTTCAACGGCATCCGCAGGTTCGAGGACATGCAGCGGCGCACCGGGGCGCCCCGCCAGATACTCAGCAGCCGGCTGGCGCGCCTTGTCGATGACGGCATCCTGCGCAAGGAGCCATACCGCGAGCCGGGGCAGCGGCCGCGCAGCGAGTACCGCCTGACCGAGAAGGGGATCGACCTGTTCCCCGTCATCGCGGCACTGCTGGGCTGGGGTGACAAGTACGCGTCCGCGCCGGAAGGGCCTGCCGTCGAGCTCACCCACCGGGGCTGCGGCGCTCACGTCGGTCTCCAGCTTGCCTGCGCCGACGGCCACGTCCTCGAGTCGCCGCGCGAGGTCACGCCGGTGCCGGGACCGGGCGCGCGCCGGGTTGCCTGAGCCGCCGGTAGGGTCGGGTCCGGAGGCGTCAGGGTTCCTGGTGGTCCCCCCGGTCTTCAAAACCGGTGGACGGCGCGCCGCGTCGTCGGCGGGTTCGATTCCCGTCCGCCTCCGCCACCG
>Ga0209380_10000745_pt1 | contig 23060 bp, 15 predicted proteins | sample HubBroMetageWFT6_FD_188347 | JGI IMG/M metagenome (GOLD analysis project Ga0209380, IMG submission 188347) | Warmed and freeze-thawed soil microbial communities from the Hubbard Brook experimental Forest, New Hampshire - Hubbard Brook CCASE Soil... | ecosystem: Environmental > Terrestrial >... | reverse complement strand
GGTACCTTCGGTGCGGAAGAGGGATTTTTTCTATCCAGCGCCAATTGTGCATGAATCGCTGGCACCCAGAGTGATTGGATTTGCGTGTCCTGCGGAAAGCGTCTCTCTAAGTCTCGAGCTGCCGATTCGGCATGCGTCGTATCGCCCGCCCAAGGCAAACGCAAGCGCGATCTCAATGCTAGCGCCCGGACTCTCTGAAGCAAGCTTTACCTCGGGGAGATTTTGTTCCGTTAACCGGCCAATCGTTACTTCACCAAAAAGAGGAGCGAAGCGATTGAAAAGACAAGTCGATTGGCTGGTTAACGGCTTTTCCTGCGAAGCTGCCCCGAGACTACTGCCGAACTCCGCCTCATGTCGCGCGGTTCCGCCCTGCCCTAGCGGCGTTGAGAGCACGCCACTTAGCTCCGTGCAAAATGCTCTGACGCTGTACCGGAATCTACAGGTTTTGTGCCATGAAGATGTACGCATCACAGAGAGTACAGAAAAGACGACCATGGAACAGTGTCTGAGTCGCTGACCGTCCGGTCATCGCTTCTCAGGAACCCCGCTCATGGGTACAGATCCGGAATCGAGGCATGCGTGATTCCACCGGAATCCCCGAGCAACTTCTCAGAAGCTGATTGCCAGCCCCGGCACTCCAAACCGCCGCCCGATGGTATGGCGGGGAATTCTGCAAGTTAGGTCAATGCTTGTCTGCCGGTGCGGATTCGCGGGCGAGGTGCTGGAAGTTGAGGATCGCATTGAACACTAGGGGGTAGGTGCCAACAGTCTCGCCGCGATAGACCGGGTTGTTGCCGAACAGCAGCACGTTTCCTTTTCCCAGATGAGCGTTTACCACTACAGCATGTTCAGCAATCGACGCAGCCTTATCGAGCAGGCCGTCGAGCAAAAGATTTTTGGCATCGGAGAAGCGCAAGATCACATCCGGCCGGTTCTGAACCGGAATCACCTGCGGGTTGTTGCGCGTCTGTTCCTCATTTAAATGCTTCGGCTCCCATGGCTGCTGCTTTACGAGCGGCTCAGGCTCGACGATCTTTCTGCCCTGCGGCTCATCGCTGTCATCAACCGAGCCGCGGCCGGTTGCCCGTTTGGCGTAAGGATCCAACGGATCCGTCAGGGGGTCCATTAAAACGCGGCCCCCCGGGCGGCCGACCGTATTGCTGACGTTGAAGGCCATCCCGTTGGCGCTGATGACGGGGACCCCGGGTCCGTAGCCGAAAGCGATCGGATTGTCGGGGGCGACGAAGATCGTGTTGAGCACCGTGCCGACGACACGGGCGTCGCCGCGGGGAGCGACGCTGACTCCGGGCGCAAGACCCGTGTCGATGGCAAACTCAGCCGTGTCTTCGCAGGTGATGAGGAGGCCACCTTGCTCAACAAACTTCTTCAAATGACCGAGGCCTTCATAACCCAGGCCCGGGCGTATGTCAGAGCTGGTGTCGAGCGCGCCAAGGTTCGGAGTTAACTCCGATTTCTGCCACGGCATCGCATTGTTCCACATGGGGATGCCATTGAGAATTTCAAGCGGGGAAGAACGGCCGACGGGAGCAAAGACGATTACGTCGTACTTGGCGCGGAGGTCGTCTTGGTTGGCTACTGTCTGCGTGCTGATGTAATCGAATGGCACACCCGCGGTATCGAATGCGTAGCGCCACCAGCCCTCCGTCTGGGTGCCAAGCCATGTGTGCATAAAAGCTATGCGCGGAGCAGTGACCGTGTGGACCGGCTCGGAAGGAACTGCGCTGAGTCGCGACGCATCGAGGGAAAGATCGTGCAGAAATTCCGTGATGCGGTTATCGGGAGCGCCGGTGATGAGCAGCGAACCGGCCGGGAAGTGCTTGCCGTCGGCTTCGAAAGACTTCTCCGCAATCTGGATGGTTCCGCCCTTGAGTTTGTAAACCAATGGCAGGAGCGAAACCTGGCCGCTGTTGGCCACTGCAAGCACACTGCCGGAGCCGGAGACCTTGCCGGCGAGACTTGCTGGGTCGTCAAGCGGGGTCATCTTCGACTTGAGGATCGCAGGATCGAGGACACGGAAGACCTTCAGATTGAAGAGATGGGTGAAGGACCATCCGGTGTCGTCGTAGGGATGCTTCTGCGGGTCCCCGGCGGCCCAGAACTGCCGGTCGAGCAGCGCATCGGCGACGCGGGAGTAGGGCTGATCCATACGGACGACGATGCTGCCGGCGGCAAAGGTTTCCTGCTTCGGCTTGTCTCCGCGCTTTTCAAAGGGGAGGGTGGCAGTGGCCGTGTCGGATAGCTCTTGCACCTCGACATGCTGGCGCTTCAACACCTTGAGCAACTCAATCTGGCGATTCACGTCGGCTGGGTCAACCGGGATCACATAGGCGGCCGGTCCCTCCAGCGACGGCTTCTCGACCGCGCGCTTGCTTTTAAGATAGTAGTTCTCGAGGAAATGGTGGGTATTACGCGAGAAATAGGAGATGGTTGAGAGCAAAGCGGTTTCTTCGTAGTTGTTGTTGTCGCGCTGCGACCAGGTCACCACCGGCAGCGGAGGATTCTGACGGTACCATGAGCGCGAGTAATCTTCTGGCTGCAGAATGCGCTTCTCGGTATCGGCGCCGCCGTTGCCGAAGGTTTCATAAAGCCGGCTAATGCCGTTGTGCATGCCTGCCAGAAACATCAGGTAGCCGGGACTCCAAGTGTCGAAGTCTCCGTGGGTGAAGACTCCGGGCATTCCGAAGTTCTTCATCTGGGCTACGTTATTCCAGCCGAGTTCGGCCCACTCGTCAGCGAGGGTGGGATCCACCCATGCGTTGTAGGGTCCGTCACCCACTGTATTGTCATAGAGAAAAGGAACCGACTCGTGCAAGTCGTGCAACACCTGTGCATGCCAGGCAAGATAAGTGTCGAGGACATTCCGGGTCAGATTGAGAGTCATTGCCATGGCGTCGCGGTTATTGTCGTGGGCGACGTAGTGTCCCCAGTAAAGAAGGCGGGGCCAATCCTGGCCGGGATGAGCTTTATGCCACTTGTAAATATCGACCATGCGGTCGCGGCCATCGACTTCGACCACGGGAGTGATGAGCACAATCATGTGGGAGCGGATGTACTTGATATAGGGCGCATCGTCGACGGCTAAACGATAGGCGAGTTCCATCAGGGCCGTGGGAGCGCCGGTTTCGGGGGAGTGGATCGTACCTGTGATGTAGTAGACGGGCCAGGATTGGTCGATGATGTGGCGAGCTTTGGCGTCATCTAGGTCGATAGCGCGCGGGTCCGCAAGCTGGGCCAAGTGTGCCTCATTCTCTTTCGCTCCGGCGAGGAGGTTGGGGTCGGCGATGGCGGCGGCTATCATCTCTCGTCCTTCCTCGGAGTGGCCGATGGTAAAGACCTTCACCCTTGGACTACTTGCCTCCAACAGGCGGAAATACTTGTACACATCTTCGGCGTAGGGAAGCATGTCGGGCGCTCCGGAGACGTCGCCGAGCACCTTGGCGGGTGTCGGGACGGTCTTCGAGGCCGGAAGGTAGTCGACCAGTGGAGAGATGAAGGAAGGATCGGTGGTGTACTTGCGAATCTGGTCTGTGTATTGCTGATTGATGGGCTGGCCGGGATCGCGAGCGAAGGTTGAGTTCAATTCCTGGGAATGCAGGGGCGCGCCCGCGGGGAGCAGGGTGGAACAGACGACGATCAAGGCCAGTTTAGAAGGGGTCATTCGCACCTCGTGTCGATTCGCTTTCTGGGTTTCCAAGTTTCACACAAAACGGCTGAGTGGGGAAAGGGCTAGCCATCGGTTAGTGCGGGTGCGGAAGGGATGGCGGCGGCGCTGGGGAGCCAATTTCTCGGTGGGTGAAGGCGCTGGCTGACGGATTTCAGGGTTGGTGGATTTTGCATTGTACGGCAAGCGTTGCGAATTTTGCATATGGTCAGGCGGGGAGCGGATGTCTCACGGGCGTCGCGATCAGGGGCAGTTCCACGCGGAACGTGGCGCCATTGCCGGAACGGCTTTCTACGGTGATCGAGCCACGCTGCTGCGTGACGATCCCTTGTGCAATTGCAAGACCAAGCCCAACACCGCCCTGCGCCCGGCTCCGAGCCTTGTCAACTCGATAGAAGCGCTCGAAGATCTTGCTCTGCTCTTCCTCGGCGATTCCTACGCCTGAATCCTGAACCGTGATCACTGCGCGGTCGCCTTTGTGTTCGAGCGACAAATGCACCGATCCAGGCGAGGAATTGTATTTGAAAGCATTGTCGAGCAAAATGTCCACCAGCCTTCGAAGCAAGGTCTGATCTCCGAGCACGAGCAAGTCCGGGACATCCAGGCTCGCTGAAAATTGCAAGCTGCGAATGGCGGCCACATGCTGCCAGCCGTCGACGACGGTTTGCAGCGCCGCACGCAAGTCAACGGGCTCTAAGTTCAGCGTCTCGCGGCCCGAGTCGATGCGGGCCAAGGACAACAATTCTTCAATCAGTTTAGTCGTGCGTTCCGCCTCCAGCAGAATGTGACGCAGCGATTCTTTGTACTCTGCCTCTTCCCGGGACCGGCGCAAGGCCAACTCGGCCTCGGTGCGGATGAGAGATACCGGTGTCCGCAGTTCGTGCGACGCGTCGGCGGTGAATTCGGTGATTCGCCGGAATGCGGATTCAATCCGGTCAAGCATTTCATTTAACGTGTCCGAGAGGCGCTGCAGTTCATCGCCGGTCGCCAATTTCTGAAGCCGGCCGCTCATATTCGTTCCGCTGACCTGGCGGGCAGTTCGCACAAGCGCATCCACGGGAGACAGGGCTCGCCGGCTCAACCAGTAGCCGCCGCCAGCTGCCACCAGCAATAGCAGTGGAGCAAACATCAGTAGATAGGCACGGAACAAATGGAGAGTTTCCACCGCGTCGTCGGCTCGGGCACCCATTTCCACGGTGTAAAGGTGGCCGTTGACGTTGAGCTTCTCAAAGGCAAAACGGAACGGCCGGCCTTCGATGTGGCGTCTAGCAAAGATGGCGTTCTTGATTTGATCTGGGGGAAGCAGTGGCCCCGCATGAGCCTGTAGAAATCCGGAACGATAAATTAGTTCGCCACCTTCCGCGTAAATCTCCAAATAATCGCCGGGGTGTTGGATGGCGTAGGTCTCATTCACTTCTTCCCGTACTTTTGCTAGTGAAGCGTCCTTCTTCTGCGCCCGCAGGAACGTTCTCAAGTCGTCGAGTTGGCTCTCCAGGCCGTCATCGACCAGATCATAAAGATTGTGTCGCAGGATGAACCACATGCCCGCGCCGAAGACTAACTGAGCCAACGCGAAAATCGCCAAGTACCAGAGTGTGAGCCGCAATCCGATCGAGAGTCTTCTCATAACTGCACGTCCGATCGAATCATGTACCCCACACCGCGCACAGTGTGAATTAGCTTTGGGCGACCCGGCGGATCGACTTTGTTGCGCAGAAGCCGCATGAACGCGTCGAGCGTGTTTTCCTCGATTTCGCGATCAAAACCCCACACCGATTCGATGAGAGAGCGGCGGGAGACCACCTTGCCAGCCCGATACATCAGGCGTTCCAGCAGATTGTATTCGGTGCGCGTAAGCGAGACCCGTTCCTCGCCGCGGAGAACTTCCCGGCTGGCAGGATCGAGAACCAGGTCAGCAACCTTCAGGTTCGTATCCTGCGCGATCAATGCTCGCCGCTTCACTGCACGCAGGCGAGCCACCAGTTCGTCAAAGGAAAACGGTTTAGTCATGTAGTCGTCTGCGCCGAGATCAAGTCCACGAACGACGTCAGGCACAGAGTCGCGTGCGGTCAACATCAGAATGGGAGTCCGAATTTTTTCCGCGCGCAGACGTTTGGCGAGGTCGTATCCACTGAGCTTCGGCATCATCACATCGAGAATGATGACGTCAAACTCGTAGGACTTCGCCAGAGCCAGTCCCTCTTCTCCGTCCGAAGCGCACGTCGCCGTGTGCCCCTCCTCGGTTAAGCCCTTGCGGAGAAGGTCGGCCATGCGCGTTTCGTCTTCCACGATCAGTAGTTTCATCGGATGGTTACTGGCAATCCTAAGGCTAACGCCTCTCTAGTTTAGAACCGAAGCCAAGGCGATCTCCTGGAATCACTAAAGATATTAGCGCTGCGGAAGAATCTTCCGATTCAACATAAATTTTAAAGAGAATGCCTGAAATTTGCGTGAAGAGGCAACGGCGGCATCTAAGGCCGCGCGGGAATCATCCACTCGATTTGAGCGCAGCCTAGGACTCTGACCGATAGCCACCTGGGTCGCAGGCCCACGAAACTCCAGGAACTCAGGCAAGTCCCGGTACATCGATTATTCTCCCACGACACTCCCCGCGCGTGGAGAATCAACCGATCGCAAGCGTTAGTTTCTGAGAATCAAGCCCAACTCCACAGGCATACTGGACGACCGGAATCGCAGGTAATACACCACCGCTCGCGGCGCCCGATGCCCCCACAATGTTCTCACTCGGCCGGTGCAATGTATTGGTTGCTGTGATACCACCTAGCCGTGGGATTGGATAGCATTAGTCACCTCTAGTCGTGTCTGAACCAGTTCCCAGTAGCCGGCCTTACCGCTCACTGGGAACTTGAGTAGAGGTTATTTCGGGCCGAATGTGGTCTCTGTTTTGCGTGTCCCGCTGACGTCTGATTAAAATCACATACACTTGGCGGGGCCCGCCCGGCGGGATGCATTGCCCTACCTGTTATGATTTGGTGACCGAACAGGGCTGGAAGTCCAACTCGACGGTGCGTCTCTCTTCGATGCAAAATCGACAAACGATCTTCATCTGGGCCGTTTGCCTTTGGACGGTTACTCTTCCCGGTCTGTCCGGGCAGACAACCCAGGTCGAGGGCAGCGTTCGCGACCCAAGCGGGGCCGTGATCGCAAACGCATCCGTCGTTCTAAATTCAGGCTCATATCAGGCCGCAGTCAACACGGGTGCTGACGGACATTTCTTGTTTCTTACGGTTCCGTCGATCTCAGGAACAGTGGATATCAGCCGAGAAGGATTCAACCCTGTTCGCCAAAGCTGGAATCTAGGTTCGGCTACCTCGGTTAGTCTCGAAATTGTGTTGCACCCAGGGGCGGCGAGCGAACAGGTGACCGTCTCGGCGGCGCGTACCGAGGTGCGTCTTTCGGAGACTCCAGGCAGCACGATTCTACTTAGTGGAAAAGATGTGGCCGCAACTCCGGCTTTGCGTGTCGACGACGTGCTGCGACAGGTCCCCGGATTTTCTCTCTTTCGTCGATCCGATAGCCGTACGGCCAATGCCTCGAATCAGGGTGTATCGCTGCGAGGTCTGGGCGGGACCGCCGCAAGTCGCGCCCTGGTGCTCGAAGATGGCCTTCCGCTGATCGACGCCTTCGGTGGCTGGGTCTACTGGGATCGCGTGCCCCGAGCGTCGCTCGCCAGTGTGGAGGTATTCCGCGGCGGCGCTTCTAACCTTTACGGGAGCGACGCCCTTGGTGGAGTCGTGCAGTTCATAACGCGCCAACCGGAGCGGCCGGCTTTCAGTCTTGAGACTTCGTACGGCAACGAGCGCACGCCCGATCTTTCTTTCTGGACTGGAACTCGTGTCGGCCACTGGGACTTGTCGCTCGCTTCGGAAATGTTCCGCACCGATGGCTACATCATCGTTCCAACATCGCAGCGTGGAACCGTGGATACACCGGCTAACTCTGAGGACGCGACGGTCGACTTAACCGTCGGTCACAGGCTCGGAGAGAAGGGGCGGGTGTTCGCGCGCGGTAGTTTCTACACCGAATTCCGCAACAATGGGACGCCCGTTCAGACCAATGACACCCGTATGGGCGAAGGCGCGGTGGGGCTTGATCAGCAATTTGGCAGCGCTGACTCCCTCACGTTTCGCGCCCATGGTCTTGTACTGGGATACGATCAGCGATTCTCGTCGGTCGCTGCCAATCGAAACAGCGAATCGCTTACCGATATCCAGTATGTGCCCGAACAGGTCGTCGGAGGCGCTGCGCAGTGGACACACTTTCTCGGCAAGCACCAGACGCTGATCGCCGGAATGGACCTGATGGAAGTGATGGGTGCGAGCGACGAACAACTATTCTTGTCGGGCACGCACACGCGAAACAACGCTGCGGGGGGACGGCAGCGCATCCTTGGATGGTTCGGGGAAGATCTCATCCGCTGGAACAGTTGGACAATCATTCTCGCCGGACGGTTCGACGACTGGAACAATTTCAACGCGAGTTCGATCTGTACGCCGGTTTTTGGCACATGCACGTCTCCGAGCGTGTTGTACCCGTCGCGAAGCGACCTTGCTTTCAGCCCGCGCCTCTCGGTTCTGCGTTCTTTGGGCCGCAATGTCTCCGTCACGGGATCTATGTATCGTGCTTTTCGCGCGCCAACGCTGAACGAGTTATACCGCAGTTTCCGTCTAGCAAATGTTCTAACCCTCAACAACCCATTTCTAAACGCCGAACGGCTGACCGGAGCCGAGGCCGGAGTCAACGTCAGCATGCTGCAACACAAGCTCGACCTCCGCGGAACATTTTTCTGGAGCGATATCGTGGATCCGGTCGAAAATGTTACGACCGACCCGTCATCTTCCCCGGTCCTGCGGCAGAAAGAGAATCTAGGGCGAATTCGCTCACGCGGGGTGGAATTTGACGGTGTCGTGCACCTCAACCGCGACATTCAAATTTCCGCTGGGTACGATTTCACGGCAGCGACCGTCGTCGCCTATACGGTTCCTCCCGGGGCAGTTTCTCTGTTGGGAAACAAAGTGGCACAGGTACCGCAAAATGTCTTCACCTGGGAAGCTCGCTACTGGAATCCATCGCGCATCCTGTTAAGCGTGCAAGGACGCTTTATTGGAAATCAGTTCGATGACGACCAGAATCTGTATCCGCTAGGCCGCTTCTACACAATGGACTTGCAGATTGGGCGCAACATTTCGCGTAATCTCGAAGTGTTCGCCGCTGCCGAAAATATACTGGACGAGCGCTACAAAGTGGCGAATACGCCCACTGCCAGCGGATCACTGTTCAACATCGGGCCACCCGTTTTGTACCGTGTCGGTCTGCGGCTGAATTTTCCGTCTGAGAAGTACTAGACCCTCCACGATCGTTTGGGCATTTCCGGTTTTATCGTTTATCCTCAAAGGTTATCCGACACTCGCTGAAAGCACTGTTAACCCTGTCCATAATGCAATAAAGCACTGCTAAAAAGCCAAGCGCTAAACTAAGAGCCTTTTATGAAAACCGGCATTATTGGCCTGCCTCAGGTAGGCAAGACATCACTGTTTCGCATTCTGACCAAAGCGCATCTTTCTGCGCAAGCCCATGCAAACCCGCGCGAAGCGCACATCGGAGTTGCGAAAGTTCCCGATGATCGACTCGATCGTCTGGCCGCACTTTACAACCCCAAAAAGCTGACTCACACCTCGGTTGAATACGTCGACGTTGGCGCCATTGGCCAGGACGCGTTGAAGGAAACCGCCTACATCGGCCACCTCCGGCAAGTGGATGCGCTCGCCCATGTCGTCCGAGTGTTCGAAGACCCAGCGGTTCCGCTTGTGGCGGAAATTGCTCCGTTGCGCGACATCAAGAATGTTGAGTTCGACCTTATGGTCAGCGATCTCGGCCAGATCGAAAAACGCCTTGAACGGCTGGAAAAGGATCTCAAGAAGATGAAGACGCCAGAACTCGAAAAAGAGTTCGAACTGCTCAAGCGGGCCAACGCACATCTCGGGTCGGAGAAACCACTACGCGAAATGGAGATGACGCCGGAGGATAAGAAGCGACTCCGGGGCTTCATGTTTCTCAGCGAGAAACCTATCTTCTATGTGCTGAACATCGGCGAGTCCAGCGAACTGGGCAAAGAACTCGAAGAAGCGGTGAACAAATACAAGCTTACGGAGATTGCCGCCCGTCCCAATGCGGCGGCCACAGCCATCTGTGGGAAGGTTGAAGCCGAACTCGCCGAGATGAGCGATGCCGATGCCGCCGAATTTCTCTCGAGCTATGGTCTTCAAGAGAGCGGCCTCGTACGCCTCATCCGCACGACCTACAAGTTGCTGGGCCTGATTTCATTTTTCACCGCAGGTGAAGATGAATGCCGCGCCTGGCAGATTCCCGCCAACACGCGCGCTCAGGAAGGGGCTGGAGCCATCCACTCGGATCTGGAAAAACATTTCATCCGCGCAGAAACCATCCGTTGGGATCAGCTTCTGGAGGCGGGCTCAGAAGCCAACGCCCGCGCAAAGGGCACACTGCGACTCGAAGGCAAGGACTACATCGTGCAGGATGGCGACGTGATGCACATTCGGCACTCGGGATGACCGCTTCCACCACAGAGGCACGGAGAAATTCAATCCATTCCAGGTCCGTGTCTCAGTGCCTCTCCGGTGCGCGGTTGGTGCTTGAAACTGCTATGATCCCGGCTGTCTTCCCATGAGCCCGATCTTCACCAGCGTCGTTCTTGGCCTGACCGCGGCCGCGGCCAACGTGTTCGGCGGAGCGATCATCGTGCAGCGGCACTGGGAGCGGCGCTACCTTCGCTACTTCGTCGCTCTGGGCGCGGGATTCATGCTGGCGACGGCTCTCGTCGAGATGGTTCCGGAAAGCCTCGAACTGCGCGGAAGGTCCGCGGCATTTCTTGTGTTACTGGGTTATTTAATCATCCATTTCTTCGAGCATACAGTCACGCCGCACTTTCACTTTGGCGAAGAAACGCATCGTGACGAATTCATGCACTCCCATAAGGGATATTCCGTGCTGCTCGGACTCATCATTCATACATTCTTTGATGGCATCGCCATCGCCTCTGGATTTTTGGTTTCGAACTGGCTGGGATGGCTGATCTTTCTGGCGATTTTCCTGCACAAGATTCCGGAAGGATTCACGGTAAGTTCCGTCATGCTGGCTAGTGGTCGCAGCCGCGGCACGGCATGGGGAGCATCGGTCGTTCTGGGTGGCTCAACCCTCGCCGGGGTTCTTACTATGGCTTTATTCCGCCATCATGTGGGCGCGGGGCTGCCATTGGCGGCGGGAGTCACGATCTACGTTGCGGCTTCCGACTTGATTCCCGAAGTCAACAAGGAACCTGCGATGAAAATGGCTCTACTTGTTTTCGTGGGTGCAGCAGTCTTTTTCTTGCTGGATCACTTGTTCCGTGTGCATTGAGAGCTATGCTTTCCAGCTCTTTGCGCTTCCGGAGATCGAGCGACTGGGCAGCACGACGATTACTGTCGTCCCACTTTCTCCGGATTTGATTTCAAATGTCCCCTGCAGTTGCCGGACTCTCTCCTGCATGCCTTGGATTTCTACCCCCGCCCTCATGGGCAAGTTCTTGACAGGATCGAATTGGGCGATGCCGCGGCCTTCGTCTCGAACTTCAATGCGAGTGTTAGAGTTAGAGCGCACCGCTGGTAATTTAGCCCGACATTCCCTTCATAGAGCATACAGGGTTAATTGTACCGATCAGATCCGAACAAGCCGCGAGCGATACGCGGACGAAGTGAGGGGCTCACGACAGCAACGCTGGCAATTCCAGACAACGAATGGGGAGAGTCAAAAAAAAGGGCGTCCGATGGCGGACGCCCCGTGCGCTGACTGCATCGCAGCACGTTCACACTATTGCGGTCGCTTCTGTTCATCCTGTTGCTTCTTTTTCTCCTCAGGCGTTTGAGCACGCTGCGGTGGTTGCGCTGGATGCGCTTGCGGTGGCGGAGTACGATCCATCGGGCGCTCGCTTGGCGCCGGAGTAGAAGGACGTGGGGCAGGTGTGTTGCGTGGCGGTGGCTCAACCGGATGATTTGGCTCCAGCCGGTTATTTGGCTGTGCCGCGGGCGGACGATCAGTTCGGGCCGGTGGCTCCGCCGGACGGTTATTTGGCACCGGTTGATTCGGCCGGTTGTACGGCTGGGGTTGATTCGATTCAGGTCGACTATTCGGTTGCGCCGTAGGCGGACGATCAGTCCGGGCCGGTGGCTCCGCCGGACGGTTATTTGGCACTGGTTGATTCGGCCGGTTGTACGGCTGGGGTTGATTCGGTTCAGGTCGATTATTCGGTTGCGCCGTAGGCGGACGATCAGTCCGGGCCGGCGGCTCCGCCGGACGGTTGTTTGGCACCGGTTGATTCGGTTCAGGCCGGTTATTCGGTTGCGCCGTAGGCGGGCGATCAGTCCGGGCCGGCGGTTCCGCCGGACGGTTTGGCGCCGGTTGATTCGGCGGAGGCTGACCCGGCTGCGGACGATTGTTAGGTTGTGTCATCCCCGGACGGTTGGATTCCGGCTGACTATTGTTCGGAACAGACCGATTAGGTTGCGCGGGGTTTGCGGCTGGACGCTCATTCGCCGCTGGCGGATTGGATGGTCGGTTCGCGGGGACATTCGCAGGCTGGCTGCCAGGCCTTGCGGCGGTCGCCGTGGCCGGCCGTCCCGGAGGCGCCTGCCTTACCTGCGGACGAGCAGCCGCAGACGTATTTGTCGGCTGCAAATGCTGCATCTCCTGACGTGCGATTGGCTGTCCGGGATGGGCTGCCAACGCCTGTTGTCTCGCGGCAAACGGCACCGGAGGCGGCGGGGCTTTCGCCTTTGCGACTACCGCGCGGCTCGCCACTGCTGCCGGGGGAGCTGCCACGTGGTTCGCTGTGTTTGCATGCGATCCAAGCACGCTGTTGGAGGTGGGAGCAACTGCCGCTCTGGAGGTCATCGGGGCAGAGGCAACTTCCCTTGCGTTAACCGCGACGGCGGCCCTGCGAACCGGCTGCCCGCTCGTGAAGGCCTGTTGCGGAACCGCTGTCACAGCCCCCGAAACATTCTTGTTCACGTAGGTAACATTGTTGATGGTGGTGGTCTTATTAATGATGGTCGTGTTGTAGACGTTCGAAACGGTCGTGGTGCTGACGTTGGTGTTGCTGACGTTTACTCGGTCCACATAACCGCGACTCACGCGATACGACGGGACGTAAACTTCTCTCGGGCCTAGAGGAAACCAGCCCATATTGCCGCCGAACCCTCCGCCTCCGCCGACGAATACGACTAAGGCGGGCGCGTAAACCGGCGCCACCTCCACTGGTCCCGGCACCCACCCCCAGCGGCCTCCAACCGACAACCAGCGACCGTAGTGAAACGGAGCATAGCCCCAAGGTTCGTCATCAACCCAAGTCCATCCCCAAGGATCAACCCAGGCCCAATGACCGTCACGATAAGGCGCCCACCCTGCATCCACGTGGGGGAACCAAACGTTGCCATAACCGGGATCTGGACGCCAGTCCCCGCTGTCGTCCAAGTCTTCGTATCCGACGACATCATGAGAGACATATCTCGCCGACCGCGAATTTTCATAGCGGTTGTAGCGGCTCTCGCTCCAGTTGTCGAAATCGTCGGGATCACCGAGATCTTCCACTTGCGCGTTCAGCCTATCCGTTCCTTCGAAGGTGGCGCGCTCGCCAGAGCGGACGGTATAAGTCTCTCCGCTGCCGGTTGATTCGCCTTCTCCCTCGCGTACGCTAACGACGGTGTAACTACCGTCCTCACTGGCCTCCACGCGGTACCGGCCTGGACGGAAAATGGAGAATGCCTGATTCGGGGTGTCGATCTCAAAAACCTCATCACGGCCCAGATGGCGCACGCGCACGCTGATGGACCCGGAACTGAGTTGGATTTGCGCGGTGCGGTCATCCAGATTGAGGATGGAAATCCCCGTGTTGCTGTTCAGATCGATGACCGCCGACCCAAGCGACAGCTCAGCGCGAGAGTCTCTGTCGGCCCACAGTTGGTCGCCCGTAGTCAGCGGGCGGTTTTGAGCAGCCTGCACCCATTCCGACTCCCCTGAGGGCTGAAATGAAACCGATCCTTGCATGTACCCGAGACGCGCCACGCGCGTCGGAGGATCATCCTGGTCGGACTGGTCTTGTGCTGCTACTCCTTGTACCAACGCCGTACTCAGCAACGACACTGCGAACAGGGTGAGCGTAAAACGAAAACGGTTCGTAATTGTTCTCATAGGTGATGTCATCTTTCAGAGCGGAGCTTCAGCTCCGGCTCGGGATTGCCCTGATATAGACTAATCCAGGCCGCAACTTTCCCTTGGCTTTCGAAACGAGCACGCCTGACTATGATGCCGCAAGAGACCTGCACGTGCCTACAGCGGAAACCCGATGGATTTATCTCCATTCTCTCCTTAGGGGAGATGGGTTCGCGAACGTTCATTTCTTTCTGATACGTGCTCAAAAGCTCAAAGGGCGGCGTGAATATCTGAATTTGTCAGCCGAGAGCCATCCGCCCACAACTCTCTGACTTGTGGCGATGTCCGACGTGATTCGTTTGACCGTGCCATGGTACTGTTGCCTGATGGCTGGCAACCGCTTCGGCTTTCGGGAAAGAAACCGAACTTCAATGCCAGATTTGCTGTGCGGGACCGTAGAATTCGTGTAAGGCGTGAACAATAAACCTGGAAGTTAATTCGGCCATCAACAAGACTGTGATTCCGCCATCCAACCATGTGCCCGGTGTTTCTGCAGTTGCTCGGCCCGTTCCTTCTCGCGCCCGGATTTTTCTCTTGTCCCCAGCCAACACGTCGGGGATCAGGGGGCAAAGACTTCTCAGTCAAAGCAGTCAGTCCGACCTTGCCCGGAGACTCGGGGGATGCGGCGCCTCGCTGGGCGAGGTCTATCGATTTATCAGCAGCTTATATTTCCGTGGGAAGCTGGAGTATGCGGAAAGATTCCGGAATCCTCCGCGTGGAGTGGCGGGGGTGCAAATTATTACTGGAGCCGGATTGATGCTGCCCGAAACGGTTGTCACTCTGAGCGACCTTCTCAGAATCTCAGCCACTCCAATCGACGCAAAGAATTCTCGCTATCGATTGCCTTTGGATTCTGATCTGCTTCGACTGCAAAAGGAAGTCGGGTGCGACACTGACATCATTCTTCTGGGGAGCATCGCGACGTCGAAGTACACCACGCCAATTCGGGAAGTCTTCGGAGAACGGTTATTGTTTCCCAGGGACTTCCGTGGACTCGGCGATATGAGCCGGGGCAGCATGCTTCTGAAGTGCTGCGCACAAGGCTTCGAACTCCCATATCTGCCCGTGGAGGCGCTCGTGCAGTCAGCTTAGCCAGCGCGGCCAATTTCTTCATCTGGGGCCACGCCGCTCCCAGGAACGAAATCGCCGAAGCCGGAGCCGAATCTTAAAAAAATGAGCGAGGGTTCGGGCACGCGGGCTTGCCAGCACTCGTGCCTCGGACATTTTCGCGCAGAAGCATTCCGCGAGAATTTATGCAGTTGGATGACAGATTTCACTCACCGCGGATGACCGGAAGAAAATCTTCGGACCGCTGGGGGATGGAACAAAAAGGTCCGAATGCAGGTACCGAGTGATCTCCGTCACTTGCATTCGCCCTTAGTCTGGTCTTACCAGGAGGAGGAAATCCCACGCGATAGTCCTCTACTTGCGTGGTGGATTCACCGAACCTTCCCCAACGCCAGCCGCCCAGGCCATTGGAAAAAGTGTCCTGCTGGTTGCGAGCGCTGCCAATTCGAACACTAACCAGAAATCGTGCGCAAGGCGGAGGCAAGTTCGCCAGTCCGCGGATTGCGCACCGCTAAGATGCAGGGATTCTTTCGGAAGGTTGGCGACCTCCCGGCGCGGCGGATCGACCGCATCATCTCTTAAACTTAGAGTCGGCTACGCCCCCCCAGGCCGCTGATGCAGGGAGCAGAATAAAGGTTTCGCCATGAAGACCGGCCAAGAATCACATCATGAGCTAGATGCAGGCGTTGCGGGAGCGCATCGAGCAGGGCGAGATCGATCCAAGTTTTGTCATCAGAACAGGGTACCGATTGATGCCGTCCCCAAGATGTACAAAACATTCGCTGACAGACAAGACCATTGTACGAAGCTGTCCCGCGATCCGTGGGAAAGGGAAACGACTGGAAAAGCAGCCTAGCAGCCATTGACAGAGACTGACGCCGGCTATCGGCACCAGCGGCGCCATCTCATTTAATGTGTGACAGTCAACGAGAACGAACTAAGACTGAGATTCCTCTTGATCGAGATAGTGTCCGCTGAGGTAATTTGACCAGTTATCGAGAGCACTGAGCCCAACCGGTTTGATCTCGCCTAAGCGTTTCCCGGTCTTGAGGAGTCGTTCGCAATACGCGGCGTAGCCACCGTCCGAGACGTGAAATACTCGCGGTGGCTGCAACTGAGAAAGTCGCCGGCAATACAGGTATTGAGGATTCGCCGAAAGCAAGAGATCAAGTCTGGCGGCGAATTCAGTGGAAGCTTCGTGGTCTAAATAGAGTGTATAGCGCCATCCGCTGGCATCTACATCGGGAGCCAACATGGCGAACGAAGGTTTCCTCTGCTTGTCCTCAAACAGTTTCGAGAGTACCGAGGCCACAAATCCGTCAGACAATTTTTCTCCCATACGGTCCGACACGTGACTGGACTTGCCGACGAAACGAATGGATGGAGTTCGGCCAAGCATCCCATCGAGTGCGATGCGATCGTCCAGGCGGTACCGGCAAAGGCCTCCTCCGTTTGTAAGTATGACGTTGTATTCGTGGTTCTCTCGAAGCTCGGACGCCGGCGAGAGACGGCCTGAATCATCTTCGAATTCCAGGTAATGAGAACGAATCGCGAGAGGATGGCAGCCCTCGAAAGGTATGGAAATGATTCCTTCCGTCGCGATGAGTCCTTTTGGCTGAAGTGCAATCGACCCCAATGACTGTGCAAGTTCGCTTGCGGCTCCGGTCGCCTGACCATCGGCCCAGCAACTCACCACTTTAAGGTTTGGCCACAAACGATCAACAGTCGGAGGAAAATTCTTGCGTAGATCTTCCGCGCGACGAGGATTCGGATTGGATCTGATGGATGCTTCCAGCACAGTGGGCAGACGAGTGCTTACGGAGCAATTGCCGGTGGAGACATCTGCGAGCAGTCGTTCCCAATTGTCCCGTATCGCTTGCACCAGAAGAGAAAAAAAGAAAGGATGCCATACTGAGACCAGACTCAGATCACGCCGCCGAAGCAACACCAGCGCAGAAACGTATCGCCAGTCTTCCATTGAAGTGAGGTACCTGAGCTCCGCTGGAACGGCCATGCTTGCATTGATAAGGGCTTTGCGAAATGTCCCTAGATAAGCGGCGTCATCGTCAAATCCGATTGGTACGGACGATGCTTCATTGAATTGAACACCCTCGGAAGCAGCTGGAGAAATCGACCAATAGGAGACGCCGAGTAACATCTGTGGATGCCTGCGATAGAGGTCAACAATCCACGGGCTCATGGCTTGGTTGAGCTCCCGATGCATAGAGGCCGTGTAGGGAATCAACTTGCGTGCGGCCGTCGAGCCGCTCGTTGGCACCAATCTTCTTACGGGATCGCTGGCCAAGACTCGAAGCTCGCCTTGGGTTATGCGATTGATCCAGGGCCTAAACTCGTCATAGTCTCGGATCGGCACATGACGGGCAAACTCCGCGGGCGTTTGCACGCTACCCAAACCGTGTTCACGACCGAACGCGGTGGCCGAGTTTCTTCGAATAAATGAGCGCAGGACCGCTTGCTGGGCAGCATCCGGATCGTCTAAAGCTGACTTAAAAGCCATCCACGATGGACCGCTCGCAAGCCACCACAGTGAGTTCGCACACGCAGCTTTCACCATCGAGGAAGCGCGGCCGCCATACGGCGTCCAGCGGTGGTCAGGTTGTGCGGAGAGAGCTCCGTGATGCACACCAACTCATCACCCATAATGTGGCCAGGATTGCCCGACGAAAAAAAAGCAATATGAGGATCTGTTTTTCGGCCAGCCGGGATCTCAGCAAGCGAACCCCGCAATCGCTGCGGATTCTGAAAACGGACCACCCCAGTTACGGGATCGTAATGCTCCTGGAATCGCTCCTTAGCCAGGCAATCGATTAGTCGCTTCCAGTGCGCGGGCGTCTTTTGATCAAAACGCGGAAAGAATTCGCGCCAAAACAGCGGAAGAAAGCGGTAAGTACGAAACCCTGAAGTGATGAAGAGCCAGAGGTAAGGACCGCGCGGGCAGAGTTCTCGCAATGTCGCAACTGACTCGATCCAGGAACGAGCCAGCGTCGATGACTTCCACGCATCTGTCGCCACGATCGTGTCTCCCGAGTAAATTACGCTATAGACTTGCCCGTCGATCCACGTTTCGTATGCAAGGAGTGTCGAGAATCCAACCAGTCGCTCGGACTGCTCCATTAAGATGACCCAATTTTTTTCGGCGGTGTCTCGCTGAAACTGTTCGATCGTTACGCCCACGAAATATTCCGAAAGCAAGCGATACATTCTCCCCATGTCGTGCTGCGTAAGCCGTTCGCGAGAGACCAAACGCGCCGCTCGAACTTGCAGAATTTCGTTCACCGGGCTCAAAGAGTGGCGACCTCCGGAGCAAGCAATCGCTCATCAAGACTCTGCGCCAAGGCCGCGCCACCCTCCCAATGCACCACGTAGATGCGGCTTACATATTCGCGCGGCCGCAGGACTCCTCGCAAATACGCCAACCGCGGGTCGCGCGAATCGAAACCCACCAGCAGGAAATCGATGCCGTGCGTGAGCGCGAAATTGCGAAGTGAATTTGTCAGACCCTCCGCAAGTCGTGGCTGATCGGGACTCATGGCTAGGTGCGAGATGAAGGCATACGATAGGGGCGCTCCAACCTGTGGAAGACGCGGCGTGCCCGACATCGCCGCCCAGAAGTTTACGAGTGGCCTTGCCCATCGAACTTGCCCGGAATAGCCACGCACGACGATCTGTTTCATCGCCCGCTGGTCCCAGATCGAGGCGCATGCCAGCAGTCTTCCATCCCTTGCACGTGCCACCTGAAAAGTTTCTGGATGAATATCAGTCGCAGACCACACAGGTGCAAACTGGTATCTCTGTAGATCCCGATTCAAGAACTCTACTATTTCAGCGCGTCGCTCCTTCGATCCCTGCACGAAATCCACTCCCTGCTCGCGAATCCAGTGAGGGGTATCGACGTTTGAGTGAAAAAAGAGGTCGCGGCGAGCCGGGCGGCGAATAATAAGCGTGACAAATTCGCCGACAAAACGGTAGGTTGGCATCCCACTCAGATTTCTTTCCAGGAATCTCCGCGCCGGAAGATTATCGGCGATGATGCTGGTCAGGTAGATTCGCGGTCCGCCCTGCTCGTGAAGTTTACGGAATGCATCGTAGCCACGGCGAAGAATTTCTGAGCGGCCTCGACGAGACCGGTCCAACCGCAATGCCCCAAGGTATCCAACGCGCATCGGCTGACCATTAATAAATCGGTGCCGCGCCGAGATGCTGCCGGCAGCAACGATGCGATCCTGTTCCAGCGCAACGACGGTCTGGTGTTCCCGTCCTTCGACGGCTGCGGCTCCGAAGAAGCTCGGCTCGCGTTCCAGGGTGACGCTGATTGATCCGGAGATGGCATTTTCGCGAAGAAGACGCCGCAGCTGTGCATCATCCTCAGACGTGGCCAACTCAAACCGGAGGCCGCTGGCGATCTGCGGTCTGGGTTGAGACGTCAATTGGCTTGCAGTAGCGGCCCAGACCACGATTCGTCCCCCAGAGGATACCCGTCTCGCATGCTTACGTCGCCGCGGTGCATCGCATTGATGAGATAGAAATTTCGCCACATGAAGCCATCCGCTCGATTGACCCGGTCGAATCCCCGGCGAACGATGCTGGACCAGGAATAAAATTCCCGGCGAGCTTCCAGACAACATCGTTGAAGATCTGTCGGGGTCATTGCCGCCGGAGTAAAAGGAATGTGGTTGTACTTGTAGCGGTCATCGAGCCACCACGCATCATAGAGCAGCCGCCCATCGGCTTCAAGACGCCGGTACAAAGGCGTGCCCGGAAATGGCGTGAGATGGTTGAAGGCTGCGATGTACATCGATCCCGACTGAGCGAACTCAACCGTTCGCTGAAAGCTCTGTGGCGTGTCCCGATCGTATCCAAAAATAAATGTTCCGTAAACCCGAACGCGGTGTTTACGAAGATTTTGCAGTGCTTCGGTAAAACCTCCGCGCATCAAATTGAACGACTTGTTCATGTCCTTCAGGTTTTCAAGGTTGAGGCTTTCAAAACCAATCAACACACCCATACAGCCGCTACGCACGAGCAAGTCAAGGAACTCCTCATCATGGGCCGCATTGATACTCGTCTGGCTGACCCAGCGGATTTTCGCCTTAATCAGCGCTCGAAAAAACTCCTTCGCTTGGCTGAGATTTGACGTGATGTTGTCATCGACAAAGAAAAACAGCTTCCTGTCCTTCTTTACTGCCTCGATTTCCTCGAGAATCTCATCCAAAGGGCGGCGGGTTTGTGTGGCGCCAAAAACCGTCTGCACAGCACAGAATTCGCATTTGAAATGACAGCCTCGCCCGGCCTCAACCAGGCCGATCGGTAGATATTTCTTCCCACGGAAAATGGAGCGGTCGGGTTTCATTTTCGCCAGCGATGGCCGGCCCTCCGCCTTGTAGAGCTTTTTCAATTTCCCAGATCGCGCGTCATCGATTACTACTTGCCATTGATTCTCCGCCTCGCCGACAATCACTGCTTCCGCATATTTTCCAACCTCATCAGGCACAAGCGTAGCGTGAAAACCGCCCATCACGACCGGTGTCTTGCGACGACGATACTCGCTGGCTATTTGATAAGCGCGCTTGGCCGTATACGTTTCGACGCTGATCGCAACTAAGTCTGCAGATTCGTCGAAAGGAATTCGCTCCATCCGATCATCGTAGAAACGCACTTCCACATCTTTTGGGGTAAGGCCGGCTAGAGTAGCTGCGGGTAGCGACTCCATCTGCCAAGTTCGAATATAGCTGCGATCCCCAGCCCAGCGGCCAATACACGGATGAATAATGGTCACTCTCATTGCAGGTCGCGAAGAGTCAAGGAAACCGGCAGCCGGAATTCATCCTCATGCGTGTTCTGATCCGATCGGCCAATGATCCAATCGCAGTTGTAGAACCGGCTCAAGTGGTTGGCATAAAAACGATAGCCGAGGTTGGTCGCCAGTCGCACGCTCCATGGCGCGGGCGAATGCGACAAACGGGACACAATCGATCGATAGCTGTAAGCCTGCTTCCAGGCCGTCTCTGCGCCCTCTTCAAGTTCGCGCACGCTCATGCGCTTGGGCTGGAAAACCACGTGCTGCCCATCGTAGAGCTCCCAGTTGCGCGTCAGAATTCGGCCTTCGCTGGCCAGTCTCTTGTGCAGCGTGGTGCCCGGAAACGGCGTCACAATTGCAAAACGCGGAAGATCAATTTTCAGAGCCACGGCAAACTCTGCGGTTCTCACGAAAATGTCCGTGTCATCGCTATCGAGCCCAAAAACGAAGCATCCTTGGAGAGCGATTCCATGTTCGTGCAGCCTTTCGACAACTTGAACAAAACGGTCTGGAAAATTGAATCCCTTCCCGCTCGCCCGCAGATTCTCCGAAGAAATGGATTCCAGCCCAATCAGCAATCCCCGACAGCCGCTTTTCGCCGCCAAGTCCAGTAATTCGTGATCCTCCGCGAGCAACACGGTGGCCAAGCCGTACCACTGTACTTTCAGCGGTACCAGCGCTTTGAACAGTCGCATCGCATACCCGCGATCTGCAATCAGATTCAGGTCGACAAAAATTAATTTACGGGCGCCGTGCCGTCGAATGTCCTCGGTGACATCTTCGATGGGCTTTTGAAAAGGCTTGCGCCCCCAGGCCGAGGGCACAACGCAGAAATCGCAGTTATGGACGCAGCCGCGGGTCGCTTCAAAGACACTGTTGGTTAAGAATCGACGGGCGGGCAGCAGGTCACGTCGCGGAAATGGCCGGCCTGCAAGGTCCAAATCTGGGGCCTGATCGTATCTTCGTCGCATTCGACCCGCAACAAATTCACGAAGCAATTGAGGCCAGCTATCTTCCGCATAGCCGACAACAATTGAATCTGCGTTTTCCTGAGCATCTTCAGGAATCAGTGTGACATGAGGTCCGCCAAGAACGGTTGAAATCCCTTGGGACCTGAAACGTTCTGAGAGTTGATATGCCCGAGGCGCCGTGCCGGTGATCACTGTGAGGCCGACGAGGTCAGCCTCAAGTTTCTCAGGCACCTCCTGAATTCCCTCGTCTATAAGAGTGAGTTCCGCCTGGAGTTCGCGCGGAACAAGTGCTGCGAGCGTGGTAAGCGTGAGAGGCTGATAGCGCAACGACTTGCGGAAGATGCCTCCGCGATGCCGGTAGAGTGGCCCCTTCGGAGAGATGAGGGCCAAGCGCAAAGGTTTTCCAGCATTGTATGCCAAGACTCGTGCGCCTCCTCTGACGATTTCTTCAATCGGCGCCAACACCCTTGCAATACGTTGCAGAAATACTATAGTTATCTCTCACTTTGTCAAGTAGGCGAGCGCAATTGGCGCCGGCGGTTATTGATTGCCATGAAGGATGCTCCTCGACGTATGTCTCCGATTCAGATCGCGGATCATGCTGACCGGCATCGCCTGGAAACCTGCCCTTTTGATCCCGGCGTTCCCGTTGATTTCAGCAGGCCCTTCGTTTGTCCGAGCCTGACGAGCCTCTATTACACTCCGGTTTGGGAAAGATTGAGTGGTGAGGATCAGTTGCGATATACGCAACTCTCGGCCTTGTCGTTCAATGAACTGATCGCGTGGTTTGAGGAAAGTTTCAGCTCAACCCTGATGGCTCTTAGGGAGAGCCAGCGCGTCCCCGCTGAGTTGAGAACCCTCTTGCCCGATTTCATCGCGGACGAGCGACGCCATCAAGACACTTGGTGGGCGCTGAACCGTTTTGCAGATCCTGACCGGTATTCGAGCAATGTCGCGGCCATCACGCGGATCGCTCCGGTGGCGCGCGGATTGATGAGATGGTTGGCGAGCCGTCCACTGCAGTATCCAGTTGTAGTCTGGCTGATGCTCATCCTTGAAGAGCACGGCAACGAGATCGCCCGGAGATGCGCAGCCAAACGTCCCCATGAGATCGAGGGACACTTTGCCGCGGCTTACCTTGCACACGTTCGGGATGAAACCCGCCATGTGCAAATTGACTGGCATCTGATCGACTCCCTATGGCCACGCCTGGAGGGATGGCAACGACATGTCAATG
>Ga0209380_10000744_pt1 | contig 23061 bp, 16 predicted proteins | sample HubBroMetageWFT6_FD_188347 | JGI IMG/M metagenome (GOLD analysis project Ga0209380, IMG submission 188347) | Warmed and freeze-thawed soil microbial communities from the Hubbard Brook experimental Forest, New Hampshire - Hubbard Brook CCASE Soil... | ecosystem: Environmental > Terrestrial >... | reverse complement strand
CGAGCCAGGAATTGCCGAGGGTTCTGCTGGAACTGTTCAAAACGTTGAAGCCGCGCGGTGTTCTGTTCTCATCAAATCCGAGAGGCAACAACGAAGAGGGCTTGAGCGACGATCGCTATGCCTGCTTCTTCGACCTCGACACCTGGCGCGATTACGTGACCTCGGTCGGTTTCGTCGAGCTGGACCATTATTACCGCCCGCCCGGCCTGCCGCGACAGAGGCAACCCTGGCTCGCGACTGTTTGGCGCAAAGCATAGCGCGGAGGCTGCGACATGCCGCGCCCGTTGCGCCGGCTGCAGGACATCAGCCTAACCTTTGGAGTGATGCCCGCTGCTTTCCGTCGCGGCTCTGGCCGTCGCCGCCGGCGACAGGATCTGCCTAGTCGGCCGTAACGGTTCCGGAAAATCGACCTTGCTCCGCATCGCCGCCGGACTGGTACAGCCCGATGCCGGAGAACGCCTCGCCCAGCCTGGCGCGACCATTCAATACCTGTCGCAGGAACCCGATTTGTCCGGCTTCGGCGCCGCGCTAATGAGCCGTGTCGGGCGCGCGATCGAGAAGGGTGCGCCCAGGGGTTCGTTGAAATCATCGTCGACGCCGAGACAAAGCAGATCCTCGGCGGCGACTAGGCGACCCACGCATTCTCTACATCATAAACGCCGGCGCGCGTTGCAGCGCGCCGTGCCGATCCATCCGACTGGTCTGAACTCATCCCGACCGCGCTTGGCGAGGTGCGCCCCGTTCCCCGAAGTCAGCGGGAGCCCCGCTAAGCCACTTACGGCTCAGCGGCCGGACCGAGTGCGAACGCCGGCTTTCCAGCCGATCCGGGCGCCCTGGCGGAAGCGGCGAAACCGGCTGGTCGCGGCGCGAATAGCGGTCGTTAAGCCGTTTGCGCGCAGAAATTTGTCGCCGCCCGACAGTATCACGTTGGCGGCAGTTAATGCGACAACAGGACCCGCAGATGTGTTGTCCGGCACTTCCAATTTTGGATTGCCGCAAGGGCCTCCGGTGTTTCTCGCGGTCGCAAGAGGCGCCGCAAGGCCTCAACGGAAAACGGCTTGGCTAAATCATCGGGCGCGGTAAATGCGACTCGGGGCCGCGTGGCCGGAACAAAGATCAACAACCATCGTTCGCGTGCGACTCGCCACTTTTTCGGGAAATTGCGCGCGCTCTCTATTTGCTGTGCTGGAACTTAGCCACATAGGCTCGCCGCGCGCATTAGTGAAGAGCATGTCATGGCATTCAAGGTCCAGGTCGGCCCGCCGCAGATTGCCATCCACGAAGGCCAGACGGTGCTGATCACCGAGCAGGATGGGCAGATCAACTGGCCGAGCGAAAAGGGTCTCTATTTCTTCGATACGCGCATTGTCAGCAGTTGGGCCATATACGCCAACGGTGAGCCCTGGGAGCTGCTAAACGGCGGTGCCCTGAGCTACTACGCGTCCCGCATCTTCCTCACCAATCGGACCTTGCTCACCGAGGACGGCACGATCGCGCCGCGCACGCTCGGCTTCACCATCGCTCGGTCGATTAGTGGTGGCTTGCACGAAGATCTTGACGTCACCAATAACAGCATGAAGCCGGTACGGTTTCAGCTCGAGATCGCGATCCGCTGCGACTTCGCAGACGTCTTCGAGGTGAAGTCAGGTCGTATTGTGCGCCGGGGCCGGATCACCACGGAGTGGTCGGAAGCGAGCCAATGCCTGCGCACCATCTACCGCAACGGTAACTTCAGCCGTGCGGTGACGATCTCCCCGGCGCACTCGCCCACAAAGGCAGAGTACGCCAACGGCCGGCTCAGTTTCGAGGTAGCGCTCGAACCGGGCGAAGCGTGGCATTGCTGTCTTCACTATACCTTGGCAGACGGCGACCGGGATTTTGCTTCGCCGATCCACTGCGTCGGAGACAGCCACAAGTCGCACGACGCCGAGACGATGGCGGGCTGGCTGGAAAACGTTGTCAAGATACAAACCAGCAACGAAGAATTCTATCGCCTGTTTCGCCAGGCGCTCGAGGACATGGCCGCCCTCCGCCTGCCGCTTGCAGGCACGGATCACATGGTCTTTCTGCCTGCAGCCGGACTGCCTTGGTTCCTAGCTCCGTTCGGACGCGACAGCCTGATCGTGTCTCTGCAGAATATCCTGATCTATCCTGAATTCGCGTATGGAGCATTGGAGATACTTGGCTCGCTGCAGGCGAAGGAAGAGGATGATTACCGTGATGCCGAGCCTGGGAAAATACTGCATGAAATACGGTACGGGGAACTCGCGCATTTCAAGTTGATCCCGCACACGCCGTATTACGGCACGGCCGATGCCACACCGTTATACCTGATCACGCTGCACGCCGCCTGGCGTGCGACCGGCGACCGAGGCCTCTTGGAGCGCCATCTGGAAACTGCAGAAGGATGCCTTTCCTGGATCGACGACTACGGCGACCGTGACGGCGACGGTTTCCAGGAATATCAGACGCGTTCACCGGTTGGCTATGAGAACATGAACTGGAAGGACTCCGGTGATTCCGTCGTCTACCCGGACGGCTCGCTGGTCAAAGGGCCTAAGGCCCTCTGCGAGCTTCAAGGTTATGTTTACAGTGCCTGGGTGCGCATGGCCGAAGTGTTCGATGCGCTGGAGAAGCGGGACCGCGCGGAGGCGCTGCGCGGCAAAGCCGGTGCACTATTCGACCATTTCAACGAAGCTTTCTGGGACGAAGACCTCGGTTTCTATGCCTATGCGCTCGATGGCGAGAAGAAGAAGGTTCTGACCATCGCTTCCAATGCCGGACACTGCCTCTGGTCCGGCATCGTTCCCCCCGACCGGGCCAGGAAGGTGGTGGAACGCCTTATGGCCCCCGATATGTGGACCGGATGGGGCATTCGCACGCTTTCCGCCAATCACCCCGCGTTCAATCCCTACAACTACCAGACGGGTTCAGTCTGGCCGCACGACAACGCCATCATTGCCATGGGTTTCAAGCTCTATGGTTTCGGTACCGAGGCGGCGCGTATCGCACACGATATCAGCACTGCGGCGAGCCACTTCCTGCTCAACCAACTGCCGGAGCTGTACACCGCGTTCGAGCGCGATGAGACGACTTTCCCGGTACAGTACATTGGCGCGAACGTGCCGCAAGCCTGGGCAGCTGGTTCAGCCTTCATGCTGACGCAGGCCTTATTGGGGTTCCTGCCGGATGCTCCGCGCAACAAGCTGTATGTCGATCCGTCGCTGCCGGTGTGGCTGCCTGACCTGACCGTGAAAGACCTCCGCATTGGTAAGCATAAGCTCGACCTCCGCTTCTGGCGCGAGGGAGAGCAGACCGCCTTCGAGGTGATTAAGGGCGACCATAAGCTGGTTGAGCGCTGTGATATTGCGTCTAAGGTCGGCCAGCTAAGGCTAGCGGCCGATCCAATCTAGGTATTTCCAGGTTGAGCCTGCATATCCGGCGTGGCGGCACCTGCGCGTGAGGGGCAGAAGGTCGAATCGTCCCGTAACCGACTTATATCAGAATACGATTCGGCTGAAGGAAGCGAGCATGGCAGGAGAATCGACGCGATTCGGATTGCGTGAGAGGCCCCTAACACCGGCCGTGCGGCCCTTCGATTTACCGCCGCGCTTGAAGCCGATGCTCGACCGGGCCGAAGCGGCTCTTGCCGAGCGCTTCCGCGGGCTCGCCACCGGCGGCGGGATCGCTCTGGGGCTCTTCGCCATCGAGAAGACTGGGATATCGCTCACGCCACTATTGGAAGCGGCGCGGTCGTTTGTCGCCGCGCTCAGCACGGAGCAGCGCAAGATCGCCTGCTTCACGATCGGCGACGAGGCATGGCGGAAGTGGTCGAACATTCATCCTTGGCTGATGCGCCACGGAGTCTGCCTGGCCGATCTCGGCCATGATCAGCGCGAGGCCGCGCTGGCGCTGTTGCGCGAGAGCATGAGCGCTGCGGGATACCAGTCCGCCCGCGACGTCATGCGGCTCAACGAGCACGCCCTCGAGATCACCGGCAAGCCGGAGGAGTACGGCGAATGGCTTTATTGGGTCAGCATCTTCGGCACGCCGTCGCCGAGCGAGCCCTGGGGTTGGCAGATCGACGGGCATCACCTCAACATCAATGGTTTCGTGCTCGGTGACCAGCTGGTGCTGACGCCCACTTTTATGGGGTCGGAGCCGGTGCTCGCGCGCTTTGGCAAATACAACGGGACCCGAGTTTTTGCCGCGGAGGAGGAACAAGGTTTTGGACTGATGCGCGCCTTTTCACCGGAGGAGCGGAGCCGCGCGACGATCGGGAAGGATCTCCCCTCGGAACTGTTGACGGCCGCGTTCAACGACAACCGGCGGATCGACCCCGCCGGGATCCGTTACGACGAATTGTCGCCGGAGGGCCGCGAGCGTCTCGCCGCCTTGCTCGCGACCTATACCGGCCGCATCCGGCCGGGCCACGCCGAAATCCGCTGGTCGGAGGCGAAGCGCTATCTGGCCGAGACGCATTTCGCCTGGATCGGCGCCTTTGCCGACACAAGCCCCTTCTATTATCGCATCCTGAGCCCGGTAATCCTTGTCGAGTTCGACCACCAGTCCGGCATCATGTACGACAATGACACTCCCTCGCGCGACCACATCCATACCGTAGTGCGCACCCCGAACGGCAACGACTACGGCAAGGATCTGTTGCGTCAGCACTATGCCCACCACGAACACGCGCATCCGACGACGGAGCACCGGCACGCAACTCCCGGAAGCGGATAACATTGCGCGGTCTCGTTATCGCCACGCAGCAGCGGAACCCGAAGCCAAAGCCCGCATAGCGCGGGTCAAGGCCTGGCATCGGCACCGGAGCGGAGGACAAGTTGCGGTGGCGGGTCCAGTTCCTGCTGGCGATCGAGTTGGCTCATGAGGATAATGCCAGACATTGCTGCGGTTTCGCCCGAAGCGGCCGAGCTGCACGTTGTTGCGATGGGGTCCGTCCCCGGTCTTGAAGACGAAGATAAGCTCGTGCTGGCTTCGGTACAGCGAGCCCATCCCGGGGTTGTCCTTGGTCCAGACGCACAGGTTTTGGAGCTCGGTATCGATGTCGCGGCCGGCGGCGAGCAGCTCTGTCATATGCCGCCAGTCCATGCACATATAGACGAGCGCGCCGCCCAGGCAGCAGGCAGCTTGGTTCCTGAGGCTCCTGGCAAGAAAGGCCGAGAAGGCGGATGAGGTCATCTCACCAACCGCCATTGCGAAGGAGCAGTGGTGGATCTTGCCGAGCCCGATCGCATGGCCATCGATCGGCACGTTGTAGGGCGGATCGGCGAAGACCATCGCGGCATGCTCCTCTCCCATCAGGATCTGGAGAGCCGTCGTCTCTAGGACATTGCCGCACAGGACGCGGTGCCCGCCGAGTAGCCATAGGTCGCCGGGCTTGGTGACCGGCGGCGTGGCCGCCGGCTCGATGGCGGCATCGGCCGGATCTTCGATCGGCGTCCCGCCGTCGAGCCCGGCGATCTTCAGATCGATCTCGCCCATCTCGAAGCCGATCACCTCGATGCTGAAATCGAGATCGGCGAGCGAGAGATCTCTCAGCTGCTCGGCCAAGAGCCGCTCATCCCAGGTGCCGTTTTCGGCGAGCCGGCTGTCGGCGAGCATCAAGGCTCGCCGCTTGGCTTCGCTGAGGCCCTCGATAGAGGCATACCACGCCTGCTTAAGTTGACAATGCCCTCCCTCGGTCCTTCTGCTCTGGCGTGACGCGAGCGGGTACTGCCGTCTCACGGTCTATGTTGTCTTCTATAGAAGACGTGTGTTTCTGATTGAAGCGTGTGAGCGTAGCACATAGTATGTTGCAGCCGCCCCGGTCAGTGCTTGAAGGGCGGACCGCGAAGGGATCGGAGGTGTCGTGCCTACGCGAGTTGCACGCGCTGAAAGCCAGTCGCCGCCGACCACCCGTGGTCATGCGGCTCCGATCGCGCAGATTGGTCCTCTAGGGAAGCCGGTCGGTGCCGTCATCGCTGCGGCAACTGTTCTCCGCGTGCTGCACGCCTGCGAGCGTCCGCTGAACGCGAGCGAGGTCGCTCGCGCCGCGGGTCTACATCGCGGCACGGCGTACAACATCCTGCGGACGCTGCAAGCCGAAGGCTTTGTCGGCTATGACGAAGCGACGCGGACCTACGCCGTGAGTTTGCAGATTCTCGAACTGGCGTATGGGGTGTTGCGGCGCAGCGGATTGATCGACATCGCGCGGCCGCTGATGCACGCGGTCTCCGATGCCCACGGCGTCTCGGTGTACCTGTCCAAGGTGCAGGGGCCGTCGTCGATGCTGTTGCTGGATTGGGTCGGCGTCGCGCTGCGTCCCGATCCGCACGTCACCGTCGGGCGGCAATATCCCAGCCCCGCCGGTGCATCGGGTGTCGTCATCGCCGCCTTCGGCAACAGCAGCGAACAGGAACTCGAGGCGCTGTTTTCCCAGGTCGACTGGTACGACAAGCCCTCATTTCCCGATTTTCTGGCGCGGGTGAAAGAGGCGAAGCAATCAGGTTTTGCGGTGGATCGCGGCACGATGTTCCGCGGCGTCACGCTGGTGTCGGTGCCGGTTCTGTCACCGTCCTGGGAGCTGCTGCTGATCCTCACCGCGGCGGGCCATTCACACGATCTCGGCGACGACGCAGTCGGAGCGCTGAGCCGCGCGCTGCAATCCGCGGCGGGCCGGCTCTCGGACAGCTTGCCGTTGCTGCGGCTCGGATGACCCCATTTGGATGGGCTCGCACAGCACAGGTGGCCGCCAGACCAAGGAGGAGAGCATGGTTGCGTTGCAAGCGGTCTCGCTCGAAGCTCGAACGAAGACGCACCTAGATTTTGACGCGATCGTCATCGGTGCCGGCGTCTCGGGCCTCTACCAGCTCTACCGGCTGCGCGAGCTCGGTCTGCGGGTGCGGGTGTTCGAGGCCGGCAGCGGCGTCGGCGGCACCTGGTACTGGAACCGCTATCCCGGCGCGCGCTTCGACTCGGAAAGTTGGACCTACGGCTATTCCTTCTCGCAGGAACTTCTCAGGGAGTGGAATTGGCAAGAGCATTTTGCCCCCCAGCCGGAGACCGAACGCTATCTCAATCTCGTCGCCGACAAGTTCGATCTGCGCCGCCACATCCAGTTCGAGAGCCGCGTCGCCTCTGCCCACTACCAGGAGGAAACGCGCAGCTGGGACATCGTACTGGAAGACGGAAGGCGCTATTCGACGCGTTTTTTGCTCACGGCCATCGGCATCCTCTCTGCGCCGACGATGCCGAACATTCCCGGCGTCGGCACCTTCAAGGGTGAGGCCTGCCACACGCATGCCTGGCCCAAGGATGGGGTCGATTTCGCCGGCAAGCGCGTGGGGATCATCGGTACCGGCGCGACCGCCGTGCAGGCCATTCAGGAAATCGCCAAGACCGTCGGCCATCTCACCGTATTCCAGCGCACCCCCAATTGGTGCGCGCCGCTGCATAACGGCAAGATTTACGAGGCCGAGATGAACGATATCCGGGCGCACTACCAAGAGATCTTCGCGCTCTGCAGCACCTCGCCGGGCTGCTACATCCACGCTCCGGACCCACGATCGACCCTGGAAGTGACACAAGAAGAACGGGAAGCCTTCTGGGAGAAGCTGTACGCCGAGCCGGGTTTCGGCATCTGGATGGGCAATTTCAGCGACATGCTGACGAACCGCGAGGCAAACGCGCTGGCCTCAGACTTTATCGCGCGCAAGATTCGCCAGCGCGTCAAAGACCCCGTGGTCGCCGAAAAGTTGATCCCGAAGAACCATGGCCTCGGGACCCGCCGCGTGCCGCTCGAAACGGGGTATTACGAGGTCTACAATCAGCCCAATGTCGAACTCGTCGACATCAACGAGACGCCGATCGAGCGCATCACCCCGAATGGCATCAAGACCAGCGACCGCGAGCACGAGTTCGACATCATCATCTACGCGACCGGGTTCGATGCGATCACCGGCGCCTTCGACCGGATCGATATTCGCGGTGTCGATGGCGTGCGGCTGAAGGATCTGTGGCAAGACGGGCCGCAGACCTATCTCGGCGTCCTGGTCGAAGGCTTTCCCAATTTGCTGATGGTGATGGGCCCGCATGCGGGGCTCGGCAATTTCACACGTACCGCGGAGTACAGCGTCGAGTGGGTCAGCGGCTTGATCCAGTTCGCCACCGAGCGCGGCCTGACGCGGGTCGAGGCCACCGCCGCCGGCATCGCCGAATGGACCGACCATGTCCTGGCCCTGGGTGAGGGTCAGCTGATGAACGAGATCAGCTCGTGGATGACCGGCGTCAACCGCAATGTCGAGGGAAAGCAAAAGCCCAGGATCATGCGTTACAGCGGCGGCCATCCCGCCTATCGCGAGCATTGCGACGCGGTCGCGGTGGACGGATATCGCGAACTGGCGCTCGCCTAGCTGGGCGAGCGCCAGTGGCGGACGAGTCCTTGCCCGCAAGCGACACAAGGCATCACGCACGAACGGAAGGAGCACCCGATGGACGTTGGCATGATGATGGTGTTCGCCAGCTACGGCTGGGAGAACTGCTCCGACGCTCGCGTGTGGGAGGAGGAAATTCGCCTCGCGCGGCTCGCCGCCGATCTTGGCTTCGACTGCCTGTGGTCGGCCGAGCATCATTTCAACGACTACTCGTTCGTGCCCGACAACCTTCAGCTGATGTCGTATCTCACGGCGGCCTGTCCGGACATCGACCTGGGTACCGCCGCCGTCATCGTCCCTTGGCATGACCCGCTACGGGTCGCGGAGCAGGCGGCAGTGCTCGACCTGCTGAGCAAGGGCCGACTGCGCCTCGGGCTCGGCCGCGGCTTGGCGCGGCGTGAGTTTGCCGCCTTCCGCATGAGCATGGACGAGTCGCGCGAGCGCTTCGACGAAGCGGCGCCGATGATCGTCAACGCGCTGAAGGCCGGGTTTATCGAAGGCGACGGCAAATTCTACAAGCAGCCGCGTACCGAGATCCGCCCGCGGCCGCAGCATTCCTTCGACGGACGCATCTACGCGGTGGCGTCGAGTGAAGATTCCGTCGTTTCCGCCGCCAAGCTCGGCGCGCATATGGTCATGTTCGCCGACCGCCCGTGGGAGATGCGGCTGCCGGTCATCGAACGCGGGCGTGAGCTCCACCACCAAATCCACAGTACCGTGGCGCCTTGCGTGATGCTGACCGAGTTTGTCGTCTGCGGTCCCAATCTCGCCGCCTGCGAGGACGAGGCACGGCAGTACCAGGGCAAGTTCGTCGAGAGCAATTTCTACCACTACGAATTCCTCGGCGAGCACTTCAAGACCGTGAAGGGCTACGACGCCTATCAGCAAAAGGCCGAAATCGCCCGCAAAGGCGGCCTCGAAGGCGCGGTCGCCGGCTTTATGAAAGCGGCCAGTTGGGGCACGCCCGACAAAATCCTGCGCGGGCTCGAAGAGCGCCGGGAACTCCTTGGCGATTTCGAGCTCAACGTGGCCTTCCGTTTCGGGGGCACGCCCTATGACGTTTGCGAGCGCGGCCTCAGGCTGTTTGCCAAGGAAGTGTTGCCGGTTCTCAAGGCCCGACCGGCGGCCAAGGTTCAAGCCGCGGCTGAATGAGACGCCCTCCGGCAAAAGTCTGATTGGTGGGAGACCCGAAATGTCGGCACATACCCCGGAACACGGCAGATTTGACGCGATCATCGTGGGCGCCGGAGTCGGCGGCCTCTACGCGATCCATCGCCTGCGAAAGCTCGGCCTCAACGTGCGCGCCTTCGAAGCCGGTGACGGGGTGGGCGGCACCTGGTACTGGAACCGCTATCCGGGGTGCCGCTGCGACGTCGAAAGCTTGGAATACTCGTATTCGTTCTCCGACGAGCTGCAGCAGGAATGGCACTGGCCCGAGCGTTACGGCACGCAACCCGAAATCCTGCGCTACATCAATCATGTGGCCGACCGGTTCGACCTCCGGCGCGACATCGAGTTCAATACCCGGGTCAAGGAAGCCGTGTTCGACGGCAAGACCAACACCTGGACGGTCAAGACCGACACCGGCAAGACCGCGACCGCTCGCTATTGCATCATGGCGACGGGCAATCTCTCGACGCCGCGCAAGCCGAACATCGCCGGATTGGAGAGCTTCAAGGGCAGGTGGTACCACACCGGTCTATGGCCCCATGAAGGGGTCGATTTCAGCGGATTGCGGGTGGGCGTGATCGGCACCGGCTCGTCCGGCGTCCAGTCGGTTCCCATCATCGCAAAGCAGGCGGAGCATCTTTACGTCTTCCAGCGGACGGCCAATTTCAGCCTGCCCGCGCGCAACGTTCCGATGCCTCCCGACAAGGAGCGCGCGCACAAGGCCGAGTATCCCAAGCGCCGCCGCGCCGCCTACGACACGCCGTTCGGGATCGCGGGACATCCGCCGCCCGTAAAGTCGGCGCTTGATGCGACCGAAGCAGAGCGGCTTGGCGACTACGAGGCGAAATGGGCCGAAGGCGGGAGCATCAGCTTTCTGTATTCGTACACGGATCTGCTGCTTAGCAAGGAGTCCAACGACACGGCGTCGGAATTTGTCCGCGGGAAAATCCGCGCCACGGTCAAGGACCCCAAGACCGCCGAATTGCTGTGCCCCAACAACCATCCGATCGGCACCAAGCGGCTCATTCTCGATACCGACTATTACGAGACGTACAACCGCGACAACGTCACCTTGGTCGATATCAGAAGCAAGCCGATCGAGGAAATCACGCCGGCCGGGTTACGCACGGAGGATGCCGAGTACGCGCTCGACGCGATCGTCTTTGCGACCGGCTTTGACGCGATGACCGGGGCAATGAAGGAAATCGACATTCGTACCGATGCGGGACTGTCGATCCGAGCGAAGTGGGAAGACGGGCCGCGCACCTATCTCGGGATCATGATCGCCGGTTTTCCGAACCTGTTCATGATTACCGGCCCGCAAAGCCCCGGCGTCAAAAGTCAGATGATCTTGGCGTGCGAGCAGCACGTCGATTGGATCGCCGATTGCGTCCAGCATTTGCGCGACCGTGGTCTGACGGGCATCGAGGCAGAGCAGGATGCCGAGGATTCCTGGGTGCAGCACAACAACGAAGTGGCGGACCGCACTCTCTATCCCTTGGCCAACTCGTGGTATGTCGGCGCCAATATTCCCGGCAAACCGCGCGTGTTCATGCCGTATGTCGGCGGCGTCACCGCCTACAAGAAGAAGTGCGACGAAGTCGCGGCCAAGGGCTACGAAGGCTTTCGTTTGGGCCTATCCGCTGAAGCACAGCGATTTGCAGCCAACTAAGCTGCAGATGACGCGGTACTTGGCGCCGGTGGCGAAATTGGCCCGGTTTCAATCCGCGGGCAAATAGGTTTCCGACGATCCCATCTGGGGGTGTCGGCCGATGACAAATGTAGAGGGAGTGCGCGCCGTGTCAGTTTCAATCCCGACCGCGTCAACGAGTCCGTGGTGGAAGGAGCCCACCAAGGACCAGTGGTACGCCTATTTCGCCGCGTGGCTGGGATGGACTCTGGACGCGTTCGATTTCACCATTTTCCTGTTGATCATGGTAGCGATCAGCCAGGATTTCGGCGTGCCGTTCACCGCCGTGACCGTCGTGTTTACCGCCACGCTGGTGACGCGCCTGTTCGGCGCGGTGGCCTCGGGTTGGCTGGCCGATCGTCTCGGCCGCAAGGCGCCACTGATGATTTCGATCCTGTGGTATTCGATTTGCAACCTGCTGGCAGGCCTCTCGCCGAGTTTCACGTTCCTCATTGTGTTCCGGGCGCTGCTGGGCATTGGCATGGGCGCGGAATGGCCGGCCGGCGCGGCTCTGGCCATGGAATCCTGGCCCGCACGGTCCCGAGGACTGATGTCTGGCGTTCTGCAAGGCTCCTGGGGTCTTGGCTACGCGCTGTCCGCCGCGGCTTATGGTTTTCTCTACACGCCGCTGGAGGCGATGGGCAAAGGGTACGGCTGGCGCGGCATGCTGATCCTTGGGGTGCTGCCGGCGCTGGCCTGTGTGTGGATTCGCTTCTATGTGAAGGAGCCCGAGGTCTGGGCGGAGAACAAGCAGATTCAGACCAATACCCGACGCGAGGTGAAACTGCCGCTGCTCGCCATCTTCAAGCGGCAATATCTGTGGAACACGCTGACCGGATGCTTATGGATGGCTGCCAATTTCTGGGTCTACTACTCGATCTGGGCGCTGCCGGCGACCTATTTGCAGAAGGAACTGGCATGGACGCCCGCGATGGTGGCGACACCGTTGTTCTGGGGTAACCTGCTGGTGTTTGTCTCGTCCGCATTCTGGGGTGGTCTGTCGGACAGGATCGGGCGGCGGTGGGCGCTGATGATTCCGTGTACCGTCGCGATCTTCGTCACGCCGATCTATCTGACGACCAGGAGCCCGCTTGTCTTTATCTTCGGGTTCTTGCTGCAGGCCCTGATTGTCGGCGGCAAGGACACGCTGAACCCGGCCTGGTTATCTGAGCGATTCCCGACGGAAATCCGCGCCTCCGCAGCCGGCTTCGTCTATCACCAGGGAGCCATCTGGGGGGCCTTCGTCGCACCGCTCCTATCGTATTACGCAGTGGAGCGGCACATGGGCTTTGCCTGGCCGATGATGGTCTCGACCATGGTGTCGCTTGTGGTTTTGGTTATCGGGGTAGCTCTGGGACCGGAGACCAAGGGGAAGATTCTGACGTCTAATCTGGAGGTTTTTGAGAAGGAAGAGTACCCCTGACGTGCAGGACGCGCCGGAGCTTCGACTCACCGGCGTTGAGCAAGGTCCGAAAGGGGGCCAGGCTATGTAGAAACGCTGGAAGTAGTCATCATCACGGGACAATAGAATGGAGGTCGCGCTGTCCGTGAATCTTTGATGCGCGTGCAGCAAATACTGTTTGAATCAATCTTGCGCCCAGCTGGCCCGCAGAAGCGCTTTTACATAGCCTCGGGGGCAAACTTCCCCATTCCCTGATCGCCGAAGAGGCGGCAGGTCAGCGCCGAAAGCGGACCTCCGTCCGACTGAGATGCCGTGCTACGGTGTCCAATCCCTGGAGCCAACTTAGTGAGGGTAACCGCCGTCTCATACCCTATGGATGTGCGATCCGATGCTTAGAGCGAGGTGACAAGGGTCGGCTGTTCAAAACATGATCGTCAACTGCCGCTTAGCCCGAAGGGGTCCAACTTTCAACGAAGGCGCTCGAAGAGGATGACACCCGGTAGCAGGCCATCAAAGACGCATTGCACTTGGTCGAGCCGGTCGCTTCTTGCACATCTCCGCCCGCAGCTTGCGGTCGATCAGGGCCTCCCGGAAGGGCGTGTGGCATGTGTCACTGGTCCGCGCAGCGGAACTTCCTTCAGGAACCACGTCAGTACAAACCCAACTGCTCCCATTATCGTAGCATACAGGAACACCGGGTGCAGCGCCGCCGTGAACGCTAGCTGGTAAAGCGACCGGGTCGTGTTCGGCAGTGCCTGGATCGTCGCCGGAGCTGTTGCGGAGGGCAAAATTGCCGCCGCAGGGGATGCCGCGCGAAGATTGTCGACCAGACGACCAGTGAAAATCGCGCCAAACAGCGATACTCCGATCGAGCCGCCGATCGAGCGAAACAATGTTGTTCCGGAGGTCGCGACGCCGAGATTGCGGTGATCGACTGCATTCTGCGCGGCCAATACGAGCACTTGCATAACAAGGCCCAGGCCGAGCCCGAGGACAAGCATGTAAATGACCGTCACCCAAACGGCGGTATGAGTCCCGAGAGTCGCCAATAACCCTAGCCCCAGAGTCATAATCGCGGTGCCGATGATCGGAAACGGTCGGTAGCGGCCGACCCGACTAATGATCCGACCACTGCCGATGGATGTTATCAGCACACCGGCCATCATCGGGGTCAATGTCATGCCGGCCTCGGTGGGGCTAATGCCCTTCACGACCTGCAGGTACATCGGCATGAAGGTCAACGAACCGAACAGCGCCAACCCAATGATAAATCCCACCGCGCAGGCGAGCGCAAAAACACTGTTGCCGAATAAATAAAGAGGCATGATTGGTTCGGCGGCCCGGTGCTCGGCCCAGATGAAGGCGCTAAGGCTCGCCAGGGTGGCAGTGATCAATCCGATCGTCAGCGCCGAATGCCAATCCAGTGTGTCGCCAAGGCTGGTAAGCAGGATCAGCGCAGTCAGCATTATCGCGAGCAGCACCGCACCGGAGATGTCGAGGCGTGGGTGGCGCTGCGTCGGCGGTGCGCTGAAGGCATAGCCTATGATCGCCATCGCGACGAGACCAAGAGGTATATTGATGTAGAAAATCCAGCGCCAGCTCAATTGATCGACGAAGAAGCCGCCGATCAGCGGCCCAAGCACGGTCGCCAGACCGAACACCCCACCAAAAATCCCTTGGTAGCGACCGCGTTCGCGCGGTGAGAAGATGTCACCCACTACTGCCATCGTCGTCACCATTAACCCACCCCCGCCAAGCCCCTGCAAGGCGCGGAAGACAATTAGCTCGATCATCGATCGGCTGAGCCCGCAGAGGGCCGAGCCCGCGAGGAATAACAGGATCGCACTTTGCAGTACTATCTTGCGCCCGAATAAGTCGCCGAGCTTTCCGTAGAGCGGTGTCACGATCGTGGTTGTTAGAAGATAGGCTGTTACGATCCACGACAAGTGCGCGAGCTGGCCAAACTCCCCGACGATCGTCGGCAGTGCGGTCGAAACGATTGTCTGGTCGAGCGAGGCGAGGAGCATGACCAGCAGCAGTGCACCGAAAATCGCGCGGACGCGGTGGTTCTGGAACGGGCTGAGGTATGACGGCCGCGCGCCCGCGTCCGGTGAACGCTGTCGAAGTTGCATATGCGACAATCCTTCGCGTTAAATCCGGTGTGCCACCGGCACAATGACAGCAGCCTCCGCCTGCAGCCGATTCGAATGATCCGCCCCAACCGCATGTAGACGGGAGGCACGACTAACAGCGTGAACAAGGTCCCGATCGACAGCCCGCTGGCGATCACGAGCCCCATTTGAAACGGGACTCGGCGCCGGCACCGCTGGCAAGCAGGAGAGGCACGACTGTTGCGGTCAGGGTCCGGCTGGCTCAGGCGAGCGCCGCGCGTACCGCTGCCAGCCGCTCCAAGGAACCCAGGACTTTCGGCTGATCGTTTGTCAAATGGCGCACGAGAATTTCGGCGTACCCGAACTCCCCGAAGCTCCGGAACTGCTCTGCGACTTCGGCGACGGAGCCCGCGATCAGGGCTTCTGCCGGGATGCCGCGGTAGCCTCGGCGCAGCGCATCTTGCAGCACCCCCTGCGCATCGGACGACGATTCGCCGACATAGATGTCGCGCCGCAACACGATAGCGCCTGGCTGTCTGCCGTAAGCGGTACAGCGCTCGCGATAGAAATCTGCCTGCGCGCGTGCCTCCCCGCGGGTGAGGCCGGGGCTCGCGATCCAGCCCTCCGCCAGCCTCGCGGCGCGGTCGATCGCGGGCGGCGCGCTGGCGCCGATATGCACCGCGACGGGCTCGGCCGGACGCAGCGCGAGCTTTGCGTCCGCGATCTGGAAGCGCCGGGACGAGTTCACCACCTCGCCCGCCAGCAGCCGTCGGACGATGTCGAGCGCTTCCTCGAAAGCCGACGGACGGGTCCTGATGTTGGCGCCCATCGCGGCGAACCGGTCCTCGCCCCAGCCGAGGCCGCATTGCATGATGAAGGGCCCTTGCGCGATGGCGGCCAGGGTCCCGATCTGCTCGGCGACCAGCACCGGGTGCCACAATGGGAGCAGGAACAGGCACCCTGCCGGGGCCGCGCCCCATTCTGCGAGAAGGCGGCCAAGGATCGGGGTGTTTTGGTAGTACGGCGTGGGGGACACGTGCTGATCGCCGACAAACAAGGAATCGAGCCCGGCGTGGCGGGCCGCTGCGGCCCGCTCGATCATCCAGCGCGCGCCTTGACGCGGATCTTTGCTATCCGGGTGATTGCTCGTGAGCGAGATCCCGACCTTCATCGCGCCATCCTTGTCGCCGGCTCAGGTTTCGATCAGACCCGAACTCGACGACCAAGCCAAGGACATTGCGATGCGGCGCTACACCGAAGCCCTCGGGGGACAGGATATGGGCTGGTGTGGCTCGGCGCAGCCGAGGTGGGGCAGGCATTGCCCTCGAAAACCGACCGCTCAGAAAGCATCGTCCCGGAATATGGTCACGGTGCGGGCTGACCCAATCCCCATCCCTTGTGTGTGAATCAGCACTGAAATGGTACCCCACCGTCGATCGGCTTCAATGTCTTGATATCTCGCCGAAAATTTCGGTCGCGGCGGGGCCCTCATCGGCGCCGATCGGGACCCGACCATTTTATCGATTCCTAGAAATATTCGAATAGGTTGCCCCAGTTTCGGATAGGGTCCCACCTAGGCGCTGATTCACACCTCGCTAACCGGCGAGCCTATGCGCGCTCTTGGCCAAGGTCAGGACGCGGCATTCGGGTATGGCGCGCCACAAACCGGACTAGGTCAGGAAATTGCGCAGCAGCACGCATCAAAATCGCCTGACCAGTGCCGGTTGCAGCGATTCGCGAGATGAAACTAGCAGCTCGAAGTGCGGGCGCTATTAACTGGAATGCTTGGGAAAGGTAGGTCGCCGCCGATACGTCCCGACGAAGAGTCTTGACCGCAAGTGCCGCGCTGCTCAGTGCTATTGCGAGTCCGTCGCCGGTAAAGGGTGGGATGTGTCCGAGTCGATCGCCCACCGGGTAAAAGCAGTTTTCCTTCGGCGATAGCGCCCGATGAATGTGCCCGCCACGAGGGCAGACGACAGCAAGCGGCTTTTCCCAAAGGGGCGACAGGGTTTCGATCTGCTGGGCGAGTTGCAGGTTACTCGATGCTAAGAAATTGCGAAGCGGTTCCCACCCGCGCCCAATATAAGCAATCTTATTCGCCGGCAGCACCAAACACAGATTTGCGATGCCATCTTCGACCAACTCCAAGCCGGCATAGCCTTGGTCGAGAAGAAAAAGCTGTACCTGTCCGGCAAGCTGCGACCTTGCAGTGCTCGAAGGATTGAGGTGAATTTTGAGACCGACCATCGAACTATTTCTTTGATCGCTGATCCCTCGCAGGGCGCTTTTCCCGGTCGCTACGACAAGGTTGCGGCACCGAATCTCCTTGCCACCGCTACAGCGCAGGATCCAGCCAGTCTCCTCATGCGAGGCGGAGAGTACTCGCACGCCTCGCCACAGCTCGGCTCCGCCGTGCTCTGCCCGCTCGAGAATTGCTTCATCGAGCCGGAGGCGTGATAGCGATAATCCGGCAAACGGGAGCGCTACAGCGATCGCCCGGCGAGCGGTCAGCACGCAAACTTTATCGATCCGTACTGCGCCGAGAGAGCTAAGGTCGACACCCAAATGCGCCAGATGTCCTTGGGTTTCGGGGCTGATGAACTCGCCACAGACCTTATGATGAGCACCGAGCGAACGCTCGATCAGAACCACTTCGCGGCCTCCTATAGCAAGACCGCAGGCGGTTGACGCTCCGGCCGGACCGCCACCGACGACCACTACGTCTACCGACCTCACCGTAATCGCCCGATCGCGTAGCGGAACAGAAAGGATCGGATCGTCACCCCTTCTGAGGGGATTCCCGCCGCGCAAAGTTGCTTTTCCCACTCCGAGCGGGTCAGGGCACGGCGGACCGAAATCTGCCCGTCGCGAAAAACCACCGGATGCAGTGGAGAGAGCCTGCCGGCGAGGCCAATAAAGAAGTGCGGCACCGGGTGACGCTGGAGGTCGCAGATCAGCCAGCCACGTGACGCCGTTCTTTCCATCCAGGCGAGGAAATTCACAATCTCATCATTCGTCAGATGATGCGTAAAAAGGCTGCTGACGATCAGATCGACCGGCTCAGTCGACTGCAGTCGAAAAATGTCCGCCACTTGGTAATCGATCGCATAGCTTGGATCGGTAGCGTCACGAGCGCTGCGGACCGCTTGAGCATTTATGTCGACACCGCGAAGCGCGATGGTGATGCCGTAGCGGTCGGCCCAACTGCGTATAGCCCGTAGCAAATCGCCGTAGCCGCATCCGGCGTCCAACAGCTTCAAGGGCCTGTTTTCGGCGACACTCGTGACAGCTTTTCGCAGCCAACGAAGAACCGGAAGGTGTCCCAGCATAGCGCCGTTGAAGCGGGCCAGATCGCGTAAAACGCGTCTGAGCTCCTCGGGATCGAGGTTTGCCTGATCGAGCCACTCCGTCTCGCGGCTTCTCTGCGAAAAATCCCGGCACGCGAGGTCCGTATTCAGGCTGTTCAGCCTCATGAGCAAGCCGAGAAAGTCATCGCTTCCGCGGCGACACCGGGGCCGAATGCCATTGCGCATCCTTGCCCCGAATCACCGCGATCCATCATGTCACGCAGGACGAAGAGGACCGTCGCCGAAGACATATTCCCGTAGTCTCGAAGAACGCGCCGCGAGCAGGACAAGGCGTCAGCCGGAATGCCTAGCCCTCCTTCAACAGCATCGATGATGGTGCGACCGCCCGGATGAATTGCCCAAAGCGCGACGTGTTGCCGCTCCATTCCAGAGAGCAAAACAGGCAGGGTCCCTGGAAGATGATTTCGAATGACAGACGGTACCTGTCCAGAGAGGTGCATTTCGAAACCGGAAGCGCCGACCCGCCAAGTGATATAATCAGACGTATCCGGCAAAATGGCCGAGCTGAAATCGATCATCTCGAGCCCGGAAGGCTCGCCGCTTACGATGGCAGCGGCGCAACCGTCGGCAAACAGCAGGAACGAGAGAACCTGCTCAAGTTGGCTGCTTTCCTGGAAATGCAGCGAGCACAGCTCGACCGCGATGACGAGAACCCGGGCTTGTCGATCGGAGCGGACGATGTGGCGGGCGAGCCGCAGCGCAGGAATGGCAGCCGAGCACCCCATAAAACCGACAACAGTCCGCTCAACCGAAGGCGGCAAGCCCAGACATTGTAGGATTTGCAAGTCAATGCCCGGCGCAGCAAAGCCGGTGCAGCTGGCGACGATCAGATGCGAAAAATCGTTGCGCTCCAGCTCTGCCACTGCGCCATTCGCCAGCGAGAGGGCTTCGCCGTTGTAGCGGTCCATACGCCGACCGGTATCTGCAAATGCACCGCGGCGATAAAAATCCTCGGCATCTATTTCCGATGGATCGGCGCTCGGCGTCAGAACCGAGTAACGATGCTCGATCTGCGACCGGTCGGCCATTCGCCGAAACAGTCCCTTCTCGCGATCGTCGGCAAGAAGCAGCGGCGCAAACTCGACGAATTTGCGATGAAAATCATGTCGGGGTACGGCACATCCGATCTTGTTGATGTAGGCGTTATGAACCATCTGACGCTGCCAAACTCCGGTTACAGTTTCGTATTCGTCGCGACATCGCGCACTTTCCCCAATCAGCGACGTTCCAGGCGTCAGCGCGCTACTGCCCGCCGATGTTGCGATGCGCGGATCTGCGGCCCCGTTGCTCCCAGCTCGATACGGAGCACACCGGCTTTTGTGTTTGCTTTCCGCCTACCTCCAAACCGGCAGTGGTGGGTGGATCGGCAATTTCAACACCTTTCAGCGAGCACGGCCGGCTGAAACCGTTCAGCTAGCGCGGCCCCGTGAAGCTGTTCAGCTCATGGCCGATCGCGAGCTCTTGGCGACCCAGGCCGGATGGGTTCTGCTGGAGCAGTTCGCGCTGCGCCCCCATCAGGCCGGTGGCATAATTGTCCTGCATCTGCTGTTGAAGAGGACTAGTCGCCGGCGCCGATAGCGAAAGGCTCGGATTAAGGGCGTGCGCGGACAGGCCTCGCCCCGGGTTGATGGCGGCGTCCGGAGACATGCCCCGGCTCGGGTTGATGACATTCGAGGACAAGCTCCGCGTGACCGCGCGCTGCTGAGCGGATAATGGTCTGCCTGAGAGCAAAACGACCGCGACCGCAGACGCCAGAACAATCGGTGTTTTCATGGGCGTTCTCCACAATTCTCAGGGAGACCAGCGCAAACCGGCGCTGCTCATTAGGAGCTCAGCCGCGCGAGCACGATTTCGTGACTAGGTGACACGCTGATCTCCCGGACATGAATTCGCTGTTAAGGCGTAAACGGGACCATGCTGCCGGACGACCGTCACATGGGGTGGAACCGGATCCGCAGACTCGGGGACCAGTGGTCACCAAACTGCGCATCTTTCACATGATCCTTTGTCTGTGACAGCCGGACGCGGCTCTTAAACCTTCAATGTGTTGCTGAACCGCCCAGATAAAATCTGGATTTCTTGCATTTGGTGCTGAGAGGAAATCAGCAATGCGCCGCGCTGATCTTGCCGATCTGACCGCGTTCGTTGCCGTCGCCAACAACCTCAGCTTCCGGGCGGGGGCATCGTGTCTAGGCGTTACGCCCTCCGCGCTCAGTCATACGATACGGCAGCTCGAGGTGCGTCTCGGGGTTCGACTGCTGAACCGCACGACCCGGAGTGTTTCGCTCACCGATGCGGGCCTGCGTCTGCTCGACCGGCTTCGCCCGGCCGTTGACCAGATCTCTCGGGCGCTGGACGACCTCAAAAGCGAGCAAGGGCATCCCTTCGGGCGGCTGCGCCTCTATGTGAGCCATTTCGCCGGCGCGGCGGTCATCGCTCCCGTCTGGGCGCGTTTTTTATCGACCTTCCCCGACGTCCAGCTCGAAGTCCAGGCTAACGAGGTGCCTCTCGACATCGTCGCGAAGGGGTTCGATGCCGGGATCGGCCCAAAATACCAAGCGGCAGGGAACATGATCGCCGTTCGGGTGATGGGCCCCATGAGCGTTACCGTGGTTGGCGCGCCGGCCTACTTCGCGCGGCGGCGCCCGCCGCGCACGCCCGATGATCTCGCCCACCACAGCTGCGTTCAATACCGCTTGGCGGGGGACGGCGCTGTATTCGAGTGGGCGTTCAAGCGGGGCGGCACGTCACGGCAGATCTCGGTGGATGGCCGGGTCATCGTCAACGACCCGGATCTGGCAATGCGCGCGGCGGTCGACGGGTTGGGAATCGCATACACTGTCGAAACTCTCGCCGACCCTTTCGTGCGCTCAGGGCAACTGGTTCGCGTGCTAGAGGACTGGTCGCCCTCCTTCGATGGGCTCTTCCTTTATTATCCCGGTCACCGACAAGTGCCGGTCGCGCTGCGCGCCCTGATAGACATGCTCCGCACTTTCCGCGGGTCGACATCCGCCAAAGGGGCGCTCCAAAACCCCTTCGCTGCCGAGTGAGCCCGCCGAGCGTCGCGATAGCGGTTCGTGCCTCTGTGCGAACGCCTTCCGACGCCATTCCATTCATGAAAGTCTTTCATCTCCAAATCAAATTCGGAGCGATTGAGAAGCATCCGATCCGCCCGCATATGCCGCTGCGAACTTGCGGACCGGGCACCGAGATCATTGGTGGGTATCCCGGATGTCTCCCCTTAACCCGGAGCATTCAAGCATGTCGAAATACGATAATGATCACCTTTGCAGCCTTCGCGAGACGCTACTGGACCATCCCCTTTACGCGGACGTCGTTTCCGTCACCGATCTCAGGCGATTTATGGAAGATCACGTCTTTGCGGTCTGGGATTTTATGTCACTCCTGAAGCGGCTCCAGCAGGACATGACGTGCATCAGAGTGCCGTGGTTCCCATCGGACAACACACGGGCCGCGCGCCTAATCAATGATATCGTGATCGGTGAGGAGACGGATGTCGGTCCCGACGGCTCCTATGTCAGCCATCTCGATCTCTACCTGCGGGCCATGGCGGACGTCGGGGCCAGCACCTTCCAATTTGAAAGGTTCCGCACGCTGGCGCTGCTCGGCGTCCCGGTCGAAGTCGCCCTGATGCGGATCGGTGCGTCGTCCCATGTGCAAGCCTTTGTTGCGCACACGATGACGCTGGCCAATTCAGGCTCTACGGAAGAGGTCTTAGCGGCGTTCTTCTACGGCCGCGAAGACATCATCCCGGAGATGTTCCGTCGGCTTCTCTCCACACTCCATGACGCGAAGCACGACAACGAGCACCTGCGTCATTTTATCTATTATATCGATCGCCACATCGAACTCGATGGCGATAGTCACGGCCCCAAGGGACGCGAATTGCTCGAAGATCTGCTCGCGGACTCGCCACATAGGGCCGAACGGGCTCTGCATGCTGCGTGCGGCAGTATAGAAAGTCGGATCGGCCTTTGGAACGGCACATTGAGCAAGATCCGCAACAGCCGCGGCGTGCAGCGCCGATACGCCGGACCTGAAACGGTCAGCGCGGTCCAGCAGGCTCGCCAAGTGTGGAGCGGCGTGACGACGGAAAATTAAGCCACGAGACGATCGAGGCCGACCTTGCGCAGTGGGAGATCGTGCTCGCGTCGATGATGGGAAAGGCTTAGCCGAACGGCGCGCGCTTGCTCAGGGCAGCTGCGTAGCAAGCGCCGTTCGGCGAGTACGCCGGCATGCGACGGTTTGACGGCTTTGTCACGGTAACGAGCGTTGGCTTGGAAGGGCAGGGGGCGGAGTTGGACCTGACGCTGCCGCGACGACGTCTTGCCATTGCGCTGCCGCTTCGGCTCTGAAGATCCGCAGGGTCGATCGGGAGACGAGATGGCGCTGGAGGTTGAAATTGTTGTGGACGGCAGCGTGCATATTGAGAAAGCGCTGGGCAGAAGCAGCCGACTTGAACCTCTGCAATTTCCGCTCTCGTCGTCGCACGGCTTGGTGGGAATTCTCGGCGCGATTGTTCGCCCGCAATCCTTGCTCATGAGGACAGGTCAGGCGCAGGTGCCGGAAAGCCGCTCCGTAGGAGCCGAGCTTGTCGGTCGTCAGCAATTTTGGCGCGAAGCCTCGTTTCCTGAGCAGCTTGCGCATCAATCGGAGTGCCGCGCGCTTGTCGCGGCGGCGCTGCACCAGCATATCGAGAACCTCACCCTCGTGATCGACGGCGCGCCACAGGTACATCCGTTTGGCGATGCGAACTACCATCTCGTCGAGGTGCCATCGATCGCTCGGGCGCGGGCGGGAGCGTCGGAGCCTGCGGGCAAACCCGGGCCCGAACTTCAAAACCCACCGCCGCACCGTTTCGTAGGAA
>Ga0209380_10000743_pt1 | contig 23076 bp, 12 predicted proteins | sample HubBroMetageWFT6_FD_188347 | JGI IMG/M metagenome (GOLD analysis project Ga0209380, IMG submission 188347) | Warmed and freeze-thawed soil microbial communities from the Hubbard Brook experimental Forest, New Hampshire - Hubbard Brook CCASE Soil... | ecosystem: Environmental > Terrestrial >... | reverse complement strand
GGCAGAACTCGGCTCTCGCCTTCCCGGTGATTGACGCGAACCACCAAAGTTGCATCCGTTCCGGCATGCTCTATCGTCAGTTGGATCGGTTGGACAAGCCTCCCACCTTTATTTGCCAACGCGCGAATTGGGATGGCAAAGGTCGACTTCTCCGTCAAGGCTTGATCTTGGCCTACAAGTGAAATCCGAGGACTCACCCAAGCAAGACCGACTGAAGCCGCAATCCCCTTTATGACTTTGCGTCTGTCGATACTTGGCAAGAAATTTCCTTTCTGACCAGTGCGAACAAACCCGAACGAGCGTCACGCAGGCCTAGTGATACTCCCCCTGGAAATCCCCTTCATTCGGTTCGGCTCCGGTTGGGCGAAAATCCTACGGGGATAATGCTCGAATGTCAATATAACACTCGTCTATAACGATCAGAAATGATATTCTCGCGCACTGATCGTGTTCAGATCGAGCAGGATAACTTCTGCCCCTAGGTCTGACTCTCTGCCGGGACGGTCAGATCGAACGGGGCGCCGACGAACTGCACAAAGCGCTCGAGCTTAACCCCGAGGATCGGACGCCGCGAAAGCCTTGGAAATGATTCGGGCGCGATGAACCAGACCAGCGGCCGAAGACAGCAGCGGAAGACAGCTGCGGCTGGACACGCCGCCGCAAGTAGCTAAATTTAGTACCACAAAGTCGCTAGTGTAGTGTGTCATGCTAAGTGCCGCTATGAAGGGAAATACACTCACATTAAACTCTTTCAACGATACAGGTCGTTCAACCCCGATTTCGCGGGATCGGAGAAGGTTTTTAGGCGGTATCGCGGCATCGTGTGCGGGACTTGCGGGCACCGCGATCGCATCCTCCAACCCGCTGCCTCGGTCCCCTGCTGCCGCTCAGGCAGCGCTGCATGAGCCGCAACCGCCCTGCGGGCGAAGCAAGGTTCTGGCCTCGGACGAAGCGACCGTGGTCGAGACCAGTGCCGGGAAGATCCGGGGATTCAAGCGAAACGGCATTTATATCTTCAAGGGTGTTCCCTACGGCGCATCGACTTCAGGTGCAAACCGCTTCATGCCCCCGGCGAGTCCGGAGCCTTGGAGCGGAATTCGCAACTCATTGCAGTATGGTCGGGTGTGTCCTAGCCAGGATTCCGCTTACTTCGACACCGATGGGAAGAATCTCGCGAATACGGACGAAGATGCATTCGTACTCCATCGTGGTGCAGCTGCCACTGTACCGGGTGAGGATTGCCTACGCCTCAATCTGTGGACACCTGAGATCAATGGCTCCCACAAACGCCCAGTAATGGTTTACATGCATGGTGGCGGCTTTTCCGGCGGCAGCGGTCACGATCTCCTTTCCTATGATGGCGAAAACCTTGCGCGAAATCACGACGTTGTTGTGATGACTCATAATCACCGGCTGAACGTGTATGGCTATTTGAACCTTCAACAACTGGGAGGCGAAGAATTTGCCAGCTCTGCCAACGTGGGCCTGCTCGATCTCGTAGCTGTGCTAGCGTGGGTCCGCGAAAACGTTGCGACATTCGGGGGCGACCCAGGTTGCGTAACGATCTTCGGTCAATCTGGTGGTGGCGGAAAAGTCCTTGCGCTTATGGCAATGCCGGCAGCTAAAGGCCTATTTCATCGCGCCATTGTGCAGAGCGGACCTTTCCTAAAATCGCTGTCTCCGGCTTACTCGGATCAATTAGCTGAGCTGATACTTGCAGAACTGGATCTATCGAAGTCGCGGGTGAGAGAGCTGCAATCAGTTCCCGTTAATCGTCTCTCGGGGGCGGCCGCGGAAGCAATGAAGAAAATGCCTTCGCACCGGTCCTCGATTCGCCGAGTGTACGGTGAGAATAACTGGGGCCCGACAGTCGATGGCCGCATACTTCCTCGTCACCCATTTGATCCAGGTGCTCCCGAAATATCGGCGGATGTCCCGCTGCTCACCGGGTCAAATCTTCACGAATTCGTGAATGGGTTGGATCGACCCAAGGTGCAAGCAATGCAGATGGACGAGCTTCACCGACTCGTGAGTCAGGAATTTGGCGAGCGCAGCAAAGAAATCATCGATGATTACAGGCGTGATTATCCTCGAGCAACTCCGTTTGATTTATATGCCACCATCGCCGCATCTTCTCTTCGCCGTCCTGCGTGTGAGCAGGCAACCAGAAAGGCTGCTTTGGGCAGGGCCTCAGCCTACTGTTATATCTATGCTTGGCGCACTCCGGTACTGGACGGACGTCCCGGCCCATTTCACGCCGCTGAAATTGCCTTTACTTTCGACAATGCTCAACTCTGTGATCACCATAGTGGAGGCAGCGCCGAGGCAATCGTCTTATCAAGACAAGTCAGTACTGCTTGGGTGAGTTTTGCCCGAACCGGCAATCCTAATCACGCTGACTTGCCACACTGGCCGAAATATACCTCGGAACTCCGACCAACGATGCAGTTCGACACGCCATGCGAAGTGCGCAACGACCCGGAGAGCCAGGGACTAAAGCTGATCGCAGAATCGCCGCTGCTATAGCATCAATTGTCCGCCGTTTACTTCAATCGATTCGCCACCCACATAGCTGGCAGCATCCGACGCAATGAACACGATGACCTTCGCACATTCCATCGCGCTGCCCACGCGACCGAGAGGAATCATCTTTGCAAAAGTTCTCATTGATTCTGGAGTCGAAAAAACCTCGTGAAAAGGAGTATCAATTACTCCGGCGTTCACGCAATTTACCCTGATACCGTGCGGGGCGAGCTCCTTCGCCAGAGACTTTGTCAAGGTAATAACGCCTGCCTTAGCAGCGGAGTACGCACCAGACCCAGGGCCACCGCCGTTTCTTGCAGCGATCGAACCTATGTTGACGATCGACCCCGTTCCCCACTCGGCCACTGCATTCCCCCACGATCTGCGACATCAGGAATACGCTCCGCAGGTTCAGATTGATAACCGCGTCCCAGCTTGCCGCTGATTGCGTCACCCAGGCTGCCACGAACGAGCCTGTTGCATCAGCGTGTCCTACCCCACAGAAACATGTACACGACTTCGATCTTCTCATCCACACGAGCTTCTTATCGCTCTCGTCGGATCCGGCGACCCAACGCAATTTCATCAGTCTTTGCGGTCTAGGTGCCGTGCGAGCCCCTCGATTAGACCGAAGAAAGCACCCCGGAAGGAACTCTCGCTGATGTTCCCCATTGGAAGTTCGGCTCCGATCCCATAACGAACTCCAATATTCCGCCAGACGTGATCTCCGCATGGGTAATCCACGCCCGCTGTAGCGGTTTTCCGTTCAACTGTGCCGATTGGATATAGCAGTTTGCGGAAGAGTTTCCGTGCGCGACGATCACGAAAGTTGTGCCTTTGTGCCATCTGGAGTCCAGCTGAATGACTGCCTTGCCGAAAAGCGGACTTCCCAAAACGTAGACGTTGTCTCCGGGGCAGACGGGGTAAAACCCAAGAGCGCTGATCACGTACCAGGCAGACATCTGGCCAACGTCGTCGTTACCGCAAATCCCATTGACTTCTGCATGATAGGCCTGCTCGAGAATACGACGAACCCATTTTTGCGTAAGCCACGGCTGACCGGCATACACAAACAGACACGGAACATGATGCACGGGTTCGTTGGAATGGTTATAGTATGGATTCCAACCGAAAGTGTTGGGCGTTTTTTCAAACATATCTTCCAGTGTGGCGACGAAGCGATCTTTTCCCATCAACTCGATTAGGCCATAAATGTCATGCGGCACAAACCAAGTTTGCTGCAGGGGATTGCTCTCGGTGCATCCCTGGCCGAATGCAGTTTCGCCCAGCCATTCCAACCTCCGACCGCTGCGCTCTTTGGCCCGCATGAATCCGACCTCACGGTCGTAGATGTTTCGGTAATTGCGGGCCCGCGCACCGAATAGCTTCGCATCGTCATTGTTCCCGAGATACTCGGCGAGGCGGCCTACGCACCAATCGTAGTAACTATTGTCGAGCGTCCAGGAAACTTGATCTGGCACGTAGCCATTTTCCAGATAGAAGTCGTTGTCCGGCCGATTTGTCGCAGCCCCGGTACCCGCCGCAGTCTGCCTGCACACTGCATAGGCTTTATGAATGTCGAACTTTCGGATCCCTTTTGCATACGCATCGAGAATAATGGAGATTCCTGGATCGCCGTCCATGCAGCCGCTATAGGCGTTCATGATTTCCCAGCGTTCCAAATAACCTCGGCCGCTGCGCTCGGCAAGCTCGACGAGGGTGTTGATTTCATCATTGATCAGTTCGGGCTGCAGGATAGTCATCAGCGGAAATTCAGCGCGGTACACATCCCAACCGCTGAAAATCGTGCGGTAGGTGTACTCAGTCGAGGAATGGGTCTTCTTATCCGCCCCCACGTATTTCCCGTCCACATCACGGACGTCGCGAGGATCGATCATCGTGTGGTAAAGCGCAGTGTTGAAAATTTTACGCTGAGTCTCTGTGGCGCCTTCAATGGTGATGCAGGAAAGAGCCTTATTCCATAAGGACCAAGCGCTCCCGCGCACCCGCCCGAAGTTCCAATCAGGTATGTCTTGGTTTAGGTTGCCACGCGCGCCTTCCATGCTCACATAGGAAATCCCAGTCTTTGTTAACACCTGCTGGTTTTCGCGGGTGGGAAACTGAGTAAAGAAAACGAGATGTCTTCCCTCCTGCTCGGTGAAGTTGGGCATCACACGGCCATTCTTGACTCGGTCGTAGTAGTCGTCAGTCGAGAAATAATCGCCGACTAGTCCGCTGGGTCCTTGGAGGCGGCCATCAGGCAAATTAATGCTGGCAAGGCCGAACTCATGGAGCGGTATGGAGAATTCCGTACGGAAGTAGAGCGTGTACTCGACTTGACCGTCTCCGTTACCCCAGCCGCCGTCCCTAGGCGTGCAGTGCACCCAGCCCTCGATAGCATTCTTACCGGTGACTTTGACATATTGACGCGTGGAGGTTCCTCCAATACGACGCGACAGATCCACCAGAATGCGGGACTCCGTCGATTGCGGGAACGTAAACCGCAGGATTCCGGCATGCGGCGCCGCGCTCAGCTCCGCGCGTATCTTATAACGTGCTAGCGTAACCGCGTAGTAACCGGCTTGTGCTACTTCCGTGGAGTGACTGAACTCGGAACGCCAACCCTCATCTGGAGATTGTCGACGGCCAGGAGCGAATCGAACAGGGCCTGTCGTGGCCATAGTCAGCAGATTCCCGAAGTCGCCATACCATCCCACTCCGCTCATATGCGTGAAGCTGAAACCCTCGATGGTCTTGTGCTCATATGAGTAACCCGGAGCGTTGTCTCCGCCGGTGATAGTATCGGGACTCAGTTGCACCAAGCCAAGAGGAGTAGTAGGCCCGGGAAAGGTCTTGCCCTCCCCGAGTTTCTGACTAGTGCTCGCACCAATCAACGGATTGACCCATTCGGCAGCTTGGTGAGTCTCCCCAAAGAGGGGACGCACCCAAACCGATGCTGCGGCAGCGGCAGATAATCCTGCGAATCTTCGCCGGGTCATTTTCAGGGGCATCGAGAGATCGCCTTCCTTTGGCCAGGTTCGAGAACGGTTGAATCTGTTTCACTCTTACCAAGTATTAGTATTCCTGCCGCCGACCTAATTTGTCCCACGTTTGTGCCAACGAGAGGCTTAATGCTACCAGCCGCAGGAAGAGGGTGTTGCATTGGCGCCAGAATGGTCTCGACAGGTGCAGCCGTCCTATCCATGATTGCGGCGGCGATGATGCGTCTTTCGGGCAGCTTCAGTCGCTGCGCCAGAAAGACGATCCGCTGGAATTTTCGGTAGGTCGTTGGCCTGTCCTCTCGCCAGTCTGCTGACGATGTATTCGACGATCTACGGAAACGTGTTCGGCAATGTCGCCCCGGGGCAATTCCTGAGTGGATTGAAGCTAGACCTGGGTAACGTCAATACCGAGTTTTTCGAAGGGCGCAACCGCTGAAGCGGCTGCCCCAATATCGGTAATCAATTTGTCTATACCCTTTGTTGGGCAGAGGAGATACTTGCTGACAGAACCGAGCTTGCTGTGATCAGCTACCACAACCTTCATTTTGGCGTGTTGCGCAAGTTTGCGCAGGACTTCGGCTTCGGAGGAATTCGTGCAAGTGAGGCCTTGTTTTGCATGAATGCCGTCGACACCGATGAACATGATATCGGAGAAGAGCGTCTCGGCCGCGGTGTTTGCGATCGCGCCCACAAGAGTGAACCAACTTCCACGGAGATGCCCTCCCGTCACGATCACTTCGATATCTTTCCGATTACTCAACTCCATCGCCACATTCACGGTATTCGTGATAATGGAGATGTCGGTAAGCACTTTAAGACTTCGGACCACTTCGGTCGTCGTGGTGCCGCCGGTCAACGCTACCATTTGTCCCTTGCTGACGAGTTTAGCCGCCGCGAGACCGATGCGACGCTTTTCTTCGGCAAAACTGCTCACCCTGTCCTGGAAGGAACTGTCATTCCGAAAAGGCTCATAGAAGAGTGGGCCAATCCGCACGGCGCCGCCGCGGGTGCGCTTGAGCAAAGATCGGCTTTCGAGGTCCTCCAAATCTCGGCGAATGGTGGCGATGGATGCGCCAAGCGTCGTGCAAAGCTCGTCAATTGCGACAGCGCCGGTCTCCTGCAACCGCTGAATGATGTACTCCTGGCGTGCAATCAGGTTGTCAGTTTTTGGCGGCATATTGCCTAGCCTACAAGATCAATTCCGTCAGTATGCGAAACAGTTCCGCGTAATGATTGAACGATCAGATTATACGGTTGATTATCGAGATTGGATCACAAAATGTGATACGATTCGACGCCGGAATGTCACCCCAACGAAACCGCTGGGTTGGTCACGCCGAAATTAATGGTCCGAAGTTGAAGTTCCTCCAAGCAGCGGAAGGAAAGCCGATCAATGAGCGCTACGTCGACGGGGATCGCAACCCTGATCGTGGCCGGCGTTACAAACGCCAGCTTCACGGTGCCAATGAAATATACTCGCAAATGGGCTTGGGAAAACACCTGGTTAGTCTGGACGGGTTTCGCGCTCGTAATTCTGCCCCTTGCGGTCACTTTCGTGACCATTCCAAATCTATCAGTGGTTTACCGTTCAGCCCCGCTGGACACAATTCTCGAAGTCTGTGGATTTGGTGCGGGGTGGGGAGTAGCGCAGGTCTTTTTCGGCCTTGCGGTCGACATGGTTGGGATTACGCTCGCATTCTCTATCGTTTTGGGAATCTCTGCGGCTGTGGGCAGCCTGGTCCCAATGGTTTCTCTGCATCGAGAACACCTCACGAGCGCAGCAGGGTATGCGGTGGTGGGCGCAAATGCTTTGGTCCTATTGGGGGTGGCGCTCTGTGCTGCCGCTGGAAAAATACGAGAGGGACCGAGCACGCGGTCGGCTTCGTCGCAAAAAAGGACATCGCAAGGACTACTGCTTTCTATTTTGTGCGGCCTTTTGGCATCCTTCATGAATTTCGGAGTCGCCTTCGGAACGCCATTAGCTCGGGCCGCCCGCTCCTTTGGCGCAAACGACATTAACGCCATCAATGCGATTTGGTTGCCGCTCACGCTTTCCGGCGCCGTTCCGAATGTCCTGTACTGTGCTTGGTTGATGAAACGAAACGGCTCCGGACATAGGTATCGAGTGGGGCGTTCCCACTGGATGCTGGTCGCGATCATGGCCGTCCTCTGGTTCGGAAGCACCTTACTTTATGGACTGGCGGCTAGCCAAATGGGGGCTTGGGGGCCGATTCTTGGATGGCCATTATTCATGTCACTGATCGTGATAACCGCAACGGTGCTCGGCATGCTTACGGGCGAATGGAAGGGTTGTGGACCACTTCCTATTCGCATCCAGTGGACGGGCGTGACCGTGCTTGTACTGGCGATCTTTATCCTGGCGGACTGGAGCCGTCATCTGCAGTAATTCCATAGCGAGTAGAGCTTCAGAGTCCGGGCTCAAGAAGTTCTTAGAAGTGGAGTCCTAGCTATGCTGTTGCAGACTGCGCAGGGGGACGTAAGCTACGCACTGCGCCAACTGCGTAAGTCGCCGGGATTTGCCTTCATCGCTGTGCTGCGTCCCTTACCATTTGCCGATCCTGCAACCCTGGTGGCACTCGGCCACGTCGCGGATGGAGCCGAATCGAATGGCGCGCCCAATGTCTCGGCTTCTCAGTTAATCACCCTATTTCCGTGACACTCGCGCCTTCGACCGGCTTTGAGCTCTCCGGCGTCGCCGAGCCCGCACATATCTACGCTTCGCGCTCTATCACCTGTTCGGAGTTAGACCACGCGTTGCGGACGAACAAACGCCTTGATCGTTCCACAGCGCTTTCCGAAGGATCGCCCGGCCGGCGAGATGGTGTATTGGCCTACCGACGCGGGCACAATGAGGGTTTCAGCATAATGGACCACAAACGGATCGAAGGCTCCTGCTGGACTCTCCACTAGCGCTTCTTCTCCCTCAATGAGATTGAGCACATTGACGGTCGCGAGCGTATGGTGAGGCGTCAAACCCGTAAACCAGTGCCTCCGTGTTTCAATGAATTCCAATTCGTGAAGTCCTGTGCGCTCCTCTCGCCAACCGGGGCCTTCGCTCATTTGTTCAATCCGGTTGATCAGATTCTGCCTGACCCAATCCGTGTCGCGGTTCCAAACGATGTTCGCCAACCCGTGATCGAGATGAATCGGTCTTGGCAGACCGTCCAAGCCGAGCCGCCCCCAGTCCCACAACTTGAACGTGAAAATATATGGGGTTGCACTTATCTCAAGAACCATGCTGTTTCTGCCCGAGCAATGGATGGTGCCCGCCGGAATCAGGAAATGGTCGTGCTTTCTGGCCGGGAAGCGGTTTACGTATTTTTCGGCACTGAACGACACACCGTTGTGGTGAGCTGTTTTCAACTCGTGGATCATTCCCTCTCGGTCGATATGAGTCTTAAGACCGAGGTATACGCTGCCGTCGTCGCCACCATCGAGCAAGTAGTAGCTCTCGTCCTGTGTGTACTGCATGCCGAAGTGTTCACGGATGAATTGCGTTTTCGGATGAACCTGCAGCGAAAGATTTCCACCACCCATTGTGTCTAGGAAATCGAAACGAATCGGGAACTCGGCCCCGAATCTCGAAAACACCTCGTCGCCCAGTAGCTCGCGCGGATAGAGAAGCGTGAGGTTCATGGCTGGAATCTCGACGCGTGTCCCTCCGAAACCAAGCAGCAAGCTGTTTTCCTCGGGTACGCAGTCGAAACACCAGGCGTAATTCGGCATCCCTTTGGGAAGGCCACAAACCTCCTCCATCCAATGGCCGCCCCACGGTCCGGGATCGAAATAGGGAACCACCCGAAAGGGACGACGGGCAACCTGTTTCAGTCCATCCCGCACGGCGCGGCCGGTGACGAGTTTTGGAGTGCCTCCGTTCGTGTCAAGCCAGAAATCGATCTTCTGCAACAATGACTTTTTCAAATGGTCAGCGGCACGCCAATCGACGAAAAATGCCCTCTTGTATTTCTGTCCTGGACTTTCCTGCAGATTGTCGGTGCCTAGATTTCCAATCGCATTCTGTCGTTGACGCTGCTGGATCTCCCACCGAGCCATGTCCGCATACACGAGCAGATTCGGCTCTGGCGTGAGCAGCGACGCGCCCGTGCCGACAATGACCAAAAGCCCCTGCTTCCAGTTCTTGACTTGTTCGCGTGCCTCGGCGAGCCTCCCCGTATCGAAAAAATCCGCAATTTCAAAAGAGTTCATTCGACCAAAGACTGGATCGTCGCCTAGCACGGCCGATACCAACAGCTCGATCTCGGACGGACTCTTCAACAGGTCGGACGTTGCGATCAGGCACGAGGGCCGCAGACCCTCTTCCAGAGCGCAGATGAGTACCTTCTCAAATACGCCGGGATAGCATTCGAAAGAAATGGTGCATGATTCTGACCCGGCGAAAGCTTTTAGCCGTTCCAGGATTCTGGGCCAGCCTTCCCAGGTTTCCGATTCACACCCACTCACCCTACAGATGGGGAACTTCTCGTAATTGGTCTCTCGTTGCATCGGCGATCAAAACTCCCATCCAGCATATTTCACCGAATTCAAAACCGACCGAGCGATCTCATAATGATCGAAAGATCGTACATGGTGGAGTCTTACAGTCTTTGGCAACCTCAGTTTCTATCGAAACCCCCAAACACCTGGATCAATCAACCCCGTCATTTCAGAAGTGGCCAACCCACAACTCCCGAAGCTGCGATATCCGTCGTAACGCATTTCCTTTCTATACTATACGGTTAGAAACTTGCCGCTCCTAGATAGCACCTCAGTTCTGCACTGCGGAAAACAGCGATAAGCTGTGAACCGTAGAATCGCATAATGCGCTCGATCTGACAATAAAAATCACTATTAATGATTGACAAAGCCGATATCGCTCGCATACTATTCCCGGCCAAGAAAACGAATCGTCGACATCGGGCCATTAGAGAACCAATTCTTGGGAGGATGCAGATGATCAAGAAATCGTGGCTAGCGATTGTAGTTGTTGGGTGCGTCACAATCGGCTTGCGGGCGCAAACCACCAACGGCCTCATCACAGGGGCAGTGGCCGATTCGACGGGAGCGGTCGTAGCAGGCGCGCAGGTGAGCATTGTCAACCGGGACACGGGTGTGGAGCGAACCGCCGTTTCCGATGCGAGCGGCTTATACGTCGTTCCGCAATTGGCTCCGGGGGGCTACACGCTCACGGTCATGAAGGAAGGCTTCGCCTCGGTCAAACAGAACGACATTCAACTCTTGGTCAATCAGAGTGTGACCATCGACGTCCAGCTCAAGGTCGCTTCGAGCAGTCAGACGATCGAAGTGAACACAGCGCCGCCCATGTTGAATACGACATCGTCGACACTAAGCGAAGTCATCGGACATGAGGAAACAGTTGATTTGCCCTTGAATGGGCGCGAGTTCACCCAACTTGCGCTCTTAACCCCAGGAGCCGTGCCGCAGGAAGGCGGGCAGCAATCGGGATTCACGGTCGCGCTGGGAGCGGGCGGCATCTCTCCGTCCATGAGTGGGCAAAGAGCCGACCAGAACAACTTCACCATGGACGGCGTTCTGAACAACAGCATCTACACCAACGTGTGGACGATCTCGCCTCCGCCCGACGCGATTCAGGAGTTTAACGTGCAGACGCACATTACGGATGCACAGTTCGCCATTTCAAGCGGCGCGAACATCAACCTCGTCACCCGGTCTGGAACCAACAAGTTTCATGGCAGTGTATGGGAGTTTCTCCGTAACGACGTTTTGGACGCGCAGACTTATCCAAGTACAAAGCGGCTTGTCTACAGGCAAAACCAATACGGCCTCTATCTGGGCGGTCCGATCATCAAGAAGAATACTTGGTTTTCTCTCTATTGGGAGGGATTTCGTTTTACCCAAGCCAACACCCAGATCAGTACCACCCTTACCCCGGACGAAATCGCAGGCAATTTCTCCGCCGAGGAAGGAACCACGCAGATCGGGACAGATAGTCTAGGCAGACCCGAATATGCAAACGAAATCTATGACCCGACGACCAGCCGGGCCGATCCGGCACATCCGGGTGAATTCCTCCGCGACCCCTTTCCAGGCAACATTATCCCAGCCCAGGACCTTAACGCCGCATCGCTGGCGCTTGCGGCGAGATATTTTCCCAAGCCAAACCTGAATGTTCCTGAGGGAGCCCTCAATAACTTTGTATCAACGGTTCCGATTACGGTTAAGAGCGATGTCTTCGGGATTCGGCTGGATCATCAGTTTACCGCCAACGATACAGCGTTCGTACGTTTTAACCGCACCCAGGCAAACAAGACAGCGCCATATAACTACAACACCTCAACCCAAGGGACGCGTAACTATGCCCAGGTTGGCGCATTGAATTATGTGCACACATTCAATCCGCAAACCATCCTGAACTTTCGTTTGGCCTACAGTTATACAAACAACTTTGTAAATGATGGACAACCCGATCCGGCTACCGTGGCGGCCATGGGCTTCACGGCGCAAGATCCCTTGCATGCCGGTGAAGTGTTTGCTCCCAACGTTGGCATTGGCAACGGCTCCTCCGGCATTGGCAATTTTGCCATCCCGCTAGGTCCGATAGAGACCTTTGACTATCACTTGGATCTCTCCAAAGTGATTGGTAACCACACCTTGGGCGTAGGCGGAATGTATTACCACATCCGCAGTTTCGACGACGGCTGGGGCATATCGGCGAATTTCAATGCTGTTGGTACCGCTCAAGATGGAGGCGGAACCGGCGGAGCCGGTACCGGGTTCGGTCCCGCCAGCTACATGCTGGGGACACTCGATAGCTATGACCCGTGGGTCGGCTCCACGGGGGCTGATCAGACCGAGAATTGGTATGGATGGTATGCACAGGACCAGTGGCAAGCGACCCGCAACCTGGTGGTCACCGCTGGCATCCGCTGGGACTATGTCTCGCCCGCCAATTATCACCGCGTCGAATCAGGACTCGACATGGCCACCGGGAAGGTATGCATCACCGGTGCTGTGCCACCACAATTCCCTTCGGCAACCTGTCCGAGCGGCTACTTTCATAGTCAGTACAACGGGTGGGAACCGCGTTTCGGCCTGAGCTACAGGGCAGCGAACCACACAGTAGTTCACACTGCAATCGCCATGCTCGATGATCACAACAACACTATGGTACAGGAGAATCAAAACATTCGACTCTCGTGGCCCGGTGGAGCATTGCCCGCTCTTAACAACTTGGATCTCGGATTGCCAACCAATGCGTACTGGAATGCTCTGCCAGCCGCGTCGTCGTTCCTTGGAGCGAACAACCCGTTTATAGTCAGTTATGGGGCGGATCCGAACAATAAAATCCCCTACTCCATCGAGTACAACCTGGGCGTTCAACAGCAACTGCAAGAGCATTTAACGCTGAACGTCAACTACGTAGGCTCCGTTGGCAGGCATGGCTACATCGCTGACACTACGAATACGGCCGTCACGCCCGGTCCGGGGCCGATCCAACCGCGTGCGCTCTATCCTCAATACACCACCTTCAACTATTCGTTTAACGAGATGCCTTCCAGCTATAACGGTTTGCAGGTAGAGCTCAACAAACAAATGTCTGAGGGGTTAAGCTTCAAAGGTTCATACACCTGGTCCAAATCCATGGATTGGCAGTCGGACCCTTACGGCCCCCAGCCGGTCGATTTTTACAATCTGCGTGCGGACTGGGGTCCGTCTGACTACAACCGGCCACATTTGTTCGTATTCAGCAGCATATATCAACTGCCGGTCGGAAAAGGCAAGCGCTTCCTCAGCAGTGCTAACACTTTGACGGACAAGGTTCTGGGTGGTTGGAGTCTGGGAACCATTATTAGCCTTGAGTCCGGAGCGCCCACAGATGCTCTCGCGAATGGAGACGTAGCCAACACGGGCTGGCCAAATCAACGGGCCCAGAGAACTGGCGCGGATCCATATTCGTCCAGCGGAGGAGGCGGGTTCAAGCAGTGGCTGAACCCCGCCGCATTTGCACAGCCAGCTCCTTTTGCGCTAGGGGACGAGTCACGAAACGACCTGCATGGTCCGTCATTCAAGAACGTGGACTTCAATGCGAGCAAGACCTTCCCCTTGACCGAAAGGACCAATCTGATCTTCAAAGCGGAGATGTTCAACCTATTCAATCACACAAACTACGGATCCCCGAACAATGTTGTGGGAAACAGCAACTTCGGACAGATCACTACCGCCAACGGCACCGGCCGGTTGGTTCAATTTGGTTTAAAGGTTCAATTCTGACAACTTCGAATTGGGCCCGAGTTCTAGACCCCAGGCCCGTCGGCAGCGACGGGCCTTGCCACTTTGGCGGCTTGACGCCTTCCAATCGCGGCGACCGGGCGAGAAGCTTGCACTACGAGAGACATATGAGATGTATTCGTCAGAGAATTCTTTCACTCGCAAGGAAGGGGGGGCTATTTCGCATTTCCGTTCGCAATGGATCATCCGGAATTTCTCTATGAGATTCAGAATGGAGTCTGTTCACCGAAATCCCGATTTCCTTGCACGGTTTGATGATAGGCCGTGCCGTCAATCGTCAGTTCAACAGTTGCCCCCGCCACAGATGGCCGCGTCGAACGGATAAAGGCGTCCACCAATGCTTTCGTTCGGCCGTTCTGTTGACTGTGGTAGAAAATCGCAGGGACGATGAGGGCTGGTGGCGTGGAGGGGTTAACGGTTCCTGATAGAAACAGACGCCGTTGAAGGGGGCAAAACCGCAGTGTCAATGGTGAACGACAATCAGTTTCAGTATGTCATTCATCCCCATGAAATTGTCACGCTGCGCGTAATTCAATAATGAGACAGACTGCGTCAGAGACGCGAAGCCAGTAAAGCCTGGTCTGACAAGGCAAGCACAGGGACAAGCCAATGAGAATGTCTCGCCGCATGTTTTCCTATTTATGCGCATCAACAATTGCTTCGCGTGTTTTTGGGCAATCAGGTATGGCTTCGCGAGGCTTGCCGCAGCGCCACAGACCCGCACCTTCGGGACGGCCCTTTGCTGCTCACTTCACGGATACGGCAGCGAAAGCTGGTTTGGCAGCACCCGTGATCTACGGTGAAGTCGATCGCAAGGAGTATATTCTCGAGGCTGACGGTTGCGGTTGCGCTTTTATCGATTACGACAACGACGGATGGATGGATATCTTCTTGCTGACCGGAACCAGGCTAACCGGTCCTCCGCTGGGGACAACGAACCGGCTATACAAGAACAATCGCGATGGCACATTCAGTGATGTAACGGAGAAAGCTGGCCTCCATCACGTGGGATGGGCAAGTTCGGTCTGCGTTGGCGACTACAATAATGATGGTAACGAAGATATTTTCTGCACCTATTACGGCGAGAACAAGCTGTATAGAAACAACGGCGATGGAACGTTTACCGATGTCACCGACCAGGCACGGTTGTCGGTCGCGTCGGAAAAGTCTTCATGGGGATCGGGTTGTTCATTTGTTGACTATGATCGGGATGGAAAGCTCGATCTGTTTATTTCGAATTACATTCGCTTCGACCTAAGCTCTGTCCCAAAGACAGGCGACGACCCACACTGCAACTGGAAGGGAGTCCCTGTGAACTGCGGTCCCCGCGGGCTTCCTCCCGGTTTTCCCAGCAAACATGTGCTATTCCGCAACAACGGCGACGGAACCTTTTCAGACGTGACCGACAAAGCCTTGCTGTCGGGACCAGCCCAATGCTATGGGATGACGGTGGTTGCGGCAGATTTCGATGAGGACGGATGGCAGGATATCTACGTTGCGTGCGACTCGACCCCAAGCCGTCTCTACATGAATAACCGTGATGGGACCTTCCGCGAGGAAGGGATCGTGCGAGGCGTTGGACTGAACGACAATGGCGAAGAACAATCAGGAATGGGAGTGGGGATCGGCGACTTCAGACTGAGCGGCCACTTAGACCTGTTGAAGACCCATTTCGTCGAAGACACCTGCGAACTCTTTCAAAATGATGGGAAAGCCAACTTTACCGATGCAACGCTGTCAAGTCGGATAGGAATTGAGACGAGCTATATATGTTGGGGGGCGGGGATCGTCGATCTCGACAACGATGGGTATCCCGACATCTTCATTGTTACGGGTGGCGTCTATCCGGAGGTGGAGCGGCGATTCCCTCGTTATCCCGACAAATGTCCACGGGTGCTGTTTCGGAACCTGGGGAGCGGTACATTCGAGGAGTTAGGGAGAGAAGCCGGTCCAGCCATCATGGAGCGGCACTCAAGCAGGGGATGCGCTTTCGGAGACTTTGATAATGACGGTGATATCGACATCCTGATTGTGAACATGAACGAACCGCCTTCTTTGCTCAGGAACGATATCCGCGGAACCAATCATTGGATGAAGGTAAAGCTCGTTGGGACGCAGTCGAATAGAAGTGCAATTGGGGCGCGCGTACTGGTGCGTTACGGTGGAAAAGTGCAAGCCCAGGCTGTAACCAGCCAGTCGAGCTTCTATTCCTCGAATGATAAACGCCTTCACTTTGGACTTGGCAGTGCAATCGCTGCTGACATCGACATCTTCTGGCCCAGTGGGAATGTTCAATCTCTAAAGAACGAGCCGGCGAATTGCCTGATCACGGTCATCGAGGGAAAGGGAGTGGTGTCGAGAGAGGAGTTCACCCCAAAAACGTCGCGGGTATGAATGGATGACGAGAGACGAAGATTATGAATCATGCCCGGCCCGGTTCTCGCTCGCACCTCTCGGGGGAATAGATGCGCACGAAGGAAATTCGCCAAGCAAATTGCTGTTCGCTACACCTGAGTTCAGCCCGCAAGGTCAGGAGACGAAGCCTGTTCTTTCCGTGCTCCGGGGCGGCGCTTGTGTGTTTCGGGATCATCTTTCCGCCTACAGAACCATCGTGTTCGGCACAGGACCACGGATCCACATGTGCGGCGCAAGGTGTGTTTAAAATGGTCGACGCAGAATTGAAACAGAAACGGTACGACCAAGCCGAGCAAGAACTCGACCGTCTTCGCAGTTGCGGCAGCTTGTCTTCAATCGACACGTTTAACCTAGGCTGGCTGTATGGACGAGCTCATAATTTCAAAAAAGCGTTAACCGAATTCAATAGCGTGAGTCAAAACGTGCCCGACCAGAAGACTCACCAATATGCCACTGCTTTAGCCCAATTCGAACTCGAGGATTACAGGGCCGCGATCGAAACGCTCACAAACAATTCCGGAAGTCAGTATCTGAGCCAGGAATCAGTTAATTTGTTAGCGGTGAGTTATTCGAAGATTGGGCTTTATCGTGAATCTTATACGGTACTAACCGATGAGCTTCATCGACACCCCGATGATCGGATGACCTACCTCAATCTCGTCACGCTTCTCTGCGATGCGGGGGAGGTCACCAAGGCGGTCGATGTAGCAGATAGAGGGGTATCAATCTTTCCGCGGGATGCAGAGATCTTGGTCGTGCGTGGAGCCGCATATACCCTAGTCGGGGAAACAGCCAAGGCGCGCGCGGATTTCAAAGCTGCGATCAAAACATCCCCTCTCTACGGCCCACCACGCTTCTTTCTCGCCGTATCGGAATATAGAGAAGGCAGCTATGGTGTTGCTTGCGACGAAATCTCAGAGGCCTTGAGGGCTGGGGTGAAGGACTCCGATTTGTACTATCTCCTTGCAGAGGCCATGTTACGACTTGATCCAAGTAATTCTCAAAAGGCGATAATTGAACTGAACCGCGCTGTTGCAATGAACCCCAGGCAAGTTCAAGCCCTTTCTCTTCGGGGCAAACTCCGGCTGCAACAGCACGATCTTAAGGACGCGGTGAGCGACCTCGAATTGGCTCACAAGATCGATCTGGCCTCCTCAAGTGCAACGTACAATCTGGCACGGGCGTACTTCGCCTTGGGAAAGACAGAAGAGGCTAGTGCGCTTTCAAAGCAGTTGGCCGCCTCAGGCTCCGACGCAGTTAGCGAATTGACCGATCAGAAACTCAAGAGTGCGCTGGGGTTACAATCACGCGAGCAAAACAGATAGCAATTCTCGAAGTAAGTGCCCGCGGCCTGACTCACGCCGAGTGCAAGGTTCACCGGGAGGGATATTGGGATACAGAGCTCACGCCCTTGCTGCATGCGGTTTCCCACATCCTCGGATTTGCCCCGCAGAACTGAACGCCTGCACGTTGCGCTCACCGTTAGCGTGCCAAAGGTTATTTCAGGGAAGACCAAACGTTTGCGGCGGGAGGTAGCGGCACATCTCGTTGCCTGGGCGCCAAATGAATATGAGCATGCTGTATCGTTTGATTCGCCTCTGCTCCGCAGTTCATGACAACGCTGAGACTCTTCGTCTTCCATTTCTGGACCAGCAGTCCTCTCAATTGGAGGACGAGTTCAAAGCAAGCGGCATATTCAACCGGAGGCAAGTCGAAGACAGTTGGGGCATGGTTGCGGCTAATGACCAGGGAATGACCTGGCGAAACGGGCCGCGAATGCGAAATGGAGAATGCATGGTGGTTGCTCGCCGGCTGCGGCTCGAGGTTATGACAAAACGGACACCCAGAAGCCTTCATTGCTGCCTCTCACGCCCAGGGGTAGGGCGCGATAATTTAGCTTTTTGTCCCAGATTAGATCATAGCGAATTGCGTTCATGCCGTATTCAAAAAGCCAATTGAGTTCCTCATTCTCAGACTGGAGCCGAAGGTCCTTTCTCAAGGCGGGGCTCGCAGCCTCGGCTTTGCCCACGCTTCCACGATCGCTTGCCAGCCAGGCTTCACAGAGATACCTGCCGGCGATTCCAACCGTAAAAGATCTAGCCGGCTCGCGCCTGGTTCACGCTTGGCGAGACCTCTACCAGTCGCCGACCACGCAAAACGAATACGGCTACGTACAGGCTTCTAAGTCAGTCTCGGGGTTGACGGCACTATCCTTGCCACCCTTCGCCTGCTGCGGAGTGCCCGATATGATGGGGAGCCCCGGCTTCCTGCTTACCTGCGAACTTTTCCTGAATGAACGGCTCTTGTTGTCGTATTCCCCGGGGGGAGACACGATTGCGTATCAGTGGTTTCCCCACCGTTTCGTGCGCGAGTCGCAGGTTGACGGGCTCAAATTCACGACTGAGACCTTTATGCCGTCGAAGCGGCGCGCTGCCGCGCAATCCATTCGCGTCAGGAATCTGGGAGCCGCGGTGAGAACGATCACACTCGGCTTCGATATGCGCGCTGGCGTCAGCAAGAAAACGACGCCCTGGTTTGTGAATTCGCCGGGAGAAGCCGACAACTCGATCCATTGGGATTCGGGGCGTGGAGCACTGATCTTCCGGGCACGACACAGCGATGCAGTTTCGGTGCAAGGGATTTCTCCGAAGCCAAATCGCGTCGATTGCGGTCGGATGATCTCGATCGACTTGACGCTCGGACCGGGCGAGTCGAAGGAGTTTCACTACGTCAGCGCGGTCGATGGCACGGCCGAAGCTGCACTGGCTGCCTATGACCAGATTCAATCCGGCTTTGACCAGGCGATGCTCCAGAATGAAGCGGATTTCAATAGTCTGCTCCGAGCCGCTTTTAACGAGGACAACTCCGAGTTCTCCGGATATCTCCCTCAACTTGAAACCGACGACGAATCGCTTTGGCAGCTCTATCAGGCAGGATTCAAGAACCTGATGTTCGCCCGGCGCGCCCCTCCGGATTCCAAGGTAGGCACGACTTACATCACACTAGGAGGTCACGTTCTTCCGACTCTTTGTTTTCCGTGGGACACATCGCTGACGTCGTTGAGTCTCGCTCTGCTTGACCCAGAGGCCCTCCGTCGCCTAGTAGAGAACTGGTTCGTCGAGGACATGCATCGGCACCTGGCCACCGATTATGTAACGGGCGAAGCGGTGGGACCATGGTACGGCGTCAATGACATGGCAATCGTGCGCTGCGCGGAGAACTACCTGCGCGTGACCGGCGACTTCGCCTGGCTCGACAAAAAGGTAGGGGAGCGGACTGCGCTCGATCATCTGGTTGCGCATGCCACTTACTGGAAGCAAATCGATAAGCGTGGTCACGGCTTCGGCGACTACGGCAAGATCGAAAACCTGCTCGAAGTCGTCAGCACGTACTTGCACGAGACTGCGGGGATGAATGCCGGAAATGTATCGTCGATGCGATTCGTTGCCACTGTGCTCGAGCATCGTGGAGAATCCACCCGCGCCTCTCAATTGCGCGCCGAAGCAACAGAGCTGGCAGAAAGAATTAACACGAAGCTCTATGTCGCGGGAAAGGGATGGTGGAAGTGCGGACAGCCAGACGGTTCGTTCGTCGAAGTACGTCACTGCTACGACTTTCTCTCTGTTCTCGACAACATGGCCTGCGATCTGAACGAGAGCCAAAAAAAAGAGATGAGCCGATTCTTCTGGGAAGAATTACACAGCGACTACTGGATGCGAGCTCTCTCCCCGAAAGATGTTGATGCGACCTGGAACATCCGCCCGGACCATAGCTGGCTCGGCGCCTATGCGGCTTGGCCTCCGGCAACCGCCAAGGGGCTTTACAAGATTGACCGGCCGGAACGAGTCGCCGCTTGGGTAAAGAATCTGGCGAAGGCTGGGAATCAGGGGCCCATTGGCCAAGCGCACTTCGTGGAAACCGTCTTCCCGCTGGAGGATGGAGCAGCCTACAAATGCCCGAATGACCCTCCCTATATTAATGACTGGTGTTGCATAGCCGGCGGCGGATTTACAGACTTGGTCATTGATACCATCTTCGGTGCGGATCTGAGGCTAGTCGGCGGCCTGAACGCTCAGTCGAAGTTGGAGGGCTTCGACGCGAATGCGCGGCTTGTAAATCTGCGGCATCAAGGCAAGAAATACATGATTTCCCGTAACGGAGCCGCTGTCATACGCTGACTTTTGACTCGGCCGGACTGGAGTTTCCTGGTGAAGGCACTTGCTGTCGATATCGGAGGTACGCATGCCAACTGTGGCTTGGTGGAAAACGATCGCATTTTGACGCATGAGAGCGTTGACCTGACCGGCACCATGAATATTCGTGCGGTGCTATCTCGTGTTGGCGATGTCCTTCGACAGTTGGTCCATCAGCATTCACAATCTCTCACAGACTTTCAGGGCATCGCCGTGGGATTCGCTGGTCTGGTCGATTCTCGGATCGGAAGGGTCGTCTCGACCAACAAGAAATATGATGATGCTCCTGAAGTAGATTTTTGCGCCTGGGCGCGCGATGCGTTTGGACTCCCCTTACGTATTGAGAACGACGCACGTTTGGCTCTTCTCGGAGAATCGTATGCAGGAGCAGCTCGTGGTTTCGGCGATGTCGTCATGATGACATTGGGCACAGGCATCGGAGGAGTTGCCATGATCGAGGGCAAACTGCTGAGAGGTAAGCATGCCCAAGCTGGCTGTTTGGGCGGGCATATACCGGTTCTGTTCAATGGCCGCGCCTGTACCTGCGGAGGCATCGGGTGTGCGGAAGCAGAAGCCTCAGGATGGGCTCTTCCCGGTGTGGTCCGCAGTGTTCCCGGGTTTCCCGAGAGCAGCCTCTCGAGCATTGCCAACATCGGCTTTAAACATCTTTTTGAGGAAGCGGAGCGCGGAGATCGCGTCGCGCAAATCGTCCGCGATCGGTGCCTCAATATTTGGGCGGTCGATGCGGTGGCATTAATTCACGCCTATGACCCCGAAGTCATCGTCATCGGCGGGGGAGTAATGGAAAGGGCTGACATCATCAGCCCTTACATCGAAGCTTATGTGCAGAAATATGCCTGGACTCCGTGGGGGAAAGTGCAGATCCGTCGCGCTGAATTAGCAAACAATGCCGCTCTCGTTGGAGCCGTTCCGCTGATTTCCGAGCGAATCTCTTAGGCACTCACGCACTGGCAGCCGTGGGTCTTAACCTGTGCCGCCCAGGGCATTGGCCAAGCGATCACCTTAGCATTGGCAGAACCAGGGGCACGAGTAATTGCGACCGACCTTCAAGCGCCACACTTGAAACTCCACCTTACTGCGAATCTGTCCCCACGTTTTCATCCAATCTCCCCAAAAATGCGGCGAAGGCCAGTGCATAAGGTGAGGATCCAGGATCCAGGGACGACTACGCGCAATTCGCCGTACGAACAACAGAGTCCATCCGCTGATTCCTTGAATGATCGCTTAAAGAATCAAAATAGGCTCACTCGCACGAGGTGAACCCCTCTCCTGAGGCAAACTAGAATTAGCGTGGCTCAGTGTTCATGAAGCCGTCTCGATGATTTCTCCAGCGGGGATGAGGTCTGGGACAGGGGACGGCGCCGGCAGCAGCCCGTAGCAGAAGACGAGGCCACTCGGTGCTTTGCTGTCACCTACTAGCTCTCACCTATACGGAACGTCAATTCGGCAGGCGGATTTTTTTCAAGAACGCGGCAAATCGTGGGTCGTTGTGCAAGTTCTTCAGGAGGGGATCCACATTTGTTCCGATCAGACCGCTGTCACGTTGGGCATAAGCTTGGTCTAGCCACTTGAATGATTCGTTGGACTGTTTCCGGAAAGCATAAACCTGGGAAATGTCGTACGCACTACGTGCATGATATTTCGCGATTAACTCGCTCAATGCGGCGTCCGCCTCCTTTTGCCGACCAAGCGCATAGTACGCAACCGCATACAGAAACGCACGTGCGGGGTCATAACGTACTAGCTCGATTTCAGCCAAAGCGTTCTGCGGATGCCCCTGCACCACATAAATTTGGCTTAATAGGATAGGGCCGGGCCAAACATCGGGGTTCAGTTCAAGCGCCTTCTCGCTATCCACTGCGGCTTCGTCTAGCTGCCCCATGGAAAACTCGGTCTCTCCACGGAACTCCCAACTCTCTGCATTGAGCGGATCCAATTCAACCGCTCGGCGGTCCAATTGAAGAGCTTCGTCAAAGCGGCCGAGCATCTCTGCCGAGAAAGCCGCCATTCTTACAGTCTCGGGATTGCCAGGTTCGAGTTCAACCGCCCGCTGGAATGAAGCATCGGCTCCAACCCAATCCAAGTCGATCTGTTGTTTGATACGGCCCATTTGGATATGGGCCTGTGCCAGGTTCGGGTTTAGCGCTAAGGCTCGCTCAACCGCTTCCCGGGCAGCCCGGCGACCCTCTTGAGCGGGAATAGCGCCTGTGTTGGCCTGCCAGTTGCGTACCCGCGACAACCAGACCCACGCCAGCGCGTAGGAAGAATCAAGTTCAGTTGCGCGTTGGAAATACTTCGCCGCCTTGTCCGTATCTTTGTCGGTGTTCCGCTCAAAGAAATAGTACCCCTGCAAGTAAGCGTCGAAGGCTTCCGGATTGACAGGGCGCGACTGCGATAAATCTGCCTGTTGCTGCGAACTCAAACGCAGTTGGACCTCGTGCGCAACCGCCTTGGCTACATCGTCTTCGACTATAAGAATGTCTTTTACCGGATAGTCGTAATCCTGTGACCACAAATGGGTTTGGTCCTTCACCTGAATTAGCTGCGCGGTCAGGCGCATGTGATCACCGCTCTCGCGGAGGCTGTTTTCCAGCACATACTGCACAGAAAGATCGCGGCCAATCTGGTCCAGG
>Ga0209380_10000742_pt1 | contig 23104 bp, 21 predicted proteins | sample HubBroMetageWFT6_FD_188347 | JGI IMG/M metagenome (GOLD analysis project Ga0209380, IMG submission 188347) | Warmed and freeze-thawed soil microbial communities from the Hubbard Brook experimental Forest, New Hampshire - Hubbard Brook CCASE Soil... | ecosystem: Environmental > Terrestrial >... | reverse complement strand
GATCCTGGGTGCGCTCGCCGGCGCCATGCAATTGCTGGATGCCGGAATCGGTCTGTTTGAGCATGATCTTGGGAAATGCGCTGGGCCGCTCTTTATCGCCGTCCTCCAATTCTTCGTGGTGTATCTGCTTCACAGATCCGTGCGGATCACGCCGCAAACCAAGCGCGGATAAACGCACGCTACGGCCCGGCACTTCATCATTAATAATTTTTTGGGCAGAACTACTTGTTTCTCCCTGGCCTTAAGGAGTCCTTATGCAGTTCACGAAATTTGGTCAGAGCGGCCTAACGGTCTCTCGCATGATTCTCGGAACGGGAACCTTCGGAAAGCAAACGGATGAAAAAGAGGCGCACCGAATGCTCGATAAAGCGGCTGAGGCCGGGATTAACTTCATCGATACCGCTGACGTATATCCCCCGGCGCGGAGGCCGGTGGTGCCAAAATCATTACAGGCCGCTGGCTCAGCAACAAGCGAGCACGGTTTATCCTCGCCACAAAGGGCGGCGGAAAAATGGGGCCTGTCGCTTGGGATGCAGGCAGCTCACGAAAACACCTGCTCGACGCCATTGACGCTTCGCTGCGCCGCCTAAATACGGATTATTTTGACCTTTACCAACTGCATAAAGATGACCCCGTTACTCCGATCGACGAAATGGTTGGGGTTATGGATACGATCCTGCGTTCGGGCAGGGCGCGCTATATCGGCGTATCGAATTTCCTCGCATACCGTCTGGCAAAAGCGCTTGGACGGCAGGACACGCTAATGCTGACGCGTTTCGTTTCGGCCCAACCACGTTACAACCTGCTGTTCCGCGAAATTGAGCGCGAACTTTTCCCGTTGGTGCAGGAAGAAGGTCTCGCGGCGATTTCGTTCAATCCTCTTGCCGGGGGGCTTCTGAGCTGTAAATACAAACACAGCGATGCGCCTGAGAGGGGTCGCTTTTCGGCGGAACTTGGTGGGTTCGGGGAGGCGTATCATGCCCGGTATTGGCACGAGCGCGAGTTTGAAACAGTCACCAGGATTCAGGAAATCGCAAGGCAGCACGGAACGCCAATCACGACCTTATCAGCCGCTTGGGTGCTGGCGAATCCTGCCATTACTTCGGTCATTCTTGGCGCAAGCCGTGTCGAGCAGCTGACCGACACCCTGACCGCCGCGGATTGCAAACTCGACAGCACATTGAAAACGAGGTTGGACGAAGCCAGCATTGAATTCCGCAGGGGCGACGCAGGGAAGTAGGGAAAGGGTGGCGCTAAGAACTGAGCATTTGCTCGCTTCTTTCGCCAATCAACTAAACACAGGATCAATTTTTGGGAGGAGAGCCGGGGGCTACGCTCCCAACGTCACAACGAAAGAGAGGTATGTCATGTCAACAACGAATGTATGGGTGGCGAGCACGATTGAGAGTAGACCTGTTAAACAGGCGACTGCTCCAGCTCTATTAAGGTCGCTTCGGCAATGGCAAGGTTCCCTCGTCGCCCATGAGCATCACTGTGACTACCGGCAGAGCGGCGGTCCACTTACATCGAACGACTTGTATTTCGACGCAGCTGGTCCTCCTACAAAGCGACCCTCGTAGGACACGATTCGATCTCAGCACTTCGATGCGGGCATCTAGCAGAGCAGTGCCCTTGGGCATGAGCGCTACTTAAGCTATACACCCGCCCAGTGAAGTGAGATTCGCTGCTGACAGTGGCCGCTGTAACATGACCCAAGTTGGGAACAATTTGGGAACAATAGCCGCCGAATACCCCCATAAACCGTGATATAACGTGCGCGAAAGACATAGACGAGACAACTACTTAGCATTCTAGAGTTAACCTTGGGCGCAGGAGGCCTCCGGCTCAAGTCCGGACGCCCCGACCAAAGCAGCTCGCGTATTTTCTTTAGCTTATCAAGAGCCCTCTTCACCCAAGACATCCCTGTGGAATTCTCCTAGACAGGAGGTCTGGATTCGCAAGTCATTTAATTTCCGAGACTTCGCTGCGCACTGAGTTTGCAAAATCATGCGTAGGCAGGAGTGCAATTCAGAAAGTGTTGAACGGAGGCAAGTTAAGCGCGCGCCATCCGGCAAGTATGGGGAAAATCATGGGGACCCTATGCATTTCTCGTGTCATCGATATTCGGAAATGTATATCAGATGTTCTCACGTGATACCCGGCCCGCGCTACTCTGTGCTCCTCAATAGTCCGATGAAAAGTAGGTCGGGTGAGACCAACCTCTCGGTCAATAGCCAAGAAACTATCTTAATCAGATCTTTCCGGCGCTGGCGCGAACCGATGGAAATCAGCAAGTTGCGATGAAACCGGGCGAATCATCTTCTTCCTTATTAACATTTCGTCCACATTTTTCCGCCTTGCATCGCAATTGGTATTGCGCTTTTATGACGGTGCGAAATTCTCTCGACGGAAGCTCACCTCGGGTTCCTGTACGGTACGCCGATGAGTTGGTGAATTAAGATCAAATGTCCGGCCGTCTTAGCTGGCGCCTTTACTTTGTTTCTTGTTTCTCAGCAGACTGCTCCTCCTGCTCTTCAGCTTTTTCCCAATGCGAATCGGGATCAAACTGCTTCATAGCCTTGGCAAGAACCCCAGCCTTTTTGCCCAGGTCCTTCTGATACACCACTCCATCGTTGCCAACGATGAAAGTCATCACACCCGACGATCTGTACTCCGCCGGATACGCCACAAAAGCAAAACCGTCGGTCATCTTGCCGTTCACGATATGATTTTTTTCACCGCCCTGGGCCCGTTTCCCCTGCTGAGTCAGGATACGGTAATAATAGCCGTGGAATGGAGTAGGGGTGCCTGCTTGATCTTTGTGATAGCCCTCAGCGACGGCCGACGCCACTAACGGCCCGATGGGGCTCAGGGGTTCGCCATCCGCAGTCTTCCAATACAGCCCATTGTGTTGCCCTTCATCGCTGATAAGTTTCTGGGCGTATTCGTGGTGTGCAGAGTAGTACTCCTTTTCCGCAGCGACCAGTTCCTGGCAAACACGAATGGTCGATATTTCGTTCTGGCCAATTCGCCTGTACAAAATTTCTTTCTTGCCAGCCTCGGTGTCGAAATACCACGAATTATTTTTGTTCACGAGGCGTATGGGCGTCGGCCAATTCTCCACGCCGATGTACAAAGTGGTGGTTCCGTCGGGTTCTTTCACGAGACGGTGCATCTCCTGATATTTCTCTACGAAATTAGCGCGGGCGCGAGCGTCCTCGGTTTCGTCTCCCGACGAGATGATTTTCTTTCCGTCTGGCCCGAGGATATCGAGCGCCGCTTTTTCGTCGTTATTCTGCGCTGCCGTGACGAGCGCGTTGCTCCCGTCTTCCGGCGATGAAAATGTCTTCTGCGCCTGCTTTTGTGCCATCGAGCGGGTGGGAAAGCAGGCCGTCAAAAGGATAGCGATCGCGGCTAACTTACGAAGATTAGCAAAATGAGGTTTCTCGAAGTTCAGTTTCATTCGCTGCATATGGCTTATCTCTATTTCTAAATGTCACCCTCTGCTAGGAAAATAACGAATCCGCAATTACCGATGCCCGCCACCGCCGCCGTGAAATCCTCCTCCGCCACCACCCCCATGGAATCCGTCGCCACCAAGGCTGGCGCTTCCGCGTGACGAATAGTTCCTGGTTTCTCCGCCATGATCGTAGCCGCTGAAGGCGCCCGACCGGACGCCGGTCTGACTGCGGGGTTCAGCGTATCCTCGAGCAGCTTGGGCATTTCCGTTGAAAGGCCTGGGCGTTGCGCCGGGACTGCTGGAAACTCCGCCACGCTCGCTAATTCCACCGCGGACGTTGGAAGTTACGCCCCGCTCGCCTCCTCCTCGGTAATAATTGTCTCGGTTATAAAACGTGTTACTCCGGGAGTGGTACCTGTCGTGGTCGTAAGTTACGGATCGGTGATGCCAATCAGATCCCCAATGATGCCAGCCCCATCCGTAACCTCCGAAGTAGCCGATCCCGAAGCCTGGTCCGAATGAGAGGTATGGGCCGTCATGCCAGACCCCGGGATACGTATACCATCCCGGCCACGCCACTAAGGGATCTCCGTAGACCAGCCACGGATCGTAGGCGGGGACGTAAACCACATCGGGGGTGGCAGGCTCAATCTCAATCGTCGAGCCTTGCGTTGTTACAGTCTGCTGCTGCGTTGACTCCAGAGTGCCGACTTGTTGCGCCCGCTGCCGCATTACCTGCACGGCATCCATCACGTCCTGTTGCTGGTTGTAGTAGGCGTCTCCTAGAGATGAGGTCCAGGAAACATTCTTGTCCATATTGGCAAGGACGGATGGGAATACAGTGAGGGCCTTGACGCTCGAGTCCCAGGATTGCTGGTCCACCGCCTGAGCCAGATTGTCGCCCTCCAAATCAGGATGCGCTTGTATCCACCTGTCAGCCTCGACGACCTGCTCGGGAAATGTGGACGCGGCCAAAATTTGCGCCACAAGCGAATCCGGATACAGCGCAATGGGCGCGACCAACTGCTGCATCTGTCCGGGTGTTTGTTGCGTGTAGGATGCCGCCTGCGCGGCTTGCGCATCTTGGCCTGCTGACAAGGTCTGAGGCCATGTCCACAACAGAAGAGCCAACAACAACAGGGGAAAAAAAATCTCCTTTGCCAATCGAGGCCTTGAGGACCACTTGAAACTTCCAAAAATATTCATGTTCTTGAACCTCCTCTGCAACTTCATCGCTTATCGCTCAATCCGGAGTTGCCTCCTCAGGTCATCCAGGATGCGCGCGAACTCGCCCGCAAGAAACGCAGGTCCGTAGCAATCCTTTCCGAATTGAAGAACAGGTAACCACCACAAACCTTCTTCGACACGGAGACAAGCGAACAAGCTGGTGCCGGAACCGGATAACAAGCCGACCAGCCTCTGGATGGCGTTACTTGGGACTCTGTGCGTGCTCAAAACAATGTCGAATTGCCACAACCGCACTAAGTCTTCCGCCGCCTCTACGGATCCTGCAAAGTGGCATTCGCAAGCGTTAAGTTCGAGAAGTTGACGGGAGAGTGAAAAGGATTTAGGGTTGTCGCCTACGAGAAGAACTCTGACAACGTCTTCACCGTCCATGTCAGCCTCCGTTCTTAGTCATGATCTACAACAAAGGCACGCTTCTAAATCGGAGTGCCGACTGAATGGCCCCGGCACCTGAAGTGAATCACCTCCCCTAAAAAGGCAGCGGTCGGTGGGTTGTCAGAAGGGTGGCCCCAAACAAATTGCCCCGCCTCGTGGGCCTTGGCTTCCATATCTGCCCTCACGGATTTCGACTTCATGTCTCTCGATCTCCTTTTGAATTCGCCCTAAAAGGCATCTTCGTAGCTGGCCCCGCACCTTCTGTGTTGTGTGGAACACTTTGTTCTTGTGCAATGCGTCTGCCAAAGACGCGTTCTAGCCGAGACCACGGCAAGTGATTGAAGACAGAGGAGCTTTGCTTGGTGAGATTGCAGTCCTTGAGAGTGTGTCGGGACTTCCGACAGTTCTTTTGACAAATGTCGATCGTCTACGACACCTGGATCCAGTCACTATTTATCTTTCGCCTTTCCTCTTCGCTGAAACGGCTAGTCGGTTCAGTCACTTAGAGATTAATCGCGTTTGGTGCAGATCGAGAGCGAGGAATGAATGTTGCGGTCCATGTCAAACCAAGGTGCGCAAATTGTCGCCAGCGATGTATTCGTCAATCACGCGCTCGATCGGCTCAGAGACAAGTCGAGTTAGTTCTGAGTAGTTCTGTTAACTTGTGCTGAGCCGATCGGACGCGTAAAAGTTCTCATCTACTGCCAACCCCCGCCCAGTGCCCGGTAGAGTTGTACGAGGCTCTGATACTCGTTGCCTCGCGCCTCTGCCAAAGTGAGTTCCGCTGCAAAGAGCGACCTTTGGCCGTCAAGCACTTCGAGATAAGTAGCGGTACCACCTTGGTAGCGCGTCATGGAGAGGTGGACCGACTCCTCCAGATCCTCTACAAGATCCTCTTGGCGAATTCTCACCTCATGGAATTTTTGATATCCGATCAGGGCATCGGACACATCTCCGAAGGCGTGTTGAATGGCCTGCCGGTAAGCGATCAAGGCCTGCTCGTGCTGCGATTCAGCCAGATGCAGGTTCCCCCGAAGTGCGCCTCCAGTGAAAATGGGCTGACTTACCTGAGCACCGTATGACCAGATGCTCGTTTGCGAGCTCATCAAGCTGGTGAAAGTACTGCTGCGCCCAAATCCGCCGCCGCCCGAGCCGGTTAGCGAAATTTGTGGAAAGAACTCAGCCTTGGCGACGCCAATTTCAGCATTTGCAGCAACCAGCATTTGCTCGGCTTCGCGAATATCAGGCCGTCGCTCGAGTAGCGAGGAAGGGAGTCCCGGCGGCACGTCAGGGGGAAGCGCCTGCTCTGCCAACGGGTGTCCGCGCGGCACGCCTTGAGGGTAGTTGCCAATGAGGATGCTGATCGCATCTTCCTCCTGGCCAATCTGTCTCTCGAGGTCCGGGATCTGCGCATTTGCCGTATCAAGCACTTGTTGAGCCTGAAGGACATCAAGTTTTATGGCGACGCCGCGGTCAAGTCTGAACGAAGTCAGTTTGACGGAATCTTCCTGTGTCTTCACTGTGTCGCGCGTGATTTGGAGTTCGAGATCAAGTCGCAGAAGGTTGAAGTAGTCACTCGCCACATCGCTGACGAGCGTGAGCATAACTGTACGCTGTGCGTCCTCAGTGGCCAGGAGTTGAGCGCGCGCCGCTTCGGTCTCTCTTCGTAGCTTGCCGAACAGGTCGAGTTGGAACGCAGCGTCTGCCGAGAGCGCCAGGAAATTTGCCTTCGACTGAAAACTTTGTTCCTTGCCGCCCGTGAAACTGGCGTTGCCTTGGACTTGCGGGAAAAGACTCGAGCGGGTTATCCCCAGTTGAGCGCGCGCGGCGTTGATGCGTTCCGTCGCCAGCAGCATGTCGTAATTCTGTTTCAAGGCAGTGCGGATTAGCTCTTGGAGTTGCGGGTCCTGGAAGACTTGCCACCAGGGAAGGTCCGCGTAAGACGCCGCCTGTTCCTGGGCTTTCGGGCTCTCTCTCAGATCGTGATACACAGTCGGAGTTTGAACTGCTGGCCTATGGTAGTTCGGGCCCACCGCGCACCCTCCGATTAGGACCGATGCCAGGATAACGGAAATCAATGGCAGCATCTTCTTCATGAATCCTTCCTCCGCGCACCCCTCACGTCCATGAGTTGGTGGCCACATCTCAGTCTCCTGGCGCCGGCGCGGGCGTTGCTGGCCCTTCAGTGGGGGCGTGCTGCTTGCCAGCGCCTGACCACTTCTCCACCAGATAGAAGATTGCTGGAACGAGGAGAATGTCAACGGTGCTCGCTGCCAGCATGCCGCCGATTACCGCCGTGCCCATGATTTGGCGCGCCACTGAACCGGCACCGGACGCCGTCCATAGCGGCACGCAACCGAGAATGAACGCAAACGAGGTCATCAGAACGGGGCGCAAGCGAAGCCTTGCCCCTTCGAGTACCGCATCCACCAGAGGCTTCCCCTTTTCGTAACGTTCCTTGGCAAATTCGACGATCAGAATCGCGTTTTTGGCGGCCAAGCCGATCAGCATCACCAAACCGATTTGCGAGTAGACATCGTTTTCGAGTTGCACCATGTAAGCCGGATAGAAAGCGGTGAGCACCGCCCGGCGCAGCCACAAGACTCCAAAAGCCCCGAATACCGCCCCCGACGTGCCCAGCAGCACGCTGAACGGCAACGACCAGCTTTCGTAGAGCGCCGCCAGGATTAAAAACACGAACACGAGCGAAAAACCGAAGATGACCGAAGCAGGCAGCCCTTCCCGCGCCTTCTGCTCTTGATAGGACATGCCCATATAATCAAAGCCCATTTCACTTGGCATAGTCTGCCGGAAGACCTCTTCCAGGGCTGCGGTGGCCTGGTCTGAGCTGTATCCGGGCGCGGCACTGCCGTTGATTTGCGCTGAGCGATACTCGTTGTAGCGCATCGTGAATTCGGGTCCGGAACGCGATTCGAACCTGGTCAGCGCGGACAGCGGTACCCTGTCGCCCCCGCTGTTGCGGACGTAGAACTGCCCGAGATTTTCCATATTGGACCGGTAAGGCGCCTCGGCCTCGACGTACACCTGCCACGTACGGCCGAAATCGTTGAAGTAGTTGATGAACAGCCCGCCCATGAAAGCCTGAATCGTTCTGTAAACGTCGTTGATGGCCACACCTTGCTTCAACACTTTCTCCCGGTCGACCTCCAAGAACTTTTGCGGCACGCTCGGTAGGAAGGAGGTGGATATCGAGCCAATTTCGGGACGCTTGCGAGCCGCCGCCAGGAACTTCGCCAGGTTGCCTGCCAGAAATGAGACGTCCCGCCCGGCACGGTCTTCGAGCACGAACTGAAAACCGCCGGATGTGCCGACTCCAGGAATTGCAGGAGGCGAGAAGCTGAAAGCGGTTCCTTGCGGAAGCTTGCTAAGCTGCTGGTTCAAGCGCGCCTTGATTTCCTGATATTGTTCCGCTCTGGTTTTACGATCACTCCAGGGCTTCAGCGTGACGAAAAAGAAGCCGTTGTAAGTAGTCCGCACAAAGCTGAGCAAGCTGAAGCCAACAACACTCGTGGTGTATTCGACGCCAGGCGTATTGGCGAGGATCTCCTCAACCTGCCTCGCCGCTGCGCTGGTGCGCTCCAGCGAAGCCGCATTCGGAAGGTCCATATTGATGTACACATAGCCCTGGTCTTCATCGGGCAGGAAGCTCGAGGGCAGACGGCTGCCAAAGAAACCCGCCCCGATGCCGAAGGCCGCAATCACCACCAAAGCCAGCACACCCTTGCGAATAACCCCACCGCAGAGTTGGACGTAGATCTCGGTGCCGCGCCCGAACATGCGATTGAACCCGTCAAAGAACTTGCTGAGCGGCCCGTGGCTCTCCCCCTTAGGCCGGAGGAGCAGCCCGGCAAGTGCGGGGCTCAGCGTGAGAGCGTTAAAGGCGGAGAGGACCACCGAGATGGCGATGGTGACGGCAAATTGCTGGTAGAGCCTTCCCGTGATGCCAGGGATGAAGGCTGTCGGTACAAACACCGAGGACAGAACCAGAGCAATGGCAACGACGGGACCGGAGAGTTCTTCCATTGCTTTCCGAGCGGCATCTTTCGGATCAAGACCTTCTTCGATATGGCGCTGTACGCCTTCGACGACGACGATGGCATCATCTACCACAAGGCCGATCGCCAGGACTAACCCGAACATCGAAAGCGTGTTGATAGAGAAGCCGAACAGCGGGAAGAAAACAAAGGTGCCCACCAGCGAGACCGGGACGGCCAGCAATGGAATCAGCGTGGCGCGCCAGTCTTGCAGGAAGAGAAAGACGACAAGAATGACCAGTACTATGGCGATCAAGAGGGTCTCGATGATTTCCTTCATGCCCTCGGTGACGGCGTTCGTCTGATCCAGCGATATCGCGTAATCCATGTCTTGCGGGAAGCGCTTCTTCATCTCGGCCATCAGTTTTCGAACCCCTGCGGCCGTTTGGACAGCATTGGAACCGGGCAACTGGTAGACGGGGATAACGATGGCGGGCTTGCCATTCAACCGGCTGACAATGCTGTAGTCCTGTGCGCCCAGTTCGACGCGGGCGACGTCTTTCACGCGAACGGTCCCGCCATTTGGCGCCTCGCGCACGATCACGTCTTCGAATTGTTCCGGGGAAGTCAGGCGGCCCTGGGCTAGCACTGAATAAGTAAATTGCTGGTTCGCGGCAGCCGGTTCACCGCCCACCTGGCCCGCAGGATTGACCGTGTTCTGCGCCTGCACTGCGTTCACGATGTCCGTGACCGTGATGCCCAGCTTCGCCAGTTTGTCAGGCTGTACCCACAGTCTCATCGCATACTGCCCTGCGCCGAAAACCTGCGTCTGACCCACGCCGTACAAGCGGGCGATCGGGTCATTGAGGTTGATATAGGCGTAGTTGCCAAGGAATTTTGTATCGTATGTGCCCTTCGGGGAAAATATTCCAACCAGCATGAGCGGAGCGGTCACGGACTTTCTGATGGTGACCCCGTAGGTGTTAACGTCCGGCGGAAGCTGACCAGCAGCCAGTTGCTCACGCGACTGTGTGAGGATGAGATCGGTGTTCGGGTCCGTTTTCAGATCGAAGTCCACGACCATGGTGGTTTGCGAGTTGCCGGTGGCGTTTAGGGAGTACATGTAGTTTACGTTGTCCACGCCGTTGATTTGCTGTTCGATGGGGGTGGCAACGGATTGCTCCAGGGTCTGCGCGTCCGCTCCGACGTAGCTGGCTTGTAACTGAATTTCCGGTGGAACGATGTTCGGAAATTGCGCCACGGGCAGGCTCGCGATGGTGACCGCGCCTACAATAACCGTCAGGATGGCAATCACCATCGCCACGATGGGCCGTCTTATGAAGAAATTGGACATGGATTCCGGTTCCTTTCAATCAAACTATCAAAGCTCTTCGCTCGCCCCTTCGCGGCGTAATGGTCCGGCCTTCGCCGTTCCTCGCAGGCAGCTCACTTGTCGGTCTTGGTGAGCCGCGCGGTCGTCATTCAATTGGACACAAAGGGCTTGGGCTGCACGATCATGCCCGGGCGTAGAGCTTGCTGGCCCTCCGCAACCACACGTTCCCCGGGTTTCAGTCCTTCCTGGATAATCCACATGGTGCCGATGCGGTCTCCAACTGTCACAGGTCGTATGGCGATCTTGCCGTCCGGACCGACAACGACAGCCTGATAGCTGCCTTGCAGCTCCGTAACCGCAGGTTGAGGGACCAGTAGGGCGCCTTTCTCTATTCGGACTACAGCGCGGACTTTGCCGTATTGTCCGGGACGAAGTACATTGCCGGGATTGGGAAACAGAGCAGCCAGTTGAATCGCCCCCGTGTTTTGATCGACCGCGCGGCCCGCGAAATAGAAGGCGCCCTCATGGGGATAGGTGGTTCCGTCAGCCAAGATGAGCTGCAGTTTCCAGCGCTGTTTTTCCGAGGTTGAAAATTGCTTCTGCAATTGGAGGTAATCCTGTTCGCTGACAGTGAAGTAATCTCTGATGGGGTCGAGTGTAGAGACGGTAGTCACCGCGGTGCCGCTCGTGCTGACCAAGGCGCCCACCTGTAGCTGGGCTTGTCCGGCAATGCCGCTGATCGGGGCGGTGAGACGAGTAAACCCGAGATTGAGCTTTGCCGTTTCGACGGAAGCCTCGGCCGTCTTGATTTGAGCTTGGGCGGTAGCCACGGTGGCTCTCGCCGCCAAGTTGTTCTGCGTGGCATTGTCGAGATCCTGCTGGCTTGCTGCCTGCTCCTTCGCCAGCGGGGTGTAACGTTCCACATCAAGCTGAGTGCGGACTTGAACAGCTTCGGCATTCGCAAGCTGCGCTCTGGCTTGTGCCAACTGTCCTTCGGCTTGGTCGAGAGCCGCCTGAAAGGGCCGGGGATCAATTTCAAAGAGGAGTTGGCCTTTGTTGACGTACGCGCCCTCTTTGTAGCCCTGCCGAACCAAGTAGCCTGTGACCTGCGCCCTGACGTCGGCATTTACGAACCCGTCGAGCGTGCCTATCCATTCGCCGTAAATCGGAACATCCCTCTGCTCGACCTGCGCCACCATGACATCCGGAGGCGGTGCCGTTCCAGCACCTGACGCATGTTTCGGACGTAGGGCTCCAACGATAAGAGCAATAACGACCAAAGAAATCACTCCTGCAACTGCAAGGTTGCGCCTACGAGAACTATTCATCGCGTGTCTCCGAAATCCTTCCGCTTTCATCAAGTTTTTTTCTGAGCCCTTCAAACAATGGGTCTCCCTTCGTCTCAGGGAAGGGTGCACTGCGCCTGCCAAAGTTGGGTTCTTGCTGACAATGCCGCAACTGATTGAAAGCAAAGGAGCTGTGGTTTGTGAAACTGCGATCCCGTCGGAGAGTGTCGGGGGCTTCGACGCTTCTCTCGACATGTGTCGGGCCTTCACGACACTTGGATCGGGCACAATTCCCCTTTAGCGCGTACTCTTCCCTGAGGCCGCTTGTTGTTTCAATTATGAAATGAAGCAAGGCATTCTCGATCGAGCTGCTGAGCAGCGGGATGGCCCGCAAGTCTATGACGTGTGACTTGTCCTCCGCGGAAACGTGCTGGAACAAGCAGGACTCACCGCTCGCGGGAACCCGGCAATCCCTGCCGTACACAAACCTGTCAGAGCTTGTTTAATCCGTTTAAAGCGGCTACCTTGTAGGCTTCGGCGAGCGTTGGATAGTTGAAGACCATGTCCCGGAAATATTCCACTGATCCCCCATAGAAGAGTACGGCCTGGCCGATATGGATTATCTCCGTCGCGCGCTGCCCTAGCGCATGCACACCCAGGAGTTTGTGCGTTTCCGGATCGAAAAGCAGCTTAAGCATTCCAGCCTCATCTCCGAGCATCATGCTCTTAGCAAGCTCGGAGTACTTTGCAACTCCCACCTCGTACGGAATCTTGTTCGCTGTGAGTGTTTCCTCGGTCTGACCAACCATGGAGACTTCCGGAATTGTGTAAATCCCGTAAGGAAAAAGCTCGGGCATATGTTCAAAGGGAACTCCAAACATATGACACGCGGCCAGGCGCCCCTGTTCCATGGAGGTGCTTGCGAGTGCCGGGAATCCAATGACGTCGCCGGCTGCGTAGATGTGCGGAACGTCAGTCTGAAAAAACTCGTTCACTTTAAGTCGCCCACGGGAGTCAGCCGCCAATCCCGCTGCCTCCAAATGAAGCTGGTCGCCGTTGGCTTGGCGGCCCACGGCATAAACGAGGGCCTCGCCGTGTACTTTCTTGCCGCTCTCTAGCTCCGCAAAAACACGATCGCGCATCGGGTCGATTCCGACACGTGTCACCTTTTCCCCCATCCGAAATGTGACGCCTAACTGTCGCAAGTGGTAAGACAGTGCTTCGACGATTTGCCGATCTACGAAATCAAGAACGACTGGCCGCTGGTCGATCAACGTAACAGTCGCGCCCAAAGCAGCCATAAAGGATGCGTACTCGAGGCCCACCACGCCGGCGCCTACGACGATGATTTCTCTCGGCAGTCCATGCAAGTCGGCAAGGTGATCTGTGTCCACTATGCGAAGGTTGTCAAACGGAATCTCCGGGCTGTGCGCGGGTCGCGTGCCGCAAGCAATTAGAACCTTCGCCGCTTTGACTCTGATTCCTCCGCCGATGCCTTGAACTTCGATTGTGTGAGGGTCTAGAAACAGCGCGCTGCCCTGATAAATCGCAATCGTGTTGCGCGTCAGTTGGTCTCGAATTATCTCCGTCTCTCGCGCAACAATGGCGCTCACGCGGGAAGAAACATCTTGGACAGAGACCTCGCCGTGGTTTCGAAACCCATTGCCGCCCAGAGTCTTTACGGCAAAGCCGGTTAGTTGAAAAATAGCCTCACGTATCGTTTTGCTGGGGATCGTGCCAGTATGAACGCTCACGCCACCGATCATGGCGGGCCAGTCGATGACGGCAACGCGCTTGCGCGCCTTCGCCGCCGCGATGGCGCCCTTCTGGCCGGCTGGGCCACTGCCGATCACCGCAAGGTCGTATTCGGATTCACTCATCTCTGTCTTATAGCCTCTTCTTATTCTGGTCCCCGTTACCCTGATCCTGGCTCTGCAAGAGCGGGAGTTGTGAAGTAAGTTGCACGTCGACCATCATGCTGATAAGGCGGTCCAGCTGAAAGAAGGTCGCCGCTTTCTTTCCGGGCAGCACCTCCCGAAAGATCGGCACATACTTCTGGCGAAGCTGGGCTGCTGAGGTGTCCGCGTCCAGCCAGCTGCGAATGAATCTATCTGCCTGATCGTCGGTCAGCGTTCCGTACCCATCGGCATACTCTTCAATCAGGGCGATTCTCGTGTCGTTGATCTTTTCGCGATCCGCCGAATATTGCTCATACACCGGCCAGAACTTAGCAGTTTCGCTATCCGTAAGAGTCAAATTTGCAGCAACGAGCTTCTTCGTGGTCCAGCGAATATTATTGCGCAGCTGCGCCACCTGATTGTCAAAAGACTCGTCGCCATTGCTGCCGGCAGGATCTGCCGATTGCGAAGATGTTTCTTGCGCGGCCAATCTTGGACTTCCGAACACACATATCCCAATGAATACGAGCACGGCAAATGTGATTTTCTTCACGGTATCCTCTCTCATTGCATGTGGTCTTGTCTTGTTCGCTACCTTCTCAAACCGCCGTAGTTAATCCTGGGCATTTAGTTGACGCCCGGGGTTCCCTTCCAATCAAAGTTCCCGAAGTCCTATCGGCGGAGCTTTCTGCCCACGCCAAGTTGGATCGGCTCCCTGTTCTTGCGGGATCGGCTTGTGTACGCAATCGCGGCCAGTACGACGGCTACGCCGATCACGATTACTAAGATCATCTGCATCGTCATTGGTTTCCCCTTTCCTTCGTTTCCATAGGCCGAATATCAATTTCAGTTTTCGGAGCCGGTACAACCCGCTGTTGAACACGATTCCAGTCTCGTGCGAAAAGAGCGACCTTTTGGAGTTCGCGTTCGGCCCTGAGCCAATCATCAAGCTCATCGCCTGGGAGGCCGCCACGCTCTAGATAGATTTCATATGCGCGCCGCCTGATTTCTTCGTGACTGGGTGTGGGGCGTGCGGATGCCTCTTCTGCCTGGCGCTGAACAGATGTTGTGCGAAGCGCTGAATTTCCATTGCTTTTATATTTCGATACCATGCTTGACTCCTCCCCTTCTCTTGTTCATGTGTACTTCGGTGCCCTGCCATCCAAATTCAAAAGAAACCTCGTCCATTAACCACCGCATGAGCAAGATGCCTCGTCCATGCTCAGCCTCCAGATTCCCCACATGGGAAGGGTCGGGAATCGCGGTTGGGTCAAATCCTCTCCCTTGGTCCTTGATGACCATGGACACGCCTTTGTCCAATTCACATGTACAATAAACCTCAACTAGCTTGCAGGGATCGAGACGGTTGCCATGAAGAACCGCATTGCTGAGAGCCTCGCGAAGTGCAAGTCCAACGGCTGGCTCCTCGCCGAGAACGAAATGCGATTCTTCGATCAGTCGAATCATTCGGTCCACCAGCGGGGAGATGGCTTCGATTTCACTCGGCATTCGGGCCTTAATTTCGAGGCACGAATCGCTCCCGGGCGTTCGCACGAACTCGGTTCGCAAAGACGATGGAATGTTCGCCTTCATGATGAATCCCAGATCTCGCAGCGCGCCTGGAGGCCCGCTTCAATCACAAACTCGGCCTCAAATTAGCGACGCAGCCTGCGATCAATGTCGCCTAACGAATCAGAGATGCATAAAGCCAAGAATCACGAGTAACACGATCAGTAGCCACGCAATCACAATCTTCCCTTAGACTGAATTCCTGCCGCGGAAGGCGGTGAACCCGTTCCGCCGAAAATGCATTGTCAACGCTTGGCGCAGCTTCCGCCGGCCGCGAAGCGCTCGGGACTTCACGGCGCCAATCGACAGCCCTAACATCTTTGCCGTTTCCTCGGTCGAATGCTCCCCTACTTCCCGGAGATGTAGAACCTCCCTGGACGTCATTGGGAGCTCATCCATAGCTGAAGTGAAAATGCGCTGAAGTTCCTCTTGCAAGTAGCGCTGTTCGGGAGTCGGACTGCCGTCTGCGACTTCAGCGCAGAAGGGGGTTTCTTCCGTAACTGTGGGACTGACGAAGTGCTGCTCGCGAAATCGGCGCTTGCGCAGTTTCATGAGAGATTGATTGATAGCAATGCGCGAAAGCCAGGTAGAAAAGCGAGAGTCTCCACGAAACGTGTCCACGTGGAGGAATGCCCGCGCAAAAGAGTCTTGAGAAACCTCCTCGGCATCCTCGCGGTTCCGGGTAATCTTTTGGGCGAGTCGCAAAATGCGCGGTCCGTACCTTGTCATGAGTTCTTCGTATGCTTCCGGGTCACGCCTCCTGGCGCCGTCCACGAGCGCGGCGTCGGGTTCCTGCGAGTTCACGGCCACTTCGCCGTTCGCACTCAATGTGCTCACTGCATTCGCAACAACAGACATCACGTTCCTCCTTCACGTGTGCGCTATTCGGCCCCTACGTGCACAGTGTCTTAAGATTTCGCGGGACGTACTCGGCGCGCGCCTGACTCGGGTGATTAACGTGACGCCGGGCAGATCGAAGTCGAGCCAGTGGCCCCCGAACGAATCCCGAGCGCTCCCCTCGATTCAGCGCCCTTCGCTTCGGCCTCCTCCCTCGGCAGTTCATCCCACGCTTGAAGCCATTCTTCGAAGTCATACCCAAACACTCCGCCGCGCTCACGGTGAATCTCTTTGGCGCGTCGGAGGATTTTTTCAATCTTCACCTCTTCGTTAACATCCAGATTGGCTCCGGGCATGTCTTTCGTTTCGAATCCATCGTGCACTTCATTCCGTGAACTCATGTTCCCAGACCTTTCTTTTTTCGTTCAACACCCTCGCGACCAGTGCCGCTGCTTCTTCACGAGACTGGTCGTGAGCGCGAGCAATCAAATTAGAACCGGAAGACCAGTCCTGCGGACGGTTGGGCGGTATGGGTGGTAACACTCGTGTTTAATGCAGCCAATCCGAAATCGGGCCGGGCATAGACAAATCCGCGATACTCGGCTCGAAGTGCGATATGTGTTACAAGCGGGAAATCCACCCCACCGCCGTACACAAAAGCAGCTTTGGCTTGGCTTTGAACTCCCGGCACAGATTGGTTTGCATAGGAGGTAGGGTCAAACACCAACGCGCCCGCACCCGCCAAGAGGAAGGGGCGCAATCTAAAGACACTATGGGGGACGGTCACCACGAGGGCGCCAGTGGCTTGGTGCACGGTCGCCTGAACATTTAACGCGCTAGGGGTAGTGAGGTTCTGCTGCGTGTTCCGTGCGTAGCCGTAACTTGCATCAGCGGCCAGCCAGCGATTGAAATGATAGCGGTAGCTAATCAAGAACCCGCCTGTATCCGTGGAGTGCTGACTAAAGCCAGTTCCTTGCGAGTCTTTAGTGAAGAACCCCGTGCCTTGGACACTCACCTCGTTCCGACCACCTGGCTCCCTTTCCTGGGCCTTAGCAGCTGAGGCGCACAACAACAATGCTCCGAGAAGTGCTGAAACCAACATCCTTGCCCGCACCATTGTCTTTCTCCTTTTGATCGTGTTTCTGATTTCCCAAGAATTCTGAAATCGCATGCGATTGACATGCTTCGAATCCCCAAATCCATGGGACGCGTATTTCCGAAGCCGGATTTGTTTTCTCTCCTTCCACACCAGGGAACAATGCAGTGCGCCTGCCAAAGACGGGTTCTAGCTGAGAAGGCGACAACTGATTAAAGACAGAAGGGATTTACTTTGTGAGATTGCCACGGTTTGAGAGAGTGTCGGGGCTTCCGACAGTTCCCCCGACAGGTGACGACCGTCTACGACACTTGGACCTACTGACCTTTTGTCTTCCGTCTTTGCTCTTCCCTGAGCCCGCTCGTAATTCAGTCACTTAGAGATTCGTCGCATTGAGTGCGGATTCAGCCTTCTGGCCATTCATTTGCATTGTCCAGGGACGGAGGCGCAGGAAGAAATGCTGAAGATCACGATCACCAACACAGCGACGGAAATGCAATGGAACCTGCACGGCCGCCTCGTCGCGCCGTGGGTCAATGAATTGAAGACGAGCTGGAAAGGAGCACACGCCACAGCACACGGCCGAAGGTGCATCGTGAACCTCGATGAAGTCACATTCATCGACAAGAGCGGGGAACGACTGTTGCGGACCATGTCAAAACAAGGTGCGCGATTTGTCGCCGGCGACGTGTACGTCAAGGATGTGCTTGATCGGCTTCGAGGCAAGTCGCATTAGTAGTGAATCGCTATATGTGCTTGGGACCAGAGGAAAGAGAGGTTTCATGCACAGCCAAATGCCGCAATCGCTCCAACAGATGGAGCCCATTTTCGAGACACTGAATGACGGAGTTGTCATCGCAGACGATTCCGAGCAGATTCTATTTGTCAACGCGGTCTTCGAGGAAATGACAGGGATTCCTCGCGGTCAAATCATCGGCCGCGATGCCCGATATTTGTATGATCGGGCCGAAGACTTCGCTCTTGCCCATGCGCTTTATCAGAAAGCCCTGAAAATGGGACGGAACCGCGAAGAGTTCTTTTTACCCACGACGGGCGGCGGGCGACTGCCCGTGGTGGCCAGTATGCGCATAATGCCTGGGCCCGAAGGAGGGCGTTTCGCAGTCGTGATGTTGACCGATATTTCGAAACAGAAACGCACCGAAGAAAAGCTACGCGCCGCGAATGCGCGGCTCGAAACGCATCAGAAAGAGATTGAGCAAGACCTGGTGCTGGCAGCAAGAGTACAGAAGAGCCTGGCCCCGAAACCCATCCACTGGGGAGGCTTGCGTGTCGATACTTTCTACCAACCAGCGCACAGAATCGGTGGGGACTTTGGTTTGATCACTCCATTCAAAGAAGAACACTTGAATCTGCTGGTTTGCGATGTGTCCGGTCACGGCATCAGCTCCGCTCTCTTCGCTAACCGTATCTATGCGGAGACGATTACGGAACTAGGAAATCGGGCGCCTCTCGCTGACGTGCTCCGTCGATTGAACTCTCTTGTGATTCAGAACATCGGCGCACAAGGGTTTTTCTTCACATTGGCGGCAGCCCGCATTCATCGCAGTGGCCGGATCATGGAGTTCGCTGGAGCCGGCCACCCGCCTGCGATGATTGTTCAGCCGGGCGCCGAGCCTCGCCTGCTCCCCTCCCGCAGCATGATTCTTGGCGCGTTGCCGGATGCGGTGGACGCAGAGGCCACGCTCTACACAGAGATCGAGCCCGGTGACCGCATCGTGCTGTACACGGATGGCCTTACCGACGTGTTTGATTCTCGTGGCGAAATGCTCAAAGTGGAGGGAGTACAGAACATCGTTCGCGAGACAGCGCATCTGCCATTCAGCGAAATGAAGCAGGGTATTCTCAATCGTGTCGCAGCGTGGCGCAATGGCCCGCCGGTCGACGACGTATCACTCGTGCTCGTCGAAGTGCGTTGAACAACGTAGTCGGCTGTTAATTGATTCTTTGTGTTGAGAGGCGGGAAAGACACTGAGAGAGCTACCGCAATTCCGAATTCTTGTGCTGGCATTGGCGTGCATGATGGCGTCGGGATGTATAACTATTAAGAGAAGGATTGAGGTCAGAAAAGAAGACATCAGGCCACAGCTGGAATCCAATGGCGGGAATCTACTGGCCAGCTACAACGAGCAGGCGCGTGCCGTGCAAACTCTGCAGGCCACGGTAGACTTAATGCCCAGCTCAGGCTCAACGTACAGTGGCGTCATCGAGGAATATCATGACGTAACCGGATTTATTCTGGCCCAGCGCCCCGCGACGGTGCGCGTGATCGGGCAGGCCCCGGTCGTCGCTAAGAATATCTTCGACATGGTTAGCGACGAAGAAGAATTCCGTATCTATATTCCTTCCAAAAACGAATTCCTGGTTGGGCCCACAATGTTCACGCGCCACTCTTATAAGCCGATCGAAAATCTTCGGCCGAATCATATTGTAGACGCCTTGTTTTGGCCGGAATTGACCCCTGGCAAGAATGTGCTCTTTGAACAGTTTGACTTGGATCAGGGCCGTTACTACATCCTGACCATGCTGCGGCAGATGGCTGGAGGGGAACTCGAAACCGCACGAAAAATCTGGTACGACCGCGCCGATCTGCGCGTCTCTCGCGTACAGGTTTTCGGGCCAGTCGGGCGGCTGGATTCCGACATTGCCTATTCGGACTGGCAGCCTGCCGGAACTTCCTCCACCATGAGAAGCGCACCCTTGGCTGCGCAGATCAGTTATGCGCGCGACATCAAGATCTGGCGTCCGCAAGACGATTACAAGCTCGAAGTCCGAATCCTAAAGCTGACTCTCAACGAACCGATTTCAGCCGACAGGTTTGTCTTAAATCAGCCTGACGGGACCGATCTGGTGCACGTAGGGGAAGAAATCTCGACCCACCGATGATCTGGGTAATTAGGCTAAAAAGACATCCCTTAGGATCAATTTTTTGACGGAAGTGCGGTTAAAACGTAAAGGATGGTCCGCCGCAGCCCTATAGAAGTTGTGGAGCGCCGGGCAAGTAGGCATCCCACGAGATCTATGCGATAGGGATTGTCGCCGATTCTCTCCGGGGACTCGGCTACGAACCGGAGGGTCCTGACTTTCGAATTTCCCAGTTCCTTCGCGGATCGATACCCAGTTTTTTCATCCGCGTGAGCAAGGTTGTCCGTTTGAGGCCCAAGCGGGCCGCGGCGCCGTTCGGACCGCCGACATGTCCCTTGGTCTCTTTCAGGATTCGCACAATCCTATCTTGCTCATCGACGTTAGTGGCTCTTGCCCGAGTCAAGTTTGTGCCACCGTTTGTCAATTCGGGTAACGATATCGCCAGCGTGCTGCTGCGCGTGAGGATGACAGCCCGTTCCACAAGATTCTGAAGCTCACGAACGTTTCCGGGCCAGTGCCAACGCGTCAACTTCCGCATGGCCGCCGCAGGAATGCTTTCGATTTGTTTTTGCATGCGGCGCGCGTACTTCTGGCTGAAGTATCGCACCAGCAACGGAATGTCTTCCGGGCGCTCACGCAAGGGAGGAATATGGATGGGAAAAACATTCAGCCGGTAGTACAGGTCGCTTCGAAATTGCCTCTCCTCGATCATCCGGTCCAGATCACGATTGGTCGCAGCTACCAGTCGAACGTCGACTTTCTTTGTCCGTGTGCTCCCCAGGCGCTCGAATTCTCCATCCTGCAAAACGCGCAGCAGTTTGGGCTGGAGTTCCAGAGGGATGTCTCCGACTTCATCCAGAAACAATGTGCCTTGGTCGGCCAATTCTAGTCGGCCAATCTTCTGTGAAACGGCGCCGGTGAAGGCGCCGCGTTCGTGGCCAAAGAGTTCACTTTCCAGGAGACCCGTAGGAATCGCCGCGCAGTTGAGCTTTACAAAGGTCCGATCTTTGCGTCGGCTGCGATCATGAACCGCACGGGCGATCAATTCCTTTCCCGTGCCGGTCTCTCCCAACAGCAGCACGGTTGAATCGCTTGTGGCGACCGTTTCGACTAGTTGTAGCACCTGCCGGAGCGCCGAACTCTGACCCACGATTCCTTCAAAGTCCGCTACGCTTCGGATCTCTTCCTCCAAGTAGAGTTTTTCCTGCGCGAGCTTGTCTTTCAACCTGGCGATCTCGGAATAGGCCAAGGCATTGTCAATAGCGATCGCTACTTGTCCCGCTACCTGCATCAGAAAATCGACATCATCCGGACTGAATGAGTTCTCGACCCGGCTGCCAAGCCCCAGAACGCCGAGCGTTCGGTTTCGGCTGATCAGGGGGAGACAGCAGCCTGACTCGAAGGCTTCAGCACGAACAACAATAATTCCCCACTCACTTGTGACATCGGCTTGTGTTCTTACAATGAAAGGCTCGCCAGTCTTGAATACATTGCCTGACTCGGACCCCTCAATAGGCTGTGTCAAATCCTCCTTCGAAAATCCATTGCTTCCCGGGAAGTCCTGAGCGAGTTGGCGCAATACGCGCCGATCTGGATCAGGAAGCCATACCCCGACGGAGTCGCAGCGCATGTCTTGCCGTATGCTCGCCGAGATCGCTCGAAGGAGATCGCGTGGCTCCAAATTCAATACAAGGGTGTTCGTCATGTCCAAGAGTAGCTTCAGCCGGTCCTTTTCGTGCGCCAGCTTCACCTGCATGCTTTTCGAGTCCTGCGTGGTAAGCGCGTCCAAAGTTCCCGCATGATATCCCATCAAGAACCTCCCGGGCCAACCGAATCCACGTTTCTGCTCTCGTGCTCAATTGGTCAAAAACTTCTGATGCGTGATTCGTGATCGAACGGGCTTGAAACTATTTTTTCCCGTGATATGCAACTCTCCGCGACGTATCGCCACTGTTTCATCTATCCTCTCGTCGCTCCTTGGATTGATTGGATTCTCGATCCCGCCGGACAGATTCGTCGAAGTTGTGCCCCTCAATCCGACCAATTCCGCCAGGAACTGGACCCTCAACCGCTTCCCAGCTTCACCCTCCTCTACCACCCCCTTCGAAACAGGTCTCCTACGGAGGAGGGTACAAATCCGCGGTTCCTTCAGAGATCGGGCAATTCGCGCGAAGTGACGGTGTGTCAGGCGTCCATTTCCGCGTATTGCTATGTTACTTAGCCTTGGCAATTGCTGCGACCGTGGCTTTGACCGCGCGGATGTAGTCGGCAGGAGCCAGCAAGATCTGCAACCCTCGGACGCCTGCAGACACCGAGATCACGTCGCGGATTTCCGCAACCTCGTCGATGTAGACTGGGTAATCCTTCTTGCACGCCAGAGCGGTAACTCCGCCGCGAATGTAACCGGTCAAGGGTTGCACCTCTTTCAAAGGAACCATTTCGATCTTCCGATCCCCTATTAGGTGTGCGAGCGCCTTGAAGTCCAGTTCCTCGTCCGCGGAAATCACCGCTAGACAGATTCCATTCTGGTCCCCGTGCACGGCGAGAGTCTTGAAAACCTGCGCCGGCGGTAAACCGATCTTTGCTGCCACCGTTTCCGCAGACAAATCGCTTGGATTCACGTCATACTCACGTAACTCGTAGCGGATCGCAAGTCGATCCAGGATTCGCACCGCCTTCGTCTTGATCATTCAAAGCGCTCTCATCCGTTTTGTGTGTTGCCACCTGATCTCCACACTAGACCAGGAGGCGATCCCACGTGCCGCCATATCTAATTGCGCGAACCATCTCTATGTCGTAAATACTCTGAGGGAATCCGGGTTCGATTCGGCTTGCTCCATCGAGGGATTTCAATTGTTCGGCGGAGAGTTCCAGATTCAAACTGGCGAGATTGTCCCGGAGTTGAGATACCTTCCGCGCTCCAATGATCGGGATTACTGGCACCGTTTGATGCCGCAACCAGGCGAGTGCGACTTGCGCCATGCTGCGGCCGGTTTGTTCGGAAACCGACTTTGCAGCCGATATCATAGGCGCCGCGCGTTGTTCCCTCTCAGGAAAGAAGGCTTTCACTCCCTCATTGGTCATCCGCCCGCCGTCGGGCTTGCCTTCGCCGTGATATTTCCCGGTT
>Ga0209380_10000741_pt1 | contig 23177 bp, 22 predicted proteins | sample HubBroMetageWFT6_FD_188347 | JGI IMG/M metagenome (GOLD analysis project Ga0209380, IMG submission 188347) | Warmed and freeze-thawed soil microbial communities from the Hubbard Brook experimental Forest, New Hampshire - Hubbard Brook CCASE Soil... | ecosystem: Environmental > Terrestrial >... | reverse complement strand
CTGCCTACGGTCTGTCATCCCTATCCTCTCTGCCGCATGGGCGTTATTACCTAAGGCAAGAGCCCGGATGCGGGAAATCCGCTCGTCCGGATCGGTGGAGGAGGTCATGAGCAATCGTGATCCCTACTCCGACTTCATCTCAGCGCTTCTGCCCTGGTTTATCCGCAGCCGCCTGCCGCGCAAAAAACAACCGGAACACTTGTCCGAAAATCAGTTCCTCTGCCAGTAACGCGATCGCCAGCGAAAAAATCATTCCTCCCACCACCGCCATGAATGTGATTGCCATTTGCATGATGTCCTCCTGAGAATTCAGTTTTGGTTTCAATCCGCTTCGGTCAAACTCTTTGCACCCGGGTCCGATTGCCCGCCGTCCTGATCTGTAACTTGCTTCTCTGCGACGGTCGTGTCCTCAGCGCTGTTTCCGAAGACCTGTGCAACCTGCTCGTCCCGCTCCCCGTGAATTTCAACCGCGTCGCCAACTTGCAGCATGGCGAACAGGCGCTCCATGTCGCGATTGCGCAACCGAATGCAGCCGTGAGAAGCCGCGTGCCCGACAGATTTCGGTGCGTTCGTACCGTGGATCCCATAGCCCTTTTGGCTCAGCCCGACCCAGCGTGTGCCCACGGGATTGTCTTTCCCGCTAGGGATGACCGCGCCTGGCCGGTAGTAGTTGGGATTGGAAACGCGGTTCACGATCTGGAACTGACCAGTAGGGCTGGGGGTTGCCTGCGCGCCAACTGCGACTGAGAACGTGGCGATAACGTTCCCGTTTTCGATCACCGCGAGTTTGCGGTCCGGAATGCTAACGACCACGGTTCGGCCGACGGAATGGCTGGCGGCGGGCTTTGCAGTTTGCGCGGCTAAAGAAGAAGAGGAGAGGGTTAACGCCAGCAGTACTAGGAAGGTGAATGTCTGGTTTCGGGTTGTCGCCACCCTGTCAGCTGCGCGTTCCATGTCCGCCCCCAATATTGCTGTGCGTTAATGCAAGGGCAGGATGACAGCCAATGGTTATCTACTTGAAACGAATGAGGTTGACTGGACAGGAAACGGACTGATTCGTGTGCGGGCAACCACGGTGTGTCCATCCGCACACGGTTTTACGGCTGAATGACCACGCATGTACTCGAGTAAAGGTGGAAAAGAATTAGTATTAGTAACCGCGCGCTTGAGCCTTCAAGCGCCCGGCCCTGCCGTCTGGGGTAACGGCTTGTGGGGTTCTGTGGGTGGGGCCGGGCGATCTTTATTTCACTAGAAGGCCTAGTTCAATTGTGCCTATTTAAGCCCTGTCGCCTGCCTACTTCTGTGATGGTGGTCACGCTTGCACGTGATTCTCGTCATTCGAGTAATTTCCATCAATTGGCAATCCAAGTCCCTATCAATCGCCACGATCTCACTTCCTCAGCGCACAGCCGCCTGTGATCGAAGTCACCGCCCCATTTCGGGGTGCTTCTTACGCTCGTTCTTGAGCGAGACGCCAGCTGTCATTTCCTTTTGGAGATCGATTCATCATGGCCTATGTAATCACTGATTCCTGCATCAAGGATTCCCTTTGCGTCGAGGTCTGCCCGACCGATTGCGTCCATCCCAGCAGGACGAACCCGGTTTCGAAGTGGCCACTCAGATGTATGTGGATCCCGAGGGTTGTATCGACTGTGGCGCCTGTATTCCGGCTTGCACCTCCGACTCGATTCATGCCATCGACGATGTTCCCGAGGACAAGAAAGATTTCGTTGAGAAAAATGCCGCCTTTTACAAGCATTGATCCAAAAGACGACTGCCCGGTTCCACTCCTCAATTGAAGGGCGATGGGTTTACGGTAAACCAGCCCCCTCCAACTCCCAGCAATTGCATCGAGCCACGCTTCGACCTGTTCCTCGCATTGACTTTCTTCAGTTTTCCCCGCTATCGTCGGGCGAATGAATGTCGTCAAAGCGACCCGCAATTTCGAGGAGTGGTTGGGTCATCGGACTGAACTGGTCAAGAGCGACCTGCGGCTCAAACACATCAATATGAAGGCCGCGCTTTTTCCCTTTCTCCGAGCCACTTTCTACCGCTGGGCACAAATCTGGCCGAACGTGTGTCCCGACCTTGCCAAGTCGCCCAATGTGTTGGCGGTGGGAGACCTGCACGTGGAGAATTTCGGCACTTGGCGCGATGTTGAAGGCCGGCTGATTTGGGGCGTCAACGACTTCGACGAAGCCCATCCCATGGCTTACGCCAACGATCTCGTCCGACTGGCTGGGAGCGCTCATCTTGCTTCAGAAGCCGGGCACTTGCCTCTGCACCATAACGACATCTGCGATTCCATTCTCGAGGGCTATCGCGAAGGAATGCGCTCGGGGGGAATGCCGTTCGTCCTGGGCGAAAAAAACGACTGGCTGCGCCAAATCGCTGAGAGCGTACTGCGAGATCCCGTCCATTTCTGGACGAAAATAAATGCTTTGCCGACCGTGAGGGGGCCGGTGCCGATCAGTGCGATCGACGCCCTCGAACACATGATGCCTGCCCGGGACTTGCACTATCGCCTGGCGCGGCGCGTAGCGGGTTTGGGAAGCCTTGGGCACGAGCGCTATGTTGCCGTTGCCGACTGGAACGGCAGCAGAATCGCACGTGAGGCGAAGGTCCTAGTGTCGTCTGCATGTTACTGGGCGAAGGATCACCAAGGGTCGCCTGAGATTCTGTACCAGACGATTATTAGCCACGCGGTTCGATCTCTCGATCCGTTTGTTCAGTTGCGCGGCCGCTGGATTGTGCGGAGACTGAGTCCGCATTGCTCGCGCATTGAGCTCTCCACGCTTCAGGCACCGGGCAAAGAATTACGCTTGCTCCACGCGATGGGATGGGAAACCGCCAACATTCACCTTGGGACAAAGATGGCCCGCCAGCCCATCATTCGCCATCTGCAAAAGCAGAAGGCGAAGTGGTTGCACGGAGCCACGGCAGAGATGCTGAAGGCAGTCCGCGCAGACTGGAAGACGTGGAGAAAAGGCGGGTACGTGTAAGAGAACGTCCGATTACGCCGCGCCGCTGCGCGCACTGGCAGCCGCTGCCAGACTCACCGCAGGCCGCCGCAGTGGGGCCAATGAGACTCCGCGTTCCCGGTCATAAATCAGCGTCCATTGTGCAGCACAGTCATCACATAGCCAATAGTGCTCGACGCACCGTTGCTGCTGCCGGGCCCGCACAAAAGGGGGACTAGCGGTTTCTCCCGCTTTGGTCACGCGATCGGTCTCAACCAGGAACAATTTTCCGTCCCTGAGTTTGAGGAAAGGTTTGCAACACTGTGAATTAGCGCACCGGCTGAGCATATCTTCACTACTTCCTGCTATGCCAAGAATGAATTCTTAGAAGCGAGCAATGGCACTCGGAATACTCGCATTTCGCGTGCCATAGAGTTTCTCGGTCACGCGATCAGGATTGCGAACATCTGAGGTTAGGTCAGAACCTGATTCCTTCTGTTTTGCCGATCAATCGGCAACGAGTGCCGATGTCGCGTCGCGGTTTTCTTGCCTCACTCTGTTCGTCCAGCTACCATCAATCGTATGCTCAAGGTTCTTCTCTGTCCGCCGAATTATTTCGATGTCGTCGATCAGAAAAATCCTTATATGTCGAGAGAATCCGCAGTCGACAGGGTGAAAGCGCGCAAGCAGTGGGAAGCTCTCTGTCGTGTTTTGCAACAGAATGGATGCGAGCTTCATGCTATTGATGCGGTCGAAGGCCTTGAAGAGATGGTCTTCGCTGCGAATCAGATTTTCGTCGGCGAGAAGAGTGGATACGGAAAATTTGTAGTGCCCAGCCGCATGGTGTACCCCTCGCGTCAGCGCGAAGTGCCTTTCTATGCAGACTGGTGTCGCCAGCGGGACTATCGTGTGATCGAACTCCAATACGGCACCGACTATCTCGAAGGTCACGGCGATTTGCTCTGGCATCCTGACGGCTGCCGCATCTATGGCGGATATGGTTTCCGAAGCACGCGCGGCGGAGTGGAGAAATTCGCCGCCGCAATGACCGAAATGGGAATTCCAGTCGTCGCCTTGCATCTAATTGATCCTTATTGCTATCACCTCGATACTTGCCTCTGCCCGCTAAACAACGAAGCAGCGCTGCTTTTCCCCGGCGCGTTTTCAGCGGAGGGTCTGGCATCCCTTCATAAATTGTGGAAGCGGGTGCACCTGCTCACCACCGAAGAGGCTCATCGTTTCATGGGAAACGGTATCGTTGTTAACGGCAGCTACATTACTCCTCACATCACACCTCAGTTGGAAACAATTCTCCGTGAGGAAGGGCTGACGCCAGTGATCGTCGAGACCTCCGAGTTCGAAAAGGCGGGCGGGAGTTGCTTTTGCATGAAGACTTTCTTGCCTTAGATCGTGTGAGCCTTACGCAGAAGCAAATGAAGAAGAATCTCGACAGGGACAGCGGCTTGAGTCGCGTCGCGCGCTTCCCCCAATTACGAACGCTCGCGTGGTCTGGAGATTATCTATAGGCGTCGCACGGCTACCACCTCACGCGCGCCAGAATTCAAGACCCGTCCAACGATCTGACCTGGCAGCCCGTCGCCGCGTACCGTCCCAGCTTGAGGCGCCGCGCCTTCGAAGCGGGTGCATCTTCGGTCGCTGTGTTCACATTCCTTCCGGTGGAACAAGACTGCCGTGTCAAAAGCGCCGAATGCCTCGTCGGTGTGGTCGCTCGCTCTGAGTCTGATGACTTCCGCCAACCGACGCTACGGAACTCTAGCGGCGCAACGCTTGTATTCCGCGCGAGCTCTGCAACTTGACATCAATTTGCTCACCGCGACCTTTCCCATCGCGCCGATGCCCTCGACCGCACGCTCGCTCACATCCCACAAGTCATCGCCTTATCCGCCCAGGACGGTTCATGATTTCCGCCCAAGCTGGGTAGTTGAGCAAGTTATTTCTCCGAAACCGAACCCTGCCTCGACTCACCTCTTTTTCCACAGCCGGAACCAGTCCCGCTACTTTCTCGCGTTTCACGCTCTGGTTACTCTACGTCACCTGCGGAAGCGAGGACTCAGCAATCATGTTCGGCAAGACCCTTTATGGCGCGACTTTCAAGGATGTCAATTTTGTCCCCTTACAGTCCGCCACTTTCTGCGTGCAATGTGAGCTGATCAGCAACAACAGTAAGCCCTATTGCCTGGCCTGCGGAAGCCATGCCCTGCTCGGTCTCTCGCGCATGCTCGGCGGATCGATGCGTAACGAGCAGACGGCACACCTCATCACCGACATCGAACTCAACAACCTCGTGCGCGATTTGCTGCGCACCGCGCCCGATCCTGACGTCCTGGCAATGGCCGACCACACTCGCATGCCGTCGCTTGCAATGCGTAGCCAGCTTCGAGTGGCTAACGCAGCGCATCCCGCATCTGGTTTCAGGGCCGTAACCTTGGGCGAGGACGCCGAGATTCATCCCGCGGAACTCGATCTTGAGCCGGCAATCAGCGCGATTACTGAACGTGCCCAACACTTGACCGGCGCGACCGGAGCGGCCATCGCACTGCGAGCCGGGGACGAAATTGTGTGCCGGGCCCGAGCTGGCCGCACAGCGCCTGACCTGGGAGTTCGCCTCCAAACCGACGCCGGAATTTCCGCGGAGGCCGTGCGTTCAGGCGAGATCATGCTTTGTCACGACGCCGAGCGTAACCCGCGGGTCGATCTGGCCAGCTGTCGCCGTCTCGGAGTTCGATCTATCCTCGTGTCGCCCTTGCGTCACTACCGCCGAACTTTGGGGGTTTTCGAAGTGCTCTCTTCCTCTCCCGGAGCCTTCGACGACAGCGATGTGGCCACCATGCAGCTGCTTTCCGGCATGATGGTAGCGGCGATTTCCCGGATCTCCACCCTGCATCTGGCTCAAATCCCGCGTCGGGTGGGCTAGAGATTCCTGGATCGGTTCGAATTCGGCCCAACGGTGCGCCAGCCTGCAGTTCTGCGATCCTTCGAATTCTTCGTTGCTTGCTTTTCCAGCTTCCCGGGTTAATATGGTGCGACAGAATTTGGGCCTTTCCCCCATGGCTGCCAAAACCTCGGTCCTGCAACAGGTTTCATCCAACCGCCGCCGGCGCGTGCGACACAAGATCCAGACGCCCGCTTACGCCACGTTCACAGCAGAATCCAAAAGCGCGATGCTCGATCTTCATGAGATCGTGAACATCAGCGAAGATGGGGTTGCGATTCAGTGTCATTCGCCCCTCGAAGTCAAAACGGATGTGAACTTGTGCCTGGATCTGGCGGATTGTTCTGAGCACATTTACACCACAGGACAAGTCGTATGGTCGCATCCTTCGGGGCGGACAGGTCTTCGTTTTTCCGAATTATCTCAGCAATCCTTATCCCGATTGCGGGAGTGGCTGTTTGTCAACGTAATGGCTGGAGTGGCCAACGGCGAGACGATTCCTTCTGACTTTTCGCGCGAAGTTATTCCCCCGCGTCCCAACTACACCGACACGCTCGCCGCCGTCAGCGTTGTGCAGCGGCAAGTGGAAGCGCTCGGTTCTGATCTCTCTGGGATTCTTCAATTGGTGGCTGAAAGAGCGCAATCGATGGTGCACGCTTCTGGTGCTGCGATCGCGCTGGGGGAGTCAGATCCGGATTTCATGGTGTGTCGGGCAAGCTCAGGTTTGGATGCTCCGCCCGTCGGGGCTCGCCTGCAGGTCGGCTCTGGTTTTTCTGGGGAGTGCGTGAAGACCGGGACCACGCTCCATTGCGACGATACCGAACTCGATATTCGCGTGGATCGGGAGAACTGCCGGGCGCTCGGCATTCGCTCCATTCTCGCCGTTCCCATTCGATCGGGCCATGAAACGGTCGGCATTCTTGAAGTTTTCTCGGGTCAGGCGAATACATTTTCTGATACCGCCAGCGTCGTCCTGCGCCGACTCGCTGAAATTGTGCTTGCCGCCGTCAAGAGGACCACTGGTCGCGACGACCTGCCACTGCCGGATTCCTCAACCACTTCTATTCCGTTTGCACCGACCCCGGGAAGCATTCTCTTCGCATCCATGCCTACGGCAGAAAAGAAAATGGAAAGTTCGGAAGATAAATTCTCCGGCATCAGCCTGCCCCGGTCGCACCTGTACCTGCTGCTCTGCGCGGCTGCCACCATCTTTGTGGTGCTCGGATACCACTCTGCTCCGTTGATCCAGAGGAAGCTTCAGGAGCGCAGCCGTATGCCGATCCAGACCGTGCTGGCTTCCACCAAGCCACCGAGGTCAGACCCTGCCCCGGCTTCTCAGTCCGCTCCCGCCATCGAGACCCGATCCTTCGAGCAACTCCGGCAAATGGCGGAGAAGGGCGACCCCGCCGCCGAAAATGCTTTAGGCCTTCGTTATTTTCAAGGGGATGAAAGGAGCGGAATCCTCCGCGACGAGAAACAGGCATTTCACTGGTTCAGCCGAGCAGCCGATCACGGGAGCCTCCCCGCCCAAGCCAAGTTGGGATTTCTATACTGGGGCGGACGCGGAGTACCGAAGGACGTGAATCAAGCTTATTTCTGGACATTGCTTGCGCGTTCTCGCGGAGACCAGGAGAATAAGGACCTTGCGGCTGTTCTGGCCTCTGGCATGACTCGCAGCCAAACCGCCGCGATCGAACAGCAAGCCGACTTCTGGCGGCAGCAGCACATGGAGAAGAAACCCGCTTCCGGCCACCGAGCTTCGACTAACCCGTCACCAGTCGCTTATTAATTCGTCATCCCGATTGATTTGTCATCTCGAGCAACGCGAGGAATTCAGGTTCCAGCCGTTCGCCAGAAGGGAGGCCGGCGCCTTTCGCGCTAAAATACTCCTGAGAGGTTTTTGTGCCCACCCTGCGAGACGTGCTCAACGAGAGAGTCCGCGAGGCCGACTCCGCTCTCTACGAAAAACTCGAAAACAACCGTGTTCGCTGTTTCTCGTGCGGTCATCAGTGCCCCATTCCCGAAGGTCAACCCGGCGTCTGCAAAGTCCGCTTCAACCGGGGTGGAACGCTCTACGTCCCCTGGGGCTACACTGCCGGAATGCAATGCGATCCCATCGAAAAGAAGCCTTTCTTTCACGCGCATCCCGGCGCTCTCGCCTACAGCTTTGGCATGTTGGGTTGCGATCTCCACTGCGGCTACTGTCAGAACTGGGTCACGTCGCAAGCTCTTCGCGACCCGAAGGCAGTGTCTCTGCCGCTCGAAGCATCGCCCGAAGCACTGGTCCGTGACGCTCTCGACCAAGGCGCGAGAGTCCTGGTCAGCACCTACAATGAGCCGCTGATCACCAGCGAATGGGCGGTCGCGGTCTTTCAAGAAGCCAGGGCCGAGGGACTTCTTACCGGATTCGTTTCCAACGGCAACGGCACTCCCCAGGTTCTCGAATATTTACGTCCATGGCTCGATCTCTACAAAGTGGATCTCAAGAGCTTCGACGATCGCCACTATCACGAGCTTGGCGGCCGTCTCGGTCCCATCCTCGACAGCATCCGCCGCATTCACTCCATGGGTCTGTGGCTTGAAATTGTTACGCTGCTCATCCCCGGATTCAACGATTCGGCCGACGAACTGCGCCGCCTTACGGATTTCATCGCCGGCGTTTCGCCGGACATTCCCTGGCACGTGACTGCCTTCCACGGCGACTACAAAATGCAGGGAGACGGCCAGCGCGACACTACTCCTGAAGACTTATTGCAGGCCGCCGAAATCGGCCAAGAGGCCGGTCTGCGCTACGTCTATGGCGGTAATCTTCCCGGCCGGTTGGGCCCCTGGGAAGACACTCGCTGCCCTCATTGCAGTGAGACTCTGATCAAGCGCTACGGATACCTCATTCGAGACTACCGCCTCACTTCCGACGGTCGCTGTCCCCGCTGCTCCACCCAAATTCCCGGCCGCTGGGCCGCTCAATTCGATGGCCAGATCACCGACCGCCCTTTCTCTCCGCACAAACGCTCTCGTTTATTTACAATCACAAGTCATTGAACTTTGACTGTGTGGAGAAAGCAGTCACAAGTCTGGGATTATGACTATGAGGGGACAGCCGCCCCCGGCTGTCCGCCGGGCGCAGCTGGGCATTTTCGAGTATCGCCAACTCATGCGGACGAAATCGATTCTCACTCTCATCGGTGTCCTCCTTCTCGCATCCTGCTCTCCGCGCGACTTCTTGACGCGCCGCCTCGCTACCGATTTAATCGTCGCCTCCGATGCTTTCAACAGGCCTCAACAGTTTGTGTTGCAGATGGCAGTCGTTTCCAACAAGGACTATGTCTCGCCCGAATATCTTGTCTTTCAACAACACGGCTGGATCTCCGCGAACACTGCCCGATGCTCTCCGGGTCTGGCGCCGCCGCCTTGCTGGGAGGTTCTGCTGACTCCCTTGGGCGTTGACACCGTTCGAACGTTGGTCCCCGCCGACGAAGCCGGCAAGTCATCACTGTTTATTCCGGTGGCGAGGCGGGAATTCGTAAACCTCACCGGCATCAGCAAGCACGACAACCTGGCCGACGTCGAATTCACCTGGAAATGGGCGCCATTGAATGAAGTTGGAGCCGCTCTCTACTCCGGAGAAGTGCATTACAACTCTACGGTCGGCTTTCAACGTTTTGACGATGGCTGGCGCATCGTGACCCGCGTTCTCCGGCCCGGACCGCCGCTGGACGAGGCCCTGAAAAACGCCGAGCCCGCCCAGTGACCAGCTCCGCACACTCAGACAGACTTTGGATTAGCACAGTTGCAGAGTGGCTGTCACCGCGCCGCATACGCGCGCAAGCTGCCCTTCTTGCTTTTTGCATATGGGGAGTATGCGCCGTTGACTTCGCAACGCCCGGCTTGTTGGACCGTGCCGGAAATATCAAATTCCAGGATTTTCTACCCACATACATTTCCGCGAGCCTGATCGCGGAGGGCCGCGCAGCCGATATATACGACCCGCAAGTTACGGCCGCTGCGATCCAATCCCTGATTCGCCAATCGACGATTCGCCAACCGACCCTGGTGCAGCTGCCGAATCTCTATGGGCCGCAGGTCGGACTTTTCTTCCTGCCGTTGTCCCGATTCTCATTTCCGGTCGCCGCACGAATCTGGGTCGCTGCAAGCGTTCTTGTCTTTGCTTTCTGCATTTACCTGGTGTGGAACTGTTGTCCAAGTCTGCACCGACAACCAGGAACGGTCGCTCTCTGCGCAATCGCTTTTCCACCGCTCTTTCATTTTTTCGTGCGCGCTCAGATGTCTACTCTCGTGCTCGCATGCTTCAGTGCAGCGTTTCTTGCATTTCGCTCAGATCACCACTGGCTGGCTGGCATCGCGTTAGGATTTCTCGTCTTCAAGCCCCAGTTTCTGGTAGCGATCCCGCTGGTGTTGCTGCTGTCTCATGCTTGGAGGACGTTCGCCGGACTCCTGCTCTCGGCAGGCGCACAGTTGACACTCGCCGGAATCTATTTTGGTCCCACCGTCATGCGCGCGTACCTCCACATGCTCTGGCACATGTCACGTGTAATCGGCTATCTAGAATTAACTTTCGCGCCCATCCAGATGCATTCCTTACGCTCCTTCTGGACGTTGCTGATTCCCTGGCCGCAGGTTGAGTTCGCGCTGTACCTGCTGAGTTCGATCGTCATGGTTGGAATGACAGCGATGATCTGGAAATCTTCGGCTCCGCTTGCGTTGCGGTTTTCGGCTCTTACCTTGGCAGCGGTTCTCGCCAACCCGCATCTTTTCGTCTACGACCTGCTGGTCCTCGCTCCGGTGCTCTTGCTCCTTGTGGATTCGAGCTTGACCAACGCCCAATCACTCTCGCCTACGCTGCAGATCCTCTCTTATCTCACTTTCGTCTTGCCGCTGTTCGGTCCGCTCTCCCGCTGGACGCACGTTCAACTCTCCGTGCCTACCATGTGTGTCCTGACCTGGATACTGTGGCGTCTCTCCCGAACTCCGATTGACAAACTTGCCTCGAACGAATCCGGCATTGTATAAACCTTCTTTCCACGGGAACCCTATGCGAATCCGAAAGACTTCCTTCATCGTTCTGATGTTCACGAGCGGTGCGCTCCTCGTCGCGGCAGAAACCAAACCCAAGCTAACCCTCGACGAGTTCTTCAACTCGGTCAGCTTCCCCGCGTTGGAGCTTTCCCCCGACGGCAACTCCGTCGTGATCGCCGCCGAACGCGCCGACTGGGATCAGCAGATCTTCCGTAGCGACCTCTGGCTCTATCACGACGATAGCAAAGGCGGCGCTCTGATTCAGTTGACCCAATCCGGACACGATTCCGACCCGAAGTGGTCGCCCGACGGCCGCTGGATCGCCTTCCTCTCCGAACGCAAGAGTCCCACTGAGAAAGATGGCGACTCCGATTCTGACTCCGATGCGAAGGGCGAGCCCGCACAGATTTACTTGATCTCTCCGAACGGGGGCGAGGCATTCCCGATAACTGAGGGGGAAGAAGAGGTCCACACCTTTTCGTGGTCCGCGGATTCGCAAACAATCTACTTCGCTACACGGCAGCCTTGGAGCAAGACGCAGAAAGACAATTACAAGAAAGACTGGAAAGATGTCGTGCAGTATCGCACCGCCGAGCGGGGCGACATGATCTTCGCGTTCGACCTGTCTACCGCGCTCACTCGCCACAGAGCCGCGCCATCTCAAGTCAGAAAGAAAGAAGGCGACTCCGACAAAGCGCCGGACCTGACTCCTGGCGCTCGCTCGCTCGCGACCACACCTTTGCGCGTGGATAGTCTGGTCACCTCGCCCGATGGCCGAAAGCTGGCATTCGTCAGCAACGCCATCAACCAACGGCAGGAAAAATACGAAGACGTCGAAATCTACGCGGTCGATCTCGGTGTGGCGCGGGCGCCCTCGCCCGCTGGCAGCGAGGCCACTCTAGCCCAACCCCACCGCGTCACGAATAATCAGGGCACAGAAACCCGTCCCTATTGGGCCAATGACAGCCGCCACATCTTCTTCAGCGTTGAAGTCGGGGACGTCTCCGGCTCTTACCGCGACCTGCAGCCGCACCTTTATTGGGTCGATAGCGACACCGGAAAGATTGAACAATGGGGAAAAGATTTCGGTGGTTCTGTCGAGCGTTATGCCGTGACCGGAGATGCCGTACTGACTTCGGCTCGCCTCGGTACCGAAGTCCAGATGTATTCGGCAGGGAAGTCCTCCGAATCGTTGCACCCGCTCAGCGGATGGCGAGGAACATACGCTCGCATATCCGCAGCAACGAATTCCCCACGCGTCGCCTTTGTCTACTCTTCGCTCGGAAAGCCGGAAGAAATCTATCTCGCAGACAGCGCGGCCAAACTGGATCAGGCCCGCGCGATCAGCTCATTCAACAGAGTGGTCGGTGAACGCGATCTTCCTCAAGGCAAGCCTTATCAGTGGAAGGCCGACGATGGCACGACTGTGGAAGGCATGCTGATTTATCCTCCGGGCAAATTCGAAACGAAGCATCTGCCGATGCTGACCTTCATTCACGGCGGTCCTGCCGATGCCGACGGCAATCACTTCGAAGCCGACTGGTATCAATGGGCCGCGCTCGCGGCCACCAACGGATGGCTCGTGTTTGAGCCCAACTACCGCGGTTCCACCGGATACGGCGACAAGTTCCTCATGCAGATCGTTCCTGTGATCGTGTCCCGTCCGGGCAAAGACATTCTTGAAGGCGTCGACGCGCTGGTGGCTGACGGCGTCGCCGATCCCGATCACCTCACCGTCGGCGGCTACAGCTACGGTGGATACATGACCAACTGGCTCATCACCCAGACCACGCGCTTCAAGGCCGCAGTCACGGGCGCGGGCGCGGTCGAGCACGTCGGCAACTGGGGCAACGACGACACCACCTATGACGACGCTTACTTCCTCGGCGGACGTCCCTGGGAAGCGGCGCAGCGCTATCACGACGAAGCCGCAATTTTTCAGATCGACAAAGTCCGCACGCCCACGCACATGGTTGCAGGAGCCGACGACATCCGCGTCGCCGTGATGGAAGATTATCTTCTGGAACACGCCCTCTACTCGCTCGGCATTCCAAACAAGCTGCTGGTATTTCCCGGTGAAGGCCACGGCCTGGGGAAGAATCCCTGGCACGGAAAAATCAAAGTCCGCGAAGAATTAACCTGGCTGCAAAAATACGGTGGCGCGCCAGCAGGAAACTGAGACTTCAAAAATGCTCTTGTGGGGACAGCCGCCCTCGGCTGTGTGCCGGTTGTGGACTATGAAAATCTAACATCTACTACAACTAAGTAGATTTATATACTGGACTATTCGATTGTGGTCGAAAAGCAAATCCCTGCAGCACTGTTCTGGTGGCGCCCGGAGGCGGATTATCGAGAGAGGCCAGGGCTTTTGATCTCGCTGGAACGATCCATTCAGTGGGGCCCCACGCTTTCGCGTTGTTTGCGAAAGTAGGCGGCAGTTCGGCATCGAGTTCCTGTTGAGGATCAAGACGATTCGCGATTGATCCTGTCCAAGAGCGGAAACAAGCGCGCTCTGTCGGCAACATCGTCTCCCAGCCTTCGAACAACGCAAGAGCGGCCCGCCCTCAATCGCCCTCAATAGAAATAGTGCACACAGAAAATCGAAAAGGGTGGGCACCCGTTCGCGGGCATCTCCCACCCACTCTTTACAAAACGAGGGGTGGGGCACCCTTTGTCCGGGTGGGTCAAGGAGATCAAGAACAAAAGGTTGGGCCACCCTCCCCGAAAGCCAGTCGGGCGAAGTGCATTATGAAATTAAGATGGAAGCGCTCCACTACTCTTTCAGTGGAATCAGGCCTACTTGCTTGGTCGGAGACTCTGCCGCGATCTGCGCTACTCGCTCATGGCAATGATCCTGCCATGGAATGGCTCGACCATTATTTGCAATGTTTTCTGACTGGCCACGCGCTTCGCCGTAATGTACCAATGCAGATCGGCAAAACTAGATTCCGGCTCCTTCAGTCCGGTGATCCTGAAACTTGCCTCAGTGATTTGAAGCGGCCCATAGATGGAACTCAGCCCCTTCAAAGGAAAAATTCGGAGAAGGTCGGCCCTCTTGTCCGGGCCGAACCGCATGCCGAGTTTTCTGGCAGCTTCTAGGTCTGGTTCGTCCGTCCACTCAGGATAAGAGTTAATCAGGTCCCACGCTTCATGGATTTGTTTGCTCACGCCTGCGTTCGAGAATTCCCACGGCTGACAAGTCACTTCGGTTCCAAGTCTGTTTCCAGTCTTGTCAAACACCGTCCTGACGAAATCGAATTGGAGATGCACCGGCAGTTCAGGTTCAGAGGCATCTTTCAATGCGCGATCTGAGTGTTCCCTGATCTGTTCAGGCGAACGCCAGATCGCCTTATCAACGGAAAGGAAAAGAAAATTCCCGCCAGTAGGACGGCTGAGAGGACCAGTCGTCCCTCCGGAGAACTGGAGGCTGAACTCTTTTCCCTTGAGTTCGGAACAGTATCTCGGCCATCTGGATCGCGTTAGCCGCAGGATCCAGGGAACCACACCCAGCTCCGAATGCGGCGCCAACTACGGAAAAGACCACATCAGACACAGGCAGTACAAGCCCTGCAGTACAAAGCTCGAAGACAGGAAACGAGGGTGTTTGGAATGATACGCTCCGCAAAAATGAATCCCTACACCTCGGTTGCCGCTATCGCCGATCACCTGCCACGCTTGCGGGAGATAAACCGTGACCGCCGGTGGCTCATCCTTTGCGTTTTTTGCAAAGGGTGGGATTCCCGGAACCACGAACTCATTTTCCACAGCGTTCCACAACAAGAATCCGATTCTTTGTGACGAACAACCTTTACCGAGAATTTAGAAAAGCGCACCCTTGACCGATGCCGGAAGGCTCTCCGAACAGCTCCTCAACCACTAACCGGGAAGTGCCTCGAGCTGCGCAGCTAAGTCCTTATCCCGGACATTCTAGCGGTAAGTCCTTGCGGCTCAAGATTTTGGCCATATTCAGCCACGTCCGATCCTCGCAAGTTCGTGGTGACAGAGATTTTAGCTTTAGCTTAAGCGAGGTGAAGAAAAAAATTGAAAGGATTATCCAGGATGAGAAGCTAAGGCCCCCGCAAGCGCCACCGGGGCGGCGCTACGTTCGGCGCTGGCGGGCTGCTTCGTAGAGCACGATGCTGCCTGCGACGCCTGCATTCAACGATTCCACTTGTTGGGTGTGAGGGATTGCGATTAACTCATCTGCTTGCGCGAGCAGGGGGCGGGGCAGGCCCGAGCCCTCGCTTCCGACGAAGATGGCCGACGGTGCGGTGAGATTCGCCTGCTCGAGCGGCGTGCCTTTATGCGAAGACGTCGCGATCAATCGGACACTCTGCGCCCGCAGCTTCGACGAAACCTCTTCCAGGCCGCCTGCTGCTTTCGCGAGGATGACCGGCAGCCGGAACAGCGATCCGGCCGAAGCGCGAATCACTTTGGAATTCAATGGACTGACCGTGCCCTCGCCGAGCACGACGCCAGCGCTGCCGAAGGCTTCGGCCGAACGCAGGATTGTTCCGAGATTGCCGGGATCCTGCAACCCCACGAGCACCATGACTGGACCGACCTGTAGCCGTTCCAGCAGGTCCGCAAGAGAGAACTCCTTCAACCGGACCAGAGCTGCCACGCCCTGCGGAGTCTCGCTGGGAACGGTGTTATCGAACAGCTTGTCGGGAAGCAGCAGGGTGTCGACGTTGGCTCCGATCTGCGGGAGAAGACGCTCTGCCAGATTCTGCGCCGACTCCTTGAAGAAAACAGCCCGAAAGCGCAATCCGCTGCGGGTGGCCTCTTCTACAATGCGCAGGCCCTCGATGGCGCTGCATCCGTCCTCAGTACGCTCGGCACGCGAAAACGCCTGGCGCAGAACCTTCACCAGGGCGTTGTGCCGGCCTTCAACGCGACGGAGACGGTGCTGGGCGCTGAGCGGAGATTCTGAAATCCGGGTCATGTTTTGATTTACGTGCAGTGACTGAATGATACTCTGTCACCTCCGCTTGCGGCGTTTTGCCGTATTATGGTAGGTTTCGCGTTCCGAATAAATCAGAACCTCAAGCAGTTTGAGAAGGGAGCGCCGTGCGCGCCGAGATCGTAAAAATTAATAGCGAAACTCCGGAAGTGTCCCTGATTAAGTACGCGGCAGATCAGATCCGCTCGGGCGAAGTGTTGGGCATGCCCACGGACACATTTTACGGGCTGGCCGCGGATCCGTTTAACCTGCGCGCGGTGGAGCGCGTCTATGACATCAAGACGCGATCGCGCCACAAGCCGCTGTCGCTGCTGATCGAAAGCACCGACCAGGCGGAAGAACTCGCCAAGCCGTTGCCGGAAGAGTTTTATGCTCTGGCGCGGAAGTTCTGGCCGGGTCCGCTGACCATCATCGTGAAGGCTGGGTCGCGCTTGCCGCTCAAAGTGACGGCCAATACGGGCAACGTTGCGCTGCGCGTGCCCAATGCGTCGATCCCGCGGGCTGTGGTGGTGGCGGCGGCCATCCCGATCACGGCAACTTCCGCGAACTTGAGCGGCGCCACCGAGTGCACGAGTGCGGAGCAGGTGCGCGATCAACTCCAGGGACGCATCAGCATCATTGTCGATGGCGGGGCTTCTCCGCGGGACGTGGCGTCGACCATCATTGACCTCAGCGATGAAGTCACGCGCTGGCGCATCATTCGTGAGGGTGCGATTGCCGCCGACGAGATTTCCAGCTTCTTTGCGCAAGGATGAATGGCAAAGGATGACTGCCAAAGAATGAACCGGCCAAGGACGAATTCCGACGAATGAACGAAGACGCCAACCAGCATTCGCACCCGCGCTGGTGGCTTCGTCTCTTGGTGCTGGCGGCGGCTGCCGTCCTTGTGCTGCTGGGAATCACCGCGGTTGAGGTGGTCCACACGGCCTCGCTGCAGGAAACCCATCCGGCGGATGCGATTGTCGTCTTCGGCGCCGCGGAATATTCCGGGCGCCCGTCGCCCGTGTTACGGGCCCGCCTAAATCATGCTTTCGACCTTTATGAACGCCATCTCGCACCCGTCGTAATCACCACCGGAGGCGCGGCGGGGGACCCGACGTTCAGCGAAGGCGGAGTGGGCGAGGCGCACCTGCGCAAGCGCGGCATTCCCGAGAGCGCGTTGATTGCCGAGACCCAGGGGGCGAACACCGCGGAATCCGCACAGCGCGTCGCGGTCATCATGCGCGCCAACGGCCTGCATAGTTGCATCGCGGTCAGCGACGCGTATCACGTTTTCCGCATCCGCAAACTGCTGGAGCACGAAGGCATTGGCCCGGTCTACGTGGCGCCTCGGCCAGATTCGCGGCCCCGCTCGACGTTGCAGCGTGAGATGGCGGTGCTTCGCGAAGTAGCCAGCTATTTGCTGTGGCGGGTCGGGATCCGGTGAGATTTGCTGCCGGAGAAAACGCCGAGTCCAGAATTTATCGATGCCGTTCCTAGCGCGCATTTACCAGCCATTGCGCTCACGCAGCGAAGTGATGTGAGTCGCGTGATGGCGCCCGTGCCACGCGTAAAGAGCGAGCGTCTTTTCCAGAGTGATTGCGCCGAGTTCAGGATGACGGAAGGTGCGCTTCCATTCATCGGGCGTTAGAGACCGCAGCAGGCGCACCCAGCGATCGTGCAGCGATTCGAGCAGAGCCAGGGAGACGTCCACCGGCGTGGTTTTCGTGTCGTCGAGCTCGGCCCAACGACCTTCCTCATAGGTCTTGATCGTCGGATCGTCTTCGGTGAGGGCCAGTTTAAAGCGCACGTAGGCGTTCATGTGGCTGTCGGGAACGTGATGAGCGAGCTGGCGCACGGTCCATCCGCCGGGTCTATATGGAGTGTCGAGTTGCGCGGTGGACAGTCCTTTGATAGCCGCGCGCAGGTTTGCGGGCGTCTGGGCGATGTCTTCGATGGAGGCGTGTTTCTGGTCTTCGGTGAAGGGGCCGTGGTAAGTGAATTTGCCAATGGGAAAGCGTAGGTCGGTCATGCCGGCTCCAGTACGAGAATTTTCAACTACAGATGATGGACGGCCGCTGCAGGGTTCAGAAAGGAATTTGGTGTTGTCAGGAAAACGTCAGCCCGTTTGCGCGGTAACAAGGATTTTGACCGCAAAGCGCGCGAGGAACTCCGAAAGTACGCGAAGGTGGTCAGGAGGGTCCTGGTCGCGCGCCCGGCGGAACCATCAAGGATTTTCAATCGACGCAAGCTCAGGAAGCCTCCCAGTTAACTACAAGGCCTAGTACCCCTCGTTGAACGACCCCATTCCCTCTGGCTTTGCATTTCGATTCACCGTGCCGCCATTTTGGTGCATCAAAAGGCAGTTGTAGGCTAAACTCTCTGTGCTGTGGGGTTTAGGTACTTCGTCTCGAGTCCGACCCGGGTCGGTGCTTCGGGAACATCCTTCGAGGGGAACTATGCCATCGTCGGTCTGGTCCGGTCACTTAACTTTCGGTTTGATCTCCATGCCTGTGCGTCTTTTTTCCGGCGCGCGCAGCAGCGGCATCTCCTTCAACATGCTGCACCGTCCTGACAAGCAGCGGGTGAAGCAGCAGTACATTTGCCCGGCGGAGAATGTTGTTGTCGACCGCAGCGAGATTGTGAAGGGCTACGAGTTTCGCAAAGATGAATACATCGTCATCGAGCCCGACGAAATCAAGAAGATCGAGCCGCAGACCGCCAAGACGATGGAGATCCTTGAATTCGTGAAGGCCAGCGATGTCGACCCGGTGTATTTCGAATCGTCGTATTACATGATGCCGGAAGAAGCGGGCCGACGCCCATATGCTCTGTTGACCAAGGCGCTCGAAGAGAGCGAGTACGTGGCCATCGCTAAGATTACGATGCACAACCGTGAGTACACCGTGTTCCTGCGGCCACACGAAGGCGGACTGATGCTGCACACGATGTACTACGCCGAGGAAGTTCGCAAGGTGGAAGGCTTCGGCGCTCCAGACGTGGAGTTAAAAGAGGCTGAGGTAAAAGTTGCTCACCAATTAATCGAAGCGCTGGCGGACAAATGGGACCCCGAGAAGTATAAAGACACGTTCCAGGAGAATTTGAAGAAGCTGATCGAGATAAAACTCGAAGGCGGAGAAGTTGCCGCGGTTGAGAGGCCGAAAAAACTGGCGCCGGTGGTGGACCTGATGGCGGCGCTAAAGCAAAGCCTGGCGCAGATGGAAGGCAAGAAGAAGCCCGCCGCAACGGCCCAGGCCACGGAAGAAGAAGCCGGCCCGGTGGCAGTGGCAGCAGCCAAGCCTCGACGGAAAAGAGGGTAGCTCCTTAAGTAGCGCCGCCGTCTCCGGCGGCTGTCGCGTTTCGCCCACGCATGCGAGGGAAAGTTTGCCCTCGCTACAGCCGGCAGGATGCCGGCGCTACATCATCCATCCAACTTGCCCAGTTCAGCTCGCATCAGACGTTTTAGCTAACGGCTAAGAGCTAACGGCTGAAAGCCGACAGCTTCCCTAGCGCGGATGGCGCGCAATCGTTACAATAATCGATTCTGTTCAATCATTCGAACCAGAAGTTCTTCTTCGGGGTGCCGATGAGTTTCCGACGTGTGGGCTGGGTGGCAGCGGTCGCGCTGGCAACTTTGCTCGAAATTTCCTGTGGCCAGGTCTACCGCCCCGTGGTCATTCCCATTAGCATCACTCCACCCAGTCCAGCGAACTTCCACGCCGTTTTCAGCATCAACGCGAATGTCCCTTTTAACCAAGGGACGGCGTCGCAGATCGACGTTTCCGGAGATACGACCATCGGCACGGTCAACGTTGGCGTCAATCCCACTCACGCTGCCGTTCTGCCGAACAATTCGCGGGTCTTTGTGGCCAGCGCAGGAAGTATGTTCAAGGGTGACACCGATCTGATCACCGCGTTCTTTCCCGCTGGCGATAGTTCCGTCGCGAACGGACTGGGCAACACGACGACTTTTACGCTGCCGAACGTCGGCCCTATTAATCCCAGCACCAATCAGCCCTTTCTTTGTTCTTACCTTCCTGATTTTGTTGCAACCACGCAAACCACAAACGTTTATGTAGCGAACTTCGGAGTCGAAAACGATCCGAATTGCAACTTCAGCAGCACCGATTCGGTTGTGGTCCTTAACTCGGGTCAGAGCACCGTTGGCAATATCCAATATTTGCCGGCAGGTTCGCATCCGGTTGCGATGGCCGAGACGTTCGACAGCTTGAACCTTTATGTGCTCAACCAGGGCTCGAATACGGTGACCGATCTTTCTCCCACGGACCTGTCGACGATGGCCACGATTCCCGTTGGGAATGCGCCAGCGTGGGTGACGGTGCGCCCCGACAACCAGCGTGTGTACGTCGTAACCCAGGGAGATGGACAGCTCTATACCATCCGCACCGATACGAACGCCGTGATTGCTGGATCTCCACAGTCGGTGGGCGGCGCGGGCGCCAACTTCGTGCTTTATGACAAGACCCATAACCGGTTGTATGTGACCAATCCAAACGCTGGCACCGTGTATGTTTTCGACGCGACCTCGGATCCGCCCACGCCGATGGCAACGCTGACCGTGCCGGCTCCGCCGATTACCGCCCCGGTTTCCACAGTTTGCGCGACTGCGACTTGTACCTACAGCGCAGTGATGCCAGTATCGGTGGCGGCTTTGCCCGACGGCACCCGGTTCTACGTTGCCAGTTACGTCACGGGAACGGCTACGTCAGGCGCGAGTTCGACTTGTCCGGACTCCAACGTGAGCGCGCTGGCGGGTTGCATTATTCCGCAGATCACGGTTTACGACGCCGGGACTCTATTGGTGAAGACGACCGTGTTTCCGTTGTTGCCACCGGTAACGACCGCTTCCGCAACCACAATTTATCCCTTTGCGCTGGCTCCGGCGGCCTTTTGCGCGCCGGTGTTTCCTTACAGTCCAGCATCGGCGCGCTTCCGTATGTCGGCGGCCGCCTCACCCGACAGCACGCGCGTGTACGCGAGCATGTGCGATGGGGGAGCGGTGGCGGTGGTCACGACCAACACGAACACAATCGCTACGGGAGGGAATTCAGCAGATACGCTGGTGAACGACCTGGTAGCTCCCTTCAGCGCCGCAAGTGCGCCACCGAACGGCGAACCTCCGCCACAGAATCCGGTCTTGCTGCTGACCGGACCGTAGAGGTCAAACTTGCGCACGTCCCTATTCAGCTGAGACCGGCGAGGAACTGCGATCGTACCTGGCCAAGTCTAGATCTGTGATATTTCATCAACTGGCTCAGCCCCCGTCTAGAATAGCGATGTCAGTCAGCATCCGAGAAGAATTGCTTGCGCGCTCTTCGCGACTTTACTGGCCCCCCTATTTGCGGTTGCATCGAAACCTGACGAGGTGTTTGCGCGCCTGTCCCTGAAACTCTTTGGTGAAGACGCCGTCGCTAATCGACGAAAAGCTGAAACGATTTCGTTTGAGCTGATGATGCTACTGAGTCAGTTTCCAGGAAACCGGCTTCTCCGGCGCACCCGAGTTTTTGGGTGCGAAATAGCGCACGGTCACATCTTCACCGAAATTCACTTCTTTGTAATCTACCCCGATTCCCGGCGATGCAGGGTCATGATCAAAATAGCGGATGGTCACGTCGTCTGCGATGTAATCTATTTCGTTCTGGCCGACCCGAATCCACTTGTACGCGGACTTGTGAGCTTTCGGCTTTTCAGCTAAGAAGGAGGAATGCCGCTGGAGGGCATTCGATGCTCTTGGCTCTGAAGCCGAGCGCTGATCATTGTAGGCCATGCCTCCGATTATCCCGAGGACAGTAACAACTGCGGCCAGGTCCACGCTCCACCGGGGCATGCGCGGGGGAACGCGCTTCACGCGTACCGAGATCATTCCTGCTGCGAGGTCGGAATGGCGCCATTCTAGGCGTCGTCGATTTTTTAGCGGAGCCGTACGTGCGCTCAGCACCAGCCTGTCGACATAGCACTCCTCGTGCACTGCTTCACCGCTCTCGTCGACCTTGCAGGTCTCGAGTGGAACTTGCGTTCCGCATACCATGCATAGTGGGACAAAGTGAATACGCATCCTCGGCCTCCAGTCAAACGTCAGTTGCCCAAGGGACCCATGCCCAGGGACGGCAACGACGGAAAGATGTGCAGTTAACCCAGGTAAGCTTCCTTCGCGAACCTCCACGGTAGAAAAAACCAAGATGAAAAGCTGTGCAATATTGATCACGGACCTTGCAGAAGCCAAGAGCGAAGTTATTCGGCCGGTTCGAGCTGATCCTCCGGTCGCAAGCGTCAGTGATCGGCCAAGGTAAAAGGCGAAAGGCGCGTGAAAGAGACTCACATCCTGAACCTCGAAGACATCGTTGACCGCAGTCAGTTTCGCTGGGAATGAGGACAGTAAGTTGTACGGGTTAGCGATCTTTCAACAGCTCGGGGGAGGGTTGCAATCAGGCATCAATCGCTATATTTGAACCTTGAACCACGGAAGAGGATACGCCCTGATGACCTCGGACCCTCCCTTCGTTGAATGTGAGCAAATGCATGCCGGCCTCGCGGTCCAGCGACATTCCCGCCAGCGTCGACTTCTACACGAAAAACCTAGGTTTCACCCTTGCGTTCACATGGGGTGATCCGCCGACCTTCGCCGGCATGAACCTCGGCAAAGTGCAGACGTTTCTGCAGCAAGGGACCTCCGGTCCGAAGGGGTGTACTTCGTCGTCGGCGATGCGGACCAACTCTGCGAATTTCATCGCGCCAACGGCGTTGAAGTCGCGGAGGAGAATGGCGACAGAGCATACGGAATCCGAGACTACGTCGTGCGGGATCTGAATGGATATTATCTTTCGTTTGGGCAACACCTGCTCAGGGCGGGGCCGCCGATCAAAATCGAGCGGGTGGACGTACCCCTACGACTGGAAAAGCGGCTCGCAGCTCTCCTCCAGGACCTGGCAGAGCACAAACGCATGAGCGTGAGCAGGCGTTCGAGGAGATATTGCGGCACACGAACGAGGGCGTCGGCCTCACACGCAAACAACGGTCCACTACCTTCAGGAACTGAAGAGGAAGCACGGTATTTGATTACGACAGGCACGGGAGTTACCGGTTCCTGGAGGAGTGATTCAACCGACCCTGTTGGCCCTGCGCGCCGCCAAGGGTGTAACGGTGTAACTGAGGATAGAAACGAACACGGCAATCAACAATTGACGGCCTATCCGCTTCTGGTCACAAGGTCTTACGATAGTGTACGCAGCGGTCCACGACCTCGTACCCCAATGCTTCGTGCACG
>Ga0209380_10000740_pt1 | contig 23212 bp, 16 predicted proteins | sample HubBroMetageWFT6_FD_188347 | JGI IMG/M metagenome (GOLD analysis project Ga0209380, IMG submission 188347) | Warmed and freeze-thawed soil microbial communities from the Hubbard Brook experimental Forest, New Hampshire - Hubbard Brook CCASE Soil... | ecosystem: Environmental > Terrestrial >... | reverse complement strand
GCGATGCCCGCCAGAGCCAGCGCGAGCCGGAATCCCGCCTCGCCGATGACGGTCGCACGAAGATCGCGCAGGCTCACAACTAGTCCACCTGACCCTGCTGGCTGACGGGGGGCCGATTCGGGCGAATCGATTTAAGATAGCCGACTGGCCTTTGCGTAGTATGCGTGCCGGTTACCGGCATCGCTATCCAGCCGAGGTCGGCTGCGCACCTGATCGTCACCCGTAGAATCACCTGACGTGACCGGATCCGATCTCTCCCAGCTCCCGCCTCAGTACCAGCCCGCTGACGTCGAGTCGCGACGCTACGAGGCCTGGGTGGGCGCTGGCTACTTCACCCCCGATCGCGGGTCGGCAGCTCCTGCCTTCACCATTGTCATTCCGCCGCCGAACGTTACCGGCTCGCTGCACATCGGCCACGCGCTCAACCACACTCTGATTGACGCGCTGATCCGGCGGCGGCGGATGCAGGGATTCAAGACGCTGTGGCTCCCCGGCATGGACCACGCCGGCATCGCCACTCAGAACGTCGTCGAGCGCGAACTGGCCAAGGACGGGCTGTCGCGCCACGACCTTGGCCGGGAAGCCTTCGTTGAGCGGGTGTGGCAGTGGAAGGCCGAGTCGGGCGGGCGGATCCTCGGCCAGATGCGCCGCCTCGGCGACAGCGTCGACTGGACTCGCGAGCGGTTCACGATGGACCAGGGCCTGTCGCGGGCTGTGCAGACGATCTTCAAGCGCCTCTTCGACGACGGGCTGATCTACCGGGCGGAGCGCATCATCAACTGGTGCCCGCGCTGCCTGACCGCGCTGTCGGATATCGAGGTCGAGCACAGTGACGACGAGGGCGAGCTGGTCTCGATCCGGTACGGCGACGGCGAGGACGAGGTCGTCGTGGCCACCACCCGGGTCGAGACGATGCTCGGCGACACGGGTGTCGCGGTGCATCCCGACGACCCGAGGTACACCCACCTCGTTGGCAGGCAGATTGAGCTGCCGCTGACGGGCAGGCGGATCCCGGTCGTGGCCGATCCGCATGTGGATCCCGAGTTCGGCACCGGCGCCGTGAAGGTGACGCCAGCGCATGACCCGGACGACTTCGAGATCGGGCGGCGGCACTCGCTGCCGAGCCTGGTGATCATGGACGAGCGCGGGGTCATCACGGCGCCGGGGCCATTCCAGGACCTTGACCGGTTCGAGGCCAGGCCGGCGGTGCTGACCGCGCTGCGGGCCGAGGGCCGCATCGTCGCCGAGCGGCGCCCCTACCTGCATGCCGTCGGCCACTGCTCGCGCTGCGGCACCACGGTGGAGCCCCGGCTCTCCCTGCAGTGGTTCGTCAAGGTCGAGCCGCTGGCCAAGGCCGCCGGCGATGCGGTGCGCGACGGCCGCGTGCGGATCTACCCGCAGGACATGTCCGGCCGGTACTTCGACTGGGTCGATGACATGCACGACTGGTGCATCAGCCGCCAGCTGTGGTGGGGGCACCGGATCCCGGTCTGGTACGGACCGGCCGGGGAGGTCATCTGCGTCGGGCCGGACGAGACCCCGCCCGAGGCCGACGGCTGGCAGCAGGACCCGGACGTCCTCGACACCTGGTTCTCCTCGGCCCTCTGGCCGTTCTCGACCCTGGGCTGGCCGGAGGCGACCGCCGACCTGGCTACCTTCTATCCGACGAGCGTGCTGCTCACCGGCTACGACATCCTCTTCTTCTGGGTCGCGAGGATGATGCTCTTCGGCCTTTACGCGATGTCCGGTGAAGGCGAGACCGGCAGCGTGCCGTTCCGGCAGGTGGCGCTGCACGGCCTGGTCCGTGACCAGTTCGGCAAGAAGATGTCCAAATCGCGCGGAAACACCGTCGACCCGCTCGACTGGATCGACCGGTTCGGGGCCGATGCCACGCGTTTCATCCTGGCCCGCGGGGCCACGCCTGGCGGCGACGTCGCGGTCAGCGAGGAATGGGTCGCCGGGGCGCGCAACTTCTGCAACAAGATCTGGAACGCCACCAGGTTCGCGTTGATGAACGGGGCGGTCGCGGGCCAGCCGGTGCCTCCGGCCGCCGAGCTGTCGGTCCCCGACCGCTGGATCCTGTCGCGGCTGGCCGCGGTGACCGCCGAAGTGGACGCGCTGTACGAGCAGTTCGAGTTCGCGAAGGTCTGCGAGGCCCTGTATCACTTCGCCTGGGACGAGTTCTGTGACTGGTATCTGGAGCTGTCGAAGGCGTCGCTGACCGGTCCTGACCCGGCCGCGGCCGAGGCCACCCGCCGAGTGCTGGGTGAGGTGCTCGACCGGCTCCTGCGGCTGCTGCACCCGGTGATGCCCTTCGTGACGGAGGAACTGTGGACCGTGCTGACCGGCGGTGAGTCGGTCGTCGTGGCTCGGTGGCCAGGCGAGGCAGCCGGGGGTGGCGAAGGACTGCCGCAGCTGGCGACCGACCCGGCCGCAGAGGCCGAGATCGACCTCCTCATGGGCGTCGTGACCGAGGTGCGCCGGTTCCGGTCCGACCAGGGACTGCGGCCCGGGCAGCAGGTGCCGACCAGGATTACCGGTCTGGCCGGCAGCCCGCTGGCCCGGCACGAGGGCAGCATTCGGTCGCTCCTGCGCCTGACCGAGCCAGGCGCGAGCTTCGCCGCCACCGGCTCGGTTGCCTCCGGCGGGGTGACCGTCGAGCTCGACACCGCCGCCACGATCGACGTCGCCGCTGAGCGCAGGCGGCTGACTAAGGACCTGGCCACGGCCCAGGCCGATATCGAGGCCGCGGAGAAGAAGCTCGCCAGCCCGTCGTTCGTGGAACGGGCCCCGGCGCAGATCGTGGCCAAGAACCGGGATCGGCTGGCCGCAGCGCAGCAGGAAGCGCAGCGCCTGACCGAGCGACTGGCTGCCCTGCCCGCCGCCGACTGACGGGCAAGTAGGCTTGCCTGCGTGACTGGCGGCTGGGAAGAACGTCTGCGCGAGATCGAGAAAGAGATCTTCGCCAGGCGGCCTGAGCACTCGATCAACCCCTCCCTGGAGCGAATAAAGGCGCTGGTCGATCTCCTGGGCGATCCCCAGCGGGCATATCCGGTGATTCACATCACCGGGACCAACGGCAAGACCTCCACGGCCCGGATGATCGAGGCGCTGCTGCGCGCCCGCGGGCTGCGTACCGGACTGTTCACCAGCCCGCACCTGGCCATGGTCGGCGAGCGGATCTGCGTCGACGGCCAGCCGCTGTCCGGCGAGCGATTCGTCGAGGCGTACGACGAGATCAAGCCCTATGTCGACCTCGTCGACGACACTCACGACACCCGGCTGTCGTTCTTCGAGGTGCTGGTCGGCATGGCGTTCGCCGTGTTCGCCGACGCCCCGGTGGACGTCTGCGTGCTCGAGGTCGGCATGGGCGGCACCTGGGACAACACCAACGTCGCCGATGGCGCGGTCGCCGTCGTCACCCCGATCTCGATCGACCACGCCCGGTACCTGGGCGGCACGGTCGAGGAGATCGCGGCCGACAAGTCGGGCATCATCAAGCCCGGTGCCGTGGCGGTACTGGCCCAGCAGCCGCCGGCGGCGGCCGAGGTGCTGCTGCGCCGGGTCGCTGAGGTCGAGGCCAGGGTGGCCAGAGAGGGACTTGAGTTCGGGGTGCTGAGCCGCGAGCTTGCGGTCGGCGGGCAGCAGGTGACGGTGCGCGGGCTGCTCGGTGACTACCCGGACATCTTCCTGCCGTTGTTCGGCGAGCATCAGGCGGGCAACCTGGCCTGCGCGATCGCCGCGGTGGAAGCGTTCGCGAGCGTGCCCGGTGCCGACGACCAGCCGGGCGACGCCCTCGATCCGGTGATCGTCAGGCAAGCCGCGGCCGGCATGACGTCGCCGGGCCGCCTGGAGATCGTCAGGCGCGGCCCGCTGGTCATCCTTGACGCGGCGCACAACCCTGGCGGCATGGCCGCCTCCGTCGCCGCGCTGACCGAGGCCTTCAGCTTCACCGAGCTGATCGCGATCGTGGCGATCAGCGAGGACAAGGACGTGACGGCCATCCTGGAGGAGCTGGAACCGATCGCTACCCGGCTGGTGGTCACCGCGAACTCCTCGGTGCGCTCGATGAATCCGGCGGTCCTGGCCGAGGTGGCGACCGCGATATTCGGACCGGACCGCGTCGAGGTGGCGGCCCGGCTGGACGACGCGATCGAGATCGCCGTGGCCCACGCCGACGAGGCCGATGCGGCCGTCGGCGGCGGTCCGGTCAGCGCGGGGGTGCTGATAACCGGCTCGGTGATAACCGCGGGCGATGCCCGCGTTCTCCTGGGCGTGGGCGAAGTGCCGGGGGAGCGCTCGTGAAGCGGCTGTGCGCGACCGTGCTGATCTTCGAGGCGATCGTGATCGTCCTCGCCATGCCGGTGGCTGTTCACATCGATCACCTCAGCGCGCGGTCGGCCCTGCTGACCGGCGGGGTCGCGGCCGGGCTCGCGGTCGTGCTCGCTGGACTCGCGCGACTTCAGCTGCAGGCCACCCTCGTCGGCGGCAGCTTGCTGCAGGTGTACCTGATCGCGTCCGGCACGATTGTGCCCGCCATGTACTTCCTGGGCGCACTTTTCGCGGTGTTGTGGGCGATCGGCATCTGGCTGGGCTGGCGCGTAGAGCGTTCTGATGGTCACCAAATGCCAAAGCGCGGGCCAACTGGCGTGCCCTGACGCAACGGTTGCAGGACCGACATGTAGGCTGACGAACCGCGGGCACGTGCCGCTTCATTTGCTAACTGAGCGCATGTGGCAGGTAGCTGAAAGTGTTCAGACGGGAAGGTCGACCTTGCTTTCCCGGCCTGGCACTATCGGTGGCGACGATGCGTTGGACGTTCCGGACGGCGCGTCCTCCGATCGTCGGCGTGAGGCTCGCACCGGCAGGGCAGCTGGGGGGGTCTGCTGTCGTGCCGATGCTAGCGTCCTGCCCCGGTGTGTTTGCTGCACCGTGTTTGCTGCTCGGTGTTTGCTGCACAGTGGATGCGGCACCGGCGTTCGCGTTTACGGGACGGCCCCAGTGGGAAACTGAGGCTGGCGGTGGGCCGCCCGTGCGACAAAAATACAGATGACCAGGCAGGATCCAGCTGGAAGGTTCTTGTTCCACATGAGCAACGCGATGGCGTTTCTGGGCCGCGACATGGCCGTCGATCTCGGGACGGCGAACACTCTGGTCTACGTGCGGGGCCGCGGCATCGTCCTGAATGAACCGTCCGTCGTCGCGCTGAATACCAACACCGGCCAGATCGTCGCCGTGGGCGTCGAGGCGAAACGCATGATCGGGCGGACGCCGGGCAACATCGTCGCGGTCCGCCCGCTCAAAGACGGCGTCATCGCGGACTTCGACGTGACCGAGCGGATGCTCCGATACTTCATCCAGAAAGTGCACCGCCGCAGCCACCTCGCCAAGCCCCGGATAGTCGTCGCGGTGCCGAGTGGCATTACGGGCGTCGAGCAGAGCGCGGTGAAGGAGGCCGGGCATCAGGCCGGCGCGCGCCGGGTGTACATCATCGAGGAGCCGATGGCGGCCGCGATCGGGGCCGGGCTGCCGGTCAACGAGCCGACCGGGAACATGGTCGTCGACATCGGGGGCGGCACCACCGAGGTCGCGGTCATCTCCCTCGGCGGCATCGTGACCTCACAGTCGATCCGGGTCGGCGGCGACGAACTCGATCAGGCGATCATCACCTTCGGGAAGAAGGAGTACTCGCTCATGCTCGGCGAGCGGACGGCCGAGGAGATCAAGATCTCGCTCGGCTCCGCGTTCCCGTCCAACGATGAGCCGAACGCCGAGATCCGCGGGCGCGACCTGGTCAGCGGTCTGCCGAAGACGATCGTGATCTCTGCGGAGGAGATCAGGCGCGCGATCGAGGAACCGCTCAGCGTGATCATCGACGCGGTCAAGACGACGCTGGACAAGTGCCCGCCCGAGCTCGCCGGCGACGTCATGGACCGTGGCATCGCGCTGACCGGCGGCGGGGCGTTGCTCCGCGGGCTGGACGAGCGGCTGCGCGAGGAAACCGGGATGCCCATCCACGTCGCCGACAATCCACTGGACTCGGTGGCGCTCGGCACGGGCAAGTGCGTCGAGGATTTCGACACGCTCCAGCAGGTACTGGTACCTGAGTCTCGGCGCTAACCGAGCGAGGCAGCGCCTCGAAACCCCTGAGACCCGAGCGGGCGATCGAGCGACAGGCGGATAGAGCACAATGATGGGTGTGCGGGACACGCGACGGACCCGCCAGGTTCTTGTCGTGCTGCTGGCGGTGGCTCTCGCGCTGATTGCCTTCGGTTACGCGGACGGCTCATCGCCGGCACTGCGCGGGGTGCGGCACGTCAGCGGCGCGGTCTTCGGCGGCGCCGAGCACGCGGCGAGCTCGGTGGCCGGTTTCTTCGGCGGCTCAGGCGGCTCAAGCGGCCAGGTTCGCCAGCTTCAGGCGCAGGTAGCCCAGCTGCGCGCGGAGCTGAGCCAGGCCCAGCTCAGCAAGTCCGACTACGCGCAGCTGCGCAAGCTGCTGGCGCTGGCCGGCGAGGGCAGGTACCGGGTCGTCGCGGCCAGCGTGATCGCGGTCGGGCAGGGCTTCCAGCAGTCGGTGACCCTGGACGCCGGCAGCGCGGACGGTGTCCGCGCGGATGAGACCGTGCTGAACGGCCAGGGGCTGGTCGGCCAGGTCACGGCGGTCACCGCGGATACCAGCACGGTGCTGCTGGCGACCGACTCGTCCTCGGTGGTCGGGGTCGCGCTCGCCCCGAGCGGCGAGGTCGGCTGGGTGACCGGCCCGGGTTCGACCAGCGGCGCCGGCGGGATGCTCAACCTTCAGGTGCTCGACTCCTCGGCCGTGCTGACCAAGGGCGAGCCGATCGTGACCTCCGCCTCGGTCCACGACCAGCCGTTCGTGCCCGGCGTACCGGTTGGCGTCATCGCCAAGATCGTGAACAAGGCCGGCTCGCTCACGCCCGAGGCGCTGGTGCGGCCGTACGTGAACTTCACCTCGCTCGGTGTCGTCGGCATCGTGGTCGTGCCGCCCGGCCACAACCCGCGGTTCTCCGTCCTGCCGCCGATCCCGCATCCGGCGCCGGCCGTTACCGTCACGGTCACGGCGCCGCCAGCCGGCAAGCCCGGCTCCAGCCCGTCGCCGTCCACCCGCCCGGGGGGCTGAGATGCGCAAAACGGTGCTGGCAGCGGTCGTGGTGGCCATCGCGATCGTGGTGCAGCTGGCCGTGCTGAACGGGCTGCGCCTGCCGCACGGCGGCGTTCCCGACCTGGTCCTGGTGCTGGTCGCCGCCATGGCGATGAGCGAAGGGCCGGTGCGCGGCATGGTGGTTGGCTTCGCGGCCGGGCTGGCACTGGATATCGCTCCGCCAGGCAGCGCCGTATTCGGCGAGTACGCGCTTGTCTTCTGCCTGGCCGGGTGGGCCGCAGGCCAGCTGAGCGGCCTGGCCAGCCGGTCCGCGCTGCGCACGGTGCTGATGCTGGCCGGGGTGGTGGCGGTCGGCGAGGCGCTGGTCGCCGGCATCACGCTCGCGCTTGACCCCTCGCAGGTAAGCCTCGCGCAGGTCCGGGCGGTGCTGCCGTACACAATTGCCTACGACCTGATCCTCGTCCCGTTCGCGGCCTATCTCGCGCTCCTCGCCGGCGCAGTCACGTTCAGCAGACGGGCGGCGATGGATAAGGCCGCGGGCCCCATCACGGCCATGCACGGGCCGCGCAAGCCTGCTCGGAAGGCGCAGCCCCACGAGCCCCGGCTGGCCGACGCCGCGGGCCGGCCCCACGACGGCTGGGTCGGCAGCCGCCCGTCCGGCCTTGGCGACCGCACCGGGGCCAGGCGGCGGGGGCCGTCACCGCACGGGCTGCGGCCAGGACACGGCGTAGCCGGATCGGCGGTCACCGGCCTGAGCCCGCGGCCGGGACTGCCTGCCGCACCGGTGAACCTGAAGTTCTCCGGCGCCCGCCGCGGCGACGGCAGCGTCGCCAGCGTGGTGGGCACTGGCGTCGGCCGCCACCCTGGCCTTCATCCGGGCCTGCGCGCCGGCGGCCGCGGCTTCCGGCCTCATGGAGGCGTACCCGGCGGCTCGGCCGCCAGGCAGTTCGCGGGGATGACCCGCCCGGCCGGGGGACGGCCGGTGTCGGTCCGGTTCGGGGCGCGCCGCCGCGACGGCAGCGTCGGGCGGCTGCTCGGCACCCCGAAGCCGGTCGGCGGGGGTTCCCAGCTGCTGCTTGACCGTTCCGGGCGGACTCTCCTGGGCTTCCGCGTCCGCCGGGCCACACCGAAGTTCAGGGCGGCATCGTCGCTGGCGCAGCCTCGTTCCCGCCGAAAGGCAGTGCCGCGGTTCCGGCGGGCTGCCGCCTCGCCAGCGCTTGCGACGGGCTCGCTCATCGGCGGATCGGCTGATCACCGCGCGATCATGTCGGCCAGGCGCGCGCACCTCGGCACGCCGAGCCTGCATCTCTCGGCCAGCAGGCGCGGCGACGGGCGGCTGCTCGGTTCGGTGCACGGGCTGCACCGCTCGATCAGGCCGGCGACGCCCAGGTTCAGGGCACGGCGCCTCGGAGCTCCGGTGGGCCGCCCGCCCAAACGCCCGCGCTTCGGCCACGGCAGGCGCTCGGTACTCGGATTCCTGACCGGGCACCGGATCGGCGGGCGGTGGCTGGCTAGCAAGAGGGTCGGCACCAGGGCCGGCGTCTGGCTTCTCGGCAGGCGGACAGGAGGATTGCGGTGATCCCGGCATCGAAGGGCCGGCTGCTCGGCGTCGCGGTGGTGGTGATGGCGTTGCTGGCCACCCTGTGCGTGCGGCTCTGGTATGTCCAGGTCGACAAGCATTCCTATTACACGGCCCTGGCGAACGCTGACCGGGTCAGGGACATCGTCGAGCCGCCGGTGCGCGGCGAGATTGTGTCCGACAACGGGCAGCCCATGGTCACCAACACCTCGTCGCTGACCGTCTCGGTCAACATGGCCGTCGTCGGGCAGGAGTCCGACGGCGGCGTCGCCGAGCTGGCGCGGCTGGCCAAGCTGCTTGGCCTGTCCGATCAGGTGCTCAGGGAGAAGGTCAGGATCTGCACGGTCGGGGTCAAGCCGCCCTGCTGGCCGGGCTCGCCGTACCAGCCGATCCCCGTGGCCGAGCACGTCCGGCCGCAGGTCGCGGTGCAGGTACTGGAGAGCAAGCAGCAATTCCCCGGCGTGACCGCGGACGTGCAGCCGCAGGTCAGCTACGCCGAGCCCATCTCCGAGGATGCCTCGCAGCTGCTGGGCTACCTGCAGCCGATCACGGCGCAGGAGGTCAAGCAGCTGCACATCCCGATCACCGGGTTCTCCGGCGTCGACCTGGTCGGACAGGCGGGCCTGGAGGCGCAGTACGACAGCGAGCTGCGCGGCGTCTCCGGGCAGGATGAGGTTGCGGTCAACGCCGGCGGCCAGGTCACCAGCACGATCAAGAACACCAAGCCCGTAGCCGGGGACGACCTGGTCACGAGCATCAATGAGCAGGTGCAGGAGGCCACGGAGAACGCGCTGCGGGACGCCATCCAGAGGACGCAGGCCGAGGGCAACTCCGGTGCGACCAGCGGTGCCGCGGTGGTGATGACCACTACCGGGCGGATCGTGGCGATGGCCAGCTACCCGACCTACAACCCGAGCATCTGGGCCAACGGCATCAACCAGCGGCAGTTCAACCAGCTGTTCGGTACCGGCGACGGCGAGCCGGTGCTCGAGCGCGCGACCCAGGGCGAGTACCCGCCGGGCTCGACGTGGAAGGTCACCACGCTGACGGCGGCCGTCGACAATGGCTACTCGCTGTATTCCGACTACGACTGCCCGGCCTCCACCGACGTCGGCGGGCACGTCTTCAACAACGACTTCGGCAACGGCGGGATGATGTCGCTGCACCAGGCGCTGGTGCTGTCCTGCGACACGGTCTTCTACAACTTCGGCTACGACCTCTGGCTGACCGACAACCGGCAGGACAACATCGTCACCAACCCGAACTTCCCGATCCAGAAGGAGATGAAGACCGAGCTGGAGTGGGGGTTCGGCAAGAACACGGGCATCGACATCCCCGGCGAGAACCGCGGCAGCATCCCGACCAGGGAATGGCTCTATTACTACTGGAAGGACAACGCCCACACCGGCCAGGACTGGTGCAAGTACGGCCGGCAGAACGGGTCGTACGTGCAGCAGATCGAGTACGACGACTGCACGACCGGCAACTACTGGCTGCCCGGCCAGGCGATCATCGCCTCCATCGGCCAGGGCTACGTCACCGTCACGCCGCTGCAGCTGGCCTCGGCCTATGCCGCCCTCGCCAACGGCGGCACGCTGTACAGCCCGCGGATCGGCGAGGCGCTGCTGAGCCCGACCGGCAAGGTCGTGCAGCACATCAACCCGCCGGTGCTCGGACACCTGCCCGCATCCGGCGCGACTCTCGCCTACATCCGCAGCGCGCTGCAGGGCGTCATCACCTCGGGTACGGCCGCCGGTACGTTCGGCGGCTTCCCGCTCGGGAAGGTGTGCGTGGCGGGCAAGACCGGAACGGCGCAGGTGTTCGGCAAGAACTCGACGTCGAACTTCGCGTCGTTCGCGCCCTGCAACAACCCGAAGTACGTCGTGGTCATGATGATCCCGGACTCTGGTTACGGCGCCGACGTCTCCGGTCCGGCGGTCCGGCAGATCTGGGACGCGATCTACGGCCTGGAAGGGCACAAGGCCGCGCTGCCCGGCGGGGTGCTTCCCGCCCTGCCGCGCGTGAACACCGCGGGCCAGATCGTGCCGTCGACCTCCGGCCAGCTGCCGCCGGCGAAGAAGACCAGGTAGGCGGCCGCGATGACCTGGATGCGAAGCTCAGGCAGCACCAAGCTCGGCTCGGCCTACCGCGGCGGGTCCGCACTGCGCAGCCTGCCGCCGGTCCGGCTCGACGGCGGCAGCTCCCGCCGGCTGGGTCTCGGCTTCCGCGGCCGGAGCTCGCGCGGCCGGCTGTCGGATCTGCTGCGTCGCGCGTTCGCCCGGAACTCGATCCTGCGCCGGCTGGACTGGGTCCTGGTGCTCGCCGTTCTGGCGCTGAGCCTGGTCGGCACCGTGCTCGTGTACGCGGCGACCGAGCCGACGCTGCGGCAGGCTGGCTCCGACCCGCACACCTACCTGGTCAAGCAGCTGCTCAACATCGCCATCGGGCTCGTGCTGCTGGCCGGGGTGAGCATGCTGGACTATCGCCAGATTCGGATGCTCTCGCCGATCGTCCTCGTGGTGTCGTGCCTGGGGCTCCTCGCCGTGCTGACGCCGCTCGGCAGCGTCGTGAACGGTGCCAAGTCCTGGATCACGCTGCCCGGCGGCTTCCAGATCGAGCCGTCGGAGTACGCCAAGATCTCGATCATCCTGGTCGGCGCCATGTTCCTGAGCGGGCTGCGGCAGGGTGAAACCCGGCCCCGGCTGCGCGCGGTCGGCCTCACGATCGCCTGCGCGGCCGTGCCGCTGCTGCTCGTGATCGCCGAGCCCGACCTGGGCGTCACCATGCTGATGGTGGCCCTGCTCATCGGGCTCATCGCGCTCTCGGGCATCAGGCTGCGCTGGCTCGGGCTGCTCGCGGTCGTCGGGGGCGTGGGCGTCCTCGCGGTCGTCAAGCTGCACCTGCTGAAGTCCTACCAGCTGTCGCGGCTGACCTCGTTCCTGAATCCGAACGCCGACCCCCGCGGGACCGGCTACAGCGCGTACCAGTCCAAGATCGCGATCGCGTCCGGTTACAAGACCGGTCAGGGCCTGTTCCACGGCCAGCTCGTGGCCGGGAACTTCGTGCCCGAGCAGCACACTGACTTCATCTTCGCGGTGGCAGGGGAGGAGCTCGGCTTTGTCGGCTGCCTGGTGATCATCGGCCTGCTGGCGCTGGTCCTGGTCCGCGCCCTGCACATCGCCTACCGCGCGGACGACCAGTTCGGGATGCTGGTCGCGGCCGGGATCGCGATCTGGTTCGGCGTCCAGTCGTTCATCAACATCGGGATGACAGTCGGCATCATGCCGGTCACCGGCCTGCCGCTGCCGTTCGTGTCGTATGGCGGTTCGGCCATTTTCGCCGACATGATCGCAATTGGCGTACTGCAGGCCGTCCATCGGCGGCGGATTGTCTTCACCTAGGTGGGACCACGTGATCACGGAGACTAAGTCAGTCGTGGGCTGAGTTAGTCCCCGTGATCATGATGTGGGGCTGATTCGGCGTCCTCCGCCTTCCCGGCCTGCGACTCGACCTGGTCGGCGGCCCGGTCGATCGCGCCCTCGAGCTCGCTGAACAACTGCCTGACGAAGCCGCGGCCCTTCTCGGTGGTCAGCTTCGGCAGCACGGTCTTGGTGAGCTTCGCCGGGACCATGTCCAGCGGCATGACGAGCGGTACGGCCAGGTACAGCGTCGGTGCCATGATCAGCGTCACCATCGCCAGGCCGATGGACCAGAGGATGAACGTGGCGAGCCCGCCGTGCCCGGCTGGCTCGCCGTCGGCCAGCCAGGCCAGCGCCATCAGCTCGGCGATCGTCAGCAGGATGAACACGACCAGCCACGCGACCGCGCCGCCGATGGCCAGGATCCGCTCGGCCGTGCGCAGCGCGGAGGGCCTGGGCAGCTTCCGGAAGTAGTCGAGCACGGCCTGCGCCGACCCGCCCGGATCTAGTTCGTGCTCCGCGCTGTACTCGGCGAACTCGCGGTCCCAGCGCTCGTCGGTGCGTTTGAGCCGGTCCCTGATCGTGCGCGCCTCAGCTCCGGCGGCGAGCGCGAAGATCGGGATGGAGACGGCCACGGCGTTCGCGAACCCATCGGTCATCTGCACGGCCATACCGTGCTTTGTCCGCGGCCGTCCCGTCAAGTCGCGGGCCGACCGGGCCGACCGGGCCGCCCGGGCCGGCCGGGTCGGCCGGGCCGGGTCAGGGCTCGGCCCCGGTCCGGTCGGGCGGTTTCATCTCGGCCGACAGCTCGACGTCGGCCTGCCGGGCCGGGCGCCAGGGCCGGGTCCAGGCGAGCCAGCCGACCGCCGCGCCGAGGACGAGGATGCACAGCACCCAGCCCAGCGTCGACGTGCCGACGCCGACATACTTCAGGCCCGAGGCGAAGATGACGAACGTGATCACCGGCCGGATGTAGCGGTCCGGCGCCCGCGATGACAGGAACGAGCCGACCAGGACGGCCGGGACGCTGCCGATCACGATCGAGGTCGTAACGCCGAACTGCACCGTGCCGAACACGAGCGCGCCGAGCGCCGCGGCCGCCGTCAGCGGGACGGCCTGGGTCAAGTCGGTGCCGACCAGCGTGCTCGAGCTCAGTGTCGGGTACAGGAAGAGCAGCAGGACGATCATGAGCGAGCCGGAGCCGACGGACGTCATGCCCACGATCACACCGCCGAGCATGCCGATGAGCAGCGTCGGCAGGGGCTTGCAGACGACGTCTCTGATCATCCCGGCGCGGCTCAGGCCGCCGCGGGCGTCCAGCAGCCAGCGCAGCACCATCGCGGCGGCGCCGACCAGAAGCGCGGCGCCGAGAATGGTCTCGACGTGCGTCTGCGCCGATTTCGTATGCCCGAACAGGTGCAGGAAATACGCCCCGGCAAACGCCATCGGTACCGAGCCCGCGGCCATCCAGCCGACGAGCCTGAGGTTCACCGTGCCCTGGCGCAGGTGCACGGCCGCCCCGACCGGCCGCATCACGACCGCTGCCACCAGGTCGCTGGAGATGGCGGCGGGGGGCGTGACCTTGAACAGCAAGATCAGCATTGGCGTCATGAGCGCGCCGCCGCCAGCCCCGGTCAGCCCGACCAGCAGACCCACAACGGCGCTGCCGATCACGATGTAGGGGTCAATATGCACTGTCGCCTCCGCGTCCGCTGCTACCCCGACCGAGGCCCGAGCGCCGTTGTGGGGTGAGACTTTACCTGCCGGATTGCCGGGTTTTACCCGGACGGTTGGCGATGCGCTGATCCTGCGCTGGAACGGCTCCGCCCGGGTCGGACGCTAACCGGGCCGCGCAGCTGCCCGGATTGCCAGTGAATATGGGGGTATCCGGGCAGCGCGGTACCGCCAGCGCCAGCACTGGCGGCTCTCGGTACGCTGTAACCGTGCCTGTGCAGTCGGTATACCCCCTGCTCGAGCCGCTGCTCCCACTGGTCCGCAAGCCAATCCAGTATGTCGGCGGTGAGCTGAACTCCGTCGTGAAGGACTGGGAGTCCTGCGACGTGCGCTGGGCACTCATGTATCCCGACGCCTACGAGGTGGGTCTCCCGAACCAGGGCCTCCAGATCCTGTACGAGGTGCTGAACGAGCGGGACGGCGTACTCGCCGAGCGAACGTACAGCGTCTGGCAGGACCTGGAAGCGCTCATGCGCGCGCACGAGGTGCCGCAGTTCACCGTGGACGGGCACCGGCCGGTGCGGGCGTTTGACCTGCTGGGTGTGAGCTTCGCCACCGAACTTGGCTATACCAACCTGCTGACCGCCCTCGACCTGGCGCAGATTCCGCTCTCGGCGGCCGACCGCGGGCCGGACGATCCGGTCGTGCTCGCCGGCGGCCACGCCGCGTTCAATCCCGAGCCGATCGCCGAGTTCGTCGACGGGGCCGTGCTGGGCGATGGCGAGGAGGCCGTCCTCCGCATCACCGCCCTGGTCAGGGAGTGGAAGGCCGCCGGGCGCCCCGACGGGCGAGATGGCCTGCTGCTGCGCCTCGCCTCCGCAGGCGGGGTGTACGTACCGCGGTTCTATGACGTCTCCTACCGGCCGAGCGGTGAGATCGAGCGGGTGGCGCCGAATCGCCCCGGCGTGCCGTGGTCGGTCGCCAAGCACACGGTCATGGACCTGGACTCCTGGCAGTACCCGGCCAAGCCGCTGGTGCCGCTGGCCGAGACCGTGCACGAGCGGTTCAGCGTCGAGATCTTCCGCGGCTGCACCCGCGGCTGCCGGTTCTGTCAGGCCGGCATGATCACCCGGCCGGTGCGGGAGCGCTCGATCGAGACGATCGGGGCCATGGTCCAGACCGGCCTGGCCGCGAGCGGGTTCACCGAGGTCGGGCTGCTGTCGCTGTCGAGTGCCGACCACAGTGAGATCAACGAGATCGCGGTCGATCTGGCCGACCGGTACGAGGGCACCAGCACCGGCCTGTCGCTGCCGTCGACGCGGGTGGACGCGTTCAACGTGACGCTGGCCGACGAGCTGAGCCGCAACGGCCGCCGGTCGGGCCTGACGTTCGCCCCCGAGGGCGGTACGGACCGGATCCGCAAGGTGATCAACAAGATGGTCACCGAGGACGACCTGATCAAGACCGTGACCACCGCCTATGCCAGCGGCTGGCGGCAGGTCAAGCTGTACTTCATGTGCGGCCTGCCGACCGAGACCGACGACGACGTGCTGGCGATCGCGCGCGTGGCCCGCCGCGTGATCGAGGCGGGACGGGCTGCGAGCGGCCGCCGCGACATCCGGTGCACGGTGTCGATCGGCGGGTTCGTGCCCAAGCCGCACACGCCCTTCCAGTGGGCCGCCCAGTGCGACCACGAGACCGTCGATGCCCGGCTGCGCGCGCTTGGCGCGGCCATGCGATCCGACCGCGCGTACGCCAAGGCGATCGGGTTCCGCTACCACGACGGCAGGCCGTCGATCGTCGAGGGCCTGCTGTCGCGCGGTGACCGCCGGGTCGCCGGCGTGATCCGGGCCGCCTGGGAGGACGGGGCCCGGTTCGACGGGTGGAGCGAGTCGTTCTCTTACGAGCGCTGGGAGCGGTGTGCCGCCTCGGCGCTGGCTGCGGACGGCGTCGACCTGGCCTGGTACACGACCAGGGAACGGGCCTACGACGAAGTGCTGCCCTGGGATCACCTGGACGCCGGCCTTGAGCGCGACTGGCTCTGGCAGGACTGGCTGGCGGCGATCGATCCCGATGGCGCCGCGGAGGTCGAGGACTGCCGCTGGACGCCGTGCTTCGAGTGCGGGGCGTGCTCGGCGCTGGGTACCGAGACTCAGGTCGGCCCGACCGGGCGCCGGATGCTGCCCATCAGCGTCGCCGGCCCGGCCGCGACGGATGGGCACTGACATGGGCCGTCAGCAGCCTTCGACCCCGCCGCCACCGCCAGCGGTGCAACGGCTCGTGATCAGGTACGCTAAACACGGCAGGATGCGTTTCGCGAGCCACAGGGACATCGCGCGTGCAGTTGAACGGGGAGTACGGCGGGCTGGACTGCCGGTCGCGTACTCGGCCGGATTCTCACCGCATCCCAAGATTTCCTACCAGGGTGGAGCGCCGACCGGCGCAGCCAGCGAGGCTGAATACCTGGAAATCGCGCTCACCGCAGCCCTGGACCCAGATGAGGTCCGGAGCAGGCTCGACGCCGCGCTTCCGGATGGAATTGACGTGATCGAGGCCGCTGACCTGGCCGCCGTAAGGGCGGCGCCGCGGTTGGAGGCCTCGGTTTGGCAGGTGGTTTTGCCGGGTGTGCAACCGCAGGATGCCGCATCGGCGGTGCGGGCGTTCCTGGCCTCCGAACACGCGGAGGTCGATCGCCTCACCAGCAGCGGAGTCAGGCGGCTCGACACCAGGGAAGGCGTGGTATCGCTGGAGCTAGAGCAGCGCGCCGTCGCCGGGGAACAGTCCGGATGTGCGATACTTCGAATGGTTGTTCGGCACTTGACACCTGCCGTGCGACCCGACGACATCCTGGTAGCGCTCCGCCACTTGTCGGGCCTTGAGCCGTCGTCGCCCCCACGGGTGACGCGCTTGGCACAGGGTCCGCTCAGCAGTAACGCTGCCGCCGCAGGTGCTAGCGCGGCTGGCCTGGATACGACGGTCGGCTCGGTCGGCCAGTCATGGCCTTTGACCCCGGCCGACCCAGCGCAGGCCAGCCCGGCTGGAGTTAGCAGTGCTGTAGCCAGCACTGGCGTAGCTAACACCGCGGCGGAGGGGCCCCGGCCTAGCCGGCGGGGCGCCGCACAGGGACAGGTATTGGCAACGCGCCCGGAGAAGGGGGACGCCAGCATGGCGTATGCCGCTCCGGTGAGCGCGTATGGACAGCTCCCGCGCGGCGCGGAGCGACCCAGCGAGGTCGGCTGCGCCCGGGAGCCTGACGGGAGAGATCGCCCGAATGCTCGAGATCGAGCGACAGGACAACGAATCTGGTGATGGCCGGAACGAGGTTGCGGACCAGAACGAGAGCCAGGGGCGCGGGTTGCTGCGCCGGGCTCGTCGTGCGGTAACGCGGCCTGCCGGCCCGCCCAGCACAGAGCCTGCCGCACAACCAGCTCATGAACCGGCTCCGGCCCCGGCCGGAGATCCGGCCGAGACGCCGCGGGCCGAAAAAGCGCCGACCAGGACACGGTCGGCCCGGACACAGCCGGCGGCCACGTCGGCCGCCGGCGAACCGGCCCAGCACGCGGCTGCCACTTCGGCAGCTGCCGCCGCGTCCGACACCGGCGGCACCGCCGCCGGCGCCGCGGACCCGGCCCAGCCCGGCGAGGATGGCGAGAAGCAGCCCGCGAAGGCCGCCAGGCAGACGTCCAGCCGCACCAGGACGTCAAGGTCGCGCACCACGAAGGCGCGCGCCGACGGCGATGACACCCCGGCCGGCCCCGAGGAGCACGGTCCGGCCGGCGGCTCCGAGTCAGAGCGGCCGGTTTCGTCTGAACCGCCTGCGCCGGATGGACGACAAGCACCCCCGCAGGTCGCGTTCCAGCCCCCGCTTGTGATCTTCCAGCCGCCTGAGATCGCTCCGGCGCGCCCGGCGGCCAGTCGGCCGGAGCGCCCGCAGCCGGCGGCCGCTGCCCAAGCCGAAGGCGAGGACAGCGCCGATTCTGAGAAGGACGAGACCGCGGGCGGCACGGCCGCCAGCAAACGGCGCCGGCGCGGTGGCCGTGGGCGCGGTAAGGGCGGCGGCGAGGGGACGGACGGCGCCGAGGTGGCAGCCGCGGCCGAGCCGGCCTCCAAGCAGGCTTCCGTGGCGGCCGATGGTGAGTCAGACGACGACGATGCGGACGAGTCGACGGCCAGCGCTCGGCGCCGGCGACGCCGGCGCCGGAGCGGCACGGGCGGCGAGGGCGACGGTCAGGCCGGTGACGGCTCGGCCGACGATCCGCCGAACACCGTGGTCCACGTCCGGTCGCCGCGCTCGGCGGCCGACACCGATGTCCGGTCCGTCAAGGGCTCGACGCGGCTCGAGGCCAAGCGACAGCGCCGGCGCGAGGGCCGCGAGTCCGGCCGGCGCCGCCCGCCGATCATCACCGAGTCGGAATTCCTGGCCCGGCGCGAGGCCGTCGAGCGGGTCATGGTGGTGCGCCAGCACGGCGACCGGACGCAGATCGCCGTGCTCGAGGACGGCGTGCTGGTCGAGCATTACGTCGACAAGGCCAGCCATCAGTCCTACGTCGGCAACGTCTACCTCGGCAAGGTGCAGAACGTCCTGCCCTCGATGGAGGCCGCGTTCGTCGACATCGGCAAGGGCAGGAACGCGGTCCTGTACGCCGGCGAGGTCAACTTCGACGCCAGCGGCCTTGAGGGCGAGTCCAAGCGCATCGAGTCCGCCCTGAAGTCCGGCCAGTCGATCCTGGTGCAGGTCACCAAGGACCCGATCGGGCACAAGGGCGCGCGGCTGACCAGCCAGGTCAGCCTGCCGGGCCGGTACCTCGTGTACGTGCCCGGCGCGAGCATGACCGGGATCAGCCGCAAGCTGCCCGACACCGAGCGCACCCGGCTGAAGCAGATTCTCAAGCAGGTCATGCCGGAGAACGCCGGGGTCATCGTCCGGACCGCCGCCGAGGGTGCCTCGGAGGAGGAGCTGGCCCGCGACGTGGCCCGCCTGTCCGCGCAGTGGGAGGCGATCGAGAAGAAGGCCAAGACCGCCAGCGCCCCGGACCTGCTCTACAGCGAGCCCGACCTGACGCTGCGGGTGGTCAGGGACATCTTCAACGAGGACTTCACCAGCCTGGTCATCGCCAGCGAGACCGAGTGGGACCTGGTCGACGAGTACGTCCGCTACGTCGCCCCGCACCTGGCCGACCGGATGCAGCGCTGGGAAGACGACAAGGACGTGTTCGGGGCCTACCGCATCGACGAGCAGCTGGCCAAGGCGCTTGAGCGCAAGGTCTGGCTGCCCAGCGGCGGCTCGCTGGTCATCGACCACACCGAGGCGATGACCGTCATCGACGTCAACACCGGCAAGTTCACCGGGCAGGGCGGGAACCTCGAGCAGACCGTCACCAGGAACAACCTGGAGGCGGCCGAGGAGATCGTCAGGCAGCTGCGGCTGCGCGACCTCGGCGGCATCATCGTCATCGACTTCATCGACATGGTGCTGGAGAGCAACCGCGAGCTGGTGCTGCGCCGGCTGCTTGAGTGCCTGGCCAGGGACCGGACCAAGCACCAGGTCGCCGAGGTGACCTCGCTCGGCCTCGTGCAGATGACCCGCAAGCGGGTCGGCTCGGGGCTGCTCGAGGCGTTCTCCGTGTCGTGCGAGCACTGCAACGGCCGTGGCGTGATCACCTCGATGGAGCCGGTTGACCACACGCCAGCGCGCGGCCGGGATGGCGACGGCCACACCAAGGAAAACGGCCGCGGCCGGAACGGGCCTGCGCAGGTCGCTCGGAGCACGGCCGCGCGAGCCGGCCAGGGCAAGGGGGCCACCAGGGTCGCTGCCGACGGCCCCGGCGCCGACGGGTCTGACGCTGACCCGGCCGAAGGCAATGGCGTGCCCAAGGACAGTGCGGCGAACGCCGGCGGAGCCAAGCGGAGCTCCAGGTCGCGCGCCAGCCGCGCGAGCGGCCCGCCAAGCTCAGCCGCCACGGGCGGGCCTGCCGAGTCGGCAGCCGCCGATCCGACGGGCGAGCCGGTTGCTGACGACCAGCAGCAGGCGGACGCGAGCCCTCGAAGGTCGCGGTCCGGGCGAAGCCGTCGTTCCCCCCAGAAGGCGCAAAATGCCAACGGGGATGGGTCAGATTCGGGCGGCGAGCGCCAGCAGGCTGAGGTCCAGGCCGGCGGCCGGGAGGGTGAATCGGCAAGCAGCTGAGGACCCGCGCGGTCTGATACGCTTTATGGTCGGCGCACCTGAGCCCGCAGACCACGCGGCCCGGCTGATGGTGAGCAACGTCAGGCAAGCCCGTTTCGAACCCTGCTAAGGGTTTTCCGCGAATCTCCGCGGCGGGCGAGCACAAAGAGGAGAGAACTCTCGGTGTACGCGATCGTGCGCTGCGGCGGCAGGCAGGAGAGGGCGTCGGTTGATGACGTCCTGACCGTCGACAAGCTGTCTGGGGACGTCGGAACCAGCGTGACGCTGCCGACCCTGCTCGTCGTGGACGACGGCAAGGTCATCAGCGATCCCGCGGAGCTCGGCGGCTATCAGGTGACGGCTGAGATCGTGGGCGCCGCGAGCGGCCCCAAGATCAACATGATCCACTATAAGAACAAGACCGGCTATCGGCGCCGCCTCGGCCACCGGCAGAAGTACACGCAGGTGCGCGTCACCAGCATCGGTTCTGCCAAGGCCAGCGCCAGCTCAAGGAAGAAGGGCTGAGATGGCACACAAGAAGGGCGCGTCCTCCAGCCGGAACGGCCGGGACTCCAATGCGCAGCGGCTAGGCGTCAAGCGGTTCGGCGGCCAGGTCGTCAACGCGGGCGAGATCATCGTCCGCCAGCACGGCACCCACTTCCACCCCGGCGTCGGTGTGGGTCGCGGTGGCGACGACACGCTGTTCGCCCTGGTGGCGGGCAAGGTCGAGTTTGGCCGGCGCCGCGGCCGTCGTGCGGTCAGCGTGCTGCCAGCCGACGCTGCCGACGCCAGCTAGGCACTGCGTCAGCTGGGGCTGGGTATACCAGGTCAGCGGGCTTTCGGAGGGCGGACCGCCTAGGGTCCGCCCTCTGCTGTTTGCCGCACTGCTGTTTGCGGCACCGCTGTTTGCTGACCGGAGGAGAGGCAAGTCGTGGCTGAGTTCGCGGATCAGGCCACCGTGCGGATACGTGCGGGCGGCGGCGGCAACGGCTGTGCATCCGTGCACCGGGAGAAGTTCAAGCCTCTCGGCGGGCCGAACGGCGGCAACGGCGGGCGCGGCGGGGACGTGATCATTGAGGTCGATCCCGGCACCTCGACGCTGCTGGACTTTCACCGCCGACCGGTGCGCGCGGCCGGTGACGGCAAGGCCGGGGCGGGCTCGCACCGTAACGGAGCCGACGGCGACGACCTCGTGCTGCGGGTACCCGAGGGCACCGTCGTGAAGGTGTCCGACGGCGAGCAGCTTGCCGACCTCACCGGCGCGGGCACCAGGTACGTGGCGGCCGAAGGCGGCCGCGGCGGCCTGGGCAACGCCGCCCTGGCGTCAACGAAGCGCAAGGCACCCGGCTTCGCGCTGCGCGGCGAGCCCGGCACCGAGCTCGAGCTCGTCCTGGAGCTCAAGACCGTCGCCGACGCGGGGCTGGTCGGCTTCCCGAATGCCGGGAAGTCCTCGCTGATCGCCGCCATGTCCGCGGCGCGGCCGAAGATCGCTAACTACCCCTTCACAACGCTGACCCCCAACCTCGGCGTGGTGGAGGCGGGAGACGTCCAGTTCGTGATGGCCGACGTGCCCGGCCTCATCCCCGGTGCGAGCGCGGGCAAGGGCCTGGGCCTTGACTTCCTCCGTCATATCGAGCGCTGCACGGTGCTGGTGCACGTACTCGACTGCGCGACCGAGGAGCCGGGCCGGGACCCGATCAGCGACCTGGATGCGCTGGAGGCCGAGCTGGCCGCCTACGCGGAGCTGACCGGCGCCTCGATGGCCGACCGTCCGCGGGTCGTCGCTCTGAACAAGATCGACGTGCCTGCCGCCCGCGAGCTCGCCGACCTGGTCGAGCCGGAGCTGGAGCAGCGCGGCCTGACCGTGCGCCGGGTGTCGGCCGCCACGACCGAGGGGCTGCGAGATCTCGCGTTCACCGTGGCGGCCGTGATCGCCGGCGCGCGGGCCGCGGCGCCGCCGCCGGAGCCGACGCGGATCGTGATCAGGCCGGAGCCAGTGGCCGGGCCAGCCTTCGAGGTCGTCGCCACCGGTGAGAACACGTTCGTGATCCGCGGCGAGAAGCCGAGGCGGTGGATCCTGCAGACCGACTTCAGCAACGACGAGGCCGTGGGCTATCTAGCCGACCGGCTGGCGAAGCTGGGCGTTGAGCAGGCGCTGGCCGAGGCCGGTGCCACGCAGGGCGCCGAGGTGCTGATCGGTGATGAGAACAACGCCGTGGTGTTCGACTGGGACCCCGATATGCCCGCAACCGGGGCGGGTTTCGGCCCGCGGGGCACGGACAGGCGAGTCGGTTAGACAACAGGAGTTTGCTTGTCAAACGCGGAACTGGAGCGCGAGCAGAGTTACATCTCGGTGCTTTATGCGAGGCTCGATGACCTCAGGGAGCGCGCCAGCGATCGGATGGCAGGTGTACTGCGCCAGACCGGCGGCACCCCGCAGGCGCGCGTGGAACGCGATGCGTTCAGCGCCATGTACCGGCAGCAGCTAGCCCAGTTTGATGCTGCCGAGAACGGCCTGTGCTTCGGCCGCCTCGAGTTCAATGACGACGAGCTTCGGTACGTCGGCAGGATCGGGCTTCACTCCGCATCCGACGACTACGCCCAGCTGCTGATGGACTGGCGGGCCGATGCCGCCCGGCCGTTTTACCTGGCCACCGCCGCATCCCCCGGCGATGTCCGGGTTCGCCGCCACCTGCGGACCCGCGGGCGGACGCTGGTCAGCCTGGATGACGAGGTGCTCGACCTCGACGCCGCCGATCCGACCAAGCACGAAGGCCTCACCGGCGAGTCGGCCCTGCTCGCCGCGCTGAACGCCAGCCGGACCGGCTCCATGACCGACATCGTGGAGACGATCCAGGCCGAGCAGGACATGATCATCAGGGCGCCGATGCCGGGAGCGCTGGTCGTGCAGGGCGGGCCGGGAACCGGCAAGACGGCAGTAGCGCTGCACCGTGCCGCGTTCCTGCTCTACACATTCCGCCGTCAGCTAGAAAAGCGCGGCGTGCTCGTGGTGGGCCCGAACGCTACGTTCCTTCGTTATATCGGCCAGGTGCTCCCGTCACTGGGTGAGACCAGCGTGCTGCTGTCCACCATTGGCGACCTCCTGCCGGGCGTGACCGCTACCGCGGCCGAGCCCGCAGCGGTGGCCGCGATCAAGGGCCGCCCCGTGATGGCGAAGGTGATCGCGGCGGCGGTGCGCGACCGGCAGGAGGTGCCGGCCGAGCCGATCCGTGTCGACTCCGACGCCGGGCGGG
>Ga0209380_10000739_pt1 | contig 23218 bp, 16 predicted proteins | sample HubBroMetageWFT6_FD_188347 | JGI IMG/M metagenome (GOLD analysis project Ga0209380, IMG submission 188347) | Warmed and freeze-thawed soil microbial communities from the Hubbard Brook experimental Forest, New Hampshire - Hubbard Brook CCASE Soil... | ecosystem: Environmental > Terrestrial >... | reverse complement strand
GGACATCGAAGGGGTATTATGGGCGCCGGTCCGTTGATCTCTAAGGGTGGATAACCGTCTTCGTGCGGCTGACCACGAAGGCCTCCCGGCGCTCGAGGAAATCCAGGGTGACCTCGGTAAATGCCTCGGGCCGTTCTGTGCCGATCGCGTGCCCGGCATCGTAGACGAACACCAGGTGACAATTTGGCAACAGCTCCTTGTAAAAGCGGCCCATCTCGGGCGGGATCACACGGTCGAGAGTGCCAAACAACACCAAGGTCGGTGTCGGCAAGCGACGCATCCGGCTTTCGAGGTCGGCGTCGCGGTCGGGCCCGCGCAGACGCGCCACCAAAGCCCGCGTCTTCGCCTGGACCGCCGGGTCCGGGACCGGTAGGGCGGAAAGCCGCTCGGGGTGCGCATAAAGCCGGCGCGCCATTTCCTCCGGCGAGCCGGAAGGCGGCTCGGACCCCGTCGGACGGATGGCCGCCGGGGCTTCGAGGACCAGGGCCTCGACCCGCTCCGGCTGCTGCACCGCCAGCCACAGTGCAACCTTGCCGCCGAACGAGGTTCCCATCAGGTTGAAATTGTCGATGCCGAGATTGCTGACCGCCGTAGCCATCGTCGCGGCCAGCTCCGCCATCGTCCGGGTCCGGGTATTCTCGGGCGACGAGCCGAAACCCGGCATCTCGAAGGCAATCACCCGGCAATGCCGGCTCAACAGATCATGCCCAGGCGTGAGGCGCATGCCGCCCGCGCCATGGAGATGCACGAGCGGCGTGCCCTGCCCCGCCTCCATATACCGGATACGGAAGCCGTCCACCTCGATAAAACATTCGCGGAACGCCGCGCCGGGTGCTTCACTGTTCAATCCGTCCTGGGTCTGCGCCACAATCGGAGCCTTCTTGCTCATAAGTCGCGGATGCGCGGCAAAACCTTCTTCCCGAACAGCTCGAGGGCGTGCATCATGCCGGCGAGATTGCCGGTGCCAGGGTCTTGCAGCGACAGGTCGACCACCCCGGCGCCGACCTCCTCGCGGCACTGCCGGAGCTGCTCGACGACCCGGTCGGGGCCGCCGCAGAAGCTGATCGGCAACACGCCGCCGACATTCGCCGGCCGCCTCTCACCGGCGATGTTGCGGGTCGTATCCGACTGCAGGAGCGCATCGCGCAATCCGCCGCGTATCGGGAACGGCGCCTGCCTATCGCGCCGGCGCAGCGCCTCCTCGGCCGCGTCATCGGTTTCGGCGAGTATCATATTGGCGCGGTAGATGATGTCGTCCGGACCAGGCTCCCAGCCGTAGCGGGCGCATTGCTCGCGGTAGTAATTCGCCGATTTCGCCATCAGCTCGAATGTCCCGTAGGAGAGGCCGATCCCGAGCCGGTGGCGCGCGGCGAACTCGCCGGCTTCCGCGCTGGTGCCGAGCGCATAGGTCGGCGGGTGCGGCTGAGATTGCGGGCGCGGCCAGACAGACACGGTGCGGTACTGGAAATATCGCCCTTGCCAGCCGAAGGGTTGCGGCTCGGTCCATGCCTTGAGGATCAGCTCCATCCCCTCGTCGGTACGCTCGCGCGATTCCTTCGGGTTCAGGTCGTAGCTCAGATATTCGTTGGTGGTGCCGCGCAACAGCCCGACCACAATGCGCCCCGGCGCCATCGTATCGAGCATCGCGACTTCCTCGGCGACGCGGATCGGGTTACTGACCGGCACGATCGGGCCGAGCATCGCGATTTTTATCTTGTCCACCCGCGCCGCGAGATAGGCGGCCGAAACGACCGGCGACGGCGTCAGGATGCGCGGCGAATAATGGTGCTCGGAGACGCTGACCCAGTCGAAGCCGAGTTCCTCGACAAATCGCACTCGCTCGACCATGCCGCGATAGGCTTCGGCCCCGGTTTCGGGATTGTAGGAACCGGCCGGCACCGGCCATTCGCGCGGCAGGTCCGGCGGCGAGACATAACGGCCCGTTTCGAAATAGGAGACTTTCATAGCTCGAGCCCGTGAAGTCGCAGCTCGGCCAAATTACCCGCAGGGCTGCTCGCCGTCCATGTGTTCGGAGGAGCGCCCCTCTCGGGCTAGCTCGGGATGCGCCCGTCGAGGGTCTATCCTCCGTGTTTGAGAAGGTTTTGCCGACACGACGGGTGGAAAAGCCAAAGCCATTTGCGGGCGGTTTTCCTCGCCAAGGTTGACATGGACGGCGTCTTATACGACTAAAATCCAGCGGTTCGATCAACGGCCGTCGCCGGGTGGTTAGGGGAAGGCTCCGATGGTTAGGGGGACGGGGGTAGATAGCCGCGCGCCTGCCGCAGCCTTTTCAGTTGGTTTGCGGGCAGTTAGTTGGCACGCCTGCGACATCTGGGATCAATGGCGTATCTAACGTTTGACTCTTCCGCGCAGGTAAAGAAGGTTAGGCTGCAAGGGTCACCGAAGTTTTTCCTGGGGCTGCGGATTTTGTTCTTACGCTATGACTGACGAATCCATAGCGATCGTCGGAGCGTCCTGCCGATTCCCCGGGGCCGAAAACCTCGACGAGTTCTGGCAGCTGCTCGCATCGGCGGGCGATGCGGTCTCCGAGGTTGGCGACCAGCGGTGGTCGACACGCTTCTATTACCATCCCGATCGCAGTGAGCCGGGCAAGAGTTATACTTGGTCTGCCGGGCTAATCTCGGGCGTCGACCTGTTCGAGCCTTCCTTCTTCGGGATATCGCCGCGCGAAGCCGCGCAGATGGATCCTCAGCAGCGGCTGCTGCTGGAGCTCGCCTGGCACGCATTCGAAGACGCCGGCATTCCGCCCAGCAAGATGTCGGGCAGCGCTACGGGTGTCTATATTGGCGCCTCTACCACCGATTATTCCGATCTGAGAATAGGAGACCCGGCGGGTGCCGATTCCTATTTCATGACCGGAAGCACCTTGAGCATCCTGGCAAACCGAATATCCTACGTTTTCGACCTGCGCGGGCCAAGCCTCGCCGTCGACACGGCGTGCTCGTCGTCGCTCGTCGCCCTTCACCATGCTTGCGAGGCGATTCGCAACAAAAGGATCGCCGCCGCCATAGTCGGCGGGATCAACCTTCTGCTCGCGCCATATCCCTTTATCGGGTTCTCGCGCGCTTCCATGCTCTCCCGGCGCGGCCGCTGCTTTGCCTTTGACGAGAGGGCAGACGGCTACGTTCGCGGCGAGGGCGGCGCAGTTATAATCCTGAAACCTCTCGCGGACGCGGTCGCCGCCAAGGATCGCATCCACGCGGTGATACGGGCTTCCGCGGTCAATTCCGACGGTCGCACGATCGGTCTCTCGCTCCCGAGCGAATCGGCGCAGGCGTCTCTGTTGCGGGCGGTATACAATACCGCCGGGATTGCCCCGGACGATCTCGCGTTTTTCGAGATGCACGGCACGGGCACAGCGGCGGGCGACCCGATCGAGGCTGCCGCGGTCGGGCACTCTCTTGGACAGAGCCGGTCTACGCCGCTGCCCATCGGATCGGTCAAGACCAATATCGGTCACCTGGAGCCGGCCTCAGGTATGGCCGGGCTGCTCAAGGCGGCGCTCGCTCTCGATCGGGAAATCATCCCGCCCACTATCCACTGCGAGAAGCCCAACCCGAAAATCCCGTTCGAGGCGCTGAACCTGCGGCTGGTTCGCAACATCGAGCCGGTGAAGGCGCCCGAGCGGCCTTACGCCGGCGTCAACTCTTTCGGGTTTGGCGGGACCAACGCCCACGTCGTGCTGGCCCGAGCGACCCGGTGGCGGGAGGCGCCCGCAGCAGGGCCGCCGCCTCCTCTGGTCGTCTCGGCGCAGACCCAAACATCGCTGCGGTCCCTAGTTCAAAACTGGCGCACCGTGCTTGCCGAAGCCTCGCCAGAGCGCGCACCAATGCTGCTCCGGGCGGCTGCCCGCGGGCGCGACCATCATCCGCACCGACTGGTCGCGCTCTCACAGGATCCGGCTGCGACGGCGCAGACACTCGGCGGGTTTCTCAACGACGAGCCGTCGCCTTTCCTGATCGCCGGCACCGGGGTTCGGGAAGGTAAGCTCGCCTTCGTGTTTTCGGGGAACGGCGCGCAATTCATCGGCATGGGGCGCGACGCATTGCGCAGCAACTCGGCCTTCCGTGATGCAATCGAAGATCTAGACCGGATGCTTCGGCCCGAACTCGGCTGGTCGGTCATCGCGTTTCTCGAAGGCGGCGTCGATGCTGGAGCGATGGCACGCGCCGACATCGCGCAGCCGCTCCTCTTCACAGTACAGGTCGGCATCGTCGAAGCATTGCGTGAGATCGGTGTCAGCGCCTCCGGATACCTCGGCCACAGTGTCGGCGAGATTGCAGCGGCTTGGGCATCGGGTGCGCTATCTCTCGGAGAAGCGGGGCGGGTTGTTATAGCGCGCAGCCGGCACCAGCAGCGCACACAGGGAAAAGGCCGGATGGCGGCGCTGGCGCTCGCTCCGGACGCGGCACGCGACTTTCTCGACGGGCTTGGTAGTGCGGCGGAGATCGCTGCCCTCAACGCTACGCATTCGGTGACCGTCTCTGGACCCAGCGCAGAGATCGAGCGTTTAGAAGCCGAGGCGAAACGACGCGGCCTCTGGTTTCGCCCGCTCGATCTCGATTTTGCGTTTCACTCGAGACAGATGGATCCGATCCGCGAGGATCTGCTGGAAGGCCTGAGGGGCCTGTCACCCAGACGTCCGACGGCGAGGCTGGTGTCGACCGTGACCGGTGAGGCCGTTGAGGCCGACTCGCTCGATGCCGGCTACTGGTGGCGCAATATCCGCAGCCCGGTGCGGTTCGCCGAGGCCACTGCATTCCTGACCGCCGAGGGCTACCGCATTTTCCTCGAGATCGGTCCGACGGCAATTCTGCAGTCCTATCTGACCGATGCTTTGCGTGCGGCCAAAGTGGATGGGCGCGTGCTCGCCACCCTTTCTCGCAAGCCGTTTGACGGCGACCCATTTCCGCCAATTGCCGCCAATTGCTACGTAGCCGGATACGACTTTACGCAATCCTCCCGCTTTGACGGGATGGCCGATCCGCGCGGGCTGCCGCTCTATCCTTGGGATCGCCAGAGCTTCTGGTTTGGCCTTACGGCCGAGGGTGCCGATCCGGTAAATACGCCCTTCGAGCACCCGCTTCTCGGCTTTCGTCAGCGCGGCCCGGTCCCGTGCTGGATCAACCATCTAGACGAGCAGGTGCTGCCGTGGATCGGCGACCATGCGATCGAAGGGGTGCCGGTCCTTCCGGCGGCCGGGATTCTGGAGATGGCTTGCGCCGCTGCTAGAGTGCAGTGGCCGGACGCGCCCGTGCTCGAACTGCGCGATCTCGAAGTGCGCCGCCCGCTGCCCTTCGACAAGGGCCGAATGCGCGAGGTGCGCGCCGTGATCGGCTCCGAGGAAGGCGATTGGGAGCTGGCGAGCCGCGCGCGGCTGTCGAACGAACCATTCACGGTTCATGCCGTTGGACGCCTCGGCGCAGAAACCGATAGCCGCCGGACGCTGCGCTTTTCGGATAGCGGACCGACTCGCCGTCGGATCGGCCAAAAGACCCTTTATGACCTGGCCCGGCTCGCGGGTCTCGATTACGGCGCTCGGTTCCGAACCGTGAGCCTGATCGAAATCACTGGACCGGAAACGGCGGTCGCACATCTCGATCCCTCGCCCGTCGCCGAGGATGTCGAGCCTTATCTGGTCCACCCTGCCTTGCTCGACGGCGGCCTGCAGGCGCTGATCGGACTCTTAGCCGCATGCCGGGATCAGGTTCGGGGTACGAGCTTTCTCCCCTGGCGCTTCGGTCGCGTGCGGTTTTTGGCGCCGTTCGGACGGCCGCCCCGGCGCGCCCAGCTGCGACTTACCCGGATCGGCGTCCGCTCGGTATCCGCGGATATCGCCCTCTGCGACGGCGACGGCAGTCTCGTAGCGGAACTCGCAGAGTGCTGGTTCCGTCGGGTCGATCTGGCACGCGTGGGATCGATCGACGAGCGCGCGCTGCGCGTCGATCTCGTTCCCGCACCGCTAAACGAACCTACTCCTCCCTTAGGCTTGGAGCGTGTCGGGGCCGTATTGTTGCGCCTTGCCGATGCTCGCAAGGCTGAACCGGAACGCCGCGAGCAGGCTCTGCTGCTAGACGCGCTGATCGGCTCGGTCGCGCTTCGATCGATGCTGCGCATCATCGATGCTGGCTGCTCCTTCACGATCGCGGAACTTGTCGAGACCGGATCGATCTCGCCCGCTTCAGGCGAACTCGCCGAATGGGCGCTACGCCTGCTGGAGCGGTTCGGAGCTGCCGCAGAGGCCGGATCGGAATGGCGGATAGAGGCGGCGGCCGACCTGCCCGATGCCGAGGAAGTTTGGCGCCTGCTGCTTGCGGATGCGCCGGATTTGGTTGCAGAACTCGCCCTCACCGCCGCCGCCGTCGACAGCCTTCCGAAAATCCTCGCTGGTGGCCCGCGACCGTCGGACGCCTCGCTCGCGGCGATGACGGAGCATCTGCTGCACGCCTCGCCGGCGACCGCCGCCAATCTTGGCTTGTTATGCGATGGCCTGCAGGAAATCGCGGCGAATTGGCCCCGCGGACGACCGCTGCGCATTCTCGAGCTCGGCGCGATCGCCGGTGGGGCGACACGCCGCGTGCTCGACTGCCTAGCGCAATCCGGCGCCCCTTTCAGCTACCTCGCGACAAGTGAGGATCCCGAACAATCTGCCCGGCTCTCGTTCCTGGCGGACTCGTTCGACGGGGTTTCCGCCCGCCGGTGGTCACCGCAGGATGGAACGGAAGCGCTGGGTCACGCCGGCTTCGAAATCATCCTGGCGGTAAACGCCTGAGCGCGCCTGCAGTTCGACGCACACGGTTTCGCGGATCTGCGAAAGCTTCTCGCCCCCAACGGCATTTTCGTCGCGGTCGAGCCCGAGCCGAACCCGCTCTGGGACATGGTATTTGGCCAGAGCCCCGGATGGTGGCGGGATGGGTCGCGAGCGAGCGATGGATCGCCTCTGCGTTCTGCCGAAGAGTGGTGTACTGAACTCGCTGCGGCGCGGTTCCGGTCTGCCGGTGCGGTATCGAGCGTCTGGACGCCCTGGCCCTGCGCCATATTGTGGGCAGCCGCTCCACCCAATCCAGAAACTTCCTGGTTGGGTCCGGGCGAACCGCGTTCGTTCTTCGTTGTCACCGACGATGCGGCGCTCGCCGCCGTGGTGCATGATCGCCTGGGTGAAGCAGGCCACCGGGTCACACTCCCTGATGCGTTTGCCGGCGAATTGCAGGATCAAAGCGGTAGCGATGCACTGCCGCCGACCACTCTCTTCATGGCCGACGGATCCTGTCTCGGTGACCTGACCGACCTCGCCTCGCGGCAAATCGCTGCGTTGGCGCGAATAGCGACACAGGCCGCGGAGCGCCGCTCGGAGCTTTGGGTCATCACCTGCGATGCCCAGCAGTCATCAGAGACGGGCGAAACGTCGGGTCTTGTTGGTGGCGCGATATGGAGTTTTGCACGCGTGCTCGCCAACGAGATGCCACGGCTCCGGCTGCGCCTGGTCGATTTCCCGGCAACCCTGGCGGCGAATGATCGCGCCCGGCAAATCGTCGCCGAGCTGTTGGCCTCCGGCACTGAAAAGGAGATTGTCTGGACAACCGAAGGACGGCACTTGCTGCGGGTGCGCCGTGATCTTCCGCCACGATTGGCCAATCCCTCCGACGTCCTGACGCTGGGGAGCCGCCATCCCGGAGGTCTCGACTCTCTCGGATGGGAGATCGGGGCGCCACGACCCGTCGGACCCGGCCAAGTCGAGGTCGAGGTGCATGCTGCGGGGCTTAATTTCCGCGACATGATGTGGGCAATGGGGCTGCTGCCTGAAGAAGCGCTGATCGACGGGTTTGCTGGACCCACCTTCGGACTGGAATGTGCCGGCATCATCCGCTCGATCGGCTCGGATGTGGAAGGTTGGGCGGTCGGCGATCGGGTCATGGGGTTTGCCCCCGCCTCGCTCGGCACCCGCGTCGTGACGATGGCGGATGCGCTGGCGTCAATCCCGCCGGGAATGAGTTTTGCGGCGGCCGCAACCGTTCCCGTAACCTTCGTCACAGTGAAATATGCGCTGGGGCATCTGGCGAAGCTCGCACCCGGGGAGCATGTCCTGGTCCATGCCGCCGCCGGCGGCGTGGGGCTTGCCGCGATCCAGTATGCCAAGCTTTGCCGCGCGGTTGTGATCGCCACAGCCGGATCGGAGGTGAAGCGATCCTTCCTGCGCCTGGCCGGCGCCGATCATGTTCTCGACTCGCGCGATCTGGGGTTTTGCAATGAGGTGCGCGAGATCACCGGGGGGCAGGGCGTCGATGTCGTGCTCAACTCGCTGAGCGGCGAGGCAATGGAGCGCAGCCTGGAGGTTCTCAGACCATTTGGCCGCTTCCTCGAACTCGGAAAACGGGATCTTTACCTTAATCGGCGAATTCACTTGCGGCCGCTCCGCCAAAACATCTCCTATTTCGCGATCGATATCGACCAGCTGCCTACGCGCCGGCCGGACTTGGCCCGTGACCTGTTGCGCGAGGTCTCCGCGGCGCTCGCCGAGGGGGCTATCCGGCCGCTGGCTCACCGGATTTTCTCGTTTGGCGAACTCGACGATGCGATTCGACTGATGCAGTCGTCGGGGCATATCGGCAAACTCGTGCTCGAACCGCGCGCCAATGCCGGCGTGCGGCTTCGCGAACCGCCGGCGATAACCCTGCGGCGCGATGGTACCTATCTGGTCACCGGCGGTGTCGAGGGGTTCGGTTTCGAGGCGGCGCGGTGGCTGGTTACGCGCGGCGCCGGATCGATCGCACTGATCGGCCGCCGCGGGTCGGCCACTCCCGGATGCGACGCGAGAATTGGAGAACTCGAAGCCGCCGGTGCCGAGGTCCGGGTGTATCGCGGAGATGTCGCCGACCGCGCTTCCTTGGCCGGGGTCCTCGAGGCGATCCGGGCGGTCCAGCCCCCGCTCCGCGGCATCGTGCACGCCGCGTCGGCTATCGACGACGGTCTCGCCTCGGAGGTCGAGATTGCGCGGCTGCAGGCGGTGCTTCGGCCAAAACTCGGCGGGGCGTTGGCTCTCGACGCCTTGACCCGGGACGATCCCATCGAATTGTTCTTGCTGTTCTCCTCGGCGACGACTTTGATCGGCGCGCCCGCGCAAGGCGCCTATGTGGCAGCGAATATGACACTCGAGGCGTTGGCGCGGCGGCGCAAGGCCGAGGGTCGGTCCGCACTCGCCGTCGCTTGGGGTCCGATCGCAGATGTCGGCTATCTGGCCGAGAGGCCGGACACACGCGATGCGCTCGCGCGGCGGCTCGGCGCGAAACCAAGCTCAGCGGCCGAAGCGCTGGCGGGACTGCCCGCGATGATCTCGAGCGGATTGCCCGTTGTCGCCTTCGCCGAAACCAATTGGAACGAAGCCCGCCGTTTTCTGCCGATCCTCGCCAGGCGGATGTTTTCGGAAGCCCGCGCCAGCGGCTTGACGTCAACCTCAGACGAGTCACTCAGCGAGCGCCTCGCTGGTCTCGAGCCGGATGCCGCACTTGCCCTGCTCAAGTCCGTGATCGCCGAGGAAGCGGCGACGATTTTGCGGCTGCCGGCGAGCGGGATTGACCCCCTTCGTCCGCTTTCGGAAATGGGGATGGACTCGTTAATGGCGGTCGAGCTTCGCCTTGCTCTCGAAACCCGGTTACGGGTCGATCTGCCGCTGGTTTCACTCGTCGAGGGAACGAGCGTGGCATCGATTGCAGGGCGGTTGGCCACAGCGATCCCGAAAGGACCGAAAGACGGTGACCTGATCGCCTTGGTTGCACGGCACGAGGGAATGGTTGAGCTGCCCTTTTCTGCGGACGATGCGCATACGATCTCCGCGACAGTCGAACCGAAATCGGTGGCCGCGGAATAACCGATGGAACCGCGCCGGAACTTGTTCGGCCTGTCGGCTCAAGCCAAGGCGCTCTTGATCGAGAAGCTTTCTGCGACCCCGCCGGTGCGATCGTCGCGTATCCTGCGCCGCTCCGACCCGGAGAATGACGAAAGCGCCGCCCGCCTAGACGTGTCAAAGCTGGACGGATTTCGAGAAATCCGGATGATTCGCGAAGCCGCGGATTTTCTCGGCATATCCGATCCGTTCTTTCGCGTGCACGAGGGGATTGCCGGGGCCGAGACGGTGATCGAGGGCCGCTCCTTCATCAATTTCGCGTCCTACAACTACATCGGTCTAAACGGGCATCCGGATATCGTGAGCGCCACGAGGGCGGCGATCGACCGATACGGGACTTCGGTCTCGGCGAGCCGTCCGGTCTCCGGCGAGCGCCCGGTTCACCGCGATCTCGAGCGCGCACTCGCTCGTGTGCACGGCACCGAGGACTGCGTCGTGTTGGTTGGTGGCCATTCGACGAACGTCACGGTCATCGGACATCTGCTCGGTCGCGACGACGTGATCGTGCACGATGCGCTGATCCACAACAGCATTGTTCAGGGTGCGATGCTTTCCGGGGCGCGGCGGGTGCCCTTTCCGCATCTCGACCACGAAGCCGCCGATCGTTTGCTGCGCGAAACGCGCCCGCGCGGCGGGCACGCGCTCCTCGTTATCGAGGGGCACTACAGCATGGATGGCGATGTTCCCGATCTGCCAGCCTTCATCGCTGTCGCCCGCCGCAATCGGGCCTGGCTAATGGTCGATGAAGCGCATGCGCTGGGTGTGCTCGGACCGCGCGGTTTTGGCACCGCCGACCGGTTTGGCGTCGATCCCGGGGAGGTCGACATATGGATGGGCACTCTCAGCAAGAGCCTCGTGTCGTGCGGCGGCTACATTGCCGGCAGCAAGGACCTCGTGGACTTTTTGAAAGTGGCGGCGCCCGGTTTCGTCTTTTCGGTCGGGATGACGCCGCCGGCGGCCGCCGCGGCACTCGCAGCGCTCGAACTTCTCGAGCGCGAGCCGGAACGCGTGCGCCGGCTCAATGACCGTGCCGCGCTGTTCCTGAAGCTCGCGCGGGAAGGCGGTCTCGATGTCGGCGGCTCGATCGGGGCTTCGATCGTGCCGATTGTTACCGGCAGCTCGATCCGCGCCGGGCGCCTCGCGCAGGCCCTGTTCGACCGAGGGGTAAACGTCCAGCCGATCCTTTACCCGGCGGTGCCGGAGCGAGCCGCCCGGCTGCGCTTTTTCCTGACTGCCTCGCACACCGAGGAACAGATTAGAAACGCCGTCGCAATATTGTTGGAAGAGAATCGCCGCGTTGCGTCGGAGCCGAGCGATTTGGCGGCGGTCGCGCGGCACCTCGGGAAACGGAGCTTGCTCTCGCGATAGCTGGCGCCGTGCCTTGTCACCGCAGCCGGAAATAATGAACGCTGAACAGTTCCGCTGGGTCTGTCCAGGTGTCGACCGGACGAAAGCCGGCGCGCGCTGCCAAGGCGCGGAATTCGTCCACCGAATATTTGTATGAGTATTCGGTGTGGATCAGTTCGTCCTTCGCGAAACGGAAGCCTTTTCCCGCGATCCGGGCCGCCTGATCGGCGAGACTGCGGATATAAATTTCGACCCGGCCATTGGCACTGCTGTAGAACGCCAGGTGCTCGAAACGATCGATGTTTAGGTCGCCGTCGAGCTCGCGGTTGACGCGTTCGAGGAGGTTGAGGTTGAACGCGGCGGTCACCCCGGCTCGGTCGTTGTAGGCGGCTTCGAGGATCTCCGTCTCTTTCTTCAGATCGACGCCGATCAGCATTTCGCCTCCCCGCCCCAGGATGTGCGCGTAGTTGGCGAGAAATGCGACGGCGGCATCGGGCTCGAAATTGCCTATCGTCGAGCCGGGGAAGAACCCGACCCGCTTTCCTCCAGTGCCGGGCAACGACGGCAATGGAAAGGGTCGGGTGTAGTCGGCGCAAACGGCAATGACCGGCACCGACGGAAAATCCTCGGCCAAACTGATGGCAGCATCACGCAAGTGTTCGCGCGAGATGTCGACCGGAACATAGGCCGCAGGCCGCTCAAGCGCCTGAAGCAGGATCCGGATCTTTTGGCTGGCGCCGCTGCCAAACTCGATGACCCGGCAATGCGGCCCCATCTGAGCCGCGATATCACTCGAATTTTCTTCAAGGATCGCAACCTCGGTGCGGGTCGGATAGTATTCGGGCAGACGGCAGATTTCCTCGAACAACGCCGAGCCGCGCGCGTCATAAAAGAACTTGCACGGAATCCGCTTCTGGGCGCGCGCGAGGCCCGCCAGCACCGCATCCCGAAAGCTTTCTTCGCCGGGTGCCAGATCATGGAAGGCAAAGCGCGCGCCATTTCTCATCCAATGTCCTCCGCCAGCCGCAACCCGGCGAAGGCCCAGCGCGCCGAGGGCGGGAAAAAGTTGCGATATGTGGCCCTGATGTGCCCGGTCGGGGTAATTGCCGACCCGCCCCGCAGCACGACCTGATTGCACATAAATTTTCCGTTGTATTCGCCGATCGCGCCGTCGGCCGGGCGAAACCGGGGGTAAGCGGCATAAGGACTAGCCGTCCATTCCCACACGTCGCCGTACATTTGCCGTAGCTGGGGGATCGCGTCCGACGAGACATCCGCGCAGGGGTGAAAATGGCCGCGATCGGTGAAGTTGCCCGAGATAGGCACGTCTTCGGCCGCGGTCTCCCATTCCGCTTCCGTCGGCAATCGTTTCCCAACCCATCTGGCGAAGGCATCGGCTTCGTAAAAGCTGACGTGGCACACCGGCTCGGCCAGATTTAGCCGGCGGCGGCCGGATAACGTAAAAACCGACCATTCTTCGCCTTCGCGAAGCCAATAGAGCGGCGCTTCCCAGCCCTGCTCGCGAACCGTCGCCCACCCGTCGGACAACCAGAATTCCGGTCTGCAGTAACCAGCTTCCTCGATAAAGCCCAAATATTCGCCGCAGGTCACCGGGCGCGCAGCGAGGCGAAAGGGCTCGAGCCAGATCTTGTGTCGGGGGCTCTCGTTATCGAATGCGAAACCGGATCCCGAGTGTCCGATCTCCTTCAGGCCGCCGTCAAAGTCCACCCAAGAGACGGGATGCGCCGCGACCTGTATCTGCAACTGTGGCGCCTGATAGGCGGGCAGCAGAGGGTTGAGCGAGAAAACGTGCTTGATGTCCATCAGGATCAGCTCCTGATGTTGCTGCTCATGGTGAATACCGAGTTCGAGCAGGGTCGCGATCTCGCCCCATTCCGGTTCGGCGACCCGCTCGATCAACCGAGCCACCGCCGAACCCACGTGATCGCGATAGGCCATGACGATATCCACGGTCGGGCGCGACAACAGGCCGCGCTCGGGCCGCGGGTGACGCGGGCCGACCGCCTCGTAGTAAGAGTTGAAAAGATAGCTGAAGACGGGGTCAAACACCCGGTAATCGGGGTCGAACCGAGCCAACAGGAATGTCTCGAAAAACCAGGTGGTATGCCCGAGGTGCCATTTTGTCGGACTGACATCCGGCATCGACTGGATCGACTGATCCTCTGCCGTCAAGTTGGCAGTCAGCGATTCGGTCTCGTGCCTTACTGCTTCGAACCGTTCGATGGCAGCATGGCGCTCAGCGCGGCAAGCCTCTTCCTGCACGGCAACTTCAAGCACAATGTCCCCCATACCCTGTTGCATTGCCCCCGCTAACGCCCTCGTCGCCGAGTCGTTTCGCTAGCTCAGATAGCGATCGCGCAGATGGCGTTCGAAACTTGCCGTCCCGAGCGGCCGACCCGTGGCGGCTTCGACCAGCTCCGCCGTCGACAACAGCGATCCCTTTGAGTGCACCCGCTCGCGAGCCCAGCCGAGCAGCGGCGCAAATTCGCCCTTCGCAATCGCCTGCATCAGGCCTGGGACATCGCGTCGCACCGCCTCGAACAGCTGAGCCGCGATCAGCGCGCCGAGCGTATAGGTCGGGAAATACCCCCAATTGCCATCATACCAATGAATGTCCTGGAGACAGCCCTCGCGGTCGGTGTCCGGCGCGACCCCGAGCATTTCGCGCATCGCATCCGCCCAGGCGCCGGGAAGGTCCGCCGGATGGAGGTCGCCGGCGAGCATCGCGCGTTCGAGTCGGTAACGCAGGATCACATGAGCGGGATACGTCACCTCGTCGGCATCGACCCGGATGAAACCGCGCCGAACCCGGATCTGACGCCGGTATAGCGCGTCGACTTCCCACTCTGGTCCATCGCCGCCAAAAGCCTCGCGGATGATTGGTGCCGCGTAGATTAAAAAAGCACGGCTTCGGCACACCTGCATTTCGAGCAGCAGCGATTGGCTCTCGTGCATTGCCATGCCGCGGGCACGACCGACCGGCTGGAGCCGCCATTCGACCGGGAGGCCCCGCTGATAAAGGGCATGGCCGGTCTCGTGCAGCACACCCATCAAGGCCCCCGCAAAATCGTCTTCGTTGTAGCGCGTCGTGATCCGCACATCATCGGGAGAACCGCCGCAAAATGGATGGGCGCTGATGTCCAGCCTGCCGTGCGCGAAGTCGAAGCCGATACGTTCCATCAGCCGCATGGCGAGGCGGCGCTGCGTTGCGGTCGGGAAGGGGCCCGAGGGGGGTGCCGAAGGCAGAGCCACTTGGCGGCTCAGGGCAGCCTCGATCAAATCAGGCAGGAAATCCGCGATTTCATTGAACAGGCGATCGACCTCGGCGACCGAAGCGCCTGGCTCGTATTGGTCGAGCAAAGCCTCGTAAGGGCTCGTTCCGAGCCGCTCGGCTTTGAGGGCGGCGATTTGGCGTTCGATATGGAGGATTCGCTCCAGCCCCGGAAGCACGGCGGCGAAGTCGTTCTCCAAACGGCCTCTGCGCCAGACGGCTTCGCATTCCGAGCAGGCGCGCGACTCGGCCTCGACAAGCGCGCCCGGCACCGCTGTGGCGTGCAGCCAGCGTCGGCGCATCTCGCGCAAATTGGCCCGTTGCCACTGCCCGAGCTCATCAGTTTCGGCTTCGGCAAGCAATCCGTCGATCTCGGGCGCGATCAAATGCTGGTGCGCGATCAGGCGCAAGGTCGCGAGCTGCTCGGCGCGCGCCGCCGCTCCGCCGCCGGGCATGATTGCCGCAGTATCCCAGTGGAGAACCGAGATCGCTTGCTCGATCGCGTCCAGCCGTCGGAACCGCTGTTCCAGCTCACGATAGGCGGTCATCACAGTCCCGCGTTGCGGCGATGGAACAGGACATAGATGACGATTAACGCAATCGCCAGTGAAAACCACGTTATCGCATATTGCAGGTGGTTGTTCGGCAGTGTGAGGCGCGTAACGCCGCCCTTCGGCCAGCCGCCGGGGTTGGGTGTCGCATCGGCGTCTATGTAGAACGGTGCAACCCGGTCGAGTTTGTCCGCCGCGCTCATTGCCGGAAGATCGACCCAGAACCAGTAGTTCAGATCGGGGCGATTGTCCGGCAGGAACCAGTTTGGTTTCCCGGCTGGCGGCAGACGCAGCAATCCTTGCACGCGAATTGTGTCGGCGATCTGGCCGGCGGCGCGCTTTGCTGGGTCCTTCAGCTCGGCGGGGATGTATCCGCGATTGACGAAGACGATGCGGCCCCCCGGCTCCAGCAGCGGGGTCAGAACCTGATAGCCCTGTCCTCCCCCCTCCGACGTCGCGCCGAGAAAGATTTCTTTGTCATTGAGAAACACACCTTCATCGCTGACGTGGCGGAACTCCATGTCCCGGGCTTCGGCGAGGCTTTTCGGCACGGCAGCAGGGGGGGCTGCGACCGCGGCCTGCCTTTGCGCGATCAAATCATGCTTCCAGAAAAGCCGTTCAACCTGCCACCCACCGAGGGCGAGGCAGATCAGCAGCATCGGGAGGGAGAACACGGTTGGCCACAGCAGCGGCCGAAAATATGTCATTAAGACAGTGCGAGCGCACTCAAAGCTTCAAGAGGGAGGCGGCGCGACCAAGAGATGGTGACGATATTGCAGCGCGATAAGGCCGGCTTTCAGCGGTCGCAACATCGCAATCGCGCCGACGATGATGAACGGCGTCCACAAGACGAGATGTATCCAAATCGGCGGCGAGAATTTCACCTCGACCAAAGCCGCGAGCGCTAAGACGATCAAGCCAAGGAAAAGAATCACGAACACGGCCGGGCCGTCCCCCGCGTCTTGTCCGGAGAGATCAAGACCGCAAACCTCGCACGCGCCACGCACGCTCAAAAGGCCAGCAAATAATCTTCCTTGACCGCAGCGCGGGCACCGACAGCCGAGGGCGGCGCGGATCGGGGAGATCGCCGGATAATCATTCATCCCGCGACGCCGGCGCCGCCGCTGCCCTCACCCCACCAATAGACGCAAACAAACAGGAACAGCCACACCACGTCGACGAAATGCCAATACCAAGCGGCTGCTTCGAACCCGAAGTGATGGTCGGGTTTGAAGTGTCCAGCCCACGCCCGCCAGAGACAAACAATCAGGAACGTCGTGCCGATGATGACGTGGAAACCGTGAAACCCGGTCGCCATGAAAAAAGTCGAGGGGTAGATGCCGTCGGTGAAATGGAAGGGGGCGTGGCTGTATTCCCAGGCCTGAACCGAAGTGAAGCAGAGGCCGAGAAAGATGGTCAGTGCCAGTCCGCGCAGCAAGCCGCTACGGTCGCCTTCGATCAGGGAATGATGCGCCCAGGTCACTGTCGTTCCCGACAGCAGCAAGATCAACGTATTCAGAAACGGGAACTCGAAGGGATCGAAGGGGTGGATGGTCTTGGGTGGCCAAGTGCCGCCGACCGGGAATAGGCTCGAGGCGAAGAAGGCCCAGAAAAACGCCGCGAAGAACATCACCTCGGAGGCGATGAACAGCGCCATGCCGTAACGCATCCCGAGCTGCACGACGGGGGTGTGATATCCCTGAAATGTCGCCTCGCGAATGACATCGCGCCACCACACCGCCATCGTCGCGAGCACCGAGAGGAATCCGATGATCAAAAGGGTCCAGCCATAGCCGTGCATGTAGAGGACGCCGCCGGTAGTGATCAGACCGGCGGCAACGGCTCCGAACAGCGGCCAAATGCTCGGCGCGACGAGATGATAGGGATGCTTCGGCGGGGCGTGCGCTTCGCTCATGGATTGGGGCTCGGATCGGTCAATTTACGGAAGCTGGCTGCGATCGAGGTGCCGCGGACGCGGTCGGAGACGCAGCCTCGGGGACCCGGAACATCGTATAGGACAATGTGATCGAGCGGACCTCGCTCGTGCTCGGGTCGGTCAAGATGTCGGGATCGACAAAGAAGACGACCCCCATATCCACGCTTTGACCGGGTGCGAGGGTCTGACTGTTGAAGCAGAAGCATTGCAGCTTGTCGAAATAGATCCCGACCTTGGTCGGGGTGACATTGTAGACCGCCTGGGCGGTGACCGGCGCCGCAGTGCGGTTGACGGCGCGGAAAACGACCTGGCTCTGAGCGCCGGGATGGACTGCGATCGCGCTCTCCAAGGGCCGAAATTCCCAATCGAGGCCTGGGGCGACCTGGGCATCGAACCGCACGGTAATCAGCCCGGCGGCTACTCGGGCCGGCGGCGTCTCCGCTCGCTGGGTGGTGCCGCCAAAGCCGGTCGCCGCGCAGAACAGGCGATAGAGCGGCACCGATGCAAAGGACAGCCCGACCATGCCGGCGACCACGGAAATCAGCAGCACGACAGTCCCGCCGTTGCGTCGGCTGCGCGATCGGCCGGCGGCAGCCATACTCTTATCCTCCGATCCGGACGATGGTGAGGGCGTAGAACAACGCCGCAAGTGCGACAAGCACGGCTACCAGCGCGCGGTTGCGGGTACGAATGGTCTTTTGCCGGTCGCGATCCGCGGCAATCAAAGCCAAGCCCCGCTCGCGTGGTCGACCAGCAAGAGGCTGAAGATCAGAAACAAATAGAGCAGCGAAAAGGCGAACATTCGGCGAGCACTGCGATCGGACGGATCGCGGCAGACGAGAATGGCCCAGCCCGTGAACACAGCGCTCAACAACAAAGCGCCGACGGCATAAAGTGGCCCCGCAAGCCCGAGCAGCCACGGCGCCAGGGCGACCGGCCACAGCACGACCGTATAAAGCAGCATCTGTCGTTTCGTTTCGCGTACCCCGGCGACGACCGGCAGCATCGGCACGCCCGCTGCGGCATAGTCCCCGGTACGGTACAGCGACAAGGCCCAGAAATGCGGCGGCGTCCAGAAAAAGATCACCGCGAACAGCGCGATCGCTCCCCACCCAATATCGCCGGTGACCGCCGCCCAGCCGATCATCGGCGGAAAGGCGCCCGCGGCGCCGCCGATCACGATATTCTGCGGAGTTCGGCGCTTGAGCCAGATCGTGTAAACAAAGACATAAAAGGCGATCGTCAGGGCGAGGAGCTCGGCGGCCACAGCGTTGACCGCCAACCCCATCAGCAGCACGGCCCCGACACCGAGCACAACGCCGAAGCCAAGCGCCTCGCCTGGCATCATCCGGCCCGCTGGCAATGGCCGGCTTGCGGTCCGGCGCATCACTGCATCTATGTCGCGGTCGTACCACATATTGATGGCGCCGGCGGCTCCCGCCCCGATCGCAATGCACAGCACTGCGACCGTTGCGAGCAACGGATGGAGATGGCCCGGGGCCAGAACGAGCCCGACCAACCCCGTGAAGACGACGAGCGACATCACCCTGGGTTTGAGAATCTCGACATAATCCGCAACCCCCGCGGCCGGCGCCGAGGCGAGGCGCAGCGGTACGGACGTCGGGGTCTCAGTTAAGTCGCTCACGAAGACGCCCGCTGCAGCTAAACGACTACCGGTAATTCTTCGTAGCTGTGGAACGGCGGTGGCGAAGACACCTTCCATTCGAGGGTGGTCGCACCCTCACCCCAGTAATTGGCGCCGACCCGCCGACCCGAAGTCAAAGTGTGCAGCACGATGAACACGAAGAACAAGGTCGAGCCGAACGAGATGAAAGACCCGACGGAAGCGATAAAGTTCCAGGGAGCGAACGCATCGGGGTAGTCGGCGATCCGCCGCGGCATGCCGGCGAGCCCGAGGAAATGCATCGGAAAGAAGGTCAGGTTCACGCCGATAAAGCTGGTCCAGAAATGGATCTTGCCCCAAGTCTCGTTGTACTGGCGGCCGGACATCTTCCCGATCCAATAATAGAAACCGGCAAAGATCGAGAAAATGGCGCCTAGCGACAAGACATAGTGGAAGTGCGCCACGACGTAATACGTGTTGTGAAGCGCGAAGTCGACGCCGGCATTGGCCAGCACTACGCCGGTCACGCCGCCAATCGTAAACAGGAAGATGAAGCCCATCGCCCACAGCATGGGCGTCTTGAAATCGATCGAGCCGCCCCACATCGTCGCGATCCAGGAGAAGATTTTCACGCCGGTCGGTACCGCGATGACCATCGTCGCCGCAGTGAAGTAGGCGCGAGTATCGACCGAGATCCCGGTGGTGAACATGTGATGGGCCCAGACGACAAAACCGATCACGCCGATCGCGACCATCGCATAGACCATGCCGAGATAGCCAAAAACCGGCTTTTTCGAGAAGGTCGAGACGACCTGCGAGATCATCCCGAACCCCGGCAGGATCAGGATGTACACCTCGGGATGGCCGAAGAACCAGAACAGGTTCAGGAAAAGGAGCGGGTCGCCGCCGCCGGCCGGGTCGAAGAAGGTCGTGCCGAAATTGCGGTCGGTCAGCAGCATCGTGATCGCTCCTGCGAGCACCGGCAGCGACAAGAGCAGCAAGAATGCCGTCACCAGGATCGCCCACACGAACAGCGGCATCTTGTGCATCGTCATGCCGGGGGCGCGCATGTTGAGGATCGTCGTGATGAAGTTGATGGCGCCCATGATCGACGACGCGCCGGCAAGGTGCAGCGAAAAGATCACCATGTCGACCGCCGGCCCGGGGTGCCCGACCTGGGCCGAGAGCGGCGGGTAGACCGTCCAGCCGACTCCGGCGCCTTGCCCCACCATCGTCGAACCGAGCAGCAGCGCAAATGACGGGACCAAGAGCCAGAAGCTGACGTTGTTCATCCGCGGGAAGGCCATATCCGGCGAGCCGATCATCAGCGGCACCATCCAGTTGCCGAACCCGCCGATCATCGCCGGCATGATCACGAAGAACACCATGATCAGCCCATGGGCGGTGACGATGACGTTGTACAGCTGATGGTCCGAGATGAATTCATTGGCCGGATGGATCAGCTGCATCCGCATGATCACGGACAGCAGGCCGCCGATCACCCCTGCCACGATCGCGAACAGCAGGTAAAGGGTGCCGATGTCCTTGTGATTGGTCGAGCAGAACCAGCGGACGAAGAACCCCGGCGCGTGGCCGTGGCCCTGCACGTCATGACCGTGCAGGTCGGCGACATCGACACCGCGCTCATAAGCCATCTCTCGCTCCCTCGATCTCAGTTTCCGGCCGGGGCCGGCTGGGCGGCGTCGGTCGCAGCCGAAACCGCGGCGACGCGCACCGCACCACCGTTTTCGTCTTTATGGGCGAACTTCTTTTTGGCGTCACCCAGCCAACGCTGGAAATCGTCTTTCGACACCGCCTCGATCTTGATCGGCATGAAGGCGTGGTTGATGCCGCAGATCTGATTGCATTGACCGTAATAAACACCCGGGTGCTCGACATTCATCCAGCTTTCGTTGAGCCGGCCGACGATCGCGTACTCCTGGACCCCGAAGGATGGGACAAACCAGCTGTGGATCACGTCGGTGCCGGTAATGTAAACGCGGATCACGGTGTCGACCGGGACGACCAGCGGATTGTCGACGTCCAGCAGCCGTTTCTGGTCGGGCTTCAGATCGGCTTCCGGAATGATATTGCTGTCGAAGCTCAGCCCATTTTGGTCGGGATACTCGTACGTCCAGTACCACTGATGTCCGGTGACCTTTATCGTCATGTCCGGGTTCGGCACCCGGTCCATGTAATACATCAGCTTGAAAGACGGTATCGCGATAATCACCAGGATCAGAACCGGCACCACTGTCCAGAGCATCTCGATGACGGTGTTGTGCGAGGTCCGCGTTGGCACCGGGTTGCGTTCTTGACGAAAGCGAACGATGACGTAGAGCAACAAACCCAAGACGAATAGAGTGATCAGAAAAGTGATGACCAAGAGCTCGTCATGAAATGCGGTCAGCCGGTCTTTGACCGGCGTGGCCGGCGGCTGCATACCGATTTCCCAGCGCCACGGCCCGTCTGCCCAAGCGAGCGCAGCAAAGGCGGTACTGCCGATCAACACCAGCGCGAGCGTAAACATTGCGCGGGCGGCGACCTTCCTCGTGAACAATCTCGTCATCTCACCTTGAGCCCGCCGCCTCTCACCCGTCGCTGGCACCCGGAGCGGCGTTTCCGAGAGGGGCTTCCAAAGGGGAGAACCTGTCCCCATTCCGCTCGACCAAATCTAACACCGGGTCTGTTCGAGCCCGAACGCAATACAGAGCTATACCATAGCTCGCCGCGACAACAACCGGCGCAAACCCGGCTGCGACCGTTTGCGTCAAGCCGCCGCACGCCAAGCTGCCGGTGGGAAGCCTTAGGTCGCGGAACTTCCGCCTTTCTCTATGGGTCGGCCGCGACCATATTGAGGCGGACCCTTTATGGAGTTGCAGATGACCAATCTCGCCGTCACCGACGCGCTGTTTTTCGAACGGACGGGCATGGACCCGGGCCGCATCGAAGCGCTCGTCGACCAATCCTTGGCAGGAATGGATGACGGCGAGCTCTACCTCGAATACAGCCAGTCCGAGAGCCTCGCTCTCGATGACGGCCGGATCAAGAGCGCGAGCTTCGACACGACGCAGGGGTTCGGTCTGCGGGCGGTTGCCGGTGAGGCTGCCGGTTATGCGCACGCGTCCGAGCTGTCAGAAGCGGCGATCCGCCGCGCGGCCGATACTGTCCGAGCGGTGGCGAGCGGTCATTCCGGGGTCTTCGCGGCGCCCCCTCCCGGGACAAACCGGAGCCTCTACACCGAGCAGAACCCGCTTGGCCTCGTCGATCTCGGGGCAAAGACGCGGCTCCTTGCGGAAATTGACGCTTATGCGCGCAGCCGCGACCCGCGCGTTCGGCAAGTCATGGCTTCGCTCAGCGGCGTCTGGCAGGCGGTGCAGATCATTCGACCCGATGGCCGGCGGGTCGCGGATATCCGCCCGCTGGTGCGGCTCAGCGTGGCGATCGTCGTCGGCGACGGCGACCGCATGGAGACCGGCTCCTCCGGCGCGGGGGGCCGCGTCGGCTACGATCTCTATCTCGATCCGCAGCAATGGAAGGCACAGGTCGACGAAGCCTTGCGCCAGGCGCTCGTCAACCTCGGCTCGGTGCCTGCGCCGGCGGGCGAGATGACCGTCGTCCTGGGGCCGGGGTGGCCGGGGGTCATGCTGCACGAGGCGGTCGGCCACGGGCTCGAAGGCGACTTCAACCGCAAGAAGACGTCGGCTTTCTCCGGAATGATCGGGCAGCGCGTCGCGAGCGAGGGTGTGACGGTCGTCGACGATGGGACAATGCCCGACCGGCGTGGCTCGCTGACCGTCGACGATGAGGGTACGCCGACGAATTATACCGTCCTCATCGAGGACGGGGTTCTCAAAGGCTATATGCAGGACCGCATGAATGCGCGCCTCCTCGGCGCCGCCCCAACCGGGAACGGCCGACGACAGAGTTTTGCGCATGCCCCGATGCCGCGGATGACCAATACCTACATGTTGGCCGGCCGCCATGACCCGGCGGAAATCATGGCCTCGGTCAAGCGCGGGGTCTATGCCGTCAATTTCGGCGGCGGACAGGTCGACATTACCTCTGGCAAGTTCGTATTTTCTGCTTCCGAAGCGTATTTGATCGAGGACGGCAAGGTCGGACCCGCGGTCAAAGGCGCTACTCTGATCGGCAACGGACCGGATGCGCTGACCAAAGTCACGATGATCGGCAATGACTTGCGCCTCGATGATGGGATCGGCACCTGTGGGAAAGACGGTCAGAGCGTGCCGGTCGGTGTCGGCCAGCCGACATTGCGGATGGATGGCCTGACGGTCGGCGGCACGAACGCGTGAGGCGCGCCGCAGCCACGCTCTTCCGAACCGCGCTCCTTTCAGCGGCAGTATTAACTACCAATTCATTTGACGCAGCTTGGGCTTGCACGGATTTCGCGACGGCGCCGTCGAGCCGGTGGACACTGACCACGGGCTCCGGCGCTTCATGGCTGGTGACACCCTGCGGCGAGCGCTTCTTCAGCCTGGGGGTCAATGTCCTGGACGGAGGCTATCCCGAGCGCGAAAACGCC
>Ga0209380_10000737_pt1 | contig 23252 bp, 20 predicted proteins | sample HubBroMetageWFT6_FD_188347 | JGI IMG/M metagenome (GOLD analysis project Ga0209380, IMG submission 188347) | Warmed and freeze-thawed soil microbial communities from the Hubbard Brook experimental Forest, New Hampshire - Hubbard Brook CCASE Soil... | ecosystem: Environmental > Terrestrial >... | reverse complement strand
CTGTACGCGCTGACCCACCAGAAGACCCTGATCGTGGACGGCTCGGTGGTGGCGATCATGACGTTGAACTGGACAAGCCGCTACTACGCCACGACGCGAGACGTCGCGGTCATCGATCACCGAACGGCCGATATCGCGGCGATCCAGACCACGTTCGATGCCGACTACAACCACAGGCGCGTCGAACCGCCTTCCGGCGCCGGCCTCGTCTGGTCACCGACCACTGCGCTCCCGGCACTGCTCGCGCTGATCAACGGCACGAGGCGCGAGCTTGATGTCGAGAACGAGGAGATGGGCGATGCGGGCATCACCCATGCGTTGATCGACGCTGCACGCCGCGGGGTGAACGTCGAGATCTGCATGACGGCTTCCAGCCGCTGGTCCTCGGCCTTCGGCGAACTGACCGCGGCCGGCGTTCACGTGCGCGTGTACGCGCCGGATGCGCCGCTGTACATCCACGCCAAGGTGATCGTCCGCGACCCCGGAGCCGGCGATCAGCAGGCGTTCGTCGGCTCGCAGAATTTCTCGACCGAATCCCTCGAGCACAACCGCGAGCTCGGAATCGTCCTCGGCACCGGCACGGTGATCGAGACGCTCCTCGCGATGCTCCGTGGCGACGACACCGGCGCTGCGCCATGGACGGCTTGACCAGCCGTGGCGTGAGGGTCTCGTTCGCCGGTCGAGTGAGACGCCCTGGGTGATGATTCTCGCGAGACGGCACCGCCGGCCGGCCGGCGGGTGCGAAGATGGCAGCGTGGTCGACGAACTCCTCACGCGCCTGCTGGCGGCGCGTAGCTCAGCCATAGCCGACGTCGCGCCAGACGGTGACGAGCTCCTGATCCGCTGCGATGACACCGGCAGCATGCAGGTGTACCGGCTTCCCGTACAGGGCGGCGATCTCATCCAGGTCACGTTTCTCGAAGAGCCCGTCTCGGCGGCACGATACATCCCCGGGACCGGCGATATCGTCGTTGCTGTCGATCGTGGCGGTAACGAGAACTATCAGCTCTGGCTGGTGGACCTGCTGGGCGGCGAACCACGGCCGCTCGTGGTCGAGGAGAACATCAAGCACGACCTCGGCGACGTCAGTCGCGATGGACGGCTCATCGCGTTCTCATCGACACGGCGAAACGGCATTGACATCGACGTTTACGTTCTGGATCGCGCCGGCGGTACGATCCGAAGCGTCCTCGAGGGGGGTTGGAACCGCGTCGAATGCTTCTCGCCTGACGGGCGCTGGCTGGCCGTCGTGCGCCTCGACGGATCATTCGCGATCAGCGACGACCTGCTGCTCGTCGATCTCGAGACCGACGGTGTGCGAACCGTGGTGGAACGCACCGGCGCAGGGACCGCCATGGCACCCACGTGGTACCCGGACTCCTCGGGTTTCCTCTTCAGCACTGACGCGGATCGCGACGTCGCGTCGATTGCTCGATACGACATCGCCGCGTCGTCCTGGCACTACGTGCTCGACACCGCGTGGGACAGCGAGGCAAGCCTCAGCACCGACGGACGGAGCGCCCTCGTCTTTCACGCTGAGAATGCCATCACCCGTCTGCAGCTGCACGACGGAAATACGCTCGCGTATATCCGGGACCTCCGGCTGCCGGAAGCCGGCACCGGGTTCGGACTCCCGCTCATCCCGCGACCGTATCTCTCATCCACCGCGTCGATCGCGCTCCTGACGTACACGACCACTGCGACCCCGCTGACGCCGCTGCGCGTCGACACCGCCGACTCGCTGCCTCCGGTGGCTCTGCTCCCGGTCGATCAGGTGGTCGCTTCAACCGCGGTCACGCCTGAGCTGCACAAGATCTCGTCGTTCGACGGCGAGCAGATCACGTACTTCCTTTACAAACCACCGGTCGACAACCCTCCGGTTGTGTTTGTGGTCCACGGAGGTCCGGAGGCACGCTTTGCGCCCCGATACGACCCGTTCATCATCCGACTGGTCGCGGACGGCATCGCCGTGGTGGCGCCGAATGTTCGTGGTTCGGCGGGCTGGGGCCGCCGGTTTGTCTCGCTCGACGATCGTCGCCTGCGGCTCGACTCGGTGCGCGATCTCACCGAGGTGCACGCGTCGCTTGCTGACCGAGGGGTCGACGCGAGGCGAGTCGCGGTGATCGGAGGATCGTACGGCGGCTACATGACGCTGGCCGCGCTGGCCTTCTACCCGGACCTCTGGGTTGCAGGCATCGCGACGGTCGGCATCAGCAGCCTGGTCACCTTCCTCGAGAACACATCGCCTTACCGGCGCCGTTTCCGAGAAGTGGAGTACGGGTTCCTCGACACCGACCGCGACTTCCTCATCGAGGCGTCGCCGATGACCCATGTCGATCAGATCCGCGCTCCGCTGATGCTCATTCACGGCGCCAACGATCCTCGCGTTCCGGTCGGCGAGGCGCGCCAGCTGCACGCTTCGCTCCGCGCTCGGGGGATCCCCACCGAGCTCCTGATCTACGAGAACGAAGGACATGGGCTCGCCAAGCGCGCCAACCGCCTCGATGCCGCGCCCCGGATGCTCGAGTTTCTGCGAAAGAACCTTGCGGCGTAAGCGACGATCGAGTGCGGCGAAGGTTGCCTGCGGTCGACCGATGGTATGTTCCGCCGGTCGGACGTCAGCGCCGTCTCGGGACGGATTCCGGGAGCGACAGCAATGGTGATCGTCATCGATCCGGGTGGTGACAAGCACGCCTACCAGACCGGGCGATACATCGAGGTCACCGATGGTCATCTGATCATCAGAGACGGGCCGGGTGGCACTGCCATCGGTATCTTCGCTCCCGGGAAGTGGCAGTCTGCCCATATCGACGCCGTTCCCGCGCGCAACGCCGGGACGGTCACCGGGATCAGGCCGCGATTGGGGCAGTCCATGTAGCCTTGGCAGCCCTCTCGCGTTCATAAGGAGTCGCATGCAGACCACCCGGGTCACCGATCTCATCCGTCTTGATCACCTCTGGTTTCGGAATCAATTCACGGCGCTCGAGGCCGCGCGGAATGATGCGGCGACGCTCACGTCTCTCTGGAATGCGCTCTCGGCTCGACTCGAGGTGCATGCCGCGGCGGAGGAAGCCCTGTTCTACCCGCGCCTGCTCAAGGACGATCCCGACGCGGCGGATGACACCAAGGACGCGATCAGAGACCACAACGACATCCGCGACGCGATTCGCGAGGCGGGCAAGCATCGCATCGGCGATCGGGCGTGGTGGGATGGTGTCAATGCCACCGAGCGTGCGAACACGGAGCATATGGAGGAAGAGGAGCAGGGCCCCCTGTTGGAGTTCGAGGACACGGCCTCGGCTGATGAGCAGGCCGAGGTCGCATCCAAGTTCGCCTCCTTCGAGATCGAGCACGCCGGCGCTCGAAACATCAGCCTCGAGGACCGGGACCCCGACGAATACCTCGCCGACAACTCGTGACCGGTGCGAGGCAGGTGAATTGACACTTCGGGGTGCGGATCACTAAGCTCGGAGTGTCGGCGGTCGAACGATCGCCGTCCCCCCACCCCCTCCCAACGAGTCCACCCCGCCGCGGTTCGTCCACGGCGCGGGTGGACTCTTCGTATCCGGCCTTGGTATCCGGCTCACGTGAGGGTGCCTCGAACGCGCTCGATGCGCCGTCGACCTCAGGTCGAGGGAAGCGCGCGCGGGCCGGTTGCGCGCTCGACGCTGTCGGCGAGACGTGCGGGGGTGGTCTCGGCCTTGATCAGAAATTCGAGGACCCCAAGCTTCATGCCGCGATCGCGCAGTTCGGGCTCGCCGTAATTGGTGAGGATGATCACCGGGATGTGCATGGTCGCGGAGTCCGCACGAAGCCGCTCGAGCACCTCGAATCCGTCGAGCCCTGGGAGTCGCAGGTCGAGGTAGATGAAATCCGGCGCCTCGTCCGCTGCCATGCGCAGGCCTTCCTGTCCGTCGCGCCCGATCACCACCGAGTACCCGTCGGCCACCAGACGCAGCCGGTACATCTCCGCGGCGGCGACGTCGTCCTCGATCAGCAGGACTTTGACGTCATCGTCCACTCCGTCCTCCTCCGCGGCCCAGGGTCCTCTGCTCCCACGGCGAGTGTCTCCCTCGCCCTTGGTACGGTAGCAGGCGCGAGCTTCGTTCCTGAGGTCGTGCTGACAGCCCAAGCGGTTCTGACACCCCGGCGGCGAGGCGAGCTGCGAGGCGCCCGATCAGGCGGTCAGCGGAGGACGATGCCGACCCCGAAGACGATCGTCCACGCCACCGCGACGAAGAGCGCCACACCCATCGCCAGGCCGCGGAGATCGAACCTCCGGCGGCGGCGGAGCGATCGCTCGCGAACCCGCAACGCGCTCACCCTGTCCTCTCCCGACGAGAGCATCTCGGTCATGGCGCCTATGATAGCAATAGCATCACTATCATGTTTTGTGATAGGATGTTTCTGGAGTGGGGGCGTGGGACACGACGAACAGACGCTGGAGGTACGCGATGGCTCGCAAATACAAGCCGATACATCTCGATGTGAAGCCGGTGGCCGGCCCTTTCATGGATGAAGCCGCAACCTGTCCGCAGTGCAGTTCGCGGATCACCCAGGTGCTCGGGAGGATGGGTCTCCGCCTCGTATTCCGCTGCGACCGCTGCCGCGTTCAATTCTTCCGTCAGCGGAGCGCGACCAGCGCCAGCCTGGTCTAACACCTCCGGCGCCGCGACCGGCGTCGAGCCCTCCAACGAGCGGCCGATAGAATCGCGAGCATGGTGCGGGATTGAACTCGCGCACGTCCTCGGACGTGGATCAGCAGCCGCCTGAAGCGGCCCGATTGGCAGGGTTGATCGAGGGGGACCTGATCTCCCGCGGGGACCCGTACCAGATCATGGAGCGACTCGTCCGCTTTGCGGCCGAGAACGTCGACGTCGATCGCTGCACGCTGACCAGCCTCGATCAGGACGTGCTGCGGGTGGAGGCCAGCTACGAGCGCGGTGGCCCCCCTGACTTCATTGGCCATGAGTACCCGCTGAGCTGGTTGCCGAGGCAGCCGTTGCTGAATCGGGCTGTGACCACCGGCGCGATCGTCTACGGCGGGAGTCTTGGCGAAGGCGGAAACTCCGACCCGGAACTCGCTGAGTCGCTGCTCGCCATGCACCACACCGCGATCGTGCCGCTCTCGCTCGGCGACGCAGTCGGAGCGGTGCTGATCCTGAGCAGGAGGAGCGAGCGTCCGTTTGTCCCGGGTGAGCTCGACGGCCTCCAACAGGTGGGGCTGCTCGCCGTCCTCGCGCTGCGCAACGCCCGCCTGGTCGAGCAGGTGCGGAGCGCACAGCGGCGCGGGCTCGACTCGCTAACGCAGATGTCGCGGCACATGGCCTCCAGCCTGGATCGGGCGACGTTCTTCGACAAGATGAGCGAGACGGTCGCGGGCCTGGTCGCGGCCGGCCGCGCCGGCTTCTGGCAGCTCGCCGGGACGGAGCTGGTCCCCCTGCATGAGCAATCCGCCGCCGGCACGGACCCGCCTGATCCACGACCACGCGAGGTGCTGGATGCCGCAGGCGATCGGGATGTGGCGCGGCTCCTCTTCTCCGGTGAGGCACTTCGCCTCAGCCGAGCCGATCCGAAGGCCAGCATCGACCCCGATTCGGTGTTGGCGCGGTTGGGCGCACGCGACGTACTCGCCGTCCCGTGGCGTACCGCCGCCGTGCCTCTGGGCCTTCTCGCCGCGTGCGATTCGCAGTCGGGCTTCACTGACCAGGACGAGTGGACCATGCGCCTGGCGGCGCGGGCATCGGCACTTGTCTGGCAGGGGTACGCCGCGGAGCAGCGCGCGCAGAGCCTCCAAACCGCAGAGATGGATCGGCTCGAGGCGCATGCGGAGCGGATGGCGGCGCTGGAACGCCAGAAGTCCGAATTCCTGCAGCTGGCGTCGCACGAGCTCAGAGCCCCGATCACCCTGGTCAGTGGCTATCTCTCGATGCTCGAGGAGGGCAGTTTGGGGACGCTGCCGACACCAGCCGCCAAGGTCGTGCCACTGATGACCGCGCGGATGCGCCACATGAGCGAGCTTGTCGACCGCATGCTGACCACCAGCCGCATGGAGATTCGCGCCCGCGGCCAGAACACCAAGGACGTCAGCATCGATGCCCTGGCCCGGGCGGTGGCGGCATCGGCACGCACCACGGCCGGCGGACTGGCACCCCCGACGATCAGGGTTGAGACGCCAGGCCGGATCCGCGTCCGCGCGGATCCGGAGCAGGTCGAGACGATCCTGGGCAACCTCGTCTCCAATGCCGTGAAGTATTCGCCTGAGGGCAGCGAGGTCACGATCACGGTGCGCGAGGAACCCGGATGGGTCGCCGTCGACGTCACCGACCATGGTGAGGGGATCGCTGAGGAGGACCTGCCGAAGCTGTTCCAACCCTTCGGGCGTCTCCCCGGCGCCATTGCCGCGGGCATCCACGGCACCGGCCTGGGCCTGCATCTTTCAATCGGCCTGGCTCAGGCTCAGGGCGGAGACATCGATGTCATATCCCGGCCAGGCGATGGGAGTACATTCACGCTGCGTCTACCGCGCGGGCGGAGACGGCCAGCGGGGAGAATCGATGCCTGATGGGTCACTGGGGATACGGCTGCTGCTGGTCGATGACGACGTCGATGTCGCCAGCATGTACGAGATGCAGCTTGCCGCCCACGGATTTCACGTCATCACCGCGCACTCGGGCACCGAAGCCATCGACCGTGCCAGCTCCGAGTATCCCGATCTGATCTATCTCGACCTGGGGTTACCGGAGATGCACGGCTTCGACGTTCTTCGCACGCTTCGCTCGGTACCGAGCACCGCGGGCATTCCGGTGGTCATCCTCACCAACTACAGCGAGCCCGAGTTGGTTCAGCAGGGCCGCGAACTCGGGGCGCACGATTACCTCATCAAGGCGCACACGCCACCCGCGGCCCTCGCTGAAGCCACCCGACAATGGGTGTCGTGACCGACCACGAGGCGGAGGACGATTCGGACGCTGAGGACGGCGGCGCCACTCCGGTTCCAGGACGGCAGGAAGCACGGAGCGCCGCGCTGGATGCCGTCGAGCCCGAGCGTCTTCTCGAGGGCGAGGACGAGCACACCGCATATGTCGATGACGCGGTCCACTGGACCAAGGTTTACGCGGAGCTGCTCGACTTCAAGCAGAGCCTCCTGGATCTCGCGGAGCGGCGGGTAGCCGAACTCAACGACGACGCGGAAACCGAAGTCAGGGAGACGGACCTCAAGGTGCTGGCAGCCGAGGCTGCGCGCTTCCAACGCCGGCTCACCTTCTGGCAGGGCCGCATCGATGAGCTCAAGACGCGCTCCGTAACAGACTCCGAATAACCGCAGGGTCATCGTTGCGGCTGGTCACCGCGTGTAAATCCTGCATTGCAAACCGTCGCATGCCGGCACGTGAACGACGTCGATAGCGTCTGATTAGCCCCAGGGGCGCGAACCAGGGTGGCCGCGCCGGAGAGTGGGACTTGGAGGCGTACGCCGTGCTGACTGTGGAGACTCCTCGGAAGGATGCGGGCGCGCTTCGGCGGCTCGGAGCACTGCCGGCATCGGCACTCTTCCGCCGCCGTGGCAGCTCCACCCCACCGGCACGTACGGCATCAGGAATCGCCTGCACGATGCGGGGTTGCAGCAACCAGACCGCCGCGCCCTGCGCGTATCGCGACCGCCGCGACCGCACATGCTCGGCGACGATCTGCCCAGCACACAGCATCTCGCTTGGCGGGATCACCTACTGCCGTCGACACGCCGGGACGGTGCAGGCGATCGGTGAGCTTGCACGCGACCCCAGAGGACGTCCCGACATCGACGACCGCGCTCCGTCACTGGTCGACTGGATCGGCCGCGACCTCGACAAGGACATCCGGAGGCTGCTCGCGCGGGCGGCACGCCCCGGCGAAAGCATCATCGGGGACGAGGCGGCACGACTCGCGCATGACTTCCGCCGCAACGCTCGCTGGGAGCGCAGCTGGCGCATCGTGGAGCACACCGGGCCCATCCTCAACGTGACCCTCCACGTTACCGAGCAGGACGACTCGCTGGTTCACGTCAGGGTCGGAACCGAAGCGGTCGCGGAAGGCGTGCCTCCGTGGATCGCACGCCGGCGGGAGGGACAGGACGTCGAGGCGGCGATCGACATCTCCCAGCGACGGCTTTTCTACAGCTACCTCGAGGAAACGATCTCCGAGGCGGTGACCCGTTTCCGGGACCGCTGCGACCGCATCGAGCAATAGGGATACGGGTCCCCGGCCGACGGTCACACCCTCACGTGCGCAACGTCGATGTCGGTGAGTTCGGCGGGGCGCTGGATGGCGTTGGCGTCGAGCGACTGCAGGCAGAGGATCAGAAAGCGCGCGCTGATGAGGTTCAACCCGTATCCGCGCGTGAGCCGCTGTATCGCCCCCAACGTGATGATGTCGCGCTGAGAGTACAGGCGGCGATTTGTCGCGGTGCGGCTCGGCACCACCAGCCCGAGATGCTCGTACATCATGAGCGTTCGGGTGTGGGTGGCAAGGATCTCGGCGGTGATGCCGATCGTGTACAGCGGCTTGTCGAGGTTGAGCAGCTGCACAGCGCTGGCTGCCGCGCCGGGGCGGTTCGCCGGCGACGGCGGCGGGGTCATGCTGCGCATCGCGTGAGCCGGCTCAGGCCGTGACGCGCTCGATCACGATCTGGAGTCTATACGGTGCGCCGGGCCCGGGAACAACTCTCGCGACCAGACGAGTTGCCACCCCGGCCGGGGGATGAACCCCGGCGGGGTGGGCTTTGGGGAGGTGAATTCGCGGTGTGCGCCGGACCTCCGGCACGTGTCGCACAGACTACCTATCTGATATAACCACTGTCAAGCAAGCTGATTGCTCGTCTATAGCGAGACCCGGGTGGGTCCACTATCATTGGTGGTGGTGTTGTTGGGGGATGGTTTTGTGCGCTACCGTGCGAACCACTGTCGCGCGAGCGCTAGAATCTCAGCGGAGAAGCGGAGCCGGATGCCAGGGGTTTTCACCGATGGCGTGGGTCAGAGGAGGAAGCTTGGTGGACGATGACGTCAAGGTTCTGTTGATCGAGGACGACGCAGCCGCCGCGGAGATGTACCGTCTGCGGCTCGCCGCCGACGGCTACACCGTGGTCATCGGTCGCGACGGCGAGGAAGGTCTGCGCATGGCCGCGGATGAGGCGCCGGACTTCATCTATCTCGATCTCCGCCTTCCGGGGCTCGACGGGCTGGAGGTGCTCGAGCGCCTGCGCGCACAACCGAGTACCACGCACATCCCCGTTATCATCCTCACCAACTACGGCGAGCCCGAGTTGCGCGAGCGCGGCCTCAAGCTCGGAGCACTCGAGTTTCTCGTGAAAGCCGAGACGACGCCGGCAGAGCTGTCGAACAGGGTCGACCAGTCGCGCGGATCGCAGGTCCTTCCGTCCGCCGACGCCCCGCATTGAATCGCGGTCGCTGAGCCGCCGGCTCGCGAGTCGAGAGGTGACGACGTCCGCCGAGCCTAAGCGCCGTGAGGCACTGGCTCGCTGCTGACTCCTTCCTCCTCCAACGCGCTGACCTCTTCCCCCAGGCGAGGCAATGTCTCGACACTCACCGAACCATCCGAGCCCGTGCTCATCGCTTTCTCCCCACGCTGAGCGCGATAGAGGGCTCCGAGAAAGATGTTCGCCACGGCGGCCACCGGAACCGCGAAGAGCGCGCCGAGGACGCCGGCCAGCTCGGCACCGACCAGCAGCGCGGCCATGGCCACCAGGGCATGCAGTCGCGTGACCCGCCCATAGACCCGCGGACCCAGGAGATAGGCGTCGATCGCATGTCCCACGAGGCCGACGCCGGCGGCGAGAAGTGCGAGCACCGGGCTCTGCACCAGAGCGACTGCAACGGCGAGCGCCATGGCAACGACCGCACCGACGATGGGAATGAACTCGAGAAAGAACGCTGCGATGCCGAGGAGGATTGCGTACCTGACTCCGACGAGTGTCAGCCCAAGCCCGGTGTACGCGCCGATCACGAGCGACATCACGATCTGTCCGCGGACATACGCGGCGACCGTCGATCCGACCGCCAGGGCGGCAAAGTCGAACTCCCGCTGACGGGATGGAAAGATATTCCGGGCGGTCGCAACCACGGCACGCCCTTCGATGAGCAGGTAGATGGAGATCACCACGACCAGTACGACACTGACGATTCCAGAGACGAATGCAGCCGCAACGCCGAGCGCAACACCGAGCTGCTGCCCGTTCACCGCCCGGATCAATGACGAGAAGGAGAAGGAAATACCATGCTGGCGCAGCTGATTCTCAACTGTCTGCAGCAGCATGGGGACGCTCTTCGCCTGCGCGATCACTGTCGGGAGCACCAGCACGATCGCAACCACGGCGATCGCGATCCCGACTGCATAGATGAGGAGCACCGTGAACGAGCGATGGCCTCGAAATGGCCTCACGCGCTCCATCCGGTCCACGAGCGGGGTCAGGATGAGAGCAACGATGCCGGCGAAGACGAACAGCAGCAGGACGTTGAAGACGTGAACGAGGATGAAGGCAGCGCCTTCAAATATCCAGATGAGCGCGACAACGATGGCCAGCCAGACCAGTGCACGCACGGATCGCGTGTCCCAGAGTGGACGCGTCGCCGAGCCGCGCCGCGTGCTGGTTCGTGATGCCGCGCGGTCCTTTCGCGCTCGATCCGTTGCAGCGGAGGCGGCGCCCTTAGACGGAGACGTGGTCAAGGTCGAAGCCACGCAGCTCCGCCGGGCGCGGAAGGCGATGAGCGTCGAGAAGTTGCAGGCAACGAATCATCTGTCGCGCGCCGGAAGGGTTCATCCCGTACGCGCGGCGAAGTCGCGAGACTGCGCGCAACGTGAGGACATCGCGAAGCGTGAATCGCCTTCTGTCGGATGCGTCCACCGAACGCCTGGCGATGCCCAACTCCTCATACAGGACGAGCGTTCCCGGATGACTCCCAAGCATCTCTGCTGCCACGGCCAGTGTGTACAGCGGTTTTTCGAGCTGAAGTCGGTGCATCGGGCACCTCCTGTCTGTGGTGTGACCCTCAGGGCCTGCTTCGTGATGAAGCCGCCGTTGCTTGCTCCTTCAACACTATCATAAAATCTGATACTTCGAGTGTATCATAGGTCGCTTGGAGTTCCAGCGTCGGGGTCGGCCGAATCGCGAGCGATAGTGATATGGTCGCTATCATCAAAATGGCTGCTTCCGTCGTCCTGTAGCCGTGCCCGGATCGAGGCGAAGCGAGTCGCTGTCCGAGGTCGCCGAATCCCGATCCAGACTGTCGACCCGTCGGGACGCAGGGATCGCTGAGCAGGCATCGAGCGTCAACGAAGCGCTCGGTCGACTCGTCGCGCGGCTCCTGGACGATGTTCCGACCGACCCTCGCGAGCCGGTGCCGCTGCGGGATCTGCTGCACACCATGGCCGTCGAGGGCACCCGCGTCGTCCCGGGTACTGAATGCGTCATCTCGGTCGTTCCGGCGTCGCGGCAAGACGTCTTCCAAGTCGTCGCCGCCTCCGGCCCTTGGGCGGAAGGGCTGATCGGCGCGGAGTGGCCCCTGCACGAGGGAATGCTGCACGGCCGCGCAATGCTCCGTCGCCTCCCCGTGGAGACCGAAAACGCCCCTGGGGAGAGCGCGGCGCCCGAGGTGTTCGGAGCACAGATTCGTATCGGACGGTTGGTGCCGATGTCCACGGGCATGCCGCTCCCCGACGGACGTGTCGGTATGGGCGTGGTCGGTTTCTGGCGTCCCGAAGGCCGGCGCTTCAGTGACACCGAGCGGGCCATCATGGACCGGTTCACGCGACTCGTCAGCATCATGGTGCTCGGCGACGAGGCGAGGGAGTCAACCCAGCATCTCGTCGATCGACTTCGTCTGACCAGCGAGGCGACGAGAGAACTCTCTGCGTCGCTCGACCCCACGCGCGTTGTCCAGGCCATCGTCGAACGCATCGCGGAGCTGGTTGACGTGGATCGGATCACCGTCACCAAGTTCCTGTCTGATTCGGTCGAAGCCATCGCGGGGTACGACCGGAATCGCGTCCCCGCTCGAGTCGGGGCGAGGTGGGACCTGACGCCGGCGCTCCGCGCCGCCATCGATCGCGGCGACCTGGCATTCGAGAGCTTCTCCGATGTCTCAGGAATGCCGCGTGACATGCAGGAGCAGCTGTCGGATGTGCGTCGGCGCGTCATCCTCCCTCTCCGGGCAGGCGGCCGTGTCCTCGGCAGCCTGGCGGTGAGTCGTCGCTCTGATCAGGCATTCGGACAGCTCGATCTCGAGAATCTCGAGCAGATCGCGCTCTCGGCCGCGCTCGCGCTCCAGAACGCGAGCACGTTCGCGGAGACGAAGGAGGCGCAACAGAAAGCCCTGCACGCACTCCTGAGTGTCTCCGACCATCTGGACGCGACGTCGTCGGATGTCGATCTGTACGCGCGTTTCGCCGGAACCGTGGCCGAGCTCGTCGGCGCCCGACGCGTCACCCTCTGGCGGCTCAGCACCGACGGCACGCGCCTGATGCCGGCGGCCGGAGCCTATGGCGTCACAACCGACGAGTTCGAGCGCCTACGGCCGGTGCCGTGCACTCCCGACGGGGCTTCGGCTCGAGATCGAGTGGTCTTCGGTGACGCTGTGTTTCGTGGACGTGCGGCGGACCTGCGCCTGGGTGTGCATGTCTCCGAGCCCGCACACGCCATCGCCGACACCATGGCGGTTGCGTGGCGCGCCGGGTCGGTGCGCCTCGGCGTCCTCGCGGCCCACGAGGCCATCAAGCCGGACGGCTTCAGCGACGAGGACTCCTGGATCCTGCAGCTGGCTGCGTTCGCCGCCGGACTCGTCTGGCAGATCAAGGCTTCGGAAGAGCGCATCCGTGCACTCGGCGATGCCGAGGCGCGGCGGCTCCACGAACACATCGAGCGAACGCGGTCGATGGAGGAGATGCGCTCCGATTTCCTGAAACTTGCGTCCCACGAGCTGCGCGGGCCCATCGGCGTTGTTCGTGGGTACTTCTCGATGATGGCCGACAAGACACTGGATGCCGATGCGCTCGAGCGCGCCATGCCCATCATTGAACGCAAGCTCAACGACATGAATGCGCTCGTGAACGAGATGCTCGAGACCGCACGCCTCGATGAGGGCCTCACCAGACTCGAGCGGCAGCCGCAGAGCCTCCGTAGCCTCATCACCGCCGCGACCTCGGCGATTCAATCGCAGCTGACTCCGCGCCATCGTCTGCATCTGCGCCTCCCATCCAGCGCGGTGCTGGTGAACGTCGATGCGGGGAGGATCGAAACGATCCTCCGGAACCTCTTCGACAACGCGATCAAGTTCTCTCCCGACGGCGGTGAGATCAGCTGCCGCGTGACCGTGGCTCGTGGCATTGCGCGCGTCGCCGTGGTCGATCACGGACTCGGCATTCCTGCAGAGCAGATGCACCGCCTCTTCACGCGATTCAGCCGGCTGGTGACTCCCCAGAACAGTCACATCTCCGGTACGGGGCTCGGGCTGTACCTTTCACGCGAGCTGGCCCGTCTTCACGGGGGCGACATCACCGCGCGATCGACTCCCGGAGGGGGTGCGTCGTTTGCCTTGACGCTTCCCCTGTGGGTCGCGGAGCCGCCGGCGCCCAGAGACTGATCCTGCGGGTGGTCATGCCCGCTCGAGCAAGGCAATCGGGGCCTCGTCGAGCAAGGTCTCGAGGTGCTGCGTCTCACCCTCAACATCGCGATCGGTCAGCACCTCGCGCCAGCGGCCGCCGGGGATGGTCACCGTGGTGTCCTCCCATCCGGCGCGGAGCAGCAGCGGCCAGCGAAATCCGACGGTCAGTGTGACCGGGAACCCATCCGACCGTGTGCGAGAGAAGCAGATCGCGTGATCCTCACGGGATCCACTCACCGCCATGCGCTGGTAGCCGGCGTCGCGACCGAAGGCCTCGGGATGTCGGGAACGTACTGCAAGCGCGGTGGCGATGAGTCGCAGCTTGGGGGCGCCATCCTCCAGTAGCGACATGAAGCCGCCGCCCTGCTGACTCAGCGCATGGCGGAGCAGTCGCCGGCGACCATCAAAGTCGACCGGCATGCGGTTGTCCGGATCGACAAGGCGGAGGTCCCAGAGCTCAGAGCCCTGATAGATGTCGGGGATGCCCGGGACCGTCAGCTTGATCAACGTCTGCGACAGTGACAGCATCTGCCACTCCGGCGTCATCGATTCGATCAACGCGCTGATCTCGGCCTCGACATCCGGGTCAGCGAGCATACCCCGCACGAAAGCCTCGAGGTCTGCTTCGTACTGCTGATCCGGTTCGATCCAGCTGGTCTCGAGCTTCGACTCACGCGAGGCCTTGAGCATGTACGCCCACGCTCGTTCCGCGTCGAGTGGGTGAGCCGCCACCAGGGTTTGATAGAAGAGGTATTCGGCACGGCGTGACGGGGAACGCACGCGCCGGTGGCGCGCCGCGATCACATCGAGGCGTGCGATGGTCTCGCGCCAGCGATCGGGCATCTCCGAGAGCATCCCCACACGCAGACGCGCGTCCTCTGCGCGTTTGCTGTCGTGCGTGGTCGTGGCCAGCAACGTCAAGGGATGCGTCTGCGAGCTCGCGCGGCACGTCGCGTGAAACTCACCGAGACCGGCTCTGCCGTCCGGATCCGAACCCACCTCATTGAGCGCGATCAGCCGGACGTAGCGGTAGAAGGCGGTGTCCTCGACTCCCTTGGCCATCACGGCACCGGCGACCTGCTGGAACCGCTCGCGAAGCTCGCGTCGCGCCGGGCCGTCATCGGTCGCTCCACGCAGCGCCGCGAGAACGGCGCCGAGACGCGCCTCGTCGCACCGTCCCGAGGCACGCGCCGCGCGTTCCGCACGGGCGAGCGCTCGCTCCTCATCGACGCTCAGTCGGTGGCCGGCTCGCGGGTAGACCCGGTAGCGCGGCATGCCCGCGATGAGCTCGACGAGCTCGGCGCGGGCCTCGCCGATGCCGGCCTCTTGGGCGACACGAGTCAGCCGGCCGAGCTCGGCGCCGAGGAGATCCTCGAACACCTCCAGCCTGGCTCGGCGCGAGTGTGCCTGGAAGTCGTCGCGGTCGCCGGTGAACTCGCGGTAGCAGTCGGAGAGTGCCGCAACGCCATCGGGGTGGACGAGCATCGATGTCATGAGGGCGCCGAACTCGTATCCCGTCGTCCCGTCGACCGGCCAGCCGTCCGGGAGATGCTCCCCGGTGGCCAGGATCTTCTCGGCGACCAGCCATGCCCCTGGTGCCTCACCACGCAGGCGGGTTGCGAAGGCGAATGGATCGCGGAGCCCGTCGATGTGATCAATGCGCAGGCCATCCACGGTGCCCTCCGCAACGAGTTCGAGCGCACGCATGAGCACCATCTCGAATACCGAGTCGACCTCGACGCGCACACCGGCGAGGGAGGCCACGTCGAAGAACCGCCGGTAGTTGAGATGCGCAGATCCCGACCTGGAATCCTCGAGGATGTAGTGCTGCGCGTCGAGAGTCTCGAGTGACACCGGACCAGATCCCGAGGCCGTCCCGGGTGCGAGCGGAAATGCACGGCCGCCATAGTGGAGCTCGAGTGCTCCGTCTCCATTCCCGACCACCTCGAGATCGCCTTGTGCGAGCAGCTCGGCGCGAGGCTTGCCGAGTACCGGGAGGAGGACTCGCTCGTGCAGCGCCGGCGCAGCCCAGTCGATATCGAAGCATCGAGCGTACGGGCTCGCTCGACCGTTGCGGAGTACATCCCACCACCAGCGATTGGCGCGCTCGGTGATGCACATGTGATTGGGAACGATGTCGAGGAGTTGCCCCATCTGCGCGCCGCGCAACGCCCCGTCGAGCCGACGAAGGCCGGCGTCGCCGCCGAGCTCGGCGCGCACCTGCCCCGGGTCGACCACGTCGTAGCCGTGAGGACTGTGCGCCGCTGCCTCCATGTACGGTGAGCAGTAGAGGTGCGAAATCCCCAACTCCTCGAGATACGGGACGATGGCGGCGGCATCGTCGAAGTCGAACTCCTCGCGCAGCTGAACCCGGTAGGTCGCGCGAGGATCGGCCCTCACCGATGCGGCCCGGTTGCGACCACTGGCTGTACTGTCATCGCTATCATCAGCACTATCAGCATGTATGATGGTAAGTCTATCAACTTCGATCGTGCCGCAGCGCCGAGGTGCACCATCCTTGCATCGCGATGACCACTCCTAGACGGCGCACAGGGAGCCGGTCGACCCCGCGTCACCAGGCATGGCCCGGGAGCGAGGCACCGCTCGGCGCCACCTGGGATGGCGAAGGCACCAATTTCGCGGTGTACTCGGCGTCGGCGCAGGCCGTGGACGTCGTGCTCTTCACAGACGATGGTGCCGAGAGTGCCACATACGAGCTCCAGGAGCGCACCGACCTGGTCTGGCACGGATATGTGGACCAGGTGCGCCCGGGGCAACGGTACGGCCTGCGCGTGCATGGCCCATACGACCCACTGCGCGGTCTGCGCCACAACCCCGTCAAGCTGCTCCTGGATCCGTATGCGCTGGCGATTTCGGGGCGATTCGAACAGGGCCCGGCGCTGTACGGGTACTCGTTCGATGGCGACGACCTGGATCCCAGTCACATCGACTCGGCTGCCGCGATGCCGAGGAGCGTGGTCGTCGACAAGAGCTTCCCCTGGGGCGACGACCGCCGGCCCGAGACCGCGTGGGCGGACACGGTGATCTACGAACTCCACGTGAAGGGGTTCACCATGCGCAATCCCGACATCCCCGCTGAGCTTCGCGGTACGTATGCGGGGCTCGCGCATCCCAGTTCACTCGAGTATCTGCAGCGACTCGGCATCACCGCCGTGGAGCTCATGCCGGTGCACCACTTCGTCGATGCGGGCCACCTCATCGATCGTGGACTGGTGAATTACTGGGGCTACGACTCGATCGGGTACTTTTCACCCGAGAGCCGCTACTCGGCCGGTGGTGGCAATGGCGATCAGGTACGCGAGTTCAAAGCAATGGTGCGTGCCCTGCATGCCGCCGGTCTCGAAGTGATTCTGGATGTCGTGTACAACCATACCGGTGAAGGCAATCATCTCGGCCCCACATTGAGTTTTAGGGGCATCGACAACCCGTCCTACTACCGTCTCGTCGAGGATGAACCACGCTTCTACTTTGATGTGACCGGAACCGGCAACAGCCTCAATGTCAGCAGCCCGATCACGCTGCAGCTGATCACCGACAGCCTTCGATACTGGGTGACGGAAATGCACGTCGACGGGTTCCGGTTCGATCTCGCCGCTGCCCTGGCGCGCCAGTTCTACGACGTCGACAGGCTCTCGGCCTTCTTCGACATCATCCATCAGGACCCGGTGCTGTCCCGCGTCAAGCTGGTGGCGGAGCCGTGGGATGTCGGTGAGGGCGGATATCACGTCGGCAACTTTCCGGTGCGGTGGGCCGAGTGGAACGGCGCCTATCGGGACACCGTCCGCGATTTCTGGCGCGGCAAAGCGGGTGGGGTGCGCGACATCGCCAACTGCCTCACGGGCTCGAGCAGCCTCTATCAATGGGACGGTCGCCAACCGTGGGCGAGCATCAACTTCGTCACCGCCCATGACGGGTTCACGCTTCGCGACCTCGTCACGTACAACGACAAGCACAACCAGGCGAACGGCGAAGGCAACGACGACGGTGCCAATGACAATCGGTCGTGGAACTGCGGGGTCGAGGGTGAGACCGACGACCCGGCTATCACCGCGCTGCGCGACCGGCAGCGCCGCAATCTGATCGCATCCGTGCTCCTCTCTCAGGGTTGCCCGATGATCTGCGGCGGTGACGAGATCGGCCGGACGCAGCGGGGAAACAACAACGCGTACTGTCAGGACAACGAGCTGTCGTGGCTCGACTGGACGGGCATCGATGAGGTGATGCTGCGTTTCGTGCAGCGCGTCGTCGCGTTTCGCCGAGAGCACCCGGTACTGCGACGGAAGCGCTTCTTCTCGGGCGAGGCGACCAGACGCTCGGGACGCAAAGACATCATCTGGCTGCTCCCCAACGGTGAGGAGTTCACCGACACGGACTGGGACAACGACGGAGAGCGCTCCATCGGCATGATCCTCAACGGCGAGGAGATTCCCGACCGCGACACCAGGGGTCATCGCATCGTCGGCGACTCCCTCATGATCCTGCTCCACAGCGGCGACGTGCCGATCACCTGGACGATGCCGGCGGGCTGGACAGGCGGGTGGACGCTGGTCATTGACACGGACGACCCCGAAGGGCACCGGGGATCCACAGTGCATCACGCCGGCGACGAGGTCCCCCTGCAGCCACGATCACTGGTCGTGCTCAATCGTCCGATCAGCGCTGCGCGCGATCACGCTGCAGGTTCGAGGCGCACCTGAGGTCCCGTCTCCCGGGCTGCCGGCTAGATATGTCATGTATAGTTGACATATGGCCTACGCAGCGTCGACGCCGGACGCGGATGCCGCAGTGGCAAGCGTGCTGGCGGCACTGAACACCCTGCCGACGGCGGACCGGCTCGTGGCGCTGCGTTCGGTCGCAGTGCTGCTCGGCTCGCGGCGAGCGTCGACCGTGCTCGCGGCTCGCGCCGAGGGCATGAGCTGGCAGGACATCGCCGATCGCGTCGGGATGTCCCGCCAGTCGGTCTGGAATCGGTACGCGGCCGAGGACCGCGACCCGCCTCGGCCCGCCCGTGGCCGCCGTTCACGGGCACGAACCGCCACGCACACCTTCTCGAATTGCGCCGCGTACAAAGCGGTCACCACTCGCCAGTGATCAGGAGATTCCCCATGGTCAAGAGCGTCGACGATGCAGCCTTCGATACCCAGGTGCTCGCGTCGGACACCCCCGTCCTCGTCGAGTTCGGAGCGGAGTGGTGTCCACCCTGCCGAATGCTTGCTCCCATACTCGAAGACGTTGCCAGTGACCGGGCGAGCCACCTGCGTGTGGTCACCGTTGACGTCGACGCCAATCCGATCACGCAGGAGCGATATGGCGTGATGTCGCTGCCCACGCTGTTGCTGTTCGTCGGTGGCAACCCGGTGCGTCAGGTGATCGGGTTCGTGTCGAAGGGTCGCCTCCTGGCGCTCATTGACGAGGCACTGCAGATCGCCGCATAGACGCCACTCTCACGTGCGTACGAGGACTGTCTGGCGGTGAGGACCCTCGAACACATCCCACATTGACGCGTAGCTGCCGCCCATAGCGATGAGCTCATCGTGGGTTCCCGCCTCGACCACCTGCCCGCCGTGCAGCACGATGATCCGATCCGCGGCCTTCGCCGTCTGCAGGCGGTGGGCGATCACCACAGTCGTGCGTCCATGCGACACCATGTGCATCGCGGCGGCGACGTGCGCCTCGGTCACCAGGTCGAGGTTCGATGTGGCCTCGTCCAGAAGGAGCAGCGCGGGGTCGACGAGCTCCGCGCGAGCCAGTGCAATGAGCTGGCGCTGACCCGACGAGAGCGACCGTCCGCGCTCGGTCAGCTCGTGGTGGTATCCACCCGAGAGGCGGGCGATGAACTCGTGCGCACCCACCGCATGCGCCGCCGCCTCGACCTGTGCGTCACTCGCGTCCGGCCGTCCGTAGGCGATGTTGTCGCGGATCGTCCCGGAGAACAGGAACGCCTCCTGCGGCACGTAGCCGAGCTGGCGGCGGAACTCGTGGAGATCGATCGCACGGAGGTCGTGCCCGTCGACCTCGACGCTCCCCTCATCGGGGTCGTAGAACCGTGCCAGGAGCTTCATGACCGTCGACTTCCCCGCGCCGGTCTCGCCGACCAGCGCGACGGTCTCCCCCGCCGCGATCCGCAGGTCGATGCCCCGAAGCGCTTCCGGCGGCCTGCGCCAGTCTACGTCCCGCGACTTCAGCAGGCGCGGATCCTGGGGCCCCCGGCGGACGTTTTGCCGAACTCCCTCGACGCCCGGGGTGTTGACCGGTACGGGATACGAGAAGCGGACGTGGTGCAGACCAAGATCGCCGTGAAGCCGGCCCGGATCCTCGGGCACCGCTGGATCGGGCGTCAGCGACTCGAGCCGCATCAGCTCGGCGATACGTCCCACCGAGACACGCGTCTGCTGCCACGCGTCGAAGACCTGTGACAGCTGTTGGATCGGCGAGAAGAACAGATCGATGTACAGCAGGAACGCGATGAGCGCGCCGGGGGTCAGATGCCCTGTTTGGATCAGCCGCGCACCGACCCCGAGCACGATCGCGTCGGCGACGGCCGCCATGAACTGGACGAACGGAAAGTACGTCGCAACCAGTCGCTGAGCGGCGACACGAGTGTCGAGATAGGAGCGACCAAGCCGGTGGAACTGCGCCATCGCCGCGCCTTCGTGAACGAACGCCTGAGACTCGCGGACGCCTGAGAGGCTCTCCTGGAAATCGGCGTTGACAATGGCGATGCGTTCGCGCGACATGCTGTAGAGGCGCGCGGCCTTCTGGCGGAAGACGACAGTCGCGACCGCCAGAGGAAGCACCACCGAGAGCGTCCAGAGGCCGAGCTCCGTGTTGATGACCACGAGCGCGACGCCGACACCGACGAAGGTGACAACCGACACGAGCGCCGAGAGCAGGCCGTTCTCGATCAATGACTCGAACTGGTCGACGTCGGTGGTCATCCGAGTCATGATCCGGCCGGCCATCTCGCGTTCGTAGTAGTCGAGCGACAGACGTTGCAGCTGCGCCCAGATACGGATGCGAAGCGAGAGCATGACTCGTTGAGCAGCCCGCCCGGTGACGAACGTTTCGGCGATCTCGTCGATGAGGTCGACGAGCGTGACCACGAGGAACACTCCGGCAGCCGCGAAAAGGACGACCGCCGATCCTTTCGAGACGCCGTCGTCAAGTCCGGTCTTGACGAGAACCGGCCCCGCCAGGGTCATCAATCCGTCGATCACGACAAAAAGCAGTCCAAGCAGGAGTGGCCATCGGAACTCACCCAACAGGCGGATCAGGCTGAAGTTCGTGTCCGGACGCGATTCGCGCTCGAGGTCGACGGCGGCGACATCGCGCACCGGGCGCAGGCGAGCGACCCGGGCGAGCAATTCCGGACTCGGCGCCAGATTGAGCCGCCAGCCGGACCCGCCACCGCCGAGCCCGGGGCCCAGCGTGGGCGCGCCGAAGGCCCTGGTGGAAGTCCGCTTGCCGGATCGCTGGAGGTCGCCGGCCCACGCCGCTGCGGTGACGCCGTCTGCTCCGGCCGTCGTGATCGTCGCGAGAGCCTCGATGGAGGCGGCGTCGGCGTCTTCGAGCCCTGACACCAGCGTCCTGTACAGGGCGCTGCGGGCGGTCAGCTCGTCATGGGTGCCCTGGTCGACGACGACCCCACCGTCGAGCACCACGATCCTGTCGGCCAGGTGCAGCGTGGACTGCCGGTGCGCGATCAGCAGCGTGGTGCGGCCCGTCATGACACCACGGAGCGCTTCGCGCAGCGACGCCTCGATCCTCGCGTCGATCGCGCTGGTGGCGTCGTCGAGGATGAGGATGCGTGGGTCGTAGAGGATTGCCCGGGCGAGCGCTATCCGCTGGCGCTGACCTCCCGACAAGGTCAGACCGCGCTCACCGATCGCGGTGTCGTACCCGCGCGGCAGCTCCTCGATGAAATCGTGTGCCTGAGCCGTTCGAGCGGCAGCCTCGACCTCCGCATCGGTCGCATCCGGCCGCCCGTACGCGATGTTCGCCCGCACCGAGTCGGAGAACAGGAAGCTGTCCTCGAAGACAACACCCACCTGACGGCGCAGGGAGCGCAGCGTGACGTCGCGCACGTCATGCCCGTCGACGAGAACCGCGCCGCCGGTCGGGTCGTAGAAGCGAGGGATGAGCATGGCGAGAGTCGACTTGCCGCTCCCGCTCGGGCCGACGACGGCGACGCGTTCACCCGCGGCGATGTGCAGTTCGACCCCGCTCAGCACCGGATCAGCATCGCCATACCGAAAGGAGACGTTCGAGAAGATGATCTCGCCGGCGAGTTCGTGGAGGTCGACCGCGTCGGGTGCGTCGGCGATCGCGGACGGCAGGTCGAGGAGTTGGAAGATGCGTTCCAGCCCGGCCCGCGCCTGCTGTCCGATGGTGAGGACGCCGGCCAGCTGACGTGTCGGCGCCATCAGCTGGGTGACGTACGTCGAAAATGCCAGAAAGGTGCCCAGCGTGATCTGGTGGTTGAGCGCCAGCCATCCGCCGAGGGCCAGGATGGCCACCTGTGCGAGCAGGGGGATCGCTTCCAGGAGTGGCTGGTACCGCGACTGCAGGCGCACGGCCCGCATCTGCGACCCGTAGACGGTCTGCGCGGCGGACGAGACCCGTTCGAGCTCGCGCTGCTCCTGCCCGAACGCCTTGACCACGCGGACCCCGTTGAGGTCCTCGTCAACGATCTGGACCAGGTCACCTTCTCGTTGCTGCCCATCCCACGTGGCGGGGAAGATGCGCCAGCGCATGCGGTACGAAACGATGAGCAGGCTCGGCGCGACCACGACGCTCACCAGCGCCAACAGCGGCGAGAGGTAGAGCATCACCCCGAGGGAGAGCAGGAGCAGCAGGACGTTGCTGCTCATGATCGGAAAGAAGCTCAGGAGCCCCTGGACCAGCGTCGAATCGGAGTTGGCGCGAGCGACCAGCTGGCCGGTCGGCATGCGCCCCAGATTGTCGAAGTCCAGCGACTGCAGGTGGTCGTGCATCGCGTTGCGCAGGTCGTACTGCACTTCCAGTGCCACCCGTCCACCGCGATAGCGGCGCACGTAGGCGAACGCGAAGCTCGCGGCCGCCAGCCCCACCAGGAGCAGGAGCCACGGCCACAGCGCTGAGCTGCGGCTGAGAATGACGCCGTCGACGATCTGGCGGGCGACCAGCGGGACGGCGGTCTGGCACACCCCGCCGAGCACCGCGGCGCCCACTGAAAGGATGACGTCCCGCCGGTGCCGGAGCATGTAGCCCCACAGGCGCCGGATCCAACCGGGATTGACGGGAGCGTCGCTCAACCGCGTTCGTTAATCGTTCGTGGATCCTCAGCCAGACAGTCGGACCCGGTCAGCGTAGCGCGAGTGCGCTCCTGGGCGGCTCGCTAGCCGGCGGCGGTCGAGACCGACGGGCTCACCCGGCGACGGATTGCCTCGAGGATCCGGACGGCCGGCTCGGGGCTGTCGGTGAGCGTCACCCGGTACATGCCGCTCTCATTGGTTCGCGGCTCGATCCGGATGACCCGGAGCCCGGCCTCCTGGAGTGCCGCGAGCATGCGAGCGACGCCGCCCTGGCGATGTTGCGTGG